>Ga0247817_10000091_pt1 | contig 80037 bp, 63 predicted proteins | sample UWRJL212509R1_FD_178010 | JGI IMG/M metagenome (GOLD analysis project Ga0247817, IMG submission 178010) | Plant litter microbial communities from Arlington Agricultural Research Station in Wisconsin, United States - UWRJ-L212-509R-1 | ecosystem: Environmental > Terrestrial > Plant litter >... | reverse complement strand
AAAAAGGAAATCTGTAATTAAAGGTCAAAAACGGAACTTCGTTTTGTGTAGACCAAATCCTTCAGCCGCACGAGAAAAGCCAAAGTGAGATAGACGCCAAACCAAAGCCCGACAGTAAAAAAAGACAGGTAAATAAAAAACAGGCGCACGCTGGAAGCTCGCATTCCCAAGCGGTCAGCCAGTCGGGAAGAAACTTCAAAACCGTGTTTTTCAAAAAAATGTCGAATGTTTGTAATCATCTGTTTTACGTTTACAATTCAAAAATAGCAATTTTCAAGCTATGTTTTCAATAAATTTAGGTTTTCATCAATTCCATGCCGACTGCGCACGACATGCACTTTTTATAATTGCAATATTCATTTTTCAACTGTAATAAAGACTGCGTCTCAAAAGCATTTTTTGAGTCAATTCTGAAACTGCCGAACTTTTCAATAATTACATTTTTCTCTGCCGGAATTTCATGCAACAAAGCAATCAATTCTTCAGAAATATCTTTTCCTTGGGAATTTGCATAACTGAATTTCAAGGGAATAATCGTATTTATCAACAGCAAATCTACAAAAGAATTGGTCAGTGCTTTTCGTTTCTTCGGACTTTCCTTATCAAACTGATAATGCGTTTTCCAATAGTCAGAAACTTGGACATTGAAAATTTCATAGAAATTCGAAAGTGATTTGGCTTCCAAAATAAGCGAAAACAAATTGCGCCTCAAAAAATACAATTGTGACAATTGCGCCAATCGAATTGTGGGAAAATTATCTGGCCGATGCTTGAAAAACTGAATCGGCTCAATGATGATTTTCTCAAGCCGGTACTTATTTTGGATGTAAGTCCAATGCGACTTTAAATCTTTGAAATAATTATCTTCATTATCTTTTTCAAGCAATCCAGACCTTCCAAAAAGCAAGGCTTCAATAGACAAAAATTCGGCACTTTCCTTTCTTATAATTGAAAACGGAATCGATTTTGCCACCTTTGCAAAAATTTCGCCATTGGTATTTAACCCAAAATTCTTAGACAGAAGACAGAACAATACAGCTTCCCAATCATTTTCTGTCTCTGAAAGAAGCGTTTGAATCGGTTCGACTTTTCGTTGTAATCTTTCAAAAAACAACTTCTCCTGCCAATTTTTAAATACAAAATGATCTATGTTCTGAATTTCTTTTTCACAATTGATCCAGCTTTTTGCGACAGCCAAAGCATTGTAATTTTCAATAATCTTTTTAGGAATATAATTTTTCAGCTCCAAAACAGGAATCTCCGAATTATCTTTTCTAAAAACTTCGGTATCGTGTTCCAAAACCACGTGCAGAATCACACTTTCATAATTCAAATCAGTTTCATGATGGTGCACATACCAATCTGAAGACTTGAGATGGATTTCCACATTTCCAGCCCACTTTTGAGTTCCGATAACGATTTGAGCATTGAAAAAATCAGGCCCGGCTTTCTGCAGATATTGGCCTGAATTGGCAATTGTCAGGCTTTCGCCTTGAACGGTTTTAAGATTTACAAAGTCAAATTTCTTAAATTGCCAGATATAGTGAAGAAATTCTTCTTTCATTTTGTTTGGATTATAAAATTGATAACGGCTTAAATTCGAATGACTAAGATAATGATTTTTTGATTGCTTTGACAAAAAACTATCTTTGTGAACCAAACTATCCACAATGAAAAAAACATTACTTATTTTTTGTCTCTTGTTTTGTGCAATTTCAAAAGCCCAGAAAACCCCGAAAGCTTTAAAAATAACGTACGAAAAAGCTTCGAACGGCAAATTGCTGGAAAATCAAGATTTAGTCGTAATCTATGCTGATGCAGACAAAACGGTAATTTCCACAGATAAGAAACTAACAGGAAAAGCGCCGTTTCCGATCGAACAATCTTACATTGAAAGAAGAAGCAATAATTTCATTCAAGAAGCACAATTGTCTTCTTCAAAAAAAATAATTACCGCTGACAGCCTGGCTTTTAAGAAGCAGAATTTTGAAATTCTAAAAGAAACAAAAATTATTTCAGGTTATAAATGCCAAAAGGCAAAAACGGTTATCAACTCAAATACGATTGAAATATGGTTCACGAACGACCTGAAAATCAAAGGAGCGCCAACAGTTCTGGGACAAGATTTAGGATTGGTTTTAGAAGTCGTTCGAAATAATAATTATGTGATTTCAGCTAAAAAAATTGAAAAGATCAAAGCGATTCCTGAGTCGATTTTATTTCCAAATCCAAGAGAAAGTGTTGATTTGCTGACGTATTCAGATTTGTTATGGAAAAGCCGATTTACTACAATCGGAGTTTTCAAAGACGAAATTATTAATTTTTCGGAAGCATCGAAATCAAACGATAGCATTTTAAGATTCGCAAACGGAACTGTCATTCTCAAAAAAATAAAATTCCCAGAAATTAAACCCGGAAGCCCTATTTTTATTGACTTGGAAGAACAGTCAAACGGCGATGCTTATGACCGAACCGGTTCCGTTTTTGCAATTCCTGCAAATGAAAAAGCGACTTTTTTAAATGGTTTGATGAATGGTTCCAAATCGCTTCCTGTCTATGAAAACGGAAACGGAAAGCAGTACCAAGGCGTTGTGAAAACAGAAAATTATTCGCCTTTATTAGAACTGATGCGCTTTTTCACGCCATTCGGCATAAAGCAATACGGACATATTCAGTTAAAAAATAAAACTTGGCATGAAACGGTTCCTTACCGCCAAGACATTTCTGAATTTCAGCAACTATTAAGTAATCAAGAAATTTATATCGGAATTTTTATAGGCAATTATGACAAAGGCGGCCACAAAATAAACCTAAATATCACGATTCATGAGGAAGAAAAGCAAAATCCAAAAAATACGGTCATCTTACCTCTTTTCAACACGACAAATGTTCTAGAAATGGCTGGCCAAGAATATGGCACAATGTTTAATAATGACAAAGGAATTGAGGTCAGCTTCACACTAGAAAATGATTTGAAAAATGCAAGACTTCGCTATATCACCACTGGACATGGCGGTTGGGAAAACGGAGATGAATTTGTCCCAAAGAAAAACACGTTGCTTTTAGACGGAAAAGAAGCTTTCAGTTTTGTGCCGTGGCGAACAGATTGCGGTTCTTACCGACTTTTTAATCCTGCTTCCGGAAACTTCGAAAACGGACTGTCGTCTTCAGATTACAGCCGTTCCAATTGGTGTCCGGGAACGGTTACAAATCCGATGTTTATTGACATGGGAGATTTGAAAGCAGGAAAACATACGATTCAAGTAAAAATTCCGCAGGGCGAAAATGAAGGTAGCAGTTTCAGTTCATGGAATGTTTCTGGTGTTTTGATTGGGAATTAGGCAAAAAAAATCCGAACTGAATTTGTTCGGATTTTTTATTTTTTATTTTAGAGAACTACAGTTTGTGCAATTCAGAAGCTTTTACGGTAATTACTTTTCCATCGCGCATTATTACCATGGATTGGTTTTTCTCTATTTTGCTTTGAACAAGTTTTTCATATGACAGTTTAAGTCCTTTCATCACCTTTTCATGAAAATCATCTGATTTAGTATCTGCTTTTTTACTCATTTTATAGTTTGTAAAAATTACTAATTAAATTCCATTTGCCATTATCAAAAATTTCGTTTGGCTCGTCAATTGAACCTTTAGCGATAATTTCTGGACTGGCTTCATTATCATACAACATCCAACTATCGCACAAAGGTAAATAAATTTTGAATAGGTTTTCAATACCTCGCACATATCTTCGTTCGATGACTTCCTTTGGGATATTGTGGCCGCCTTCAGAAACTCTTATTGCCACACGATTCACGGCCATTTCAATTGTAGGTAACCAGAAAAACAAAAGTTTTACTTTAAAGCCGTTTTCTTTTGCACGAATTAATTTCTGCTTGTATGATTTTGTGGAAAGCGTAGTTTCAAAAGCAAAATTTTCATTTGATTTCAATAATACTTCAACTCTTTCAAGCATAATTCTTCCCGCTTCAAAAGCCACTGTTTCGGGCTGGAAAGGCGAAAGTCCTTTTGCAATTTCGTCAGCGTTTACAAATTCCTTGCAATCTAATATTTCAGGCAAGATTGTGAATGAAGCCGTTGTTTTTCCAGCTCCATTACAACCCGCAATGATATAGATATTTTTTTCCTTCACCGATTTTTAATTATTTAATTGAACCGATGATGTCGTATTTTGTAATAATATGGTGTTTTCCATTTCCTAAATCAACCAAAACTGCCTGGTTATCTTTTGTAAAAAGCTTAGAAACTTCTTCAATCGATGTTCCTGTTTTTACAATCGGGTATGGTTTCCCCATAATATCTTTGATTGGTTTTTCGGCTACGTTTTTATCAGAAACATAACTTTGGAACAAATCCGTTTCGTCAACCGAACCTACAAATCCGTTGATATCGATGACTGGTATTTGGGAAATTTTATATTTTCGCATTCTTTCAATAGCGTGCGAAACCAATTCTTCGGTTCTTACAACAACTAATGGCTTGTCAATGTGGTCTTTGATTACATCCTCGGCTTTTTTAATATCTTCGTCAAGGAAACCCCTTTCGCGCATCCAGTCGTCATTGAACATTTTACCGACATAACGGCTTCCCGAATCGTGGAACAATACGACCACAACATCTTCAGGTTTGAAATTTTCTTTCAATTGCAATAAACCTTTGATTGCAGAACCAGCAGAATTTCCAACAAAAATCCCTTCTTCCAAAGCAATTTTTCTAGTGTAAACTGCAGCATCTTTATCAGTCACTTTTGTGAAGCCGTCGATTAATGAGAAATCCACGTTTTTTGGAAGGATGTCTTCACCGATTCCTTCAGTGATGTAAGAATAGATTTCGTTTTCGTCAAAGATTCCAGTTTCGTGGTATTTTTTAAATACTGAACCATAGGTATCGATTCCCCAGATTTTGATGTTTGGATTTTTTTCTTTCAAGAATTTTGCAACACCTGAAATTGTCCCCCCTGTTCCCACTCCAACTACAAAATGCGTAATCTTTCCTTCAGTCTGTTCCCAGATTTCCGGACCTGTCTGTTCGTAATGCGCAATTGAATTAGACGGATTGTCATATTGATTTACGTACCAAGAATTTGGAATTTCAGTCGCCAATCTTTTTGAAACCGAATAATAAGAACGCGGATCTGTTGGTTCAACATCAGTTGGACAAACGACTACTTTTGCGCCAACGGCACGAAGTATATCTACTTTTTCTTTTGACTGTTTATCAGAAATAACGCAGATTAATTTGTAACCTTTTACAATTGCGCCAAGCGCCAACCCCATTCCTGTATTACCTGAAGTTCCTTCAATGATTGTTCCTCCTGGTTTTAATCTTCCGTCGGCTTCGGCGTCTTCAATCATTTTTACAGCCATTCTGTCTTTTACAGAATTCCCAGGATTGAAGGTTTCTACTTTCGCTAAAACTAGCGCATCAACTCCTTCAGTTACTTTGTTTAACTTGACCAAAGGCGTGTTTCCAATGGTTTCTAAAATATTTTTTGCGTATTTCATATTTTTTCTGTCGATTTTGACTGCAAAGATAAGAACTACATAATTAATTATGAATCATGAGTTCTGAATTATGCCTTTTAAAGCAAAATTAAATTGATTTCCAACAAATTGCATTATGCAAATTGGTATCGTAACCACAATCTTGGTTAGCGCAAACTAGGTTTTGCGTGAAGGATTGCCGCGGAAAGCCCGGAGCCGGAAGGAACAAATTTTCTTGACGAAAAACAGCGACCAGCGGAAGCTCGTTTTGCGTCTAGAAAATTGTTTCTTATGGTGAGGACTTGTAACAGAAAGCCTGGTCGCTTTTTCAGCGACACGCCCAAATATTTTATGTAAAGAAGTTCCAGACTAGGCCAAAGCGGACGATGAAATCGCGGTAAGGGTAATTTGGGGAGGAATAAAAGTCGTTTCCGGTAAAGCCAGAATTAAAATGTTCGGCTTTTAAATAGATTCTGGTGTTTTTGACTTTTGCATTGATAAAGAAATCAAAAGTTGGGAAACCGCCGATTTTTCTTTGCCTCTGGATGTAAAAATCGCTAATTACGCCATTGTATTCGTCAGCATAATAGTCAGAAAAATAGCTGAATGTGATTCCGGTTTGTAAGAAAAGTGCTTTTGTAAAAAGGTAATCTGAATAATACAAAGTGTTTCTGGTCACAAATTGCGGCAGGTTCAATATTTCATCGTCCTGATCAACTTTTTGGTATAAAACAGTGTTGTCAAGCGCCCATTTTCTGAACTTGAATTCTTTTGATACTTTTAGAGAAATGTAATTTATGGTTTCTCCGTATTGCTTTGGTGTTGCGATTACTACATCTTCAGTATCGTCAGTATCTGCAAAATAAAGGTGATTTTGGAACGAGGAAACTTGCAATGAAGCATTAGCCCATTGTGTAGTGGCATTCACTTTTATGCTGTTTGTCTTTTCATTATCAAAGTTATTCGACCAGTTGTAATTTATGTAAGAACTTTGTAAAAGGTTAAAAATATGATCTGGAACCTTGCTCATATTTTGGTATTGTGCTTCGATATTATTTCTTTCGTCAAATGTATATTTAAGATTAAGATCTAAGTTTGACATTTTTTGGTTAGAAATTGAAGTTGAGTATAAAAACCTTCCGTTCCATTTGTTTTTTCTGTATGAATACTGACCGCCTACATTATTGATTTCATCACTTAATAGATTTTCAATTGTCTGCCCATCTTTAACAATGATGCGGTTATAGAAATAGTTATATCTGAAATCATCAATAAAAAACTGGAACTGACCGAGTGTGCTGTTTTCGTAAGTGGCACCAATCTTATTGTACATTCTGTTATATCGTGTCTGATCTTTCAGATTTGCCGTGAGGTAGCTCTCACCATATCTAGAAATATCTCTTACGGGGCCATCAGCAGGAGTGATTCTTGTCAATAAAGTTGGCTGTGAATACTCGATGAATTTATTTTCGTAATTGAATTGGTGGCTGATGTATAGATTATTGGCACCTTTTTCTGGATTGATTCTGAAATAATGATCTACAAAATAGCGATTTCCTTTGAGAAAAGATTTAGCGTTTAAGAAGTACACGTCTAGCCTTTCCCTTCTTCTGAAATCTTCATCTTCGCCTTCAAAATCTTCTCGGTTCGTGATCCCGCCATTTTCACCATTACTCAAATCTTGCCCGGTGAAATGGGATTTTAAAAAGTAGCGTTCATTTTTAGTATTGTAACTCGTCATGAACTTGAAATTTCCATTGCTCGAAAGTTGGTTTACGTATTTTCCGAGTGAGCGCAAACCACGGTATCCGATAGAAAAATTGAGTCTTTGGGAAGTATTTAAAGTTATAAAGGCATCAATCATTTGGCCTTGTTCCATGACAGTTTTAAAATACAATTCAGTCATTGGTGTGGCAACGTTATAATAATTGATATCGTTTACTTGAAGATAATTGAAATGTTTTCCCGCAAAACCGATTTCGGGATATGGCGATGAATTTTTCAAGGAATAGTCTAACGTTTGATAGACATAGCCTTCATTGGCAAATGGCAAAAGTCCGAAATTGTCTTTTCTAAGGTAATTGAATTTGTATTCGCGCTGAATTGTCAAAGAAGTATCTACAAAAGTTGTATCATTTTTCAAGGATATAATTTTGTACATATCAATCGTGGCAATCGAGTCAGCTATAGTAGGCTTTGGTTTCTCACCTTTAGCGACCGGTTTTTCTTTATTGATTTGCAAGCCTCGAGTTTGCGATTGCAAAAACAGAGGCAGAAAGAAAAGCGCTAAGAAAAAATACTTGCTCATTAAAATACAATTTGAGCAAAGATACTTTTTTTAAGCAAAATAAAAACATAAAAAAACCCGCTTGAAGGCGGGTTTTTTATTTGTAAAATATTAGATGTTATTCATTAGGAACACCTGTAAACACTTCAGTAGCGTTTTGAATAACTGTAGAAGGACCACGTCTGTAAGAAATATTCAATGTCACTTTTCGAGTACATGGATCAAAGAATGAAGGCAACAATGGATTTTTAACAGCTCTAATTTGAACGCCATTACTAAAGCGCCCAGTTTGGAAACTAAAATTACCAATAATTTCGAAAGTATTTTTATCATATGACAATAATAAATCTGAACCAGCTATAGTGCTATTTGTAGGTGGTGGAGTCGTATTTTCATAGAAAAAGTTTCTAATGATAATTTGCGTTGATGCAATCGGGTTTCCGTCTTGATCTAAAGTTACTGGTTGCTCAATTGTATGGAATGCTTCGGCTTGATTATACCAATAAGTGTTTGACCTGAAAGTACCAACTAACGCCTCAATTGGACAAGTTAATCTCACATTTATAGTATGAACAGTATTAAATGAAGCTAACGGCAAAGCTGTCTCTAACCTAAAAGAAACTTTTTTTCCCGCTTGTACTGCTCCAGATTTAAAGAATCTTAACTTAAAAGAAGCTTCAGTTGCCCCTTCTTCTATAACATCTGTATCATTTAAAATTTCATAATCTAAAGGAGAAATTGCACCTCCATCAACCTCTATAGGAATAATTTTTACCGTTTGATTTCCAGAAACAGGAAGAAGTGTTCCTACCTTAAGATCAACATCTGTATATTCCGTATTTGAAACAACAGTTACTTGCTGTTCTACACCTTGATTTAAAAAATTAATAAAAGATGTTCCGTTGTACTTAACCTGACCGTTATCATCTTCATTGGTACAATTAACTAGTGCCAATGAAAATAATGCTAGTGCTAAATATTTAATATTTTTCATAACCTTTATTTTATATATTATTAATATCCAGGATTTTGCTTAATCGTTGGATTACCAGAAACTTCAAGCTGAGGAATTGGTAAAGTAAATCTATAGTCAGTATTTGAAATTGTAGTAGGCAAAGACTTGATTTGATCATCAGTCGGGTGTCTTTCAACACTTTTACCTGCTAAAGAGCCAAGGCGTTTGATGTCCACGTATCTAAATCCTTCATAGCACAATTCTTTTCTTCTCTCATCTAATAAATCACCTAAAGCTGCAGTTACACTTGCATAGGTTGGAGTTGGAGCTGTCCCTTCAATAAGCCTAGCCTGTCTAACATCTTTAATGTATTGTGCTGCAGTAGTAAGATCTCCTTGAAAGATAGCACATTCTGCTAAAATAAAATAGATTTCAGATAGTCTAAAAGCTTTAAGATCATTTCGAAGTGGTGTAGAATTTCCCTTACCAGGGTATTTATTTATTGGAAGAATATCTTCTTTTATATAATTAACACTAGTTTCATAAATTGCACTAGCTCTCACAGATGAGTCAACAAAGTCTTTTCTTCTTGTATCATTGCTTACTGCACCTAACTGGTTAAATAATATTCTTCCCATTTCCAGATAAGCACCTCCATCTCTATCAGTCGTATTAAAATAGAAAGCCGAAGCTATGTTACCCCAAGCACCTTCTGCTGGTCTAGATAATGCGAATATAATTTCACCTTGTGCAGCGTCGGCCCACATTTCTGCATAAGGAAATGTTCTTACATCAACATCTGGAGTACTTGTATCATCATCAGTATCTGTTGGCGTATCTAATTTAGCCAAAGTCAATTTAAGTTGTGACTCTGATTTAACTGTCTCGGCATATTGTTTTGCTAAAACATAATTTTTTCTATAAGTATACATTCTTGCATAGATAGAATTAATCAAGTTTTTAGTAACATATTTATAAGCTTGTGACGCATTATCATTACTTTTTATATTTACTAATCCATAAGCTAAATCTGCTTCTATTAATGCGTAGATTTCACCATTCGATACTCTAGGCAATCTTGTATTTAATTCTGGAACAAAATCAAGAAGCATAACACCTAATGCATCATCATCTGCCATGTCAGTTGAAAAATAAGTAAGTAATTGCAAATAAGAATAAGCTCTTAAGACTCTAGCTTCTGCTAAAGTTGAAGAATAAGCAGCAGTAACAGGAATATCTTCTGCTTCTTTAAGTAACTTGTTAACTCCATTAATTACTGTATAGTGCGTAAGCCAAATATCAGACACATAACCATCTGATGGATTCAAGAAAAACCTGTGAAGGCTTATATCTTGCCCTCCATTATCAACACCAATACTTACCTCATCTGTAAAAACTGCAGTAAGTGAAATTTCGCTTGAGGCATCTAAATTTTTATAAATCTGACCTCTCAAATACTGGGCAAGGTCTGTTTCATTATTTAAATCTATAGGCAACTCCCCATCTTGAACAATGTCAATCGCATCATCACACGACACCGTCAAAAGAAGTGAAAGCACAATAGTTAAAAGACTTTTTATTTTTTTCATATTATATAATTTTAAAATATTTTAATTAGAACGCAATGCTAGTTCCAAATGATAAAGTTCTTGGATTTGGGTAACCAGTCACATAAGTAGCCTGAATACTCTCTGGATCAAATCCTCTCCATTTTGTCCAAGTCAATAAATTCTCTCCTTGTAAAAAGAATTTTACGCTTGTCAAAAATGTTTTTGACAAGAATTCTGTCGGAACATTATAACCTATAGATGTATTTTTTAATCTTAAGAAAGATGAATCGAATAGATATCTGTCAGAATCAGGGTCTTGAGTTAAGTTTGAAGCAGTCAAAGAAGGGAAATTTGTATGATTCTCTGGAGTCCAAGCATTTAACAAATCTGCGGATAAATTGTCATCACCCAGAGATGTTGGATCGTAAGCCCAACGTAATTGGTTATCATATCTCCATTGGTCTTGCGTCCAAGTGAATAATACATCAAAGAAAAATCCTTTATAATCTGCATTAAATCCAAAACCACCTTGATAAGAAGGGATATAACTTTTGTCTGTCAACCTTCTATCATTGATTAAATCTGGGTTTTCAGTTGCATTCCCATCCTTATCTAAGAATAACAAATTACCATTTGACTGGTTAACACCAATATATGGAACTAAATTCCAAGCACCAGCTTTTCCACCAGCTAAAAAGACATTGCTATTACCTGATTGATCACTGTCAGCAATTGAAAGGATTTCATTTTTGTTGTATGATGCATTAGCAAAAATAGACAAATTAAAATCACTCTCTTTAAAAATATGATATTTCAAAAGTAATTCAACACCACTATTTCTAAGTGCACCATTATTAGCGCTTTGCGCATAAGTCCCCGTTATAGCTGAACGACTAATATCGTTATAAAGTTGCTCTGTTTGTTTTCTGTAAACATCAACATTACCTTCTAATTTACTGTTTAACAATCTAAAGTCAAGACCAATATTCAATTGAGAAATCTCTTCCCATCGCAATGAAGGATAAGCAAGATTTCCGATAGAAATACCACTATCATTGTTATAACCAGTGCCTACAATATTTAAATCTCTAACTAAGTTTGGCGCACCAAAAATTGGACTTGTACCATAATCTGTAGCAACTACGTTTTGATTTCCTTGTGTTCCATAAGAAGCTCTTAATTTCAACATTGAGAATATAGAACCTTCCATGAAAGCTTCCTGATCAATGTTCCATCTACCTGCAACAGACCAAAAAGTCCCCCATTTGTTCTCATCTGCAAATCTATAAGTCCCATCCCTTCTGATTACCGCACTAAATCCATATTTATCTTTATAGTCATAGTCTAAGTTTGCAAAATAGGAAAGCGTACCTGCATTATATTTAACTGCTGAAACTGTATGAACATTTTGTGCTGGCACTAATGCACCATTAGTGTAAGTAGCAGGAATATAAGGCGCATAACCTGTGCCCGCACCAGGCACATAAGTTTTAGGATTTAATCCATTTTGTGTAAATCCACTTGCGATATAATGCGCTTTCATATATTCAAGATAAGCTCCAGCATCAATTTTATGATCGCCAATAGCTTTAGAGAAATTTAAGCTTGAGATGTTAGTAAATGTAAAGTCTTTGACTGTAGATCTAGTTTCAAGTCCACCGAATCTAATATTAGTTCCACTCTTTTGAACCGCTAGTGCTAAAAACGAAAGCGGGTCTCTAGCAAAAACTCTATCAGTTTGTTTAAAATCAACTGCTGATTTATTAGTCAAAGTAAAATAATCGTTGATTTTGAAAGAAGCAGAAATGTTAGCTAAAACACTTGTTTCATCATACCAGTTTGGCATACTTCCTTCTCTCAAAATATCTTCTAATACATAAGTATCATTAGCTCCAGAAAAATTTGTACCAATTGCAGTACTTAATGCCTCACCAGTAGGATATTTTCCAGCGGCTGCATATGGCAATCCCATTATACTTCCGTGAAGTGGATTTTGAATAACGTTATTATTTACACCTGCATTATTTTCTTGATTTAATTGGTTTCTTCTTGAAAAACCAACTGCCAATTGTGAGCTGTAAGTAAACCTACCATTGCTTGATTTCCCGTTCAAGTTATTACGAAGTGAAAATCTTTTAAAATCTGTTGTTGGCACCAAACCTCCTTGTTCATAATAACCTAAAGATGTATAGTTTGAAGCATTTTCACCCCCAAAAGAAATTCCTAAATTATGCTGTTGCGTAACATCTTGACCAAAAAATACTTTTCTCCAGTTTGTATTTGGTTCAAGTGCCGCTTCTGCGTCTGTAACGGTAGTTTTTTCAACTCTTCTCTCTAATTCTCTAATTTGACGAGTATTAGACATATTATACTCATTGTCTGGCAAAGTACTAACACCAGTTGTAACATCATAAGTTATACGTAAAGCTGATCCATAAGCTGCTCTTTTTGTTGTTATTACCAAAACTCCGTTCGCTCCTCTATTTCCATAGATTGACGTTGCTGCTGCATCTTTCAATACACTTACAGTTTCGATATCATTTTGATTTAAGTTTCTAAACTGATTTCCATTTGTTGGCACACCATCAATAACGATAAGTGGATCAGTTGCAGCATTTAATGAAGACACTCCCCTAATAAAAGAATCAATTTTTGCAGAACCTGGCGAACCTGAAGATGACAAGATTGTCAATCCAGGAGCAGTTCCTTGCAATGAGTTAAGAAATGACGCATTCGGTCTGTTTTCTAGAGTTTCAGAAGAAATTGTCGTTACAGCCGAAGACGTAGAAGCTTTTGTTCTTGTTCTATCATACCCTGTATTTACAACTTCAACGATATCTAGATCTGTAGTTCCGCTTTGCATTACAACATTTACAGTGCTTGAAGCGCCTACTGTTACTGTTTGGCTAGCAAATCCGATGTAAGTAAACACCAAAGATTGCCCTTGAGCAGCTGTGATAGAATATTTACCATCAAAATCAGACACAGAAACCTTAGAGGTTCCCTTCACTGCAACTGAAACTCCAGGCAATGGGAGTCCACCCTCAGTAATTATTCCAGTAATAGTTTTTTCTTGCGCAAACGAAAACTGCATTGAAAACGCCAATAATAGCGTAAAAATCCATTTGAACTTCGATCTCATATTATATTTATTTGAGTTAGTTATCCTGCAAACTTCTTAATAATTTCTTAATTAAACAAATATTACTCCGGAATAATATTTTTGTTTAATGTTAAAAATGTGATGTATATGATACGAAATTGCAACCATAACATTAATTAGATGAAATTTAATTCAAGAGGTTGCGTCATTTTTTATATTTTTGTCAAAATTAATTTATGCTCTTAAAAAGTTATACAAATCTTAAATTTGAGTGTGGCACTGACGAAGCCGGTCGTGGATGCCTTGCCGGACCAGTTACTGCAGCAGCCGTTTTACTTCCCGAAGATTTTATAAATGAGCTACTTAATGATTCAAAACAGCTTTCAGAAAAAAAACGTGATTCTTTAAGACCAATTATTGAAAAGAATGCCTTATGCTATTCGGTTACTCACATTGAACCGTTAATAATTGACGAAATTAACATTCTCAATGCTTCAATTCACGCGATGCAAGAATGCATCAAAAAACTGAATCCGATACCTAATCACATAATAGTTGACGGAAATCGTTTCAAGCCTGTAGAAAATATTCCGCACAGCTGTATCATAAAAGGTGATAGCAAATATTTGAGCATTGCTGCAGCTTCGGTTTTAGCAAAAACTTATCGAGATGACTATATGAATACGATTCACGAAGAATTTCCTATGTATAATTGGAAACAAAATAAAGGCTATCCCACTAAAGAACATAGAGAAGCCATTAGAAAATACGGCACAACAAAATACCACAGAATGTCATTTAGACTTTTGCCAGAACAACTCGAATTAGATTTTATCGAAGAAATTAAACCGTCTCTTCCTTAAAAGCTACAAATTCAGCTTCAAAAAGTTCTGAGAAATATTTTTTGATTTTTTCCTTCACCTCTGTTTCGTCCACTTTTTCAACGCCAAGTTCGACATTTAAAGTAGAAACCGCTTTGCCACGAATGCCACACGGAATAATATTATCAAAATAGCCCAAGTCGGCATTTACATTCAGCGCAAAACCGTGCATTGTCACCCAGCGCGAAGCGCGAACGCCCATAGCACAAATTTTTCTAGCAAACGGAGTTCCCACGCCAAGCCAAACTCCGGTTTCACCTTCGCTTCTTGTTCCTATAATACCATAGTCAGCAAGAACTTTTATAACCACTTCTTCCAGAAAACGCAGATATTTGTGAATATCCGTAAAAAAATTCTCCAAGTCTAAAATCGGATAACCCACAATCTGTCCAGGTCCGTGATAGGTAATATCACCGCCTCGGTTAATTTTATAAAAAGTCGCTCCCTTATCCGCAAGTTGTTTTTCACTCAACAAAAGATTGCTGAAATCACCGCTTTTCCCCAAAGTATAAACGTGCGGATGTTCCACAAAAAGCAAATAATTCGGCGTTTCCAAATCAAGCTCCTCTCGCCTATTCCTGATTTTTAAATCAACAATGTCTTTAAAAAGCTCTTCTTGATATTCCCAAGTTTCTTTATAATCTTTCTGGCCCAAATCCAAAAGCTGAATTTTCTTGTTCATTTTTCCCGCACTTTATGAACTGCAAAGTTACAAACTAATATCCTTAAAAGTATCATTCCTTTTTTTAGAAGCGAATCGACAGTGATATTTCAGTAATCAATTTTCCCGCTTTCTGCAGTAGCTTTTCTCCGTCCCGGAAGAAAAGGCTACTGCAGCCAATCGGGGCTATTCAGCAATTCATGGCTTTGATGCAGTTTGTCGATTTTGATTGTGTTTTCACTCTATTTTTTGTCATTCCGACGAAGGAGGAATCTCTTCAATATTGATCAACAGCGAAGATTCCTCCTTCGTCGGAATGACAAGTTACCTCGAAACGACGGTTTTTTGATTACAATTTTCCCAAAAGTTCACAAATACAAAAGACCATTCTCCCCTAGCCCCGATTGGCAGCAGTAGCCTTTTCTTCCCGATTTTTCATCGGGAGAAAAGCTACTGCAGAAAGCGGGAAATACATTTACTGAAAATTCACTGCCCATTCGCTTCAAAAAAGAAAAATAACTTTTTGAAATCGTGTTGTGACTTTCTGACTATTGACTTTCTGACTTTGCAACTTATTAACTATCTTTGCAGCCTTAAAATTAACACGATATGCAACTTTCAGAGCAAGAAATCATCAGAAGAGAAAAATTGGGCAAGTTGAGAGCACTCGGCATCAACCCTTATCCGGCAAATTTGTTTCCAGTGAACCACACTTCGAAACAGGTCAAGGAAACTTTTGAAGAAGGCAAGAAAGTGATCGTTGCAGGCCGTGTGATGAGCACCAGAATTCAAGGAAAAGCGTCTTTCGCATCGTTGCAAGACAGCGAAGGTCGCGTTCAGATTTATATCAATCGTGACGAAATTTGTCCGGGCGACGATAAAGATTTATACAACGAAGTTTTCAAAAAACTAATCGATTTAGGCGACTTTATTGGTGTGGAAGGCGAATTGTTTACGACACAAGTTGGCGAAAAATCAATTCGCGTGAGTAATTTTACGCTTTTGAGCAAAACTTTGCGTCCGTTGCCGTTGCCAAAAACAGATGCTGACGGGAATATTCACGACGGTTTTACCGATCCAGAATTGCGTTACCGCCAGCGTTATGTAGATTTAGTTGTAAATCCGCAGGTGAAAGAAGTTTTTGTAAAAAGAACAAAATTGTTTAATGCAATGCGTACTTTTTTCAACACGGCTGGTTATATGGAAGTCGAAACTCCGGTTTTACAATCAATTCCTGGTGGTGCGGCAGCGCGTCCGTTTATCACGCACCACAATTCGTTGGATATTCCTTTATATATGAGAATTGCGAATGAATTATATCTGAAAAGATTAATTGTTGGCGGATTTGACGGTGTTTATGAGTTCTCGAAAAACTTCAGAAATGAAGGAATGGACAGAACGCACAATCCAGAATTTACAGCAATGGAAATTTATGTAGCTTACAAAGACTACAACTGGATGATGGAATTTACCGAAAATTTATTGGATTATTGTGCCAACGAAGTAAACGGAACTTCTGACGTCACTTTTGGCGAACACCAAGTGAGTTTTAAAGCGCCGTATGCAAGAGTGACGATGACCGATGCGATCATAAAATATACTGGTTTTGATATTTCTGGAAAAACCGAGCAGGAGATTTTTGAAGCCGCTCGCGGTATGGGAATTGCTGTTGACGAAACCATGGGAAAAGGGAAATTGATCGACGAAATCTTCGGAGAGAAATGCGAAGGAAACTTCATCCAGCCAACATTCATCACGGATTATCCGAAGGAAATGAGTCCGCTTTGTAAAGAACACAGAGATAATCCTGAGTTGACAGAACGTTTTGAGCTGATGATTTGCGGTAAAGAAGTAGCAAATGCTTATTCTGAATTGAACGACCCGATCGACCAAAGAGAACGTTTTGAAGCACAAATGCAATTATCAGAAAGAGGCGATGATGAAGCGACAGGAATTATCGATAATGATTTCTTGAGAGCTTTAGAATACGGAATGCCACCAACGTCTGGATTGGGAATTGGAATGGACCGTTTAATCATGTTTTTGACAAATAATCCTTCAATTCAAGAAGTTTTGTTTTTTCCGCAAATGCGACCTGAGAAAAAAGCAATTGAAGTAGAATTATCTGCTGAAGAAAAAGAAATCATTGAGATTTTGAAAGCCAATGAAAATGCAATGGCTTTGAATTCATTAAAATTAAAAGCAGCGTTGAGCGGTAAAAAATGGGATGCGGCAATGAAAGGCTTGGCAAAACATTCTTTAGTAAAAGTAGCTGTAAATGGTGAAGATAAAATTGCAGAATATGTTGGTTAACTATTTGCTGAAATAATATAAAAACAGAAATCGAAAGGTTTCTGTTTTTTTTGCCCTTTTTACATTAGTTAAAAAATAAAAAAGATTGCTTATTTTAAGAAAATGAATTAGATTTGGACTTCTTAAAACTAATCAAATTACCAAATTATGAAAAAAATATTCGCTATTCTTGCTTTATTCTTAGCGTTTTCAATTTCTGCAAATGCGCAAGATTCACAAAAAAATCCAGACACTGAAGCGACTGCAGATTTAACCAAACTGACGCAGTTTATTGCTCTGAAAGAAAATCCTAAAAAAGCATTGAAATTCGCTTTTTACGACAAAAATAAAGCCTTGATGCAAACAACCCTTTCTCCTCAAGATAAAGCTCAAATCAAGACTACAATAGAAAATGAATTGGCTACAAATTTAACTGCTGAACAGTTGGAAAAATTAAAAGCTAACACAAGACTTTACGAAGAATTGACAAATTAAAAAAAAAGGGACTCAAATTGAGTCCCTTTTTTTATAAAGAATAATTAAGATTGATCGACCATCGATAATTGGCTTCCACCCTTCCTCCTGTCAGATTTTGATTGATTGGAATCATTGCATTTATCCCTAAAGAAAACTTATCTTTTCCCGCTTCAAGACCAATTTTTCCAAAGACGATATCGCCTTTCGTATCTCGAATATCTTCTTGAAACTGCTTATTCGTTCCATAAACTTCTCCTGCAATTCCTGCTTGCGGCACTAATGAAATTCCAGAAGTCTGAATTTGGTAAAATAAAGTGCTTCCATAATTAAACTGGTTTCCGAATTGATAATGATCGTCGTTTTCAGTTTTGAAAGCATAATTAACCATCGAATTCAATCCAAAACTTTTATGTTTCACCGTATATTCTCCTGCTAAAAGATAATCCCAGCTTCCTGTTCCCACTTGAAAACTCGGATTAACGCTTCCTTTATTCTGCGCATCGTATTTTCCGGTTGGCGCCTTTAAACCGCCGCCTAATTGCAATTGATGAACAAATTGTGCCGAATCTGATTTTGTTTGAGCTATAGTATATAATCCTAAAATGGTAATATCGCCCAAACCGTCAATTTTCTGTTCGCCCGTACTTAATTGGCGATTGTGGAAATGATAAGGTACCAAAGCCGAAATCTGGACGTTTTTTACAACAGGAATTCTGGCCCAAACTTGCATGGTATTAAAATTTTCATCAATCCAAGGCGAATTTCTGAAAAGGCCGTCACGACTCGTATAGCTTTGGTTCATATAACGTATGCCAACGAAATTCTGGTTCAGCATTGAACTGAATCCCATACCACCGCCGCTTGCAGAACAGCCACACGCATCACAATCTTCATATAAAAAACGCTGGTATTTTTTAAACGGATTTTGGATGGTATCTTCCGCATTTGCCGAAACTAATTGCGCGGCAAAAACCAACAATAATAAATATTTTTTCATAATCAAGTTTGAAAATAAAATAACGGATTTTTAATATATTCTTCATCCGTTAAGGTTTTTAAAAAAGCAATTATTGCCTCTTTTTCTTCTTGCGAAAGTTGGATTCCCAAAGTTCCATTTTGATTCAATAACGGATCTAAAGTCGCAGAATGCTGCACGCCATTGGAATAAAAATTCAAAACAGAATTCAATGAACCAAATCTTCCGTCGTGCATGTAAGGCGCTGTCAACGCAACATTTCTGAGACTTGGAACCTTAAATTTATATCGATCTGTTTCAAAACCGGTAACCACTTCTCGACCCAAATCATTCAGATTCGGATTTGGTGGCAATCCATTATTTCGAAAAGAACTGTTGGTGAACAAATCGCCTTCATGGCATGCCGAGCACTTATTTTGAAAAACTGCCAAGCCTTGCAATTCTTGAGAATTCATGCTGCCACCAGCCTCATTTCTGACATATTTATCATACTTTGAATTGCTTGAAACCATCATGGTCATGAACTGCGCCAAAGCTTTCAGCGTGTTTCCTGTCGTAATCTCACCGTTTTCAAAAGCCTGCTTGAATAATTTCACATAAGCCGGATCTTGTTTCAGCTTCGCAATAATGTTTGCCATATTTTCATCCATTTCCACCGGATTGTGAATAGGATTTATGGAAAGCATTTCAATGGAATTTGAAGCGCCGTCATAAAAATATTCTTTTTGAAAAGCCATATTTTGAATAGCAGGCGCATTTCTTATCCCTGCAAGATTATCAATTCCGTGACTAAAATCATGGCCGTGATGCGTGAAAGCTGAGGATTGCTCATGGCAAAAAGCACACGAAATAGTTCCGTCGCGAGAAAGTCGTCCGTCATAAAATAATTTCTTTCCTAGTTCAAATCCTTTTTCTGTGGGAAGATTTTTTGAAATATCTTGCGCCAGCTCTGGAAAATTCGAAGGAATATTTAATTCTAAAAGTTCGTTGCTTTCAACATCAATGTAATCTTCGCTGTCATCATTTTGGCAAGAAAACAGCGCAGAAAGCAGTACCAAAAAAAGTATTTTTTTCATGTTCAGAACACTATTAATGTTCGGCGCCACCAGCATGAACGTGATCTACAGTAAACATTGAAGTCGTGTTATCTGCAATCGAGATCAACTTTGTGCCTCCCATAATAGCCGCGCTTGTTCCTGCAGGATTCATTGCTTCAGAAAGCTTCACTTTTGCATTTCCGTCTAGGATTTTATTTGCGTCAACTATAAAGTGAACGCTTGGCGATTCTGTTTGGCGAACGCGCGCTGTATTTGGAAAATCCACTGTAAATTCTCTGTAATTATCGGTTGCAGTATTGCTTCCTTGGTGTACTTGAAAGGTTTTTTCTCCTGTCAAAGTTGGAGCCGTGAAACTTCCTTCAAAAACGATAAATCGGTAGCCTGTGGACCAAGTCCAAGTCAGGTCGTTTGCGGCAGCTTCATCCCAAAAACTTTGCTGTGCCGTTTCGCCTTGAAGATAACGCTGTGAATCTACTCCAAGACCGAATTTTATTTTTTTGTAATTTCCTGACGGAATGTTTTCAAGGTGAATTGTAGTCTGTTTTGTTTCTTCGTTGATCACAAAATAGCTTGACTCTTTTGGATAAGCGACTTCTGCTCCATTTTCATCAATCAGCACGAAATTGCTTACGATATAATTGAATTTATTGATTTTAAGTGTTTCTCCGTTTGAATTTGTGTGCGATGAAACACCTAAAATCAAGTCGTCACCATTTATAGAATTGTCGAAATAAAGTTCCATTTCGCCATTTCCGACAAGGTTTTGAGAACTATCATCATCACTGCTGCAAGAAGCAAAAATAGAAGCAAATGCCAAAATGGCTATAGTATTTTTTAATTGAAATTTCATTGGTATATTTTTAAAAGTTATAAGAAATGAGGCTTCGGAAAAAATTATTTTCGAAACAAATTTGAATTTTTGATACAATTATGACTTTGGAACAAAAGATTTTGAACCAGGCACAATTATTTTACGCTAAAACTTTTAAGAATAAGAAGGCGGATGAAAAATGAAATTACAATTTACAGAAGTGTATAAATTATTGTAAAAAGAATTTGCAATAGACGAAGAAATTTCTTTTTTTTGAAAAAAATTAAAGTCAGGCAATTCTTCTATAAACAAGATTTCTATTTCAGAATGCTGTGATTTTTTATCAGATGAAATTGGCTTTTCAGTTTCAGAAGCTTTTGCCAATTCTTGCATCAGATGACATTTACCATTACAGTGAATTTCAGGCTTTTCTTTATTAATACAAAGAACTTCTGAAATATATTCATAGTTAATGACGTATTGAAAAACCGGAATTACTGGCTTTAGCAACATCATAAAACTGACTATGAATAGGTATTTTTTCACGGAAGGCAAAGTTAGGTAACAATGTTAATACTATCAAAATTTTTTATCACAATTAAACCTTTTTATTTTAGAAGCGTCTTACATCAAACTAAAATTTAAATTACTATCATGAAAAAATTAATTATCGCTGCAATAATGATGATCGGAATGACATCTTTTGCACAAGAAAAACAAGAAAAACCGGCTGGAGAAAAAAGACATAAAATGGAAAGATTGTCTCCAGAAGAACGCAATGAGAAGCAATTGAAAAAAATGACTGCTGATTTGAACTTAAACGCTTCACAGCAAGCTGAAATTGCAAAAATTCTTGCAGAACAGCCCGCTAAAAAAGTAGAAGAAAAAAGAGCACTCACACAACAGGAAATTGATCAGATGCGAAATGAGCATAAAAACGCACAGAAAGCAAAAGAAGCAAAAATTAAAGCGGTTTTAACGCCAGAGCAAGTAAAAAAGCATGATGAATTAAAAGTGCAAAGAAGACAAGAAATGGCTGCAAAACATCAAGAAAGAAAAGAAGCCAAAGAGAAAAAATAAATCTTTTTAGAAATAATTCTGGATTTTGAGTAATTGGCTTTAAATTTGATATATTTATACCAAACTAATTTATTTATCATGAAAAAATTAATTGCCGCTTTTGTCTTTATCCTTGCTTTCACAATGAATGCGAATGCTCAAGCAACTGCCAGCGAACTTGCCAAAAATGACGTTGTCGCTTTATCTGGAGCAGTTCAATTGTCAGAGCAGAACAAAGCAAGTTTTTTAGATATTTTCAAGCAAAAACATGAGGCTTTTGCCAAAGAAACTTCTGAGATGAAAAAGAAGATTATCGCAAAGTCAGTGGATGCTAAATTGAGAGGTATTTTAAGCGCTGATCAAATGGCAAAACTGGACAAAAACCCAGAACTGCTGAAAAAATTGACACAGAATTAATTCTAAATTTTTATAAAACTAAAAGGCTTTCCAATCGGAAAGCCTTTTTTATTTTAGAACTGTTTTGATACTTTATCGACAGCGTTTATGGTAAAATCTAAATCTTCATAAGTCAGCGCATCTGTGATAAACCAAGTTTCATAAGCCGACGGCGCAATGTAAACGCCTTCATTTAATAATCCGTGGAAGAATTTCTTGAAGTAGTCGTTATCGCCTTTTGAAGCCGTCTGCAAATCAGTTACTGCATTTTCATCAAAGTGGACAGAAATCATTGAACCGACTCTGTTAATCGTGAATTTCACGTTATTTGCAGTAAGCTTTTCGCTGATTCCTTTTTCTAAGTAGGCTGTTTTTTGTTCTAGTCTTTCGAAAATAGCTGGTTCAGCATTTAAAGCTTGCAACATTTCAAGACCTGCGGCCATGGCCAAAGGGTTTCCTGATAAGGTTCCTGCTTGATAAACCGGACCGACTGGCGCCAGATAATTCATGATTTCGTTTCGCGCTGCAAAAGCTCCGACTGGCAGTCCGCCGCCGATTACTTTTCCGAAGGCAACGATATCTGCCTTGATCCCGAATAATTCTTGGGCACCACCTTTTGCCAGGCGGAATCCAGTCATTACTTCGTCAAAGATTAACAAGGTCCCGTTTTCATCGCAAAGATTCCTCAAGGCTTGCAGAAAGCCGTCTTTTGGAGGAATACATCCCATATTTCCGGCGACAGGCTCTATTATTATTGCTGCGATCTCCTTCTTATTGGATTCAAATAATTCTTTTACGCTATCTAAATCATTGTATTTTGCTAACAAAGTATCCTTAGCAGTTCCTTGTGTGACACCTGGACTGTTTGGCGTGCCGAAAGTCATGCCGCCACTGCCCGCTTGTATTAGAAACGAATCAGAATGGCCGTGGTAACAGCCAGCGAATTTGATGATTTTATCTCTGCTTGTAAATCCTCTTGCCAAACGGATGGCGCTCATGCACGCTTCTGTTCCTGAGTTTACAAAACGAATCTTATCGATATTCGGAACCATTGCAACTGCCAATGCAGCAATCTCTGTTTCCAAAGCTGTCGGCATTCCGAAGGAAGTTCCCAGCTTTGCTCTTTCAATTACGGCATTTACAACCGGATCAAAAGCATGGCCTAAAATCATCGGTCCCCAAGAATTGATATAGTCGATTAATTTGTTTCCGTCTTCGTCGAATAAATAAGCGCCTTTGGCCGATTTAACGAAAATTGGTGTTCCTCCAACTCCTTTGAAAGCGCGGACTGGGGAATTTACGCCACCCGGAATTACTTTTTCAGCCTCCGCAAAAAGCTGGCTGCTTCTTTGGTATAACATAGTTTATTTTTAGAGTTGCAAAGGCACAAAGTTACAAAGTTGATTTTCTTTACGATTGCATTTTATAAATGTTTGTGATAAGTCTTACTTCACTTTTAAAGACTGTCCGATTGAAATTGCGTTGTCAGACAAGTTGTTCCATTGTTTCAGGTCATCGACGGTGACATTGAATTTCTTTGAAATGGAATATAATGTATCGCCTTTTGAAACTTCGTAGTAGCTTCCTCCCGTGGTGGCAGGTCTTGGCGTTGCCGTTTTCACAACCGGCAGACTTTTAGTAATTGGCGTGAAATCTCTACCTAAAACGGCAGCATCATATTGGTGCAAATTATAGCGTTCGATATAGCTGATTAATTTATCAGGATATTTTGGATCTGTGGCATAACCTGCAGCTCTCAATCCTTTTGCCCAAGCTTCATAATCTCCTTTTTCTAGCTTGAAAAGGCTTGCATAGCGGCTTCTTCCTGTTAAGAATTCGGCGTGGTCGCGATAAGAATCTGCGGGATCTTTATACTTTCTAAAACACTCTTGCGAAGCGTCATCATCGTGGCGAACGCTCTCGCCTTCCCAGCCGGTGTGGCATTTTATTCCGAAGTGATTGTTTGCTGTCTTGCTTAAAGTTCCTGCGCCAGCACCTGATTCTAATATTCCTTGGGCCAAGATTATACTTGCCGGGATTCCGTATTGTCTCATGTTTGATTGGGCAATATCTTTAAATTGGGCTACATAATTGTTTACGACATCGCTGTACACTACGGTTTTTGAAGTCGATTCGATCACTTCTGTAGTACGCGCTGAAGTTGGTGATTTTGTTGTGGTAACAGTTCTTGTTGGCGTTGTTTTTTTCCTTGTTACAACTGGTTTTGTGGTTCTTTTGCTGGTTGCTACTTTTGATTTTGAGGAGCCACAGCTTGCCAGAATTGCAAGTGCCAATAGAAATAAAATTTTTTTAAACATTTGTAGTTATTTTGGGTAATTGTTTTTTCTCTAATAACTGGTTCATGCCTTGGATTCCCTGCAATCCGCCGGTGTGAATCAATAGTATTTTTGAATTGGATGGAAAATAATCCTTAGCAATCAAATCGAATACTCCGAAAGCCATCTTGCTAGTATAAACGGGGTCTAGCGGAATATTATTACTTTGATTGAAATTATTTATGAAATTAACCAGCTCTAAATCAATCTTTCCGTAGCCGCCAAAATGATACTCATTAATCAATTTCCAATTATCGGTTTTTGCAAACTTACAAATTTCTTCTCGCAAGAAGTCTCCTTTTAACGCAGGAAATCCCAAAACTTTCTGGTGCGCCAGTGAAGCATTTATCAAACCCGAAATGGTTCCGCCTGTTCCAACGGCACAGCAGATGTAATCGAACTGAGAATCTTCTTTGGTTAAAATCTCCTCACAGCCTTTTACGGCCAAATCATTTGTCCCGCCTTCTGGAATCAGGTAAAAGCTGCCGAATTGATGCTTTAATTGTTCGATAAATTCTGGATTCTCTTTATTAGAATAGTCATTTCTTGAGATAAATTCGAATTGCATTCCGTTCTGCTGGGCGAATCTTAAGGTCGGGTTTTCTTGGATTTTCTCTCGCAACTCATCGCCACGAATAATTCCGATGGTCTTGAAATTATGTTCTTTTCCTGCGAAGGCGACGGCTGCAATGTGGTTTGAAAAGGCGCCTCCGAAAGTCAATAGCGTGGTTTGGTTTTCGGCTTTGGCTTGGCGTAAATTATATTTCAGCTTTCGGTATTTATTTCCTGAAATAAACGGATGGATCAGGTCTTCGCGACGAATGGCGACCGTAATTCCGTTTTTTTGGAGGGGAAGAAACTGCGTTGGTAGGTCCAAAATATATATTTTTATCGGTCTAATTTAGGTTTTCAAAAGTACAAAAAGACGCTCTAACACGACATATATACGCTTGAGCTACGCTTAAGCTGTACTTGAGCTACCCTTAAGCCCAGTCTGAGTCACGGTTTTAAGACTTCAAATACTTGAAAAAACTCCAAATCTTTCGTTTTTTCAGGTAGTTCATGTCGTTTTCATTGGCGTAAGCCTCTCTTTCGAAACTTATATTTCTGTAGGCCCTATTTTGATTTTTAAATTGTGCCAATCGCAAGAGGTATTCTAAAAAATACCATAGAAAAAAAGGCAGGATAAGCAATTCTAACTGCTGGCGAATGTGGATTTTTTCGTGATTTAAAAGCACTTTATTTTCTTTGTCTAAAAAATTCCTGATAATTACGAAAGGATAAAGCGTCATGCCTCGATATCCTTTGGGAATTAAATATTTGGAAACGATTAGATACATTAATTATAAAGTTTATATTTTTGCTTTTATGAATGAGCAAAATAATGAAAATAAATTAAAAGAAGGCGAAGATTTTTATTATACTCCCGAAGGCTACAAATGTTTTACGGAGAAATTTCATTTGAAACGCGGGTATTGCTGTAAAAGCGGATGCAGGCATTGCCCGTATGGGTTTGATAAGAAGACTGGCTCAATTAGAAAATAAGTGAATTAGAAAATTAGATAATTCCTTTATTCGGTAAAAAAATATTCAGACAGATAGAATTTAAAATATAACGATTTTCGGACTTTGCGACTCTGAAACTTAGCAACTTAAAAAAATGACTTTTAAAGAACAAATACAACAAGGGATTCCATCGATTCTGCCAGAACCAAAGCCTTATGAATCAAATATCAATCATGCTCCGAAGCGAAAAGAGATTCTTTCTGAGGAGGAGAAAAAACTGGCTTTGAGAAATGCACTGCGTTATTTTGAGCCGAAAGACCATCCGGTTTTGGTCAAGGAGTTTTTGGAAGAATTGAATACGTATGGACGCATTTATATGTACCGACTGCGACCTGACTATAAGATGAAAGCGCGCCCGATTGCCGAATATCCTGGGAAATCAGAACAGGCAAAAGCGATCATGCTGATGATTCAGAATAATCTAGATTATGCCGTGGCACAGCATCCGCACGAGCTGATCACTTATGGAGGAAATGGTGCGGTTTTCTCAAACTGGGCTCAGTATTTATTGACGATGAAATATTTGTCTGAAATGACTGACGAGCAGACTTTGACCATGTATTCTGGGCATCCGATGGGACTGTTTCCTTCGCATAAAGAAGCGCCAAGAGTTGTGGTAACGAACGGAATGATGATTCCGAATTACTCAAAACCAGATGATTGGGAGAAATTTAATGCTTTGGGCGTTTCGCAATACGGACAAATGACGGCGGGAAGCTATATGTATATTGGCCCGCAAGGAATTGTACATGGAACGACAATCACGGTTTTAAACGGATTTAGAAAAATAAAAAAATCTCCGACTGGCGGTTTATTCGTAACTTCTGGTTTGGGTGGCATGTCTGGAGCACAGCCAAAAGCTGGAAATATTGCAGGATGCGTGACGGTTTGCGCCGAAGTGAATCCGAAGATTACGCAGCTTCGTCATTCTCAAGGCTGGGTGAACGAAATCGTTTCAACTATTGAAGATCTGGTTCCGAGAGTTAGAAAAGCGCTGGAAAATAAGGAAGTGATTTCGATTGCCTATTTAGGAAATGTAGTTGATGTCTGGGAGCGTTTTGACCAAGAAAATCTGCATATTGATTTGGGTTCTGACCAAACTTCGTTGCACAATCCGTGGGCTGGAGGTTATTATCCGACTGGCCTTACCTTTGGGGAATCAAACGAGATGATGGCCAATGACCCTGATAAATTCAAGGCAGAAGTTCAAAAAACATTGCGCCGCCATGCCGATGCGATTAACAAACATACAGCAAAAGGAACCTATTTCTTTGACTATGGAAATGCTTTTTTACTAGAAGCTTCCCGTGCCGGAGCCGATGTTTTTGCTCCAAACGGAATTGATTTCAAATATCCGAGTTATGTGCAAGATATTATGGGACCGATGTGTTTTGACTATGGATTTGGGCCTTTCCGTTGGGTTTGCGCTTCTGGAAAACCGGAAGATTTGGCGAAGACCGACAAGATTGCAAGTGACGTTTTAGAGGAACTGGCTAAAACTTCTCCGGAGGAAATCCAACAGCAGATGCAGGACAATATCAAGTGGATCAAAGGCGCTCAGGAAAATAAATTGGTCGTTGGCTCGCAAGCCAGGATTTTATACGCGGATGCGGCAGGAAGGATTAAAATTGCCGAAGCTTTCAACCAGGCAATTGCCAAAGGCGAAATTGGCTATGTGATTTTAGGACGCGACCACCATGATGTTTCTGGAACAGATTCTCCTTATCGAGAAACTTCAAATATTTATGACGGCTCAAAATTTACGGCCGATATGGCGATTCAAAACGTGATTGGCGACAGTTTCAGGGGCGCGACTTGGGTTTCTATCCACAATGGCGGCGGTGTTGGCTGGGGCGAGGTGATTAACGGCGGTTTTGGTATGGTTCTTGATGGTTCTAGCGAGGCTTCAAGACGCTTACAATCAATGCTTTTCTGGGACGTGAACAACGGCATTTCAAGAAGAAGCTGGGCTAGAAACGACGAAGCGATTTTTGCCATAAAACGAGCCATGGAAACGCAACCTTTATTAAAAGTTACCATCCCTAATAAAGTGGACGACGCGCTTTTAGATTTTTAATATTTTTCAATCAGCATGCAGCAATTAAATAGCATATCATTATTATTCATGAGTCTTGGATTTATAATTTTAGGACTGCTTTTTGAAAATACATTTATAAAAATCGTCATCCTCACAGCAGCCGCAGTTTTAAGCATTGTGGCCGCAATCAGGAGTTTCAAGGAGAAGAATAAAAAGAAATAAGACTATAAATATTAAAAACTTTGCTATGAAAACGATTAAACTTTTACCGCTATTCTGCCTTTTTGTGCTGGCTTCCTGCTCGTCTGTTCAGGTGAACACAGACTATGATAAAAATGCAGATTTTACACAATATAAAACTTTTGCTTTCCATAAAACGGGGATTGACAAAGTGGAAATTTCAGACCTTGACAAACGCAGAATCTTAAACGCTATCGATGCTGAAATGACTGCGAAAGGTTTTACAAAAAGCGACAAACCTGATATTTTGGTTAATATTTTTACCAAATCAAGACAGCAAGTTGACGTGAACCAGTTTAACGCCGGATGGGGTTATGGTTGGGGATGGGGCTGGAATCCGTGGATGTGGGGAGGTAGAAACACGTCTGTAACCACGACTACAGAAGGAACTTTATACATTGATTTAGTCGATGCAAAGAAAAAAGAACTGATTTGGCAAGGTGAAGGTGTTGGCGTTTTGACACAGAATATGAAAAATAAAGACGAGCGAGTTCAAGAATTCGTGAAAAAGATTTTAGCGAAATATCCGCCGGAAATCAAAAAATAATCCTTTCGCATACTTAACTGAAAAAACCGCACTTTGCGGTTTTTTTTTATTTGTAGGAATAACTGTTAGAATATCTTATTTTTGTGTAAGACCACTTCAAAACGCATTGGCATGAAGCTAAAATTATTTTTACTATTCTTCGTAATTCCTTTTTTTGCATTCGCCAATATGGCAAAACCTTATAGCGACGGTTCCAGCCATTCGGTGCTGTTTTCTGAAAGCAACTGCGCCGTAAAAAATGAGAGCATTTTTATTTCGCTTTTCAGTGGCGACTATGGTTATGGCGCCAATTATAAAATAAAATACACGATCATTTCTGATGCTGACCAAATCCTGCCTTTGGCATTTCTTGGCATTGGCTTGAACGACAACCAAAAGGTTTTAGTCAACAATGTCCCTACTTCGATAATTCCGGTGACGGAAAATGCATCTGCTTTTTCATTCTTGGTAAAAAAGGACAATTATTATGTGATCAAATATTCTGAAAACGAAACGCATCCTGTAGAACTGAGCGAACTCATTTATTTTAAAGCTAAGTTGAAGAAAGGCGAAAACACGATTTACATAGAATATAGCGGTGATTTAGAGTCTAACACTTATGGTTTTCTAAAAAAACATACGGTTCGGTATTCGCTGTATCCGTCAAAATTCTGGAAGTCATTCGGGCCGATAAAAGTGACGCTTGACCTAGAAGGCAAATTTGAAATCAATGATACCAATCTGAAAAACACAACGATAAAAGGCAATACGGCTACTTGGGAAATCAAAGACATCGACGAAGATGAAATGGAAATCACAATCACAGAAAACGTGCCTTTCTTTGCCAGAATACTTCTTTTCATAGAACCAATTGGCTTGGCTTTTCTAACATTGCTGCTGCTGGGTTATTTTCACTTCAAGGCAATGAAAAAGCGAAGAATCGAAGCTCCTTTAAAGTATAACTTTTATGTGCCAATAGGAATTATCGCCGTTCCGGTACTTTTCTATGTATTCTATTTTTTATCGTATGCTTTGATTGATTTAAGCCTTGGACAAGAAAGTTCCAAACACGGCTATGTCTTTTTATATGTGGTAACTTATCCTCTGTTATTGCTTCTTTATGGGCTTTTAATGTGGCAACTTGACGTAAGCTTGAAAAAGAAATGTCTCAATCAATCATAGAGAAAATTCAGCAATTCATCTAACAAAGGCTTGTTATGGCTGGAGGTCTGCAGTCTTTCATCCAGCGCTTTTGTATCCTCATCAATTGATTTTTGGTAGGTTTTAAGCTGCTCTTCTGACAGCGCATTTTTCAAAGCCTTAATCTTTATAGAAAGAATTAGGAGTTTAGCGTTCATTTTGTTTTCTAAGTTCATTGAAGAATGGTATTACTATTTAAATGATGTTAAAATTATAAATTAATAACATACAACAACCGAGTTTACCGCAAGATTTTATCTGTTTACCTCAATTATTTTGTAGTTGTGACTGGTACCAATACTTTTGGCAAAAATAACAGCTACGATTTTATACAATAACTGAAATTATCCCCCCCAATCGTATTGTATTTGTGTTTTTTATATAATAATTGATTTTTTATTGGTTAAAAACCGCAGTCTCCAAACTGCGGTTTTTTTATGCTTTTTTAAGACTGCTTTCGATTAAAGATTTGTAATTTTACCAAAACCGAAACGTTTAAAATTATGGAAACTGAATTTGAAAGCAATCCTTTGATAGACAGACTTCCTGAGCATTTGAAACAATTTATTAAGCCTCAGGATTATGAAGATTACACCCCGATAAACCAAGCAGTTTGGCGCTATGTGATGCGCAAAAACGTGGATTATCTGTCAAAAGTTGCACACAATTCCTATCTCGACGGACTCAAAAAAACAGGTCTTGAAGTAGATAATATTCCGAATATGTATGGCATGAACCGAATTTTGAAAGAAATCGGTTGGGCTGCAGTTGCCGTGGACGGATTTATACCGCCGAATGCTTTTATGGAATTCCAGGCTTACAATGTCTTGGTAATTGCCTCAGATATCAGACAATTAGAACACATTGAATATACGCCTGCGCCAGACATCATCCACGAAGGTGCCGGCCACGCTCCTATTATTGCCAATCCAGAATATGCTGAATATTTGAGACGTTTTGGCGAAATCGGGTGCAAGGCGATTTCTTCTTCGCGCGATTATGAAATGTATGAAGCCATCCGACTGCTTTCGATTTTAAAGGAAGCCGAAGGAACGCCGCAAAGCGAAATCGACGCGATTGAGAAAAAAGTGGAAGACCTGCAGAACAATATGGGCGAATTGTCAGAAATGGCCTTGATCAGAAACCTGCATTGGTGGACTGTGGAATATGGCTTGATTGGCGCGATCGACAACCCAAAAATATATGGTGCAGGATTACTTTCTTCCATCGGAGAAAGCGCTTGGTGCATGACCGACAACGTGAAAAAGTCGCCTTATGATATTAATGCGGCATACCAAAGCTTTGACATTACAAAACCACAGCCACAGTTATTTGTGACGCCTGATTTTGCACATTTGAGTTCTGTTTTAGAGGAGTTTGCCAATAAAATGGCGCTTAGAACCGGAGGACTTTCTGGAGTACAGAAATTAATCCAGTCAAATGCTTTAGGAACAATAGAATTAAGTACCGGACTTGAAATTTCTGGCGTTTTCACGAATGTAATTGAAGAAAACGGAAAGCCTGTTTATGTGCAAACCACCGGAAAAACCGCTTTATCTTACCGAGAAAAAGAACTTGTGGGACATTCGACTTCGTATCATGCAGCAGGTTTTGGAAGTCCTATCGGGAAATTAAAAGGCATCAATCTGGCCATTGAAGACATGAGTCCGAGGGATTTGCAGGCTTATGCGATTTATGAAGGCGAGCGCGTGACATTAGAATTTGAAGGCGATGTGACTGTTTCTGGAAAGATAATCACGGGCACGAGAAACTTGCAGGGAAAAATCATCATCATCAGTTTTGGCGATTGTACGGTGACGCACAACGACACGGTTTTATTCCAACCGGAATGGGGGATTTTTGACATGGCTGTGGGAAAAAAAGTGATTTCTGCTTTCTCTGGACCTGCTGACGTGAAGAGTTTTGATATGATCACGCACGTTCCTTCGAGCACGACAATCAAGGCAAAAAGCAATCCTGAAAAGGAAGAATTGGAAAGTCTTTATTTGAATATCAGAAATATCCGTGAGGGAAAAACGGCTTTCATGACGCTTGAAAAGACTTTTGAACTGGTGAAAGAAAATCATCCAAAAGATTGGCTGCTTTCTATTGAAATAGCCGAACTATTAGACAAGGAAAATGAAACTGAGCTTTTTCAAAAAGTAATTTTACATTTAGAAAAAGTAAAACAAAACCGTCCTGAAGTTGCCAACCTGATTAACGGCGGACTGGAATTGATTTTGGAACCGGAAAACGTGTAGATTATAAATTAATTACATTATAATAAGCCGCAGCTTCGCAGATTTAAAACTAATTCTATGAGAACGGCTCGTTATTTTTAATTGAAAAGCGTTGATAAAAAAGTTAACCGCAGCTTCGCAGATTTTAATTTAATCTGTGAAGCTGCGGTTTCTTTTTACATTCTATTTCCTTTAAAATCTGTGAAGCTGCGGTGATTTCATTTACAGCAAAACTTTGTCTAGAGTTTCGTCGCTAACAGTCTGACCGTCATATTTTAACGTCCAACCTAAGGTGTTTGTAGTTATCAGAATCTTTGACAATTCGCTGATCAGGCGGTTTTGTGCGTTAGATTTCAAGGTAGATTTATCGATTTTTGCCTGCAGGTTTTTCTTTACCGTTGCATTGATCTTATTGTAATCGTCGCCGGTAAACGGATTCAGCTTGCTCTGGTTGACATCATAAAACTTGATGTCTGGGCTGATTTTTATCTCTTCTTTTGGGATGTATTCGATGGTTATCGTCTTGTTTTTTTCATCGACATTGTACTTCATCTGGCGCAGATCATAGGCCACGGTCACGTCGGCATTTACCACCACGAGGGCTTTTTTCTCAAAAGAAACCATTCCCATGAAGTATTTGTCTTGGTCTTTATAGGTCAGCACTTCGGCAAAATGGCCTTCGGTAACGATCAGTTTCCCAACGTTGACAATCTGCTGCTGGATCAAATTAGTATCGTATGTAATCGTGTCTTCGCTCTTCTTGAATTCGCAAAAACGAAAAGCTAGAAAGATGGCCGCCGCAATGCCTACAAATAGAAGTATTCTTCGCATGTGTTTTTTTATAAAGTTAAAGAATTAAAAATTGTTTAAAAAGCGATTAGGGATTATAATCGGTCTTGCTGACTCCTGCAAGGTCTTTTTTTGACCTTGTAGGTTTTGTTTGGCTTAAATTTACACCTACAAGGTTTTGAAAACCTTGCAGGATTTGTGCTTGATTGCAACTATCACGCCAAAGGTTTTTTCTAGAAATGGATAAACGAGAATCGGTTCTGGATTGTATCGATTCGCTGCTGCAATTGCTTTAAAAACTTTTTGTGCTGTTCTGATTCTGGGTTGAAGGAACGGTGGTTTAGTGCTTTTTGGATGCTTTCTATTTCTTGCAACGTGAGTAGCGCTTCTTCAGAAATATAGGTTTCTGAAAATCTTTTCCAGATGTAATCGATGGCGGTCTGGCTTGGATGAATCATGTCTTCGGCATAAAATCGGTAGTCGCGAAGCTCGTCCATCATGATTTCATAGCTGGGAAAGTAGTTTAAAGTTGACAGTTGATAGTTACTAGTTTGGAGTATTGAATGTACTGCGGTTATCAGGTTGGCTTTGCTCCATTGGTTTTCTACGAAGCCGTCTTTGATGTGGCGGACTGGGGAAATGGTAAAAATCAGGTTGGCATCTGGATTTGCCTCTGCAATGGCAGTGGTGATTTTTTCTAGGCTTTGTTGGATGTCTTCTGTGGAAAGCAGTTCTTTTTTGAATTCTTTTTGCGGGACTTTGTGGCAATTGGCTACTAGCGCGTCTGTCGTTATTTTTCGGTATGCCCAAGCGGTTCCAAGTGTGATGATGACGTGCGTGCTTTGCAGTAGATAGTCGTGGAGTACTTCCAGATTTTTGTTCAGCGTCTGCAGAAAAGCTTCCTTATTTGTATTGCTCATGTCAGAATGCACGTCAAAAGAATGCCATCGTTCATTGTGAAAAAAGATATCGGCTTCGGTAAATTCTTCCTTTGCGATAGCTTTTACAATTACTTTTTCCAATGCCAAAGGATGGAACAGTATTCCAAACGGATTGGTGGTATTTTTAAATTTAAAATAGTCAAATTTTTCTCCAATGTTTACGGCAAAGCAGGAACCCAATGACAGGATTTTTGAGCTGTAATTGATTTGGTGGTTGCTTTTTTGGATTGGAATTGGAGTGGTGAATTGCATAGTTTGAGTTGCTGCGTTATTAGTTGCTAAGTTACAAAGTTGCTGGGATTTATTTTATTGAAAGCAGGAAGGTTTGTTTTTTAAAATTGTTTTGTAGTATTGTAAAAATAAAAAAGCAAAATGGATTTTGGTGAAATATTTTTTTACATCGCAGCAGGATTATTGCTACTCTTCTTAATAAAAAAGATAGCTTCGGCATCTGTATTCAGCAAAACCAAAGAAGAAAAAGAATATGAAAGAATGCTGAAAGAAAGTATGGCCGACGAATTTATTTATGACCCAGAAACTGGAGCGCGATTGACTTTAGAACAGGCAGAATCAGGGCATTGGATTGAGAACGATAATTATAATCGCATAAAAAGTCAGGAAGAACTTGACAGGCATTACTTCGGAAAAGAAAGAGAAATAGAAGAAATGGTCAATGAAATGAAAAAATCTGGATATGAATTCACCATTCTTTCTGACAGTCAGTTAGCCTTTTTAGAAAATTCAAAAATGCTTTCAAAATATGACGAATGGTCGTATTCGCATCCTTTTTCTTTCAATGACAAAAAAGATTTTGTCTTTTTTCCGAATGTTCGCTATTCAGGTTCGAGGTATGAATTGGCATTTCAAGAGTCTCAAATCTTATTTTGGATAAAGGATGATAGGCTGTCAGGGCATTTTTATCTGAGAGAGAAAACTGCCATTGAAAACCTGTCTGATCACTTCAAAAGTGACGACTTGATAAAGATCAAAAACTATGAAACTTTTGCTTTTAAAAAGTCTCAAAACCAAATCTACGTCACTAAAACGCTTTCAAAATTTGAAAAAGAAAGTGGCTTAGAAATTGAAGTAATTGACAACAACCTTCTTGTTAAAACACTGAAATTTGTTAACGATGCTGACTTTTATAGGATAGAAAAAATTGTGAAATCACTTTTTCTATTCTGCGTATTTTTCCTTGTAAGTTGCTCAAACAAAAAATTGACAGTAGTTGGAGCGCCTAAAAGCATCCAACACATTTACAAAACATTTGACATCGGCGATGTGAATAATGACGGTAAAAATGAACGTGCAACAGTTAATTACAACTTTGATTACACCAACCAAGAGGTTAATTGCAATGCTAAATCTTGTCCGATAACCATTCAATTTGGCGATAGAATTCCTTCGATTGAAATCGACTATGCGCAATCAATCTACGTAGAAAAAGCTGATGATTTAAATAATGACGGCGCCAATGAAATTCTGATATTTTCATTGACAAGCGAAGGATATTGGAACAACATTTCTGTTTACAGCTTACAAAATAATACATGGACAGCGGTTGCAGAAACAAAAGGCTATTTAGCAGAGAATGCTGATTTCAAAGATCGAATACTGCAATCAAGCGGAAAAAAATATCTTTTAGGAGATGCGTGGGATGCCAATTATGATTCCATCCAAATGCGTTCGTTGCGAATCGAAATCAACTAAATCTTCTGAATCTGCACGCAAGTCACATTCTCCATAGCGACGGCATCTGTTTTTGTGAGCAAGCCGGTTTTCAAATCTCTTTTAAAGACAACTGCTTCTGAGGAATTGACATTGGTGACAATCAGATAATTTCCGGAAGGATCGATGGCAAAAGTACGCGGATGCTTGCCATAAACCGACTGATAGCCGATGTTTTTTAAGGTACCGTCAGCCGCAACAGAAAAGATGGCGATGTTGTTTTCATTGCCTCTGTTTGTGGCATATAAAAACTTGCCGTCAGGCGAAACGTGCACGTCTGAACTCTCAAAACCTTCAGTTAAATCCTCAGGATGCGTCTTAATTTTTTGGATCAAATCTAACTTATCTGAAGCGTAATTATATACATTTATTTCCCCAGAAAGTTCGCCGATGGCATAGCCGATTTTGCCATTGGGATGGAAACTGAAGTGCCTTGGCCCAAAGCCGGATTCTGTTTTCACAAAAGTTTCTTTCAGGCTTAGAGGTTCTGCTTGGCTTTGGTCAAATTCATAACCTCTAATCTTATCTGAACCCAAATCAGGGAAGAAAAGCTGCTGAAAGTCTGGCGAAAAAACCGCGCTGTGAACATGCGAATGGTCTTGCCTTTTTGGATTGGCACTTCCTTCACCCGAATATTTTTTATTATGAACGAACGGCTGAATTTTTCCATCATTTGAAATTGGAAAAATAGAAAAACTGCCGTCGTTATAGTTGGCATTGGCCAGCCATTTTCCGTTGCCGCTGACCGAAACATATACCGGATTTTCACCTCCGCTGGGCTGGCTGCTTAAGAATTTCAGCTCTTTTTTATTCGGATCAAATTTAAAACTGCTCACGCTCCCCACAGGCGTTTTTGCATCGGTGCAGGCGTATAAATAATTGCCGTCAGGCGATAAAGTGATAAACGACGGATTAAAAATGCCTTGGGTCTCGGTTACTTTTTGAAGCTTTCCTGTCTCTAGATTTAATTGGTAGGCGTAAATTCCGGGTTTGGTTTTGTCCCAATTATAAGAACCGAAAAAAGCGTAGGTGTTTTGCGAGAAGGCTATTGTGGCAGTAAAAAATAATAGGAAGGAGAAGATTTTGCGCATTGTATTTTGTTTAAAACATAAAAGTCAGGATTTTAAAATACAATTGCAAGAATTATAATGCCTAAAGTGTGATTTCAAAAATTGTGTGCTTGGATTCTTTAGTAGGCCGGATGGATTTTGTACTAGGCCGGATGGGTTTTTTACTAGGCCGGATGCATTTTGTATTAGGCCGGATGCATTTTGGACTAGGCCGATTGGACTTTGTGCTACTCCGAATGGGTTTTGTGGTAGGCCGAATGGATTTTGTGCTACTCCGAATGGACTTTGTGGTAGGCCGAATGGATTTTGTACTACTCTGGATGGATTTTTTACTACTCTGAATGGACTTTGTACTACTCTGAATAGACTTTGTACTACTCTGGATGGATTTTTTACTACTCTGAATGGACTTTGTACTACTCTGAATAGACTTTGTATTACTCTGAATGCTTTTTGTACTACTCTGAATGAATTCTAACTGTCCGATTTCACCCTCTTTATTGTCTAATTTGCAACCACTTGCAACAATTATTTAGTGCTACATTTGTAAAAAACAAAAACAAAAGCACCTTTAATTATACGATTCATGGACAATTCAAAACAAACAATTACTGTTGAAACCATTATAAACGCGCCTGTTTCCACCGTTTGGAAAAGCTGGACTTCGCCTGAAGACATCGTGAACTGGAATTTTGCATCTGACGACTGGCATTCTCCGGAAGCGGAAAATGATTTGAGAGTCGGTGGCACTTTCCGTTCGAAGATGGCCGCCAAAGACGGAAGCATGAGCTTTGATTTTGAGGGAAAATACACTGCGGTCGCGCTTCACAAATCAATTGAATATGTGATGGCTGACGGAAGAGAAGTTGCCATTTATTTTGAAGATCTGGGCGAAAGCACGAAAGTGACCGAAACCTTTGCTCCTGAAAACGTCAATAGTTTAGAACTTCAGAAAGACGGCTGGCAGGCAATTTTAGACAATTTCAAAAAATATACAGAAACACTTTAAATGAAAAAGCATGGCAAAGGAATTTTGGGTTAATCTTCCCACAAAAGATGTAGAAAAAGCTAGGAAATTTTTCAAAGCGATTGGTTTCACTGAGAATTCGCAATGCGAAAATAATCCGGGGATGGCTTCTTTTTTTATCGGTGCTAAAAATGTAGTGGTGAATTTCTTCCCTGAAGCATTGTTTAAAACCTTTATCGGAAACGAACTCGCCGACACCTCAAAAGGCACGGAAGCGCTCTTTTCAATCGATGCGCAATCGCCTGCCGAAGTTGATGAAATGGCGAAAAAAGCCGTGGAAGCCGGTGCTATTTTATATGGAGCGCCCGGTGAAAAAGACGTCTGGATGTATGGCTGCGGTTTCACCGATTTTGACGGCCACCGCTGGAATGTCCTTTATATGGATATGGAAAAGATGCCGAAACAGTAAGCTCAAAAAACAAAAACCACAACAGTAACGTTGTGGTTTTTTATTGCCTATTGCCTATTGCCTATTGCAAATCTATGAAACGAAGTTCTTTGCATTCTCCAAAGCTTCCTTAATTCCGGCCACGTTCTTTCCTCCTGCTGTGGCAAAGAAAGGCTGTCCGCCACCGCCGCCTTGGATATATTTTCCTAATTCGCGAACGACTTGTCCTGCGTTTAGGTTTTTTTCTGCTACTAATTCTTTTGAAATATAACAAGAAAGCATTGGTTTTCCTTCATCGGCTGTAGCCAAAACTAAGAACACGTTTGTGCCTAAAGTTCCTAGTTCATAAGCTAAATCTTTTGCGCCTTCAGCATTCAGATCGACTTGTTTTGCCAAGAATTTTACGCCGTTGATTTCTTGTATTTCAGAAGCCAATTCGCCTTTCAAGTTTTTTGCTTTTTCTTTCAATAAAGCTTCCACTTGTTTCTTCAGTTTCGCATTTTCATCTTGCAATGAAACTACCGCTTTCAAGGAATCTTGCGGATTTTTCAGCGCTTCTTTTATTTCTTTCAAAGCTGTTTCTTGCGATGCGAAATAGGCTTTTACGCCTTCATTCGTAATTGCTTCAATTCTTCGGATTCCTGCTGCAACGGCTCCTTCTGAAACAATTTTAAAGTGCCAGATTTCTGCCGTGTTTTTCACGTGGATGCCACCGCAAAGTTCCATGCTTTCTCCGAATTTAATCGCACGCACATTGTCGCCATATTTTTCTCCGAACAACGCCATTGCGCCTTCTTCCACCGCTTGCTTAAACGGAATATCTCTTCTTTCGATCAAAGGTAATTGTTCTTGAATTCTAGAATTGACGAAAACTTCCACTTCCTGCAATTCTTCCTCGGTCACTTTTGCAAAATGCGAAAAGTCAAAACGAAGGTGATTTGGAGAAACCAACGAACCTTTTTGTTCTACATGCGTTCCTAAAATGTGGCGTAACGCTTGGTGCAACAAGTGCGTAGCCGAGTGATTGCTCGCTGATTCGCTTCTTAATTTTGTATTCACCAACGCCATAAATTTCCCTTCTGGGTTTTCAGGAAGCTCTTTTGTATAATGCAAAATCAAGTTGTTTTCTTTCTTCGTATCTAAGATTTCGATGGCTTGGTTTGGCGTAAAAAGTGTTCCTTTATCACCAACCTGACCACCGCCTTCTGGATAAAAAGGCGTGTTGTCTAAAACGATTTGGTACAATTTACCGTCTTTTTTAGAATCTACTTTTCTATATCTTGTGATTTTCACTTCTTTTTCCACTTCGTCATAACCTACGAAAGTTTCCGTGTTTCCTTCGACTAAAATCGTCCAGTCGTCAGTGGATGTTTCAGAAGCGGCACGAGATCTTGTTTTTTGCTTTTGCAATTCTGAGTCAAATTCAGCTTCGTTGTAAGACATTCCTTTTTCTTTCAAAATCAAGGCTGTCAAATCTTTTGGAAACCCGAACGTATCGTATAATTCAAATGCTTTTGCTCCAGAAACTTCTTGTCCTTTTGTGTCTTTTACGACGTTTTCCAGCAATTGCAATCCTTGGTCCAAAGTTCTCAAAAACGAAGCTTCTTCCTCACGGATTACGTTGGTAACCAAGTTTTGCTGTGATTTGATTTCTGGGAAAAATTCGCCCATTTGATTTGCCAAAACAGCCACCAATTTATAAATAAACGGTTCTTTTGTATCTAAAAAAGTAAATCCGTAGCGAATGGCTCTGCGCAAAATCCTTCTGATTACGTAACCTGCGCCTGTGTTTGAAGGCAATTGTCCGTCTGCGATTGCAAACGCAACGGCACGAACGTGATCCACGATTACGCGAATTGCGATATTGGTTTTGTCTTGTTCTTCGCTTACATTTTTAACTTCGTTTGCAGTGTATTTAAATCCTGTAATTTTCTCTACTTCTTCAATAAGTGGCGTGAAAACATCGGTATCATAGTTGGAAGTCACGCCTTGCAAAGCCATACACAAACGCTCAAAACCCATTCCGGTATCCACGTGCTGTGCTGGTAATTTTTCAAGCGAACCGTCTGCTTTACGGTTGAATTCCATGAAAACGTTGTTCCAAATTTCCACCACTTGCGGATGGTCGTTGTTCACCAAACTTTTTCCAGAAACTTGCGCTTTTTCTTCTGCCGTTCTTAAATCGACGTGGATTTCTGAGCAAGGACCACACGGACCTTGGTCGCCCATTTCCCAGAAATTATCTTTTTTATTTCCTAAAATGATTCGGTCTTCATCGATCAAAGTTTTCCAGATATCCCAAGCTTCCTGGTCAAACGGCACATTTTCTGAAGGATTTCCCTCGAATACGGAAACGTACAGATTTTCCTTCGGAATTTTATACACTTCCGTCAATAATTCCCAAGCCCAATTGATGGCGTCTTTTTTGAAATAATCGCCAAAAGACCAGTTTCCAAGCATTTCGAACATCGTGTGATGGTACGTATCGAAACCTACATCCTCCAAATCATTGTGCTTTCCTGAAACACGAAGACATTTTTGCGTGTCGGCAATTCTCTTGCTTTTTGGCGTGGCGTTCCCCAAAAAATATTCTTTAAACTGCGCCATTCCTGAGTTGTTGAACATCAAGGTGGGGTCATCTTTTAGAACAATTGGCGCCGAAGGAACAATTAAATGCCCTTTGCTTTCAAAAAATTGTAGAAACTGCTTTCTGATATCTTGTGATTTCATTGAAAATTGGTTTAAGGTCTTGGGTTTAAGGTTCAAGGCTTTGCAAAGCGAACTTGACCATCAACATTTTAAATTTATTATTGCAAAATAAAAAGGCGAACGAATGAAACATTTATTAAATTTGTTCGTCTAACTATATATCAACCGACAATTAAATTGCATCAGCATTGATATTTAAGGTGCAAAAATAGCATATTTTAAAATATGAAAAAGGTAAAATATTATTACGATACCGAAAATTTAGCTTACCGAAAAATCAAGCCGAAGAAAGGACAGAAATTAGGCGTAATTGCTTTATTTTTATTGGCTTCGGGATTGTTTGGATTTTTATGTTTCGTAATTTTAATCAATACGCCATTTTTTGAAACTCCGAAAGACCGACTTCAGGCTCGTGAAATTGAGAATATGAAAATCAATTATGCGCTTTTGAATAAAAAAATGGATCAAGTCGATGAAGTTTTAGAAAATGTTGCTGAACGAGATAATAATTTATACCGAGTGTTTTTCAACTCGTCACCGATTCCGGAAGAACAGCGAAAAGCGGGTTTTGGAGGCGTGAATCGTTACAAAGCTTTGGAAGGTTATGACAATTCCCAATTGGTTGTCAGTACGACAAAACGCGTGGATGTCATCTCAAAAGAATTAGTCATTCAGTCGAAATCTTTGGACGAAATATTGAAATTGGCTAAAGAAAAAGAAAAACTATTGGTAGCAATTCCTGCGATTCAGCCGGTTAAAAATGAGAACTTAAAGTCGATGGCTTCTGGGTTTGGCTACCGAAGCGATCCGTTTACAAAAATCAGGAAGTTTCACGCGGGAATGGATTTTTCTGCCAAAACCGGAACTCCGATATATGCGACTGGTGATGGCGTTGTGGAACGCGCAGACAACACCGCGTCAGGTTATGGAAACCATATTGTGATTCGGCACGGATTTGGATACGAAACATTGTATGGACATTTGAGCAAATATAAAGTCAGAGCCGGACAAAGAGTCAAACGTGGCGACGTAATTGGTTATGTGGGAAGCACGGGACGTTCAGAAGCGCCGCATTTGCATTATGAAGTGCACAAAAACGGGGAAGTCGTAAACCCTTTGAATTTTTATTACGGAAATATGTCGGCGGCAGAATTTGCAGCCATTTCAAAATTAGCGAACCAAGAAAACCAATCTTTAGATTAATGCATTTAGACTTACCAACAGACAAAAGATATTACAGCATTGGTGAATTGGCCAAAGCTTTTGACGTAAACGCCTCACTGATTCGTTTTTGGGACAAAGAATTTGATATTCTGCAGCCAAAAAAGAACGCAAAAGGAAACCGAATGTTTACTCCCGAAGATGTAAAAAACCTGCAACTGATTTATTATTTGGTCAAAGAACGCGGTTTTACTTTAGACGGCGCAAAAACACATTTGAGAGAAGGACAGAAAAAAACGTTGGATAAATTTGAAGTGATTAGCAAGTTGGAATCTATTAAGGCGCAATTGAGTAGTATTAAGAATGCGCTTTAGGCAATAGGCAATAGGCAATAGGCAATAGGCAAAAGGCAAAATTACATTACTGAATAGAAACAAAAACAAATCAATAAATAAACTCTAAAAACAAGAACAAAATGAAAAGATGGTTAATACCTGTAGGAATTATTATTGCGTTAATAGTAATTATCGGATTCTGGGTTGTGGGAATCAAAAACACAGCTTTGAAACACAATCAAGCCGTTGGAAAAGAATGGGGTAACGTGGAAACAGCGTACCAAAGAAGAAATGACCTTATCGGAAACTTGGTAAACACGGTAAAAGGTGCCGCTGATTTCGAAAAAGGAACCTTGACTGCTGTTGTGGAAGCTCGTGCAAAAGCGACCTCTGTAACAATTGATCCAAGCAATGTGACTCCAGAACAAATGGCGCAATTCCAACAAGCACAATCGAATGTTTCTTCTAGCTTGTCTAGATTATTGGTTTCTGTGGAAGCCTATCCACAATTGAGAGCGAACGAAAACTTCTTGAAATTGCAAGACGAATTGGCCAGTACTGAAAACCAGATTTTGACTGCAAGAACCCGTTTCAACGAACAAGTTCAAGTGTATAATGGATATGTACTTACTATTCCAAACAGCTGGTTTTTGGGAGCTTCATATCCTGAAAAACCATACTTTAAATCTGTTGAAGGTGCTGAAAAACCAGTAGAAGTAAAATTCTAAAAACGATAAACCGATGTCAAAAGTAGAAGATTTTTTAACTTCTGAAGAAGAAGCCGAAATTGTAAAAGCGATTTCTCAGGCGGAGAAAAACACTTCGGGAGAAATAAGAGTCCACATCGAAAATCATACAGAAAAACCGCCTCTTGAAAGAGCTCAGGAGGTTTTTCATTTTTTAGGTATGGATGAGACTTCCTTGCGAAACGGAGTTCTTTTTTATGTGGGTGTTGCCGATCATGCTTTTGCCATCATTGGTGACGAAGGCATTGATAAGGTCGTGGAAGATGATTTTTGGGACTGTACAAGAGATGCAGTAATCTCAAATTTCAAAGAGAAGAAATACAAAGAAGGTCTGGTTGCCGGAATTTTAAGAGCTGGCGAAAGACTGGAACAGTATTTTCCATTCACCGATGGCGACAAAGACGAATTATCTAACGAAATATCAAAAGGATAAATGAAAATTTCTATTATAAAAAAAGCTTTTTTCCTGTCGGTATTTTTGTTGGCCCAGACTTTGGGCTTTGCGCAGTTCAAAATTCCTCCGAAGCCTGACTTTCAGACAAGCGTTTATGACTATGCAAATGTCTTAAGTGCGAGCGAAAAATCTAGTTTGGAAGAAAAATTGGTTCGGTATTCTGACTCAACTTCCACGCAAATCGTGGTGGCGACGGTGGAAACAATCAACGGCGAAGACATCGGCATCTTGACTCCGAAATGGGGACACGAATGGGGTGTCGGACAGGCAAAAGAAGACAACGGTGTTTTTATTCTGCTAGCTGAAAAAGAACGTAAGATTTGGATTTCTCCAGGTTATGGCGTGGAAGACCGAATGACAGCGGGAATCACCGGAGAACTGATCAGAAATATTATCATCCCAGAATTTAAAGCAGGAAGTTATTATAACGGACTCGACAAAGGATCAGATGCTATTTTTGACGTGTTGAAAGGAAAATACAAAGGCACTCGAAAAACTGACAAAGGAGAATCAAACTCTGGCGGACTGATTTTGTTTATCGTTATCTTCATCATCTTGATCGTGATAATTGCTAAAAATAGAAATAATAAAAACGGCGGTAATCGCGGTGGCGGCATGGATTTGACCGACATAATTCTCTTGAGCAGTTTAGGCCGAGGCTTTGGTGGCGGTTCTTCTGGAGGTGGTTTTGGCGGCGGTTCATCTGGCGGAGGCGGTTTTGGCGGTGGCTTCGGTGGCGGCGGCTTTAGTGGTGGCGGTGCTGGAGGAAGCTGGTAAAACAGTTTATATGATTTAAAAAGCCTTGCTTGACTGCAGGGCTTTTTTTTGTTCCTTATTTTACGAGTCTTTTAAAACATCCATTTATTTTGCTAAAAAAACTTGTAACGCTTAGGCATTTATTGATAACTAATAAGAAATCTTTATCGTTTTAAATTACCACCAATAAAAAACTCCGTTATTGCTAACGGAGTTGGGTCACAAAGAATAAAAAATATAAATCACTAACTTTAACTTTCTACTGCCTTTGATGCTTATTTGGCTTTTTTGAATTCAAAATAATTCAGATTGAAGCCGCCTTTTTCAAATCTTACTTTTAATGTATTGCTTCCTTTTTCTAAGGAGATATTTTTTGCCGTGGTGGTTTTCCAAGTGGCGTTTCCTCCTGTTTTTGGAAGTTCGACTGTGGCCAAAACTTTTCCTGACTCATTTTCAATCGTCAATTTTCCGGCATCGCCAGCATTCGCGTAGCGGATATCTAGATTGAAATTTGTGTCTTTTGCATTGACAGAAAACTGCAGCCACTCGCCTGCTTCAATAAATCCGACAGCAAAACCAACATTTGACTTGTCGTTGCATTCTTCAATATCGACACCGTCATTTCGCATCCTGTCACCTTTGTTCCACGCATCAAATTTTCCGGTTACGGTTTTATAATTTACAAAATCATTGTCTTTATAAGCAAATCCGTTTTGTCCCAAATCATAGTGAACCGCGAATACTTTTGCAGGAAGATTATGGTTTTTATAAGGCTTGGTTTCAGTAGTCTGCACTTGCCTGAACATCGCATCAATTACGTCAGGCTTCACAGTAACTTTATCCATTTTATAATTTTCTGCCAATTGCATCAATGCTTTTTTTGCAAACGCCGGAGTTGGTTTTGTACCGCCGTTTTTCCAATAATCTAAAAGTTTCTGATAGTCAGCATTTTTTGTAACTGACGTAACTCCCGCTATATTTTCCACTTTTTTCATAGGCCAGAAAGCCCAACCGATATTATTTTTCTCTAAAAGGGAAATCGATTCGGTGAACCATACATTTGAATTTTCACCGCCCTCGCCCATCCAAATCGGAACATTGTGCTCTTTTCGCAGATTCACAATATCTTGAATGGAAGCCTGGTCGTTATAATTCCAATATTTATGAAAGCTCAGCATCATATTTTCGTCCCAAAGCGGGAACATGCCACTGTAATTATTTCCCCAGCAATTTCCTTCAATGATCACCAGATGGTTTTTATCAACGGTTCTGATTGCTTTTGTGATTTCCAATTGCAAGGCTCTCAATGGCGCATTTAATTTCTCGTCACAGCCGTTTTTATTGGTTCCAGAGAAATTCCAATTCGGTTCGTTGATGATGTCATAACCGCCAATCCATGCGCTAGTTTTATATCTTTCGGCTAGTTTTACCCAAAGCGCGACCATCTTCTTCTTGTTCGCCTCGCTTTCCCATAGGGAAGGTTTTGACGTGTCATAATCAGAAATATTCGCATCCATCCCTTGGCCTCCTGGTGCGGCATGAAGGTCTAAAATCAAGTACATCTTATTGGCTTCGCACCATTTTAAAAGGTCGTCGGTCATTTTAAAACCTTCTTCCAGCCAAGTATTTTCGCCCGCCACAGTTTCCTTTTCAATAGGAAGCGTGTACAAATTATAATGCATCGGCAGCCTTACGGAGTTAAAACCCCAAGCTTTCAGCGAATCGATATCGCGTTTTGTAATGCCGTTTTTCAAGTAGGCTTTGTAGAATGCTTCGGTATCTTTTTTGCCTATCAGATCTTCAATCTTGTTTTTGATCTGAAATTGCGTTCCCGCAAAACCATCTGTTTTCAGCATGTAGCCTTCCTGAACCATCCAGCCGCCGACGCCCAAGCCTCGAAGAATTATATTTTTTCCCGAACCGTCAACCACATTCTGGCCGATTCTGTGCAGAAATCCTTGCGCAGACATTGCCATTGAACAAGCGATAAAGAGTAATGCTAACTTGTTTTTCATAGCTTAATACACTAAAGTTTGAATGGCGTGCGCAGGAATTTTCACGTCTGCCTTTGCTTCATCAATTATTAAATTATAAGTCAATTCTTTATCACTTTGATTCATGACCACGGTTACCATTTTGCCATCTTTATTTAAGAAAGACGTGCTTTGCAACTGGCTTCGGCTCACGGCCGTACTCACTCTTTTTGCTTCAGGACGTATGAATTTTGAAAAATGGCCGATGTAATAATACGAAGGCGTATAAATTAATTTGCCCGTTTTTAAGTCGGCATGAATTGGTGAAAAGCAAAAATTCCCTACGTGATTCGGGCCTCCTTTTTCGTCAAGAAGAATATTCCAGTCGGTCCAAGCTACTGTTCCATTATTGAAATCATTGATGATATTGTTTCCGTATTTTTCGCCGTTTGCCCAGAATTGGTATTTTTCGGCATTGAAAACTTCTACGCAACCTTCAGTAAACATCAGGTTCTTATCAGGATAAGCCTCATAAACCGCCTTCACATTATTGAACATGTGCTGGCCGCCGTTCCACGTTTCATACCAGTGGAAACCCATTCCCCAAGCATATTTTGAAGCTTCGGGATCAGAATAGATTACGTTTGCACGCTGCACCATCAAATCTCTGTTGTGGTCCCAAACGACGATTTTTTTATCAGAATAACCGTTTTTAGCCATTGTTGGCCCCAGATAATTCTTCAAGAAATCTCTCTCGTCTTCTGCCGTATAAATGCAAGATTCCCAAGTCTGGACAGCCATCGGTTCGTTTTGAACTGTGATCCCCCAAATCGGCATTCCTTCTTTTTCATAGGCTCCGATGAATTTTGTGTAGTAATTGGCCCAAGACTGGTAGAACTCTGGAAGCAATTTACCACCTTTCAGCATATTTTTTGTGTCTTTCATAAAAGCCGGCGGACTCCACGGACTTGCATACAATGGAATATTTCCAGCTTTTTTCAAAGCTTCCTTGATCAACGGAATTCTGAATTTCTTATCATGGTCAATATTGAAAGACTTTAAATCTTTGTCATTTTCTTTAATATACGTATAACTGCCACTGCTGAAATCTGAACTGTGAATTGTCGTTCTGATCAATGAATAACCGATTCCCTGTTTTGAATCATAATAGGCATTTACAAATTCAGCCTGTTTGTCTTTTGGCAATTTTGCAAAAACTTCGGCACTTGCATCTGTAATCGCGCCGCCAATTCCCATGAAAGTCTGAAACGTCTTCTCTGGATTTACAAAAACCGAAGCTTCAGTTTCTAAAGGCTGTTTAGACGATCTGAACTTTAATTTATCTGTCTGCTTTAATCTTGAATCTGTATTTTCAGCTGTAGTATAAACGGTAATTTCTTTTCCTTCAGTAACAAATTTATTATTTTTCTGCTGTCCGAAAGCCGTTAATGACAACATCAAAAGCAGGACATTTAAGGTGTGTTTTTTCATTCTTTATTATTTTTAATTCTAATTTTATTTGGCTGAAACTTTAAAAATAGCCTGCATTCTGAATCGATTGCAGGCCATTTAACTAACTCAACTTTGGTAAAAATCTTTATTCTACAACGCCTCTTAATTCGACGTTTTTGATTGTGATTCCGGTTGTGCCTAAATTTTGGCCACCTGCTTTTATGACAAGATAAACGGTACCGCCTTCAGCAAACTGGAATCTGCTTCCTGAACCTGAACATGAAATTTCAGATAATTTTCCGTTGAAAGGCGTTTTTCCACAGCCTGCCCATGTATTAAGCGAGATTCTTTTGTCACCGTCTGTTCCCGAAAAATCACTTCCTTGAACCGGAGCAGTTTTTGAAACATATACTTCAAACCATGTGTCTGTTGCGCCCGAACCGCTCACGGCCATGTCAACCATATATTTTTTTCCAGCTTCAATAGTTATCGGCTGATAAATTCCTTGCTGATTTCCACCGCCTCCGTTAATAGTTGCGCTTCCTGTGGTAAATGTCCAACTTGCTCCTGAAGCACTGATATCCAAAACTTGCCACTGTCCTTTTCCTTGTGGAAATCTTCCATCGATGACACGATTTCCTGCCACAGGATCAGAAACACTGATATTTATGTTTTTTGAAGCTGTAGTTTCAACACCGCCTATTCCCGTAACTGCGTGCGTAATCACATAGTCACCAGCATCTGGAAGGAAAATTTCTTTTGGTTTTCCTAATTCATCCACCGCAGGAATGCCGTCGATAATCCATTTAGAGCTCAAATAATTTTCATTTGTCGCTTGCAGCGTAAATTTATACACAGAACTTGGATGTGGCGTGATCGTGAACGAAGGATCGTTTGTACTTGCTAATCCGTTCCCTAAATCGGTTTCATCGGGCTGGCAAGAAACCATGCCCATCATTGCCGTGGCAAAAAGGAAAAGGGAAGCATATTTTTTTATAGTTGTATTCATTTCAGACTTTTTTAAAGATTAATAAAATGGATTTTGAACAATGAGTGTATTGCTTAGTTCCAATAAAGGAATTGGCAGAATTTCATGTGTTCCTGTAACGAAACCTCTTGCAGATAAAGCCGCACCCGCTCTTCCTGTTCTGACCAAATCATACCAACGGTGGCCTTCTCCTGCTAATTCCAATCTTCTTTCATTGAAAATATTTTGCTCGGTTGCAGGAATTGACGGCATGTCAGCTCTGTCTCTCACGGCATCTAAAAGTGCCTGTGCTCTTGAAATATCGCCACCACCTCTTACAAGTGCTTCGGCTTCCATCAAATAAGTGTCTGCCAATCTGATTTCATAGGTATTCTGGTTCCAGTTTAGTTCAAAAGCACCACCGCCCGTGTGACGGTTTCGCTCTCTTCCTGCAAATTTTTTCAAGAAATAACCCGTGTCTTTATATCCTGCTGTGTAAGCGGCCACACCGTCTTGAACCATCTTTTTTAAATTCAAAATAGTCGCGTCTTTTCTAGGATCTGCATCGCTGAAAGCATTGAACAAATCCTCAGTCACCGGATTAAAGCTGTAACCAGAAACATAATCAGGCGCTGCAATTGTATCCAATCTTCTGTAATTTCTTGGCCCAACCATTTGATTCAAGATATTTCCTTCAGAACCTGCAACGTTGTCCCAAGCACCCCAGTTGCCACCTTTTGTATGCGTAATTTCTAAGATTGCTTCAGAGTTAAATTTATTGTTTACATTCCACAATTCTGCAAAATTATCAAGCAATTTATTTCCGTAAGGGCTTGTTGCTCCAGGAGTTCCGTTAACCAAGGCCAATTGTTCAGCAGCCAAAGTAAATTTGTTTTGCCATAAATATACTTTTCCTAATAAAGCCCTCGCTGCAGCCTGAGTCATTCTTCCGCCTTCAGAACCAGCTGGAACTGTCACAGGAAGATTTGGAATCGCTTCTGTAAGGTCTTTTTCAATTTGTTCAAAAACCACTTCTGGCGCCACTTGCGGAATTGTATAATAATCATTAATCCCAACAGGCTCTGTAATCAGCGGAATATTTTTAAATAATCGAACCAAATCAAAATAGAAATAAGCGCGAAGCATTTTTGCTTCTCCGGTAAATCTGTCGATTTTTGCCTGGCTCATCGGTACTTGAGGCAATTTTACAAGCAAGATATTTGCTCTAAAAACGCCAGAATATCCTTTTGCCCAAAATTCCCCTTGCGGTCCTGTTGTAGGGTTTAAGGTATAATTTGACCAAACTTGAAGTTCGTTAGTATCGGTAGAAGATCCACCACCTGCATAAAAATCATCCGAAGCAGAATTTAATCCTGCGATTCTGCCTACAAAAGTTTCCCAGCCCAATACGTCATAAACCGCTGTCAAGCCTGCAAAAGCTTCCATTTCATTAGAATAATATTGATCTTCAACGAAGGTTCCGTTTCCATCTGCCTCAAGAAAATCTTCGCTGCAAGATGCCATAATTGCCAAGCCTAAAAATAAGGCCGTTGTTCTTTTAATTGCTTTCAATTTCATAATAAATATCTTTAACTATTAAAATTCTAAGTTTACGCCAAACATGAAACTTCTTGCTTGTGGATATTGACCTCTGTCGATACTCAAAGCACCGCCGCCAATTTCTGGATCATAACCTGTGTATTTTGTAAAAGTGAACAAGTTTTCTCCTGTCACATAAAGTCTCAAATTCTGAATATTCGCTTTAGAAATAATGTCTTTTGGAATTGTATATCCAAGCTGTACCATTTTAATTCTGAAATAATCTCCGTCTTGCAAATAAAAATTTGAGAATTTAGAGAAGTTTCCATTTGGGTCACCATCTATTAATCTTGGATAAGAATTTGTAGTACCTTCTCCTGTCCAACGGTTTAAAGCTGCTGTTTGGTAATTTGCATTGGCAATATCAAGCCTTCTCAAACCTTGGAAAATTTGATTTCCGGCAACACCTTGTCCCAAAACAGAAAGGCTGAAATTTTTATAATCTATATTCAAAGTCAATCCATATGTCCAATCTGGAGTTGGGTTTCCGATGTAACTTCTGTCATTTGCATCAATTTTTCCATCGCCGTTCAAATCTTTAAAACGGAAATCTCCCGGTGCCGCATTTGGCTGAATCGCTGCTCCGGATGAATTTACGTAAGCATCAACTTCGGCTTGATTTTGAAAAATTCCAGCTGTTGAATAACCATAAAATTCATTGTAAGCATGACCTGGCTGAATCCTCAAGATAGAACCTAAAGTTTGGAATCCGTCGCTATCAAGAAAATCTACACGTCCTAATTTTTTTACTTCGTTTTGCAGGTAAGTTGCATTACCGCTGATGGAGAAATTTACTTCGCCAATTTTTTTGCTGTAGCTCAATTCTACCTCAAAACCGCTGTTTTCCATCTTTCCGATATTTACGTATGGATCGCTGATAGCTCCCAAATAATCAGGAATTCTTTGCTGGCGCAATAGTTTATCAGTAACTTTTTTATACCAATCTGCTGTCAATGTGAAATCTTCAAACAATCTCATTTCAAAACCAATGTTCAACTGGCTCGTTTCTTCCCACTGCAAATCTGGGTTTGAAGGCTGATTCGGACTGTATCCGACAACACTAGTCGGTGAATTTCCGAAAGTATAATTTCTTCCCGGACCAACCGTTGAAACATAAGCAAAATCAGGTATTGCGTCGCTTCCTACAGTTCCATATCCACCTCTGATTTTCAAAGTATTTATAGTTTTGCTTTCTTTCCAGAAACCTTCATTTGTCACAACCCATCCTGCTGACATCGATGGAAAAACACCATATTTATGATTTGATCCAAATCTTGAAGAACCATCGCGTCTCACAATTCCTGTGAAAAGGTATTTTTCATCAAAATCATAATTCAAACGCCCAAATAAAGACACAACTCTGTGCTCAACTCCTCTATAAGCCGAAGAATTTTTGTCAAGTTCAGGATGAGATCCCGGGAAAGCTGCATCGTCAAAATTCAAGTAAGGAACGTTGAAATAAGTTACGCTCGATCCTTTGCTATTGTTGTCAATATAAGTTCCTTGACCGATTAAAGCGTTGAAATTATGCTTTGCAAGTGATTTTGTATATGACAAAGTATTTTCGATATTCCAGCCAAAACCTCTGTTGTTTGAAGTATTGATGTTGTTTTGAACCGTTTTTGTATTTCCGTTCAAATAATAAACTGGCGTGAAACTGTCGCTTCCCCAATACGCCAATTTCGCTCCCAAAGTCGTACGGAATTTCAAATTCTTAACCGGTTCAACTTCAATAAAAGCATTGGCAACAAAATTATCTGACCATCCATAATTACCTCTTCTGGTTTTCATGTAAGCCAGCGGATTTGTGATTTCATTCTGCACATCTTTAGAAATACCATAAGGATTTCCGAATTCATCTCTCACAATTCCTATTTCATTATAAGGAGACTGCCCAATAACAGCAGGATCTGTAACGATTAATGGCGTCGTTGGATCTAAGTTAATCGCTGAACTTAACGGTCCGCCGTATTCGCTATTTGTATTTCCTAAGCCTTGATTTTTTTCATGCGAAAATCCGATCGTTTGACCAACCGTAAGCCATTCTTTAACCTTGTGAGTTGAATTCAGACGTAAGTTTTTTCTATTGTATTTAGAAATTTCTGTGGCAACAATTCCGTCTTGCTCTAACAAACCAAATGACAAGTAGAACGTAGATTTTGCATTACCGCCACTCAAGCTGATTTCGTGACCTTGGCGTTGCGCGCTTTCATTAAAAATTGCGTCTTGCCAGTCCGTTCCTTTTTCCAAAGAAGCTGGATTTGCGAATAAAATCGAACCACCATTTGCCACAGAAGATTCATTTCTCAGCGTCGCATATTGCGTCGCATTTAGCAAATCAAGCTTTCTTGCAGGACGTGAAAAACCAGAATATCCGTTATAATTTACCTTTAAAGTGCCTTCTTGTCCTCTTTTTGTGGTAACAAGAATAACGCCCGCTGCAGCTCTAGTTCCATAAATCGCTTGAGAAGCGGCGTCTTTCAAAACCTCGATAGATTGAATATCAGATTGGTTCAAGAAACCGATACCACCGGCGTCAACAATTACACCGTCAATAACCCAAAGCGGATCATTATTTCCAAAGGAAGTTGTTCCACGAACTCGTATTGTCGAACTAGAACCGGGCTGACCAGAATTTCCAGTAATCATAACTCCTGATGTTCTTCCTTGCAACGCTTGCTCGATTCTGGTAATTGGAAGGTTCTCAATGTCTTTCGCTTTTACGCTTGTAATTGCTCCGGTTACAACGCTTTTCTTTTGCGTTCCATAACCTACTACGACTACTTCATCAAGATTTCTCGAATCAATTTGTAAGGAAACATTTATAGAAATCCTTCCATTGATTGGTTCAGAAACAGTTGTGTAACCAATAAATGCGTAAGTCAATGTTGCACTTGAAGGTGCTACAACAGTATAATTTCCGTCGATATCTGATATTGTTCCTGACGTGCTTCCTTTTACCGAAACCGAAACGCCTGGCAGAGGCAAACCAGATTCATCAACTATAGTTCCTCGTACATTAACCTCTTGGGCGTTAACACACAACGAGAATAATAGAAACGAAAAACAAAAAAAGAGTATTTTTTTTAATTTCATATTTGTGAAAATTTTGTTGGTTAAATTGTTAATTCGATACAATATTAAACTTAAAATTTCAGTATTAACAATTAAAATTCCTTACAAAAACACATCAAATTAAATATTTGAACATTACAAAAACACATCAAATAATTTTTAATATATTTAAAATCAATTAATTAAAAATTAAATTAAATTGTTACGAAAACGTTAACTTAAAAAAACAAACACTACATTTATAAAAATTTTGAAAATGTTTGATTCTACAGTATTAGAAAGTAATGACGTAGTGGAAATCAGCCAATAAATATTTATTAATGAAGACTTTAAAATTACTACTGTTTTTACTTTCTATTTTTTTTCATTTGTCCATTTTTGGCCAAGTGAAAAATATAGGTCTGCCAGAAATTAAAAATTATAAGAAATCTGATTATTCTGGTGGAACGCAAAACTGGGGAATTGACCAAGATAAAAATGGCACTATTTATTTCGCAAACAATGCCGGACTTTTTCAGTTTGATGGCCAGTCTTGGAATAAGTATGTATTGCCGAATTTTTCTTCCATACGATCTTTAAAAATCGCTCCAGATAATAGAATTTATGTTGGTGGTTATAATGAATTTGGTTTTTTTGAAGCGGATGAAAAAGGCAAATTGAAATACACTTCATTGTCTATAATGATTAACGAAAACAACAGAAAGCTCATCGATTTCACTTGGAAGATTCACTTACTAAACGATGAAGTTATTTTTCAATCTTTTGGAAATCTGTACATCTATAAAAATAAAAAACTGAAAATTATAGAAGCTCCAAATCGTTTTCAGTTTTCATTTATAGCCAATAAAAAGCTTTACATTCAAGATATTTCTTCAGGAATAGTAGAATACAAATCAGGAAAGATTGCACTTCTTCCCGAAACAGATGCTTTAAACACTACTGAAATCTGGGGAATCGTTCCGTTTGGAAAAAATCGACTTTTAATTGCAACGCTTGATAAGGGATTGTATTTATACGAATCAGGACATTTAAAACCATGGGAAAGCGACGCAAATAATTTCATCAAGAAAAACAGTTCGCTTGGCGCTACCATTATAAAGAAGAACTTTATCGCCTTAAATTCAGTTTTGGACGGCGTCATTATTTGTGATTTCAATGGAAGAATTGTACAGCATATCAATCGAAAGAAAGGACTGCAAAACAATACCGTGCTCAGCTCTTTTGTAGACAAAAACGATAATTTATGGCTCGGACTCGACAACGGAATTGCCTTTATCAATGAAAGTTCTCCTTTCACTTATTTCGGATTCAGTTATGATCTGAGTACGGTTTATGCTTCGGCGATTTATAAAGGAAACCTTTACGTGGCTACCAACCAAGGCGTTTTTTACCACAGCTGGAACATTCCGTTCAAGGAAGATTCTTTTAGTTTGGTCGAAGGCACAACCGGCCAGGCTTGGAACATGCAGGTTATTGACGACCAGCTCATCTGTTTGCACAACCGAGGCGCATTGCTGATTTCAGGAAATAAATCGGTGAAAAATTTAGATGCCAAAGGCTATTGGGGATTAAAAAAAATTCCAAATCGGGAGAATCTGATGATTGGTTCGAATTATAATGGCTTTGCCGTTTTTGAAAAGACTTCTTCTGGTTGGAATTTTAGAAATCAAATTGAAGGTTTTACAAAATCAGCGAGCACTTTTGAAGTTCAAGAAAAAAGCGTTTGGTTAAAAAAGGACCAATATGTGTATCAAATGCGACTTAGCGACGACTTGAAAAAGTTCAATTATGTAAAAACTTACGAAACTTTAGACAAGTCGCTAAAAGGAATTGGAAGCATCCAAAAAATTCAGAATACGCTTTATTTCCAGACTAATAATCGCTTTTTTAAATATTCTACTGAAGATGATTCTTTTGTGGAAGACTTAAATATAAGTATGCTTTTCAAGAAACTGCCGAATATCAGATATTGTTTCGAAGACGATTCGGGAAACATAATTTATGCTTACGGAGAATCTTCAATCGGGATGCTTTTAAAGACAAATTCAGGCGATTATAAAAATATCCAGTCTGCTTTTTCAAGCCTGAGTGGCAATTTGGTTAGAAATTATGAATCAGTAAATACTGTTGATCCTAAAAATATGTTCATCGGGATGACAGAAGGACTCGCACATTATGACTCAAAATTGACCGCCAATAACGCAAAACCTAAGGCTTTTATCAGAAGCTTTTCTTTTCCGGGCGACACTTTAATGATTGGAAATTTACAGCAGAAGATAGATGTGAACATTCCGTATAAATCAAATAATGTGAAATTTCAATTTTCATCGCCCGCTTATGACAATCTTGAAAACATAGAATTCTCCTATAAATTAGAAGGTTTTGATGAGAAATGGAGCAATTGGACTTCGGTTTCCGGCAAAGAATACACAAATCTGAGTGAGGGAAATTATGAAATGAAACTCAGAGTCAGAAACAGTGCTGGAATTGAATCTGAAGTTGCTGGATTTGATTTTAACGTTTCGCCTCCGTTTTACAGGCATTTCTTGGCTTACGTATTTTATATTGCTTTAATTGTTCTGGCTACTTTCTTGATCCGACAAAGAATAAAGATGAAAATCCGCAAGAATAAATATTACGAAACCGTTGAACAGCGACGCATTTATCTTGAAAAAGAATCTAAGATCAGGCAGGAACAATTTGAATTGGAAAAAGAAATTGAGCGCTTGAACAATGAAAAACTGAAGATAAAAATCTTGGCAAAAGACAAAGAACTGGTCAATAATTCGCTTCAAGTCGTGAAGAAAAACAAAGTCCTAAACGGAATCATTCATAAGTTAAAAGACATTGACAATGAAGTTCTTGACGATGCTGCAAAAACGCAATTTTCAAAACTGAACAGAAGTATCGTCAAGGAAGTCAACGCCGATAAAAGCTGGAAAGACCTAGAAAAACACATCAAAAACGTGCATTTTGATTTCTTAAAAAGACTGAAAGAAAAACACCCGACGATTTCACCCAGAGAGCTCGATCTTTCGACTTATTTGCTGATGAATATGTCAACCAAAGAAATTGCCGAAATCATGAATATTTCAAGTGGTGGCGTGGAATTGGCACGCTACCGACTTCGTAAAAAACTAGGCTTGAATAAAAAAGAAAACCTGATTGGCTTTTTAATGAACATATAAAAAAAGTCGGGCACTTCGCCCGACTTTCACTTTTTAAAAATTCTCTTCTTTCTTTTTTCCGCCAAACTTTTCTATCTGGTATGTCAACGAAAACATCGCGTATCGTTTCAAAACCGTATTTTCAATATCTTGGATCGAAGTCGGCGTGATCGTTCGAACAGCGCTTTGGTTTTGGTTCAATAAATCATATACTTTTACTTTAAATAATAATTTATCTTTCATGAAATTGTAACCTAAACTGCTGTTCAGCAAAAAGAAATCTTTTTTAAATCCATCAGAAATATTAGAATTGTAAGTGTAGCCAAAATCATTTCCGAACACTACATGTTTTGGCCAATGGCTGGTGATTTGAATTTTAAAATTATGCGTAAAATAAGATGATTTCTCAATTGTATAATTCGAAAAATTACTCAAATTCCAGTTGTAAGAATAGGAAGGTTCCACAGTCAGCAATTCGCCATAATCCCAACCAAAAGAAGCACTAGGTTCCAAAATATAAGCTTTAGAACGGAATTCTTCGTTGTTTGTCAAACCCTTGCTTAAGTTGTAATTCCCGCTGATTCCAACACCCACTCGAAAGGTATTTGCTTCTTTTTTAATAGTCCTGTTCCAGTTAATTCCGGCATAAGTATATACCATATCATCAATATTCTGATAAGTAATTCTGCTGATCAAATCTGTCGGATCAAAAACTCTTGAGGTCACAATTTCACTTTCGACAAAATTTACGCCTGCATAAAAATAATATCCCGATTTTGAAGCGTAGTCATAATCATTAAAATTCAAGTAAACATTATGATTTTTTCTCGGATCAAGGTTCGGATTCCCGACAATTTGAGACAGCGGATTTGACAGATCGATTACCGGAAGAAGCTGGCTTGCTGTTGGCATCGTGATGCTAAAATCATAATACATATAAGCCGATTTTGACTTTGTAAATCGATAACTCACCCATCCATTTGCCGACGGATAAATATATTTTTTATTTACAGCAGCTGTTTCTCCTAAATAAATTGAATTATTCTTGAAGTCGATAACTTGTGTTCCAGCGTAAATTCCGACGCTGTATTTTTTCTTCCTGATATTAAAACCCATCGTAGGATTGAAAATATTGGTTTTTGATGTCAAGTCATACGAAAGCAATTCATTTACATCGCTGAATTGCTGATTTCCATCGTTAAAATTATACGTTGTCTTGTTTTGCCCATAATCTCGCCATTCATGTGCGATACGAATATTCAGGCTTAAAGAATCGGCAAGTGGCTCTAAATAACCGACTCTCGCATAATAACTGTTCTCTTTTACATTATTTAATTCGCGCTGATTTCTGATATCGTCGGCTCGATCAGGATCTTGAAAGAAATAAGTTTCTGATTTATTAATCTTGTTTGCGTCATTATCTTTATTGGCGTTGTTAAATGTGATGCCCAAACTCCTTCCCTTTTTACTAAATTTTCTCAAGAAATAGAAATCATTTTGGAAATTTTGGGAAGTTCTGTCAGTTTTGACCGAATTTGTACTTTCATTTATCAGGCCTAATTCATTTCTAGAATTACGCTCAGAAAATTCATCAGAATCGGTCGTATTTTTAACAAGCCTCGGTCGGAAAGAGACTGTTGTCAGCGAATCAATCTTGTATTGAAAATCTACATCCAGATTATGACCGTCGTTTTTTGTATTAGAAAAGCCGGATGATTCTGTAATAAAAGAGTTGCTGATTCCTGATTCTGGATCTGCTGGAAGCAATGTTTCTGTACGGCTTCTGGTGCGGTTTTCATTGTCAGAATTGGTATAGAAATAACTTCCGTTTGGGTCGATTTTTTTAAACCATTCATCGGCAAAATTGATTCCGATCATGCTAGATTGCGTAATCCCCACATTCCCGCCAAAGGTCATGTCGTTAATCCCGAATGAACCGTCGCTGTTAGAAGAGAAAGACTGATTTCGACCGCCGCCCATAGCATCAAAAACCTCATCCATTGAAAATCCAACCGAGTTGATATTGTTCGACGCGCCAAGAAAACTTATCTTCTGCTTGTCTTTAAAATAATTGATCAGACCGCTGGCTTCATAACGCTCGTCAGTTCCATAACCGCCGGTAAATTTGCCAAAAAGACCTTTGTTTTTATCTTCCTGGATGGTAATATTTATACTTTTATTATCAGAACTGGCGCCTTGTCCGGTGAGCTGTTCTTCCTTTGTTTTTGTATCTGAAACTTGGATTTTGTCAATAATTTCAGAGGGAAGATTTTTAATTGCAACCGCTCCGTCTTTTCCGAAGAAAGATTTTCCGTTGACTAAAATTTCGTTTACTTCTTTTCCGTTGACCGTAATTTTTCCGTCTTTGCTGATCTCAACGCCTGGCAATTGCTTCAGCAAAGCCTCTACATTTGAATCGGGATTTACCTTAAAAGAAGACGCGTTAAACTCTAAAGTATCGTTTTTGATACGAACCGGCGGTGCTTCACTTTTGATTTCAACTTCGCCCAAAGTTGTAACTGCATCGGCTACTAAAATTTCGCCGACAACTAAATTTGAAGTAAGACTTGGGTATTCTTTTTGGTAATTTTCATAACCTAGAGAAGAAATTTTCAGTACAAAAGGCTGCGATTGTTTTCTCAAAGTAATAGAAAAACTGCCATTTTTTTCAGTAATCGAGTAGTCAATTACGGTAGAATCTTTTACAGAAGTCACATAAACTGTCGCAGCTTCAAGCGGTTTGTTTACTTCTTTACTTTTTACAATTCCTTTAATGGTAAAAGAATTCTGTGCGGAGACTGCCATCGAAAACAGCAGAAAAAACAAGAACGAAATAATTTTAGGCATTGATTGGGGGATTAGATTGATGATTGATTTGTAAGATAATAACTGCGAAATAAATAGATTAGTATGAGAAAAGATAATTTGTTACATTTTATTTAACAAGAAAAAGAAAGAATTTAAAATGTATAAAAAAAATCGAGAAGTTTTTTTAAAACACAAAAGGGAATTGCCTTTTGACAATTCCCTTTTTGTGAATATAATTCTTCTGTTATTATTTCTCTCTAATATAAATATCAATCGGCACACCAGAAAAATCCCAGTGTTCACGGATTTTATTTTCTAAGAAACGCTTGTAAGGATCTTTTACATATTGAGGAAGATTTGCAAAAAACACAAACTGTGGCGTCGGCGTTGGCAACTGCATACAGAATTTGATTTTTACATATTTACCTTTTAAAGCTGGCGGCGGATAATTTTCAATGATTTTCAACATGTGGTCGTTGAATTTTGAAGTTGCAATTCTTTGCTTTCTGCTTTCGTAAACTTTCACCGTTTCTTCCAAAGCTTTCAGCAAACGCTGTTTTGTGATAGCTGAAGTAAAAATAATCGGCACATCGGTAAAAGGCATTAATTCCTTGCGGATTTTTGCTTCGTATTCTTTTGTAGACATGGTGTCTTTTTCAACCAAATCCCACTTGTTTACTAAAATTACCACACCTTTTCTGTTCTTTTCAGCCAGCCAAAAAATATTCTGGTCCTGTCCTTCAAAACCTCTTGTCGCGTCAATAATCAAGATACAAACGTCAGCGTGCTCAATGGCACGAACCGAACGCATTACAGAATAAAATTCTAAATCTTCCTTTACTTTTGCCTTACGGCGAATTCCCGCTGTGTCAACCAAGTTAAATTCGAATCCGAAACGGTCAAATTTTGTATCGATAGAATCACGAGTTGTACCCGCAATATCAGTAACAATATATCGGTCTTTACCAATTAAAGCGTTGATAAAGCTCGATTTTCCAGCATTTGGACGACCAACTACTGCAAAACGCGGCAATTCTAATTCTTCCTGAGTTGGCTCTGGTTTTACCGGAAATGATTCAATTAAAGCATCTAACAAATCTCCTGTGCCGCTTCCTGAGATACTGGCAAACGTATAATATTCGCCTAAACCAAGATTATAAAATTCCACTGCGTCTTTTTCACGCATGGCATTATCTACTTTATTTACCGCCAATAAAACCGGTTTTGTAACCTTGCGAAGCAATTTTGCCACAGCATCATCCATCGGAGTTATTCCTTCCTCGACATCAACGACAAAGATGATAACATCAGCCTCGTCGATGGCCAATTCTACCTGTTTTCTGATTTCGCCTTCAAAAACGTCATCAGAACCGCGAACATAACCGCCGGTATCAATCACAGAAAACTCTTTTCCGTTCCATTCGCTTTTACCGTAGTTTCTGTCTCGAGTCACACCCGAAACCGAATCTACAATAGCTTCTCTTCTTTGTATCAGCCTATTGAAAAGGGTTGATTTACCCACATTAGGTCTTCCTACTATCGCAACAATATTGTTCATAAGTCTTTTTGAAATATTTTGCAAAGGTACAACTTTTGTTCAAGCTTTAAGGTCTAAAGTTGTAAGTTGTCCTATTTTCAGGAATTTCGCTAACTTTTGTTTAACTCGAATTTAGCTTTTCTTTAAAAATAAAAAGACCGATTTGCAGTTTTATACGTATATAAATCATATGGAAATGAAAAGCGAGAAAAACATGAAATTGAGACTGCGATTTGAACGATTTTCGACAAAAACTGCTGAAGAAATCAAAACCGATTTGGAACGAGTAAGAAAATCACAAGCGGAAAATTTTAAGCTGAATGACGCAGGAAACCACATTTGGCTCGGCATAGGAATGTTGCGACGCGAATTCTGGTCGCCGACTTTGCACATTGAGCTTGACAAATATGAAGACGGAAGAACGCATGTGAAAGGCACTTTTGGTCCTGATCCTGTTTTGTGGTTTGTATTTTTAGGACTTCACTGTATTGTTGCGACGCTGTTTATAATTTTTGGAGTAATTGCCTATTCAAAATGGATGCTGGAACAATCGCCAAGATTTGACATCGTCGTAATGTTTGCACTTGTAAACGTTTGGTTTCTGCTTTACTTTTTGGCAAGATACAACAGAAAAAAAGGAGCCCGCCAAATGGACGAACTCCTTAATTTATCAGAACAATTGATTTAAAACCGAATCAATTATTTATTGTTGTAACCAAATCTTTTCAATTGGTAAGCGCTATTTCTCCAGTCTTTATTAACCTTTACGTATAATTCGATGTGGATTTGTTTTCCGAAGAATTTCTCTAAATCTTCACGAGCCTGCATGCCCACTTTTTTCAAAGCACCGCCTTTGTGACCGATGATGATTCCTTTCTGAGTATCTCTTTCGACCATGATTATGGAGCGAATTCGGATGATATTCTCATCTTCTAAAAATTCTTCTGTTTCAATTTCTACCGAATACGGAATTTCTTTTTCATAATTGATCAAGATTTTCTCACGGATAGTTTCATTTACAAAGAAACGCTCTGGCTTGTCAGTCAAAGCATCCTTTGGATAATAAGCAGGAGATTCTGGCAAAAGATCAATAATTCTGCTGAAAACTTCTTTCACATTAAAATTTTCCAAAGCCGAAATAGGATGAATTTCAGCATTCGGAACTTTCTCCTTCCAAAGTGCAATCTGTTCTTCCAAAACATCTTGGTTCGACTTGTCAATTTTATTCAAAAGCAACAATACCGGAATCTTAGCATGAACAATTTTATTAAAAAAAGCTTCATCTTTCAGTTCCTTCTCGCCGATTTCAACCATATAAATCAAGATATCCGCGTCTTCAAAGGCAGATTTTACAAAATCCATCATTGAAGACTGCAGTTCATAAGCCGGCTTGATGATTCCAGGCGTGTCAGAAAGAATGACCTGAAAGTCTTCTCCATTTACAATTCCTAAAATCCTGTGACGTGTGGTCTGCGCTTTTGAGGTGATAATTGACAATCGTTCTCCAACAAATGCGTTCATCAGTGTTGATTTCCCAACATTTGGATTACCGATAATATTTACAAATCCTGCTTTATGTGACATTTAAAAATAATTTATTTTGCAAAGGTAGTCATATCAGTTCAATAGAGAAAATAAAACATTTTTCAATAAAAAGCTTGTTTTTTCAGATATTCGTCGTAAATTTGCACCCGAAACATCGCGGGATAGAGCAGTAGGTAGCTCGTCGGGCTCATAACCCGAAGGTCACAGGTTCGAGTCCTGTTCCCGCTACTAAGTTTTACTGGTTCAGTAAACAAAAATACATATTGAGAATACAAACGCACATCGCGGGATAGAGCAGTAGGTAGCTCGTCGGGCTCATAACCCGAAGGTCACAGGTTCGAGTCCTGTTCCCGCTACTAGAAAAACCATTAACGAAAGTTAGTGGTTTTTTTGTTTTAATTCGGTTTCATTTCTCAAACAAATTTCACGATTCATAAAACTTCTGAATTTTTTAGCTGATCTGTTTTCCCTAAATTTGCTTCTCTCCTATTTTCCAAAATCTGTAAAATGAAAAATTACCACATTCTATTAATCACAACCGCTTTTACCATCGCATTAAGTTGCAAATCCGTTTCTCCACAACAAAAAGATCCAATTCAAGTCCAAGCGCATCGCGGTGACCGAGGCTATTTTCCAGAAAACACGCTTCCGGCTTTTTACAGCGCGATTGACAAAGGCGCTGACGTAATTGAACTGGATCTGGTTATTTCAAAGGATAAAAAAGTCATCGTTTCACATGATACTTTTATGCATTCTGGTTATATTTCTTGGCCTAACGGAAATGCGGTTACGAAAGAAGAAGAGAAAAAATCGAATTTGTACCAAATGACTTATGACAGCATTCGAAGTTTTGACGCTGGCTTCCGCAGAAATCCTGCTTTCCCTGACCAAAAAAGCGTGAAGAGTTACAAGCCTTTGCTATCTGAAATGATTGACAGCATTGAAAATTACATTGTAAAAAACAATAAACAGCGAATTCGCTATAATATTGAAATCAAATCTGGTGCTGGAGATTACGGAATCAAGCAACCACAGCCTGAAGAATTTGCGGATTTGGTTTTAAAAGTAATCCAAGAAAAGAAAATTGAAAAGCATTGCAACGTGCAGTCTTTTGATCCGAATATATTAAATGCTTTGCACAAAAAAGCACAAAAAATTGTTATCGCAATTTTGACAGGTGACAAAGGACTTGACAAAAATCTAGCAAAATTAAATTTCAAGCCACAGATTTATGCGCCACATTATGGTTTGGTAAACCAAGCACTGATTGATTCCGTACGAAATAAAAATATGAAAATTATTCCGTGGACGGTTAACGAAAACAAAGATATTGAAAGCATGATTTCATTAAAAGTAGATGGAATCATTACAGATTATCCAAATAGAGTTATTGAGAAATTGAAATAGAATAGCTAGATTTCTTGTAAATCAAAAACCACAATCGCTTACTTTAAAAGTGCAGGATTGTGGTTTTTATATTTTAAAAGCTATTCTGTTCAATACTCATTCGGTTCAATATGAACCAAAATATGTCCTAATTCTGGGATCTCAATTCGCAAATAATCTTCTAAATTGTGCGCCAAAAGATGCCCTTCCTTTACAGAAATATTTCCATCCACAATCGCATGAAGCTCTAAGTGGTAATGCATTCCGGCCTTGCGAATAAAACATTTTTCAGTATCAATAATTCCTTCGACTTTAACAGAAGCTTTTCTTATTTCCTCCGTCAAATCATCGTACAAATGCTCGTCCATGATTTCTCCCAAAGCCGGACGGAAAATCTTGTAGCAATTGTATAAAATAAATCCAGAAGCTAAAAGTGCTGCCCAATCATCGGCAGACTCATATCCTTTTCCAAAAAACAAAGCAATTGAAATTCCGATAAACGCGGCAACCGAAGTAATGGCGTCGCTTCTGTGGTGCCAGGCGTCGGCAGCCAAAGAAGAACTTTTAGTTTCCCTGCTCCTTTTCATGACCAATCGAAAGGAAATTTCCTTCCAAATAATGATGCCGCCAAGAACAATTAACGTCCATGGTTTTGGCAGGTCGTGTGGCGTCTGGATATTTACAATGCTTTCGTAAGCAATTATCGTGGCAGAAGTAATCAAAAATCCCACAACCAAAAAGGTAATCAGCGGTTCTGCCCTTCCATGTCCATAAGGATGGTTTTTATCCGCCGGACGGCTGGAATATTTGATTCCGAATAATACTAAAAACGATGCGAAAATATCTGAAGTAGATTCAATGGCATCTGCAATCAGCGCATACGAATTCCCGAAATAACCTGCCAGCCATTTGATCAAGGCCAAGGCAGTATTCCCGAAGATGCTGAAATAGGTTGCTTTTATTGCTTTTTCTTGGTTTGTCACTTTTATAGTAAATTAAGCTTTACAGCAATTATCAAGACCTTCATAAGCAGTAAGGTCTGCTTTTAAATCATCAGCATCATATCCCAACTTTGTAATTGCCAATTTAATTGTATCTAAATCAATCTTTTTTGAATTATAAACCACTTTTATGGTCATTGCTTTTTCATCCAATGTCACCATCTGAACGCCTTTTTCACGAAGCAATGTCTTATTGAATTTCTCCCCGCAAGTTTCACACACTTTGCAATGGTCACAATGAATAAGCGTTTTTATAGTTGCCGTTTGGATTGTTTTTTGGGCAAAAGCCGTATTCGAAAAAGCAAGCATTCCGATAAACAGCAACAAAGATTTCAAAAGTGTTTTCATCGAATTATTTTTTTTACAAAGGTACTTTTTAAATTTTCATTCTTTGGATTCTTACTGCATTTAATATTGCCAAAAGTGCGACGCCAACATCGGCAAAAACAGCTTCCCACAGAGTCGCAACACCTCCAGCACCCAGAATCAACACGATAACTTTAACGCCAAAAGCCAAGGTGATATTTTGCATTACAATTTTTCTAGTCAGTTTCCCTATTTTTATGGAAGTAGCGATTTTGCTCGGCTGGTCATTCTGGATTACGATATCTGCGGTTTCAATCGTAGCGTCGCTTCCCAAACCGCCCATCGCAATTCCGGCATCTGCCAAAGCAATAACTGGCGCATCGTTGACACCATCCCCAACGAAGACAATTGTGCATCCCTGAATCTTTAATTCTTGTACTTTTTCTACTTTATTTTCTGGAAGCAGGTCTCCAAACGCAGTATCGATATTCAATTCTTTCGCCACTTTATCAACAATGCTTTGCTTGTCGCCGCTCAACATCACGGTTTTGATATTTAATTGGTGTAATTTCGAAATCGCTTCCTTCGCATCTTCTTTAATTTCATCGGCAATCAGAAAATAGCCTGCATATTTATTATCAATGGCAACAACCACGATAGTTTCCACTTTATTTTCTAGGGAATTATCATAATCGATATTGTATTTTTTTAATAGTTTTAAATTTCCTGCCAAGATAGTTTTGCCGTCGATTTTACCAGATAATCCGTGGCCTGCGATTTCTTCTACATTTTCAACGGAAGTATTTTTAGGACTTTCTTTAGCATATTGCACAATCGCATTGGCAATCGGATGTGTGGATTTGCTTTCTAAAGTCGCGGTAAATCGTATCAAATCTTCTTCGGAAATCCCTACCGAAACCACTTCTTGGACTTGAAAAACACCTTTGGTCAAGGTTCCGGTTTTGTCCATGATGACGGTATTCACTTTCGTCATTACGTCTAGATAATTGCTTCCTTTAAATAGAATTCCATTTTTTGAAGCCAAGCCGATTCCTCCAAAATAACCAAGCGGAATCGAGATGACCAACGCACACGGACAAGAAATTACCAAGAAAACCAAGCCACGGTACAGCCATTCGTTGAAGACATAATTTGCGATAAAAAAAGAAGGCAGAAAGACAATGCCAATGGCGAGGAAAACTACTATTGGTGTATAGATTTTGGCAAATTTGGATATAAACAATTGCGTTTTTGACTTCTTGGCGGTCGCTTCTTGAACCATAATCAAGATTCTCGAAAGCTTGCTGTCTTTGAACAGCGCCGTCACTTTCACATCAGCCAAAGTCTGCAGATTAATCATTCCGGCCAAGACTTTTTCGCCCTTATTTTTGGTGTCAGGCTTGCTTTCTCCCGTCAAGGCAGCTGTATTGAAAGAAGCCGAATCCGAAAGCAACTCGCCATCCAAAGCCACTTTTTCTCCTGGTTTTATTTGGATGATTTCGCCTATTTTTACTTCGGATGGATTTACTACAAAAGCTTCGCCGTCACGAATCACGGTCACTTTATCCGGACGAATATCCAACAATGCCTTGATGCTTTTCTGAGCCCTTTCCACTGCAGCGTCTTGAAACAATTCTCCGATGGAATAAAAAAGCATGACGGCTACGCCTTCGGAATATTCGCCAATCAAAAACGCTCCAATTGTGGCAATTGACATCAGGAAGAATTCTGAGAACACATTGCCGTGGCGAATTTCTTTTAATGCTTCATAATTGACCTTCAAGCCTACGAAAGCATAAGCAACAATATACCAAATTAAGTTTATCGGGTAGTTGAAAAAAGCCACTTCAGTCTGCTCGAAAACAATTCCAGAAACTAATAAAGCAAAGCTGAATATTGCGGGAAAGTAGGTTTTAAAATTACTATCGTGGTTGTGGGAATGCCCTATTTCGGAGTGGTCGTGCGCCATAAATATAGTGACAGTTGGGTAACTAAAAACTGTCACTGCAATTTAGTGAATTCTGTTGTTTTTATGGAGTTTTAAATGGTGAAAGTGGAATTAAATAATGGGGTGTTTTTTTGGTGTTTTTGGATTTTTTTGTTTTGGCTGTGATGATGATTTTGATTGTGGGCACGACCGGGACGCTTGCGCTAGCGGATGATTGACTTCGTAATTTTGATTGCGGGCACGAGCGGGACGCTCGCGCTAGCGATAATGATTAATTAATAGTTAAGATATACACTATCTGCTAGCGCGAGCGTCCCGCTCGTGCCCAACCCCATTATCAATTTAAATCAATTTCTAAAACTGTATGGTCATTATTTGCATAATTTCTAGCACTGCTATATTTCCAGTCAACTGCATCAGTCACAAATCCGGTTTCTACAGGATTAGCATGAATATAATTTAATTTCTGTTCAAAGACTTTTAATGACCAAATTTCAATAGGCTGATTATTCTGCTGCCAAAACTGCCTGTGTTTTACATTGCTATTTTTCTGCCCTGCTCTTTCAAACATCCAAAGCATCCAATCTTTTCTACTTTCTTGCGGATTTTCTTCAATTTCCTTAAGCATTCTTTTAGACGTAAATCCTTTAAAATCTTTGATTAATTCTGACGGACTGATTAATGTTGAACGAAATAGTAAATGAACATGGCTCGGCATAATGCAAAAACCATAAATTTCCATTCCTTTATTCTTTCGGCAATAGTTTAAGGATTCTGTTATGCATCCAAAATAAGCGTCTCTTGTAAACACATCAACCCAATTGACTGTAGCAAAACTTATAAAATAGGCTCCTTCTTTTTCTCTGAATTTATATTTTCGGCTCATATTATTTATGTTAGCTTTTTGATTTTGATTGCGGACACGAGCGGGACGCTCGCGCTAGCGAACGCAGACATATTAAATTAAAGAACAAACAGCTAAATCCCACCCTTTTCCTCCGCTAGCGCGAGCGTCCCGCTCGTGCCCAACCCCATTATCAATTTAAATCAATTTCTAAACCTTGCTTGTTTTGTAAATTACTCATTTAAATCACAGGCATGTGCGGGACGCTCGCGCTATCAGACGATTGAAAACACTATAAATCATCGTAACATTATTTTTCTAACAGCTTTTTAGTCATATTTAATATTAGTTCAAATAAAATAATGATAATTATTTCAGGAGTTCCACCATTTAAAAATTTCATCAATTTTTTCCTTATTGTATTCAGGACAAGATTGAAGTCCTAGATTAACACTTTTTTTATTTCTATAAGATTCTATAAAAGCTATCGCATATCCAGATAATTCTGATTCTCCATTTGGTATTGTAGAAGAAAAAACACTCACATAACATTTACATTTTTCATGGCTTTCAAGCAATTTTATTAATAAAGGAATATCTGAAGGCTTCACCCAATTTTTAGGAAAATTACTGAAAGTGACAAAGTTTAAAGAATTTGAAAAATCGTCTTTTATTTTAATCAATCTTATCACATCCTGCACTTTATACTTTTCAGGTGTAATAATTCCTTGACAGAAACCTTTAAAGGAAAATAGAACTATAAAAAATAAAAATGCTTTCATTAATCACTACTTTTAGTATTTATTTTAAATTATTTGGTACTTAACAATCGTTTTTCATAAGTTCAAGACCCCATTGATCAATCAAACTCTGTCCCTATTTAAAAACTTTTCTTTCTGCTAATTTTGCTGGCTTCACAATTCAATTTTTTAAAATTATTATTATTTAAAACTTGAATACGCTGTTGCTCGTCAACTTCAATAATATAGCTGGGTGCAATTGCAAAATTATCGCATTACAATACTACAAAATCTTCTTACGCACTCAACAAACGCATTAAAAAAACCCCGAAGAAAAATCCTCCGAGGCTTCTAAAAATCAATAACTTAAATTTACAACACCTCAACTTCCCCCATATACATGCTCGTTGCGTAAAGCTTGTCATTTTGTGAGGCAAAAGTGATCCAGCATTGCACTTGTGCGCCTTGAAAATGGGCAGGTAAAGTCACTTATCCGGTTCTTGCGCCTCTAGTTCCTGCATCTAAAAATAGCGCAGAAAGTCCCCTTGCGGGGTCAAATGCCACTACTACCAATTTATCTGTTGGCTTGGCTGTTGCCTGTCCAGAATTGTCTTCCCACGTAAACTGAACTACCTGATCTGCCTCTGAAACAATTGTCGGCGCCTGAAGTCCCATCAAGTCGCCCCTGCTGATGAGCACTTTTGTATAAATTATTTTGCCTGCTCCTGCCTCATAGACTACTGCTTCTCTCAAATGATAGCCCACAGCGCGGTTGGCTCGCGACTGTTCGCCTGAATCAGTGCCAAAATAACGGCTCGTGACCATTTTTAACGGCGTGATAAATCGGGTGACCGCCTTGAACTTTTCACGCTGTGCCAATTGGTTTTCTGTCGGCTTCCTGCTTGTCTTTTTCGGCGTACTTCGCAACACGTCGATCCCGCGCCAGCTTGCGCCCACTACAGGCCCTACTTTGCCTGAAAAGGCACCTAAAATTCCCTTGTTGTACGTTCCCATGGTTTTTCTATTTTTTGTTATTGTTATTAGGGTTTTGAGCGCTTCTCTGACCCTTTGCGGTAACGAATGTAAAACGGTATTTTTGAATGCCAATCAAGCGAAAGCAAACTAGTGGATTTTAGCGGAAATCAATTGATTTTCAATGACTTTAAATCTAAAACAGGTGATTTCAAGGATTTTCACGGGTTTTTGATTGTTTTCGGATTATTTTTTATTTTGTAGGCAGTTATTATTTTTTGAAGGGAACGCGGATTTTGCGGATGACGCAGATTTGCACAGATTTTATAATTCGTTATCTAGAGGATTATAGAATGTGAATAAATTATCAAGCCCAAATTTAAAATTCTTATGTAAGTAAATTTTCTATGCTTATTTTTCAGTTACAAGAAATATTTTTTCACAATACATCTTAAAAAATCCGCGCAAATCTGCGTCATCCTCACCATCCGCGTTCAAGCATTCCAACCCTCCAAAATAACCCAAAAAAACACCCTTAAAAAACGCCTAATTTTTCTCCAACAAAAAGCACCTCATTTTTACTCCATTTTTAGGGGTTTTGTTCGGGGTTCGTTCGGTGATTGTTGCAGTTTGTTCGGTAAAATGAGCTTTTTACCGAACAATCCCCGAACAAAGTCAGTCGAAAGCCCATAAAACACATGAAGAATCTGCTACATTTTACAGCATAAAAAGCATCAGAATATGGCCTTTCAAAAATGAAAAAATATAGTAGAAATATAGCCTATAAAAAAGAAGAAATCACAAAGAAAAACAGCATCAGAAAAACTTTTAAAAGTGGATGCCGTTTTATTGCAGATAAGAATTAGCTACGTTAAAAAATAAAAACAGCATAGTGACAAGCGCACTAAAAAGCAATTGCATTTACACAGCAGTATCTTCACCTTCTGTCGGCTTTAAAAATTGAAGCGCATCTGGCAGTTTTCCTTTCAGCTCGTTGCCATTATAGCCCTTGTAACTTTCAAGTATCAAAACATGTGTAAAATGCAATTTCGGAAAAACGTAGTCCCGCCTATCTTCACGCTCGGAATCAGCTTGTCTTTACAGAGTTTGGAAAGTTTAGAATCGGCACAGCCAAGAATCTTTTTTACTTCATCGGCACTATAAAAGGGATAGTCCTGAAGGTTTTTTATCTTTGCGGTAAGCACCGCTATTTGTTGTTTTAAACGTAAGTTTTCTGCTTCCATAAGGCGTATAATTTAGTGAAACAATGGCTTTTAATTTTCAAAAGAGCATAAGACAGCAAGCAGGCCTTGCCAATCATCTGATTTTTAAACAGAACGGCTTTTCTGAATAATTATTTCATGAATGTTAAATTTTTTATAGCCCATAAAAAAAGCCACATGAAGTGGCTTTTTAAGAATATCAAATCTGACCTAATGCGAATGCCCGCCACCGCCCTCATTTTTTACCAAATGGCTTTGGATATAATAAGCGCCTTTCAACACAATCTTGGCATTTTCTTCTATTTTATGCAAGACAGAAACCTGCACGAATCCCAATTGTGAAGTGCCCGACTTTACTTCAATTCTTTGAAAATGAAAAGTCTTTCCTTCGTGCTCGTGTGCGTCTCTGTCTTCGTGAGAGTGGCCTTCTTTTTCATCATGGGTTTCCTCTTCATGTCCTTCTTCCAAGATAAAAATAAATTCTCTTCCATCTGCCTTCACGACAGCGTCCACGGGCAAAGCCTGTACATTTCTAGCACCCACGTCAATCAATGCGTTGACGTACATCCCGGGAATCAGCGTCTGGCTTTTGTTAGAAATATCGGCATGCACGGCAACCGATTTGGTTTCATTTTCAAAGGCTTTCCCGACATTAAAAACCTTGCCGTTGATTTCAGTATTGTCTTGGTTTGTCAGCACGAATCTGATGTTTTGTCCGGGTTTTACTTTCTGTAAATCTTTCTCATAAACCAGCAAATCCACATGCAATTGCGAGTTGTCAACGATACTCAAAAGCGGTTTTCCCACCTCGGCATTGCTTCCTATCTTGATATTTATTTCGGTGATAAATCCTGAAATCGGAGCCAGAATCGGCATGATGGAACTTGTATTGTTTCCTGCATTCAGATTTAAAACTGCCAATTGCTGTTTCAGCGAACTGAATCTGGCTTTTTCCACTTCAAATTCTGCCTTGGTCTTTTGAAACACTTTCTTAGAATTGACATTCTCGTCGCTCAATGTTTTCTGCCTGTCATATTCCAATGTCAGAAATTCTAAATTGCTTTTTGAGGTCAGATAAGCTTCCTGCAACTTCGCAAATTCTGGACTTTCAATAGTGGCCAACACCTGTCCTTTTTTGACCGATTGCCCTTCGATAATATTGATCGATTTCACTATTCCAGTCAGATGCACAGAAACATCGGCTTGATTCTGCGGAGGCAATTTGGTATAGCCGTTGGCATTGACCACATCACTCAAATTCTTCATGGCGAACGTGCCCAACTCAATTCCCGAAGCGGTATATTGCGCTTCATTCAGTTCGACTTCCTTGATTGGCGTCTGTTCCTTCGATTTCTCGGTTTCGACTGCCTTTTCTTCACCGTGTCCGTGTCCGTCAGTATCAGAATGGCGGAGTGAAAAGTAGCCGATTATCGCAATTGCAATAACCGCAAAGCTTGCGTATAATATGTTTTTTCTGTTCATCTTTATTGATTTACCAAAAACTGCAGGTTGATTACAGTCTGATTAAAATTATGGATTGCGTTGATGTAATTTGTTCTGATTGCGAGTCCGGTTTCCAAAGCTTGCACATATTCTACATAAGAAACATCGCCGTTTTGGTAGGCTTTGCCAGCATTTTTCGTAATCAATTCGGCATTCGCTAAAGCGGTAGTTTTGTAATAATCCACCAAAGATTGAAACGTATTCAGTTGCTGGATCTGCTGTTGGTAGTGATTTGCCAGTTCCAATTTCAGGTAGTCGGCGTTCTTCTGCTGCATTTCAATATTTGTTTTGGAAGCCTGAATCTTTGACATAGTGCTTCCTGCAAAAATCGGAAGCGAAATCCCAACCGAAAACCCTTGAAAACGAGGCGTACCGTCATAATAAACCGTTTGCCCGTTAACTTCTTGGTTTCCCGTAAGAGACTGGATAAAATAACCCGCAGAAATATCAGGTAGTAGCGTTGATTTTTCAACTTTTCGATTGGCTTCGGCTACATTTACCTGCTGTGAAGCCAATTTCACATTCGGATTTTCCTTGACCAAAGTGCTGTCTAAAATACCCAAAGTAGGCAATGCAACAAAAGAAGTATCGCTTGAAGCAAAGTTTTCCTGACGGTTCAGAAACGTTTTTATTTTGGATTTTTCCACCCAAATCATTGCTTCATTGTGCTTGATTTTTTGTTCCAATTCTTGCTGTTTGGCTTCTGCCGTAGTTTTTTCAAGCGAATTGGTTTCACCCGTCTGGAAACGCAAAGAAGCGGAACGCACAAATTTCTGCATCAGATTGTTTTGTTTTTGCAACATTTTATTCAATTCAGAATAATACAAAAGCGCATTCCAAGACTGGCGGATATTGAACGTAATTTCCTGTTTTGTTACGCCTGTTTTTAATTGGCTCAAGTTGCTGTTTTCTACCAATAACTTCTTTTTAGCGCCATATTGAAACGGACTGAAGCTTTGGGAAACGCTGAAATTTTTGTCTTGAGCGTTAGTATTTATTTGTCCGAATTGACCGATTATTTCAGTTTTGGGTAATTCGTATGCGCTTCCTGTTAATTCAGAATACATCTTGTTTTCTAATTCAGATGACTGAATACTCAAGTTATTTTTAAGACCTAATTCAAGAGCTTCTTTTAAGCTAAGATTCTTCGGAGTTTCCTGGGCCTTCATGCTTCCTGAGAAGAAAGCCAAAACCAGAATGGAAATTACCGCTGTTTTTTTAGTTTTCATAAATCCTTTTTCAAAATAGTAATATAAGATTGGGAGAATAATAAGTGTCAAAATCGTCGCTGTCAATAATCCGCCAATAACCACAGTTGCCAAAGGTTTCTGTACTTCCGCGCCAGCGCTACTGCTAATTGCCATTGGAAGAAATCCTAATGAGGCGACAGAAGCCGTTAAAATCACAGGTCGCAACCTGACTTTTGTGCCTTCTTTTATACGTTCATAAATATCATTCACGCCTTCTTTTTTTAGCTGGTTGAAATACGCAATCAATACGATTCCGTTTAAAACTGAAACTCCGAATAAGGCAATGAATCCAACACCTGCGGAAATACTGAAAGGCATTCCTCGAAGCCATAAGGCAAAGATTCCTCCAATTGCAGAAAGCGGAATTGCAGTAAAAATCAACAGTGATTGCTTGACAGAATTGAAAGTGAAATACAAGAGGATAAAAATCAATCCCAAGGCAATCGGCACGGCAATCATCAGTCTTTCATTGGCTTCAGAAAGGTTTTCGAATTGACCGCCATATGTAGTATAATAGCCTTCTGGCAATTTTAGATTTTTATCTAATTTCGCCTGAATTTCTTCCACAACGCCCTTAATATCTTTTCCTCTGACATTGAAACCCACGACAATTCTGCGTTTTCCGTCCTCACGGCTGATCTGCATCGGTCCGTCTTCGTATTTGATATCGGCAACTTGTTCTAACGGAATTTGGTTTCCCGAAGGCAAAGTCACAAACAAAGACTTCAAATTAGAAATATCTTGACGGCTGTCGGCTTCCAACCTTACGACCAAATCAAAGCGTTTTTCGCCTTCATAAACCGAACCCGCAGCTTCACCCGCAAAGCCGATTCGTATGACACGGTTCAAATCGCCGATGTTCAATCCGTAAAGTGCAAGTTTGTCTTTGTTATAGCGAACCGTGATTTGTGGCAAACCGGCAACGCGCTCTAATTTGGCATCAGAAACACCTTCAACGCCTTGGATTAATTGCATAACCTCATCGCCTTTGCTGACAAGCATGTCAATGTCGTCTCCGAATATTTTTACGGCCACGTCGCTTCTTATTCCGGTCATCAGCTCATTGAAACGCATTTGGATGGGCTGTGAAAACTCAGTTGTCGCGCCAGGAATATCTTCCAAGGCCTCTTCCATTTTTGCCATCAGTTCTTCTTTGGTTTTAGCAGAAGTCCAGTCTTTTTTATCTTTCAAGAGAATAATCATGTCGCCCGCTTCAATCGGCATCGGATCGGTTGGAATTTCCGCACTTCCGATTTTAGTAACTACCATTTTGATTTCTGGAAACTTGGTTTTCAGTATTTTTTCTGCCTTTGTAGTCGCCTCAATTTCTTGGGACAAAGAACTTCCCGAAGCGATAATCAAGTGCGTTGCGATATCGCCTTCGTCTAATGTTGGGATAAATTCGCCTCCCAAAGAATTAAATACAAACAAGGAAATTACGAATAAACCAAAAGCAGAAGCTAAGACAATTCTCTTTATTTTCAAGGCTTTTTCTAAAATCGGCATGTAAAACCTGGTGATGCTTTCAATGATTTTATCGCTTATGTTTCGCTTGTGGCCTGTTTCTTTTTTCAAGACCAAAGCGCTCATCATCGGAACATACGTCAGTGATAAAATAAACGCTCCTAAAATCGCGAACGAAACGGTTTGTGCCATTGGAGAGAACATTTTTCCTTCAATTCCAACCAATGCTAAAATCGGCAGATATACGATCAAAATAATAATTTCCCCAAAAGCCGCACTGCTTCTGATTTTTGCGGCCGCCTGAAAGACTTCCTCGTCCATCTGTTGGGAAGTCAAAGTTTCTCTTTTCCTGACTTGAAGCCTGTGGATGATGGCTTCGACTATGATTACGGCGCCGTCGACAATGATTCCAAAATCGATGGCACCAAGGCTCATCAAATTGCCGCTTACGCCAAAAAGTTTCATCATCGAAATGGCGAACAATAATGCTAACGGAATGACTGAAGCTACTACCAGTCCGGCACGCCAGTTTCCGAGCAATAAAACCAAGATGAAAATCACGATCAAAGCGCCTTCGATTAAGTTGGTTTCAACCGTATGAATTGCTTTGTCAACCAATTTTGTGCGGTCCATAAAAGGTTCGATGGAAACACCTTCGGGCAAGGATTTTTTAATCTGCTCCATTTTTTCCTTGACCCTTTTGACCACTTCCCCGCTGTTCTCGCCTTTGAGCATCATGACCATGCCGCTGACTTCCTCGCCGTTTCCGTCTTTGGTTACAGCTCCGTATCTGATACTGCTTCCGATTTGGACTTTGGCAATATCACGAATTAAGATCGGAATCCCGTTTTGGTTTTTGACTACGATTTTATTAATGTCTTCGATACTGCTGACCATTCCAATGCCTCTGATAAAATAAGCATACGGTTTTTTGTCAATATAAGCGCCTCCCGTATTTTCGTTATTAGATTCCAAAGCTTCGAAAATCTCAGGAATCGTCACGCCCATGCTCTTTAATTTATCGGGCTGGACAGCGATTTCGTATTGTTTTAAGTTGCCACCAAGCGTATTTACCTCAGCAACACCAGCAGTTCCGGTCAATTGAGGCTTGATAATCCAGTCTTGGATGGTTCGCAAATCGGTGGCGTTGTATTTATCTTCAAAGCCTTTTTCAGGAAAAACTACATATTGGTAAATTTCTCCCAAACCGGTGCTGACTGGCGCCATTTCTGGACTTCCAACGTTCTTTGGGATTGTGCTCTCTGCTTCTTTCAAGCGTTCGGATATTTGCGCTCTTGCCCAATAAATATCAACGTTTTCTTTAAAAACTACGGTAACAACGCTCAATCCAAAACGGCTGATGGAACGCAATTCCACGATTTTCGGGATTGGTTTTACGGCCTGTTCGATCGGATAAGTAATGAATTGCTCGACTTCTTGGGTTGCCAAAGTCGGCGAACTCGTGATAATCTGCACCTGATTGTTGGTAATATCTGGCAAGGCATCGATGGGAAGATTGTAGACAGAATAGCTTCCGACGATGATTAATGCCAGCGTGAACAGCCCGATAATAAATTTATTATGGATGCTGAAATGAATAATCTTATCTAACATAGATTATGGAAATATAATGTTGATTTACTCTAGCTTTCGCCAGATTTTATTTGTGGAAATTCCACGACAAATCAGCCGACTCGCATCGGCAAACATTATACTAATTGTGGCGGCTGCCAAATCGATCCGTAGAAATTGGAAATAATCGATTTATAAAAACTTGTGGTTTGGGATTGGTAATTTTCAAAGTACGAAACTTCAAAAATAATTGCTGCCTGTGCCACGATTATTGGCGTCGTACAGCAGGAACAGATGCAAAAAGGCGTGCAGAAATCTTCGTGGTGGTGTTCTTGAGTGACTTGCGAAAAGTGTTTTTTTGAGATTATTTCTGTTGCGGCGTGTGCGTCATTGCAAGGCAAAACCATCAATACCAGTAAATAAACTGATAAAAAAGAAGTTAAGAATTGCTTTGCGTTTTTCATAGTGTAAATGTAGAAAAAAATGTTTAACAATCATTTTTTAGTCAAAATTAGCAAAAAGAGTTTTCAACAAAACCAACAACTATAACGTTGTAATACATTTCAATTTTATAAACCTTGAAATAAAGCATGGCATTTACTGCTGATTTTTCTATTTTTACGATAGATAAATGATAATTTTATAATCTACCAAAATGAATAAATTTTTTACCGCATTCTTTTTACTTGCTTCCTGCATTTTTGTGCAGGCGCAAGAACTTACTTCCCCTGACAAAAATTTGAAATTAAAATTCAGCCTGACTTCAGACGGAACCCCTACGTATGAACTAAATTATAAAAACAAAGCTGTCATCAAAACGAGCAAATTAGGAATTGAAACTAAAGATGTTCCTTCGTTTTTGAATGGCTTTACGGTGACGAAAGCAGAAAATGCTACGTTTGATGAAACTTGGAGCCCGGTTTGGGGGGAACAGAAATCCATCCGAAATAATTATAATGAGTTGCTTGTAACGCTTGCACAAAAATCGGTAAAAGACCGTTTTATCAGAATCCGTTTTCGTTTGTTTAATGACGGATTGGGTTTCAGATATGAATTTCCGGAGCAGGCAGAATTGGCTTACTTCATTATCAAGGAAGAAAGAACGCAGTTTGCTTTAGCGGGCGACCACAAGGCTTTCTGGCTTCCGGGAGATTTTGACACGCAAGAATACAGCACGGTAACTTCTAATTTATCTGAAGTAAGAGGAAAGATGAAAACTGCGGTAACGCCAAATGCTTCACAGCATCCTTTTTCTGAAACAGGACTTCAAACGCCTTTGATGATGAAAAGCAAAGACGGCTTGTATATCAATATTCACGAGGCGGCTTTAGTAGATTATTCGGCGATGTCATTGGAATTAGACGATAAAAACTTGGTTTTGAATTCGTTTTTGACGCCTGACGCTGTTGGCGACAAAGGTTACCTGCAAGCGCCGACGCAATCGCCTTGGAGAACTATTGTGGTGAGCGATAAAGCGACTGATATTTTAGCTTCAAAATTAATTCTGAACTTGAACGAGCCTACGAAATACAAAGATGTTTCTTGGATCAAGCCCGTGAAATATGTGGGTGTTTGGTGGGAAATGATTACCGGAAAAAGCACTTGGGCTTACAATGATCTGACCAGCGTAAAATTAGGCGAACTAGATTATTCTAAGACAAAACCTAACGGAAAACACGCGGCAAACACGGCGCATGTAAAAGAATATATTGATTTTGCTTCAAAACATGGCTTTGACGCGGTTTTAGTGGAAGGATGGAATGAAGGCTGGGAAGACTGGTTTGGAAAATCTAAAGACTATGTTTTTGATTTCGTAACGCCTTATCCAGACTTTGACGTTCAGGAATTGCACCGTTATGCAGCTTCAAAAAACGTAAAAATGATGATGCACCACGAGACTTCGGGATCTGTCAGAAATTATGAAAGACACATGGACAAAGCCTACCAATTTATGGTGGACAATGGCTACAATTCTGTGAAAAGCGGGTATGTTGGCGACATCATTCCTCGTGGTGAATACCATTATGGACAATGGGCAAACAACCATTATTTATATGCGATTACCAAAGCGGCAGATTATAAAATCATGGTCAATGCACATGAAGCGGTTCGTCCGACGGGATTGAGCAGAACGTATCCGAATTTGATTGGAAATGAAGCGGCAAGAGGAACAGAATATGAAGCTTTTGGAGGAAATAACGCCGACCACACAACGATTCTTCCGTTTACAAGATTGATGGGAGGACCGATGGACTATACGCCTGGAATCTTCCAGACGAAGGTGAGCGCTTACAATCCTGAGAATAATTCTTTTGTGCACACGACTTTGGCGAAGCAATTGGCTTTGTATGTGACGATGTATTCTCCGTTGCAAATGGCGGCTGACTTGCCAGAAACCTATAACAAACATTTGGATGCGTTTCAATTCATCAAAGACGTTGCAATTGATTGGGACCAGACAAATATCCTTGAAGCAGAACCAGGCGATTTTATCACGATTGCTCGTAAGGCAAAAGCAAAAGACGAATGGTTTGTGGGAGGAATTACGGATGAAAACGCAAGAGTTGGAAACGTAAATTTTGATTTTCTTCCAAAGGGAAAAACGTATGAAGCAATAATTTATGCTGATGGAAAAGATGCCGATTATGAGAAAAATCCGCAGGCTTATGAAATCAAGAAAATGAAGGTGACTTCTAAGACGAAATTGAAACAGCAAATGGCTCGCAGTGGCGGTTTTGCCATCAGCGTGAAGCCAGTTTCAAAATAACAAGATACTTTTCAGTACCGCATTTGAATAAAAAAGTCCAGAATATTCTGGACTTTTTTTTTGTTAAAGTATTTTGTTTGAGAATTTATTTTTCCACTCGTTTTAATCCCTTGAAATTATTTTTGACTTCGCCTAAAGTATAAATAGCAGGAATTACTTCTTTTCCGTTTTGATCAATGAAACCATAAGAATCAGCTATTGATTTCACTAATGCCAAGCCTTCTTGATGTTTTCCGAATTTTTCAATCTTGACGTAAATTGGCTGTACGACTACTTTTTTATCCTTATCGATAAAACCATACGTTCCTGAAACGGTTTTTACCAGCGCCCAATCTTTGTGGTAATCTCCAAATTCATAAACTTTTTTATAGCCTTCTTGTGCGAAAGAAAAGCTGCTTGCGATTAAAAATAATACAATCAAAATTGCTCTCATATTTTATAATTTTAAGGTGTTAGTGTTAATGAAATTGTTCTCACAAAAGCTTTACAAATTATCAAATGACGTCAGTCCTTCCCTTACCCAATCTGGGATTTCAATTGTAGTGCGCGTTTTCATGTCAAACATAATTTGAGTCGTTGTTCCAGAAGCGTGCAGGATTATTTCGCCTTCTTTTTTAGATGTAATGGCATACTGAAGTACAAAACTTTTGGTTCCGATGTGGGTGGTTTTCATATGAACTT
>Ga0247817_10000090_pt1 | contig 80814 bp, 84 predicted proteins | sample UWRJL212509R1_FD_178010 | JGI IMG/M metagenome (GOLD analysis project Ga0247817, IMG submission 178010) | Plant litter microbial communities from Arlington Agricultural Research Station in Wisconsin, United States - UWRJ-L212-509R-1 | ecosystem: Environmental > Terrestrial > Plant litter >... | reverse complement strand
CAACAGGAGGACCTGCAGTCGCACGACCAGCTGGGATACGTAGTTTTAAATTACCAATAATTTTCTTAGCCATAAATCTCTTTCTTGTATCAAATGATACGGTTGCTTACCCTTTTCAGGTTCGCGTTGTACTAAATATTGTTGAAGCTATATTTAGTGCGTAACTAAGCTATTATAACAGATTACGGCCTGTGCATGCAAGCAGGCCGAAGTGAGGTTGTTATTTTGTATCGTTGTTTTTTAAATTTAGCCCCGCAATAAGGTGCTTGAGTGCATTTTCGGTTGGTGGGTAGGTGCCATCAAATATAGATTCAGTCAGTTTTTCATCTTGGGCGTGAAACCGCACTCGTTGTTCTATTTTTGCGATATCATTTCTTTCTGTCATACGTTCTTTTATTTTTACAGCTAAAGTGTCGATAAGCTTATTGTTAGCTACAGCAAACTCACCCTTAAGCAAGCCGTATCTTTCAGAGGCAATTATTGCAATTTCCTCAAGCGTCGCAGTAGGAACGTAGGGGTTTAATACATGCATAAGTAACTCATCCGAAGATTGGTTTCGGAGGTCGGATTCTTTACGTTCAGGCCGGTTGGAGAATTCGCGTTCCATAATACAGATAATATACCCTTTGTAGCGCTGGTCTGCAAACAAAAGAGTAATAATCAAATAAAGAACGCCCGCTCCCCTGCTTTTAAGTGAATAAAAGAGGGAGCGGGCGAACACGGCTCAGCGAAGGTGTTTTGCGGCACGGCGGATTTTAGCAGCGAGTCTGCGCTCAATCATAAAACGAGGCTTACGCGAAATCCACCGCGACATACGCAACGAAGTCTCGTAATACGTTGTGCCATTGTAGAAGGCAACGATGTCGTAAAAGTTGGCCGTTCCGATTTTGTCGCCAAACTCATCCCTTAGCTTTCCGGTATTGAGCTTAACGACTACCACCTTGCCTTCAGGCGGAATAACAAAATCTCTTTGCTTTGTGTTGTTAATCAGGATAGTGACATCGTCAATCTTGCGGGGGAAAAGCTTGGCTTTTGTACTTACACTGAGCGGCATGTTCATGCCCTTTCTTAAGTAGAGGGAGGTGCAATAACAGTTATTATATCAACTAAGTGTTCGTTGTCAAATAAAGCTTCAGTTCTAGTTGTCGTAAATAATAGATTCAATTCGATTTCTAATAAAAAGAACGAGGTCGACAGCTTCTGTGTCGTCCTCGTCCTTGTTTACTCTATGCAAGTTATTACGTCTTTCGGGCGAGTTGAACTCACCCTCCATGGCTATACCTTTGTAACTTGGAGTGCGTCAAGCTCTACTGAGGTGTCACGGCCGAACATGCTGACCATAACTTTGACTTTACCTTTTTGGTTGTCAATTTCAGAGATAGAACCATCGAAGCCCTTGAATGGACCATCGGTAATGCTGACAACTTCGCCTTCTTGGAAGTCGATGAAGTGCTTTGGTTCTTCAACACCCATTCGCTTCTTGATTTTACGAATTTCGTCGTCAAATACAGGAGTTGGTTGTGTGCTGGTTCCGACAAAGCCAGTAACGCCAGGAGTGTTACGAACAATGTACCAAGTTTCGTCAGTTAGTTTCATTTCAACAAGGGCGTAGCCTTGGAAAATCTTCTTTTCAACAACTTTGCGCTTGCCGTTTTTAATTTCAATTTGCTTTTCTTTTGGTACCATGACGTCAAAGATTTTGTCAGCCATGTCGACAGCGTTAATACGTTGGCGAATGCTATCAGCTACTTTTTCTTCGTAGCCACTGTATGTGTGAATGGCGTACCATTGGCGGGTTGAGTCATATCGGTTAGTTGAAGACATATATTTCCTTATTATTACTTAATCATTAGTTCAAAGATATATTTGAAGAAGGCATCGAGGAGCAGAATAAGCACTACGAAGAATACGCTAAACAGGATAACTGCTAGTGTGAGACCCCAAGTTGCTTTTCGGGTTGGCCAACGAACTTGTTTCAGTTCAATCCATGCGCCCTTAAAATAACGACCAATTCCGAAAAGGGCTTTTGTGAACCAGTTTGATGGTTCTTTAGCTTCTTTGTACGGTTTAGCTGTTTTCTTTGGTAAATTCTTTGCTTTTGCAACTTTTGTAACAGCGCTTTTAGTGCTTGCTGTATCTGTCGCTTTAATGCGGGTGACGTTTTTTGGCTCTGCCACTTTTTTCTCCCAAAATAAATAGTCTGCTTCTGCAGACTGTCAAGTAAACTATACACCATCACTAGGGTACCGTCAATATAGTGTATTATAAAGATAATGTTTGAAGGCATACTATATATCTCTTACGGAGTGCTTGTAATTGTCGCTATTCTGATGATACGTCAGCTATGGTTTGCAGTGAAACACTTTACTCCTCCCGCTTACAATTCAACACTTGCAGCAGAGGCTGATATGCCTAGTGTTACGGTTTGTATTCCAGCTCGTAACGAAATGCATGCATTAACCGAATGTCTTGAAAAAGTCATTAATTCCGATTATGAGAAACTTGAGATTATCGTTTTAGACGACGCCTCAGCTGACAACACTTCTTCGCTAATTAAATCGTTTGCTAAAGACGGCGTTCGGTTCGTAGAAGGCAAAGCACTTCCTAGTGGTTGGCTCGGTCGAAACCATGCACTCCAAGGCCTTTTACGTGAGGCCAGCGGCTCGTATATCTTATTTATGGATGTTGACACTCGTATTGCACCGGACGCCGTCAGCAACATCGTACGCTACGCGCTATCACAAAATGCAGGCATGGTCTCAGTTCTGCCAAGACGTGAGGACAGCTTGCGTGCAAGCGTGCTGTTCTCAACCCTCCGGTTCTTTTGGGAAGTTATTTTTCATAGTAAAGCATCCCCTGCAACCGTTGGAAATGCTTGGCTTATTAACCGTGAACTTTTACTCAGTAAATTTAATGGGTTTGAAGCATTAAAAAATACTGTCCAGCCTGAATCGCAATTATCTGCCAGCCTGGCTGTCACTGACGAATACCGATTCTTAATAGGTACCTCTGCTTTTGGTATTGCCTACGAAAAGAAGTGGCGCTCACAACTGGTTACGAGTACTCGTTTGATATTTCCTTTGCTTGAGAAAAAACTATTACTCGCCATTGCCGCTATCATTGATTTGTTTATTTTGCTTATTCCTGTGGTGGTGATTGTTGATATGTTCTATAACGAAGTGACTGCTTTGCATATCATCGGCCTAGGTATTGCTGTACAATACGCAGTCATATACGGCTGGTACTTACGACGAACATGGAACATGGGTATTATTTTAGGTGCCATTTTATGGCCTGCGCTTTTGGTGCAAGAAATCATTCTGGTAATAGCTAGTATGTATCAATATAAACGTCGTACAGTACGCTGGAAGGGCCGCGACGTTCTAAGCCGTCGGTAGTTCGAAACTGAATGCTGAACCGTGGTTCAGGCGGCTTTTAAGCTCTACTGTTGTGTGGAGTTTGTGTGCAAGCTTCGTTGAGACGTATAAACCAAGGCCGGTGCCGTTTGTTTCACGAATACGATAATCTTCACTACGATAAAACTTTCCGAATACTTTTGCCTGGTCGCCACGGCTAATACCAATACCGGTATCTTGAATAGTAAAGCGAACAACGCCTTTGTTGTTTTTTGCTTCTAACGTCACACTACCCTCTTTAGTATATTTAAGCGCGTTAGTAATAAGGTTTTGGAGGAGTTCCTCAAGATAAAGACGGCTAACGTTAACGGTGCCAAGCTTAGTGCCGAGGTCGATATTAAGTTGCAGCTTACGCGTTTCAGCCTCTTTTTGGTACTTGTGGTGCAGGCTGTGAAGCAACTCGGTGACATTAATTTCTTCGGTGCTATCAGCAACGCCGCGTTCAGCACGAGACAGCGTGCTCAGGTCGTTGACCATCTTAGCAAGATACAATACTTGGTCGTGGGCTGTCTCTACTGTCTTTGCGAGTGTCTTAGGGTCTGGGGTTTGCGAACGGTCTATTAATACCCCTAAATTCGATAATGTCCCCTCAACGATAGTAATAGGTGTACGAAGTTCGTGGCTTACGACGCCAATGAATTCGTCACGTTCTTCTTCGAGGCTTTTTTGCTTTGTGACATCGCGAAGGATAATAATATAGCCGCCGTGTTCATCTGCTTTTTTAAACGGTGTGTAAGAGCTGCGAATTGGCGCGAAAGTAATTTCCAAACGAATTGATTCACCGTCAACGTATGTATGGTTGAGATCATCGCGGCGAGTGGCTTTTTTGGTTTGCTTCAGAATATCAACAAGGTTTGTTGGGTTATTATCGGTGTCTGTTAGGTTTAGTAGCGTTGCAATGTTTTTGCCTTTAACGCTGTCGTTGGTATCAAGCAGGTCAAGTGAAGCGGCGTTGTACATAAGCACCGTACCTTTGTCGTCAGTGCTAAAAGTGGCGTCGGTAAGGTTATTGATGATAGTGAGAATGCGGTCGTACTGCAAGCGTTCGCGAGCACGGCTATGAACGAGTGTTTGACGGCGCGTTTCTTGTACAGATATAAGCGTAACGGTAGCGATACCAAGGAAAACAATGCCAGCAATGCTAAGGAAAACCTCTAGCTGTACCGCTGGATATGATGAGAAACGGATAAGTGCATCGATTGTCCCAACAATAATAACCGAGGCGATACTGAGCACTAGTGCGAAGCGACCAAAGTATAGGTTAGTGGCAATGAATAACAGGACAAACAAATTAGCAAATGGCTGTTCAAAGCCGGTAACTAGAACAAGCGTTACTAAGGCAACGATATGATACACAATTAAACGGCAAGCACGGTCGAAACGGGATTTTGCTGGCACGAAGAAATAGTAAATACTGACGGCCATCCACGTAATCGCGACGGCGATGGCGATTTCCGGACCAGCATAATAAAGGTCTGGAATCAAATTAAATACTACTAAATAGCTGTAGAACGCTAGAACTAACGAGGAAAGTAGGCCAACGTAGCGCATAGCTCTGTCGGACGCTTTACTGTATCGTGGGTGAGCCTCATCCATATTGGTTATGATTATAGACCCTCGATGTGTATTTGTATATCACACTTTATATTGTTGGCGCTTCAGCCTTCAAAAGCTTACGATGTAAGCTGTATTTTGGATCTCCTTGCCCGACGAGTTTCCAAAACTCTTGGCTGTGGTTCATCTGAACGGTATGGGATAATTCGTGCACCAGTACGTAATCGATAAGTTCAAACGGCAATTTCATAAGGGCAATGTTTAAACTAATAGTTCCGTTGCTACTGCAACTTCCCCACCGCCCGCTGGCATGTGAAAAACGAACCTTTTCATATGAGAAGCCGAGCTGAGTAGCTAAATAGGCCAGGCGCTTTGGTAAGTAACTTTTTGCTTCAACTCGTAATGCGGCAATAACACTATCTCTCACTGCCCTTTTAACCTGAGGGTTATCAAGTGTCAGGTTGGAAGGAAGATCAATAAGTATATGCTGGCCTTTCACCTTAGTTGAAAACTTGGCCGCTTGGCGAACAATAATCGTATGGCTCTTGCCTATTTGCTGTCCGTCTTGAAATTCAACTCTAGGTTGAGATTGCTGTAATAATTCGTGCAGTTCTGTTCGAGAGTTTTTTAAAAGGCGTTTGAGTAAAAAGATAGGCGCATACATAGGCATCGATGCGCGAAGGGTGCCATCGGGCGCAACCCGTAAACGTACTTGCGTGGCTTTTGCGCTTCGACGTACTGTGATTTTTCCAAACTCAGCATCTTCGATGATTGGCATAAGGTTACCTAACTACTATGTTGCCAGGTTGGCGCGGGCTGGGTGGTGCGATAGGTTCGTCAGGGCGGCTACCAGCAAGTTGTTTTAGCACTGCCTTAAGTTGAGTTGCATAGGTGTGCTTACCGCTAAGGACGGTCGGTTTTTCTTGTTCGCTTGGGGCGTGGAATTTTTGGAAAGCAGTATCGAATTCTTCTGCAGATAAACCAGAGCCAGTTGGCTGAGGACGCATAGCACGACGCTTTGCTTCTGCTGGTTCAGTTTGAACCCAGACCGTCAACGAACGGTAGCCAGCCTTAGAAAAGGTTGCGATAAGGTTAGCGCGCTTTGTTTTAGTAAGGTTTGCCGCTTCGATAATAAATGTGCGGTTCGCCTTAAGAATTTCTTGCAGCATTGCGCTTGTTACTGCTTCTGTTTGGGCGGTGTTTAAACCAGCTTCATAAGCTATTTTAGATTCGTTAATAATTGGCGCCTTAAAGGTGTCAGCAAAGTGTTCAGCAAACGTACTTTTTCCAGAACCAGGGATGCCAACCATAATAATGGCGTGCGGACTCGCAGGGGTAATCGGCTTCATATATGACAGTATAGCAAATAAAGGGTATGGTTGTCAGGCCAAATATTAATTTCCGTAAAGTGTTGTATCAGAGAGCGAAGAATCGTCGTAAATTGTGTCATCGATAGCGTTAGTTTCGGCCTGTATCGAGTTAGCGCTGCCTGTGACGCTTGCTTCTGTGTCGGTTGTTGTAGGCTGGGTTGTGCCGCCTGGTTGGTCGCCTGAAGTATCGGTGATTTCGACTGGATTAGTAGTTTGCATCGATTGCCATACGAAATAGCTAGCAACCCCTCCACCGATAAGTACAATGGCTGCAATAAGAATGATAACAAGCCTTTTGGATGATTTCTTTTTCTTCTGCTCGGCAAATGGGTCGGTATTTGTTTGCACAGGCGTTTGGTTCAGCGCGCTTCCAAAGCCCGTAGAGCTTGCACCAGCTAACGAAGGGTCTGACGGGAAAGCCTTGAAGGGCGTGTCACTGCTTGATAGATGTTCGTTTTGAATAACTTCTTTTGGAATCTCCACTTCAATAGGTGCCGGTGGAGGCGTCGGTTCTGACACAGGAACTGGTGTCGCAACAGGTACGTCGGAAAGTGTCGGTACTGCATGCGCTTCTTCAAGTATTTTCGCAGTGCTTTCTTCTGCTTCAAGCACCCCAATAGCTTCAAGGGCTGCTTGGTCGGCCTCGGGTGATGAACCTTCTGGTACGTACGACGCTGGGTCAACTTTTGGGTTCATTATACTTTCTCCTGTGCAGTGTCGGTGCTTGCCTTTAACCAACGAGCGTAATCTTGTAAGGCGGGCACGACGGATTTCGTAACAACGTTTTTTACAGCCAAGCTGCTACTGCGAGTAGCAGTAAGCTCGGTACGCGCAGTAGCCAGGGTGTCTGTAAATTGGCCAGCTTCTTCACCGCAAACTGAGGCTTGCGCCTTTTCAAGGGCTATTGAGTAGGCCTTAGCTTGGGTAGTGTAGTTATTAATAGCTATCGTTACGTTGTCCCGTGCTGCGGTAAGTGTCGCAACGTCAGTATACTCAGCAGTCGTAGCAGATGAAATAAGTGTATCAATGCTATCTTTCAAGCTGGTGTATTTCTTGATGTGGTCAGTTTGTGCTGCGTTTACAGCTGTAGCGTGAGTGGCAATTTTTACCTTTGCTGTAGTACAGCCCTCTTCGCTAATAGGTTCTTCGGTAGGCGTCTGTGCATACGATGACACAGGAAGGAGTGCAACAATAAGAGCGAGACCAAGTACGAGCATACTGGTTTTTTTGATTTTCATCACAAACTGAACTCCTTAGTGCTTACGTTTTTAATAGTATAGCACTCGTATGTTTTGTTTGGCAAAGACTAGCCGCGTTTTGCTTTTTTCTCGAGAAGTTGGTCGTGCATTTCTTTAAATTGTGCTTGCATAACGTCGAGTTCGGTGTCGGTGAGGTCTTCGATATCGACAAATTCTGTACGTGCACCGCGACTGCCTTTAATTAGCTCGTTCAGCTTTAGCTGCATTGCACGAGCGTCACGGTTTTGGGTATTTTGAATCGCAAATACCATTAAGAATGTCACGATTGTCGTGGTAGTGTTAATGACTAACTGCCATGTATCGGAAAAGTTAAAGAATGGGCCAGAACAAATCCAAACGATAATAAGAAGAATAGCGAGAAGAAACGCTACAGGCGAACCAAGTTTTGATGAGACAACCATGGATACACGGTGAAAAGAGTCTTTTGATTGTTTTGGAGCAGGCTCGGTAACATCAGGAATAATGTGGCGAACAATTTTGACATGTGGGTGGCGCGGTGATAATCTTTCGGTTTCTATATTCATGGCAGTAGTATATCATTTATGCTATGTTGCGAGAAATTTAATAAAGCACCCATTTCTGAGTGCTTTTTGAACCCCGCCAGTGGGCCGCTCACCTTTCGGGAGCGACCCACTGTGCGTGGATTAAGGGCTTCTTAGGTCAATACCATGCTCAAGCATAAAGCTGAGCGGATTAATCTTTTTACCCTCTACGGTGATTTCAAAATGCAAGTGATTGCCGGTGGATCCGCCGGTTGTCCCGACATACCCAATAACTTCACCTACATCAACCCGATCACCTTTCGTCATGGTTGGCACGAAGCCTACCATATGACCGTATCCTGTAGTGATGTCGTCATCGTGAAGGATTCGAACGTAGTTCCCGAGGGTTCCGTTCCATCCGATGAAGTCTACAACACCTGCGTGAGCAGCGTAAATGGGCGTACCACTGCCGGTAGCCATATCTACACCCCAATGCATACGAGGTTTCGGTTCGTACGAGAGCTGACGCATGCCGTAGCCTGCGCTAATCGAGTAGCCCGGACCAAGTGGCGATTGCCAAGTGGTGCTTTGCTGACAGCTTGAACTTCCGCCCTGACCAACGGTCATTTCGTATAGTTCAGCTGCTGTGCGATCCCACTTCCACCGGCTTGTGTAAGCCGACTTGCTAGGAATTTGAATTTCCATTGCGACATCGATGATCGGACGCGTTTCCGCGTTCGCTACTCCGTCGTATCGATCCAGGAACTCGTTCGTCGCGTGGTAAGGGTCTCGCACTTGTTCGAGCGTGCCCCAATTTTGAGATGGACGTTGCTGCAAAAAGCCAGCACTATCGCGATCTCCACCACTTAGGTTTACGAGGTTACTTTCCTGAATTCCGGTCGCAATCACAGTAATAACCGCGTGGGACGAAGCGGGTGTTGGCCGCTCCGCCCCTGCACGGTAGATTTCACTAATGAGTGCGAACTTGGCGTTCCGTTCTTGCTCGGTGAAGTTGGCGAGGTAGTCTTGCGCGGATTCGCCGGCAAGCTCGCTTAGTTCAACGTTGCTTGCCGTGTTGCAGGCTGACGTACTAACGCCACTTACTGCAACTGCGAATACTAGCGGAATTCCAAATACAAGCGATAAGCCGCTCATAGCAAGAACTCCAAGGCCGAAGCCTCTAGATTTACTCATTTTTCACCTCTTCTCGAGCTTAGCCGTACACGGATTGGTCTAGTCCAACGTTGATGACACCTTTCTTGCCGATACGCTCCGTCCACTCTGCCATTTCTGACAGAGGGGTTGGATTGTTCATTTGCTGACTCGCCTCCGTTGTGTTAATCAACGGCACTTCACTGGGAAGCAGGAAGTGGTTGTAGCGAAGCGGCATTCTTCCAGGGACATGCAGGATTGCCTGTCCTTTGTTGAGCTTCGGAAGAAGCTCGACGTACTCGTCAGGCAGTCCGCGTCGGCTGTACTTTTCCAAGTACGTGCTGTCATCGGGCTGCTTGAAGATGATGTACGCACCTACGCCGAACTCAATTTCATCGGCGTATTTGCGGTGGGTGCTTCCTTCATCTCCAGCTTGTGTGCCTTGAATGTGGTACTGCTGGGCCTCGAACAGCGCAGTCGGATACGACCGCAGCTTGTTGACTTTCTGTGCTTTGAACCGCGCATGGAATACACTGTTCATCGCCTCACCCTCCTCGTCGCTAAAACTGGCGTGGGGGATGATCTTTGTCAAATCCAGTCCATCTTTGAGGTCTTCTTTTTTGTAGCTCAGCGCGTTTGCTTCGGCTTTCATCAAGGCGGACTCGATGATTTCCGCAGCACCTTCTGGTAGGTTATACCAGTCGAGGCCAACGCTGGCGTCGCAGAGGACATCATAAAGGTCGTCGGTGCCCTTAAAGACACCGTTAAAACCTCGTGTGAACTCCAAGAAGATATCTGCAGCTCGCTTAGCCGAATGAAGATGACGCGACTCGAATGAACTTACGGTGTCTTCTTCAGGCCGGTCGTCACCAATATTCTTTGGTGCGAGCTCCAGCTCGTTGATGGTTGTCGGGAATGCTTCGGTCTCCTTTTCAAGGACTTTATGCATGAGTTGGCTATCGTTCCTGTAGAACTTTTCAAAGTCCCACAGGGTTAAGCCGCGGAGTATTTCTTCCAGAATGACAGGATGCGGGTTGCGCGTACTGTCTTGAAACATCTTGTGCACACCGGCCAGGATTGAAATCCTTTCCGAAGTGGTCAGATCGTCGTTCGTCAGATGCCGTGCCAAGTAAATGGCGAAGAGGGCAATCTCACCCTCGGACTTAAAAAGACCGAAGATGTTGATGCCGTTCCCACCCGCAAGGTCATGTGCAGTGGTTCCGAGCAGATTCAAAATCGGCTCGTACTCTGCTAGGCCTGCATTCGGCTTTCGGCTACTCACGCGAGTACGGAACGTCTCAAAATTCTTGTTGACGTCACGTGCCTGAAAAAGAGGCAGGCGAACGATGAGCGACTTGAGCTGAGTGCTCTTGCCCTCGCCTTTCATTCCTTCAAGTCGAATGTAGTGAGCATCCGCGTTTAGGCTGTAAGGCCAGATTTTGACGAGCTTTCCAGTTACTTGTTCGAAGCCAAGTACGGCTCCTTTTTTCTGCAGCTCTTCCGGAATAATACCCGGTTGCCACATCGCTGCTGCTTCCGTGGTTGCACGGAAAGAACGACCGCTCATGTGCGGCTCCTCTCGGGTTGTGAATGGGTTAAGGAACAAGGCATTTATAATAACGCCTCTGAGATTTCATGCTTAGCATAAGATTTCAGAAAAGTTATTTAGGGTGGGGCGCGTGATGCGCCCCACCCCATTGGTGTTAATTCGTCTGACTACTTCTACGGGATGTGCGTGATTGCCGACAGGACTTCGCTGAACTGCCTGAAGCGGCCCGTTACTTGCACGGGGCCTAGGCCTTTCTCTTTCAGCTGATCGATGGTCGCTAGCACCTGAAGATCCAGGTTGTCGCGACCGTTTTCGTCGTCTGCAGCAAGAATTGCTACGGAGGGTTTGAAGTCAATTGTGTAACTGGCTCTCAACCTCCGCTCTTCTGCTTCACGCTCCGACTCCATCTCCTCTTGGGCGACTCCTCGTTTCTGCCTTCCGGTCATAGTACGAGCAGCATCCGAGAGGGTATTGCTTGTCTCCTTGGTGAACGACTGCACGGAACCTTTTTTGGTCTTCCCGGTAACATTCACCGAAAAGAAGGGCGCCGGCAGGTTGAATACGGAGCTGTACTCCCTGACATAGTTGACGGGCGGTTGGTCGAGCGGGAATTCGGTAATCCGAACTACCGAACCCGACGTTCCGTCCATCGTCAGAGAATCGTGGTTAGCGACGATGTGCTCGTTCGGGGCGTGGAGAATTTTTACCTTCTCCTCGTCCGTCAAAAGCTCATCCTGTTCGCTTCCCTCCTCGCCAGCAGCAAGCTGCTGGTTTATCAGCCCACAGTACTCATAGTAGTGCGCGATGTCTCGGCATTTTCTGAGGTACTCCTCCGCTTGGTCGCCGTCGTACATTTCAATGCCTTGGGCAACGGTGCGAAGAAGCGTCGTCAAAGTTTCCTTGATGCGAATCAAGCTCTGTCGACGAACCTGGTGACTGTAGAACTCTCCACTGCGGAGAATCTTCCGGAACACCCGGTTGTTTTGCATTGTGATGACGTACACCATGGTGACGGAACTCGCATCGAGTGCCATCATTTCCATCTCATTGGCGATTTGCCGCAAAGCTACTTCCCGCTTATCTCTCGCGGTGTACTCTTCGACAGGCTTATCGTTCATAAGCGCCTCGGGCAGCATGACATTAATGTCACCCATTTCCGAGAGGATGTAGCGTACGGCGAGCGGGTTTTCAGGCCGAATGTCGTAACCGAACGTCACCTGCAGGCCGCGAAGGCCTGTACTCGCTGAAGCGCGTCGAAGGATCTCGGCGATTTGAGCGTTGTGCCCTAACTGACCCAAAAGGCTCAGTGTACTTGCGGCACTACCCGTCATGCCGAAGACCATCGAGTAGGTTTGCTTCGATGTGTCATAAATGAGACCCATCTTACCAAACTCGTGCACTTCATACGGAAATTTCTCTTTTTGACCTTCTTTCCAAATAACTCCCTTTCTATACAGCTGGTATAGCTCCCGGAAAGGAGCTATAAAAACGAGGTAGTACAGGCGCTCTTCCTTGCTAGGGATGATTGGCCACATCGTAATTATCCAAAGGACAAACCCGATGAGCCAAGCGAACGCTCCGAAGTCCTGCCAAAGTGAGTTAAACACAATACACAGGACAATCAGAATGACTGACCATACGTAGTCTGAAACTTCATCAAGTGGGAAGAAGTTGACCCGCATACGCGTGGGATGAGGAACGAAATAGTTTCCCGTCTCGGCGTCTTTAGCCATGTTAACTCCTTGTCCATTCTTTCGCTCGTGGCATCGGCTTGTTACCTACCGATTTGATGAGTGAATTGAGAAGCGGAGCGCCAATCGAAACTGCCTTGGCGACGGGATGTGGTATGGCTGCAATAGCCGGAGCAACTTTGGACGCCGCACCAGTGATTGGTGAGACGACTTTTGCTGCTGGCTGCACAACTCGTGCCGCAGCCTCGGTGATTCGATTGGTGATTTGTGCGACTTTCGCCGTCTTCCACTTGTCTACCTGGTCCATACTGTTGTTAACAGTTTTGACACGCATTTGGTCAAACCTATGCGTGATGGTCGAACGCTGTGCACCGGCAAGATGTGAATCGAACCGGTTTTTGTTCTCGTTGACCGAGCGAACCTTGTTATCGACACGTGCAACTACTCTTCCAACCACCCGGTCTACTCGACTATAGGCGGCAAGGAAAAGTAGTGGCTGTGCGCCAAGACCTGCAAGTGCAGCGATAAACAGCAACATTGTCGTCCAAACTCCCCCATCTGCCTCTCCAGCAATGCCACCAGCCAGAAGCTGGGCAAGCTGTGTAAAGAGAAGAGCAACGGGAAGTCCAATGATGGCGCTCACGATAAACAAACTAATGATTATCGAGAAGACCTTCCTTGTGCGATCACCCAAACCGTACATTGCAAAGACGAAGAGTCCAAGCACGATCAGGGCGACGTTAAGAAGCTCGTAGCCAACCATCAGGAACAAAAACTGGCTTCCTGCCCATGCGAGCAGGAACGTAAGGAAGACTGTTATCAACACCTGCTGCACCGGAAAAATGGGCAGCGTTATGTTGGCCATCGGACCCGAGATTATCGAGTCGTCCGTTGCAGGGGGTATCTGAATCAGAAGAACGAGTTGCTTCAGGAGGTCACCCAAGTTCTGGGCTTCATCGGCGACAACGAACCACATAGGGATCACTGCACCGATTACTACTACTTGAAGCGTTGCAATTGCACCGTTTTTTCGCATCCGACGGATGAAGAGTGAAAAAACAATCACCCCGATGAACACGTAAAGTGTGACTTTATACGCCACACCCGCAGTATTACTGAACACGTATTGCACGACGTCCAGCCCATTGAAGCTGATTGAAGCTGCCAACAGCATCTGGATGAAATCCCACACCCACTGAACGAATTCATTCAAGGATTTTGAAAAATCAAACAATCCAAGCATGGTTAATCCTTTCAAATAGAGGGGCCAGCCGGGCAGCAATGAAGCTGCCCGGCTGGTTGATTTAGCAGGGGCCCGCGCTCAGCGAACCACCCAACCCGATGAACGACGGCAGCAGGAAGCCGACGGCGCACACCGTGATGAGTGCGATGAACGCACCCTTCTGCATGTTCTTCTTGAACACGAGAGTGAGGGCGGCGCCGATGACGAACACGATAACGATGTACACCCAGTACTCCTGGATGAACCCGATTCCGTTGCCGAAGATGTCGTCGACCTGGGCCTCGGCACCGCTTGCGCGGAACTTGTTGACCCAGTCGCACTTCGCCGGAACGACGTCGGACGTGAACGTTGGTGCCTTGAGCAGCTCATTCGAGATGCCTGTAAACAGGGTGTTCATGATGCTCCTTAGGATGTGTGTGCTGATTCGAAATGTTCGGACTGGTGAAACGACGGCGCCACAAAGAGCGGCTCGGCAGGAACTTCGTTCCATGACGATTCGATAGGGCGTCGTTCTTTGTTGAGCTGAATTGCCAACTCGGTGACCGCACGGTCAAGGTCAGACGCAGCGTAGCGCATACGCGCATCGAGTGCGTCGATCTTGATCTTATTGATCTTGTCAAAGTTTCCGTTCCCCTTGATGTACTGGGAGTACGGAAGCAGGACAATCTGATCGAGCGTCGCGTTGTAACGCTGCGCGAACAGGTACCGAGTACGGAGGTTGAACTCTTTACGCTTCACATTGCTGATGGCAATGATGACGTGCGGAGCGACCTTACCTTCACTGTCACGAAGTCCAAATGGGACGTAGTCCAGTGTTGCACTGACGGACTGGAGTTCCTTGGCGCTTGATGCAATTCCTGGAACGACGACAATATCTGCCGTCTGGACGATCATGTGTGTCTGCTCGTCTTCGGCGGTGCCAGGCTGCGTGTCGCAAATGAGCGAGTGGCAGCACGGCTGTAGCCGATCCAGAATGAGCCTGGTCGACTCAGCATCGATAGGCGCACCACGTTTTGCGTGGATTGCCATGACACCGGAGTCGTACTCAATTGCAGCGCTGTGGGTCAGCTCGTTGTAGGTCGGAACCCACCCGAGATTCAGTCTGGCTAGCAAGCTTTCGCCTGTCAGCCAATCTTCGTCCTGGTTGAGGTCGTACCACATGAACACGTTCGGGTCACTGGTGTCACCGTCGTAAACGATGACACCAAGGTCGGTTGAAATCCTTCGTTGGGCACCCAGTAGTGTTGATATCGTGGTTTTACCCACGCCTCCACTGGCTGCTGGCATGCATATCACTGCGCTCGAGTCCGAGCGCGTCTTACGCACGTAGTCGTTGTTCTGAAGCGTTACCTTTTGGAAATCGATGAAGTTCGGGACGGAAGCCGTCTCGGGGTTTTTCTTTACTGCCGGAAGTGCGAACACCATCCGAGAATATAGATACCACTTCACCCACAGACCGGAGTTCTTTGACTTGGGCTCGCTTCTTTGTAGCCAAACCGGAAGAGTAAGTCTCCAGTCTGGCTTTGCTGGCTTGTTCGACGCCACCTTGTGCGGCTTCGGCTTCACCACTTTTTCTTGATTCGGATTGGCAGCGCGTTCCTGACGTCTCGTCAAATAGCTAGGTGGTTTACCCGACTTTTCGTTGATGCGCACAGTAGGCCTGCCCGATGAGTTACTCATGGTTCTCCCTAGTTTGTAGGTAGTTATATCAGACAAGATATAAGAGACAAATCGTAAGTTGTAATCAGACAAATTGTCAATGTACTGCTTATCTGACAGCTCAAGCCCTTGTAGGGCGAACGACAGACCCGGATCATTGCCCGGTTCCAAATTTGGTGCATAACATCAAGCCTGAAATCGAGCAGTCATGGGTTTAAAAACACTAAAATTATTTGCTTATATCCTACCATTTTTTCGTATATATGGCAATATTTTTGCTTTTTAAACGAATGTAGAATGAAGTAATAATTTCATGTTTTATTTTTGGATATTTCTGGCGTGGTTTTTACACCACGCCAGAAACAATCTACCTCCGGTTGAATAGCGACTTTTTTGATCGTTTGGCATCTGGGCTGACGATGGCGACTATATAATCACCATCTTTAACGTTCTTAAGAATTTGAATTTTCTCATCCTTTTGAGAGGCTGTGTCCATTTCGAGAACCCAGCTGTTCCATCCAGGAAGGAAGTTCCAGAACGATTCGTAGTAATTCGTGATGCTGATTTCCGCTACTTTAAAAGCAGATTTCGAACCGACCAGCCCAAGCCACAAAATACGTGGCTCAGCCGGGTCGAACACCTTTTCGTCGACGTACAAGGTGCTAAAAAGTGCCAGAGCACCCTGTCGTAAAACGAGCCAACCGCAGACAATCATCAACACGACCTCTACGGTCAATGCATTTGTCACCTGAGGTGATTCGGCCCTAGTTAGCGCTTGTTGAACGAGGAAAGAAACAATGGCGATGAGAATGAATGCGAGTATCGGCGGTATAACAAGAGGGATAGCTCTTGTGAAGAAGTATCGCTGGTGATAAGGTTCTATCACCACCGGTACAGGCTGGTTAGCCAGTGCTTCTGCGGCTAATTTTTCTTCGCGCTCGATTCTCCTATCTTCAACGATCTGCGCAGCTTGCGCGTACGCAGCAGCGTGAACATTGACCATACGCTGTTCTTCCTCTGAAAAGCCCGACACAGACTTGGGCTCTGTTGCTGGCGTCTCCGATGATTCGGCGGATTCTTGAGTGATTTCCTCTAGCTTCACGTAATCGGTTGGGTCTTTATCACTTTCAAGTGAAGCGTCCATTACTGAACTCCATTCTACGAAGGTAGGTTGTTAATGTGGCGAAGCCACGACAAACCTACATTTAAAAGTGTAAGTTTAAACTTGTTATACTCTAATTTATGACTTTTTGCAAATTTTGGATATAATACTATAAATTCGTACCTGATATACTACATGTATGCATAAGCGACGTATCCTTATTACTTTTAGCTCTATAATTCTTGTGCTACTTGCTGCCGTCGGTGGAATAGCTATCGCTAAATATCTCGATACTTCAAACACCTCACCTGCAAAAGATACCTCGAACAACACACCGCCTTCAAAGACTGCCTTAAGTTGCGTAGAAGCACTACCTTTTGCTACAAAAATTGGCCAAAAAATTATGGCTGCCGGTTACAGCGACCAACTTGCGTCCTCTCAATCGACATTTATTCAAAGCAATATCGGTGGTGTCATTCTTATGAACGAAACCTCAAAAACTAGCATCGATAGCTTTAAACAAGGCTTTCTTATTGCGCCAACTATTGCGGTTGACCAAGAGGGTGGAACCGTCCAACGGTTTAAAACTGAAGGGATACTTCCTGGCGCTACAGAAATTGCTACCAATTTTTCGGCAGAACAAGCATATCAAAAGTATTTAACAGACGCTCAATTTTTGAGTAGTATGGGTATTTCGGTGAATTTCGCACCAGTTGTTGATGTTGTCAGCGCTGAACCTAGCCCGTTACCGGGTAGAATGTATTCATCAAACCCAGCTACGGTCACTGAATATGCAACGCAGTTTATTAAAGCTTCGCAAAAGGCTGCTATTACACCCGTTGTGAAACATTTTCCTGGGTTAGGGAGTGCGACGGGCAATACTGATAACGAAAGCGCTACAACCGATTCTTGGAGTACCCTTCAAACCAGAGACACTCTTCCCTACAAGCAACTTGCCCAATTTAAGGCTGACGCCATGGTAAGTAATGCTATCGTACCAGGACTGACGGATGGACAGCCTGCTATTTGGTCAGCGGCTGCTGTAACTGCCTTGAGAAGTTACGGGTATCAAGATTCGGTCGTATATACAGATTCACTCACAGCTGAAGCGATTCCAGGCACTATTGAAGATGCTGCTATAAAATCGTGGCAAGCCGACGTTGACGTCGCCCTTATCGTTCAAAAGCGTAACGAGACTGCTAGTTTAGCATCTTTATTCCAAGCAATACTTGCTCGGGCAACTACTGCTACTCAAAATAAAGAATTATCAGACCAAAAAATATCAGAATCTGTTTTAAGAATATTGCAGCGAAAAGGCATTAACCCATGCAGCCTGTAACCTTGCTATACTTGTAAGAGTGAAACACCCTAAACGCAGCCCCGCCTTTCCCCTTCTTCCTAACCCAGCCTTGTTTTGCTTGGTCGGTGAAAAACGAAAGCGTAAATACCCTACTCAGCTAGAAGCTGAGCTTTCTTCGCCTGCTAAAGAGCTGCAGCAGTATGTGTGTGAGTATTGTGGCTTTTGGCACAATGGTAAAAGCAGCCGTAAACAGGTTTAAGTGTTCTTTTGGGCGCGGATGGCGCGCTTGAATTTCTTTTCGGCCATTGGGTCGGCGTAACGAGCAATTGGTTCGTATACAAATACACGGTTCATTTTGTTTCGAACGGCAGAGTCCACTTCTTTAATAGCATTGACGAAGAAGTTTTCGATAAGCCACTCACGGCCTGGCGCAGTCTCACCCGTAATAGTAATACGATACAGTGAATTCCCCCACTCTTCAGGCTTACCAATTTTAAGCGGTGTCGCTAGCATCATTGCGCCGATTGGCACAGCTTTTGCAAGTTCTTTGAGGGCTTTTAGGCCTTTATCTTTATCACGTACGAATACGTCGACAGCAATAGTTCGTAGCCCTCGAGGGGTAACGTGAGCCGCTTGAATTTGCTGGTTGTGTATCCATACAATTTCACCACTAAGGCTTCGAAGTCGTGTCGAACGGAGTGTTAGTCGTTCAACGACACCCGAAACGTTAATGAAGGGTTCAATTTTCACAAAGTCGCCAACATTAAACCATTGCTCAATAATCATTATTGAGCCAGCAGTGATATCTCGTAAAATCGTACCAAGTGTCTGGCCTGCAAACACAATAAAGAAGGCGCTGGCGCCAATTGCTGCTGCACCACTACTTGCAACTGGGCTAATCATCCGCCAAACAACGTAGGCGACAACAGCAACGACGGTTGCACGAATAACAGCCACGGCAACGCTCAAGTATGTTTCAATTTGCCTGAGCCGTATAAACCGCTCTTCATTCGATTCTTTATCGGAACGCACTGAGACTGCTTGCGCGATTTTGATGATAGCGTCTGCTAAGAACTTGCTTAGTATGTACGATAAGATAATTGCAGCTACCAAAATCAGAACCGAGCGATATGCGTTCGGTTCTGAGAAGAATTGAGTCACCTCTTTAAAAAGCGGGTCGATGTTCATTATTCCATCATAACAAAATTATCAATCATCTGCTTGAGGGTTTCTGCATTTACATGCGCCCCGAATACTGCACCGCCAGGTTGCAGTTTCTTGCCTTCTGAAAGGTTGCCAATAATAAGTGGGTCAAAGCCAAGGCTATTTACTACCTCAGCAACGCTATTAACGTCTTGCGGGTCGTCGCCAGCTATTGCTACGCCCTTACGGTCAGGTGCGCCGAACGGCCGTGTTTCGTTGTGAAGGTCGTGGTATCCAATGTGGTTAAAGGCTTTAACGATGCGCGCTCCTGATAAGAATTGCTGCACTACTTCACTGGAAGAGATATCCGCACTGGTTAGGTCTGGACGGTCACCATCAATCTCCCACCAGTAATTCATCGAATCGATAACTAATTTACCTTGAAGTTCTTCACGAGGAAGTTCTTTGTAGCGACCCAAAGGAATAGCCAGGATAATTAAATCAGCCTGCTTCGCTACTTCAGCGCTCGTAAGTGCTTCAGCACCGGGAACTAATACTGAAACGGTCAAGGCGATTTTCGATGGGTCGCCTGAGCCAGCAATCAATACTTCATAGCCTGCCTTTATTGCGAGTTGAGCAAGTACAATACTTACCTTGCCGGCGCCGATAATTCCAATACTTCGAATAGGGTCATTCATATTATTTTTCCGCAAGAATTTCGCGTACTCGAGGAATGACCTTTTCGCCATATAGTTGAATATGCTTTAAACGGGCGCTTGCAGCCATCGGGCCACCACCGTATACAAGGTCAAAACGTTCGACTTTCAAAGTTTTAATTGCTTTGGCGATCTTTTGCGCTACCGTTTCGACAGAGCCAATATACAGTGAACCGTGTTCTACTTCGTCAATAAAGTGCTCGCGCTTCATTGGTGTCCAGCCGCGGGTTTTCCCAATACGGTCGAAGTTGGCTTTGTGTGCAGGCCAGGCAATGTCGCGGGCTTCTTTGTCGGTATCGGCAATAAAGCCTGGTGAGTGCATACCAACTGGGTGTGCTTCAGTACCAAATTCTTTGGCAGCGCGCTTGTACAAGTCAATATATGGAACAAAGCGGTCTGGTGAACCGCCAATAATAGCTAACATTAACGGAAAGCCATAGTGGGCTGCACGCACAACAGATTGCGGTGAACCGCCAACGCCAACCATGGTTTGTAAGTGGCCAGATTCAGTTTTAGGGTATACGTCTGCATCTACAAGCGGTGCACGCAGCGTACCTTCCCAGGTTACCGGCTCTTCTTTGAGAAGTTTTGAAAATAATTCAATCTTCTCTTCGAAAAGTGTTTCATAGTCGGTTAGCTCATAGCCAAACAGTGGAAATGATTCAGTGAATGAACCACGGCCTAAAATAACTTGCGCACGGCCATTTGAGAGCGCGTCTAAGGTGGAGAAACGTTCAAACACGCGTACTGGGTCATCTGAACTTAAAACCGTCACGCCCGAGGCGAGTTTGATGTTTTTCGTTACGGTTGCAATACCAGCGAGTACTGTTTCAGGGCTAGAGATTGAGAAGTCGGGACGATGGTGCTCACCAAGGGCGATAACATCAATACCGAGCTTATCGGCAAGCACAGCTTCTTTTACTACTTGGCGAATTGCTTCAGCGTGCGTAAATAGTTTTCCATTTTCATCTACAGGAATATCCCCGAATGAATCGAGGCCAAATTGAATCTTTGCGATTTCTTTATCAGTCATATGCTTCTTCTTTACTTAAGATTTGTTAATTACTATATTAAGTATAGCAAACTTTGCGCTAAAAGTGAAGGGGTTTCACAGGGAGGCCGCTTATGAACTCACGCATACGCCCTTTTAAGCGTTCTACGCGCTGTTCATTAGATAGATTTTCACGTAATTGAGCTCGTGAGGTGTGCGCCTCGGGGGTTTTTGTGCGCACATGCATGCTGCACTTTAAATCTTCACAACACAAATAACTAACGCTCGACGTCCTGTCTTTTGTGAAGTTAATACTGCCCGATTTATTACCGTACTGCCAGGTTTGGCAAAAGTCACAAATTATTGACTGCGAACGGCCTGTCGATGAGCTGGTAATACCTGACTTAAGTTCATACGGTAGCGCGTACAAGTCGTCATCTAAAGCTACCAGTAGTAGCCCTTTATTACCGTTACGGTCGGTTATAGCTAGCAGTTCCCTCTCGTCCCATTCTTCATCCGATAGGTTTTCAGTGCTTTGGACGAACCGTAGTTCGCTTTTAAGGCGAGGTTTAATTCCAGCTTCGGTCACAAGCTGGTTGAAAGTTTCAAGCGTTAGTTTTTTCATAATTATTTATTGCTTTACAAATATTGCGCGGTTATTAAAATATTCAAAGAATCGTTCGATAGGTTCGGCGTGGAGTGTTGATCCTGGTTTGTGTTCAGGATCCATAATAATAAATGTTTCACCATCGTCTGTAAATTCCCTGCCGACAATTACCACTTGGTGGTCGCGAGTGTTACCGCCAAACCCGCCTTTCATGCTGGTAATGACCGGGTTCTCACCGCTCAAGGCATCGTTAATAGATAATAGTTCACGGTCATGGATAGTGTCGAACGCAAGTTCTTCTAATTGTTGGGTGTCTAATGCCTTGGCTTGTTCGTCAGAGTAATGCTCATTATTAATAAGCCACGAACTATCAGAACTCGGCGCATCCCAGTTTCGACGCCAGGCGACGAGCCCTTGTGCTTTCAAAAGCTCTACTTCGACTGCATGGCTAATGCCATTTGGCTTGTTGTCGTCTGCGGCTTTAACAGCATCAAGAAGCGTACTGATGTGGGGAATGTCAAAGCCTGATTTGTTATTGTAATGGTCAATTATTGATTTCACACATACCAGCCCGCACATCGACCGTTCGGTGCCTATTTCAAAACCCCATTCAGGATCGAGTTGTGAGTAATGCGAAAACATTAACCGCGATATCGGTGCGGACAATCGTTCAACGCTGTTTGTGGGTGTTTGGGTCATAGATATTTTTATTATAACAATAATTCTTACGGTTGGTGTATTGTAAGGATATGAATAAAAAACTCTTCAAGACAATTAAGAAAAATAAACAATTTGTAAACGAACTACGCCGCGCTCATTTTATGATTGCACTGCTTGCAGTAGGCATTGCGCTACTGGTGTCTATTAACTCAATGGCTTACTTTGGCGTCGGTACGTTTTTAACAGTAAGTTTAATTGTTCTTTCGGTTATTATCGCCTTCACTTCTATAACCGTTGTTATTGGCTTATCCGTAAAGAAATAGCTATTTAGCTGAACGACCTTTTCGTCGATAAAGTTTAATCACCCGTCGTGATACTTTTACGTAAAGTGATGGTGAAAAACGGTATAACATCCACCCAACCCGAGTGCTAAAGGCAGTATGAATAATAGCTTTGTTGCTTGCAGTAGCTTTAATGATACGGCTAGCGGCAATTTCAGGTGTTTGAATTTTAGCATCCTTAAAGTATTTTAAGGCTTTATCTTTTTTGACATTGTTATAAATTGCAGTGTCGTAAAGTGGTGTATTAATAACTGTTGGACATGCAACGCTAACGTTAATATTTAACGTCTTTGCTTCGATACGCATTCCGAGCGACATCCCTACAATGGCGAATTTAGTTGAACCGTAAATGCTCATAATTGGTACAGGAAACAACCCAGCAGCCGAAGCGAAGTTAATGATATGCCCGTGGCCATTTTGTTGCATTATTTCGTACATCAACGCCGCACCATTAATTTGAGGTGGCAGGTTCAAGTCGGTAATTTTTAACCAGTTCTCTACGGGAGTATCGCGCATTTCACCCGCCATGAATGAACCGGCCGTGTTAAAGAAATAATCAATTGGGCCGTAGGTTTTATTTAGCTTATTTAATAATGACTCAACCTTTTTGGTATCGTTCATTTCAATAGATTCGAAAATAACTGTACCAGTAATGTCGTTCGTAAGGTCTTGAGCAAGTTGCTTGCCTGCTTTTTTATTTCTATCAAGAATAATAACAGTTTTGCCGAATGAAGATAATTGACGAACAAGGTGTTCACCAATGCCCGACGCGCCGCCGGCTACGATAATAACTTTGTCTTTGAAGGCTTTGTAGATAGTACTCATTTGTATATAGTAGCAAAAAAACAGCCCCGATGCTGTCACTTTTTAACTTATACCAACTAAGGAATTGCTATATACTATTATGTGATGAAAAAGAACCCAACCTCAATGAAACAAACTTTAGCCCTTTACTGGCAAGAAGTACGGCTCCATAAAAAGCTGTTTATTCCGGTGCTTATTTTTATTCCATTGGCTTTATTTTTAAATACTTATGCGACCGGATGGATAATTGCAAATGTACTAAATGAGCTTACTTCGAGTACTTACAATGCAGAAAATGCGTTCGCTACCTTTGGGCCATGGATTATTGCGTACATCGCCTCGATTGCTTTAGGAGAGCTGGTGCTTTGGCGGACAGTTCTTTATTTAGGCTGGACGCTAGAGACAAAAGTTATGTACGGGCTTAACCGAAAAAGCTTCGATACACTCGCTACGCAATCTTTAGATTTTCATAATTCGCGCTTTGGCGGCTCACTCGTTTCGCAGGTAAATAAATTCTCATCGTCATTCGTGGTGTTATCGAATATGATTATGTTCAACTTATTGCCGCTTCTATTTGCATTCTTGTTCACCTTCTTAATCCTTGGGCCGCAACTTCCCCTCTTTACTATTGGTATCGCAATTTTCGCCGCCTTATTCATGACCGTTGCCACTGTCAGTTTTAAAGAAGTTCAAAAGCTCACTATCGACGAAGCTGAAACGAAAACAAAGCTGAGTGGCCAACTTGCCGATAGCATTACTAATATTATGGCTGTTAAAGGTAACGCGCATGAAGCATTGGAGCGTTCTCGGTATGATGTACTCAACATGAAAGCAAGTACAGCAACCAACCGCTTGATGCTGGCTTCAACGAAACGGGATATCGGCTTCGGCATCATCATTGTTGCTTTGAGTGGGCTAGCGTTTATCGTATTAATTGGCGGCCAGCAATGGTTTTCAGTTCAAATTGGTACATTGGTGTTAGCAATTACGTATAGTACACAAATCTTAGGTCAACTTTGGGGATTTAATAATATCTTACGGGCAACCTCACGTGCATTTGGTGATGCGCATGAAATGACAACTATTTTAAACGAAGCTCATTCAGTGGTTGATGCCCCACGAGCTAAAAAACTGAAGCTTAAAAGAGGTAAGATTGAATTTAAAGACGTTGCTTTTCGCCATTCAGACGCCGAACCTAACGACATGCTGTTTAATGGCCTGTCCTTAAAGATTAATGGTGGCGAACAAGTTGGTTTTGTGGGGCCGTCTGGTTCTGGAAAAACAACTCTCACTCGCCTGCTGCTTCGGTTTGTTGATATCCAATCTGGTGCAATTCTTTTTGATGATCAAGATATATCTAAAGTTACCCAAGACAGTCTGCGTCAATCAGTTGCCTATGTTCCCCAGGAACCGCTCCTGTTTCACCGTAGTATTCGCGAAAACATTGCTTACGGCAAGCCAAAAGCAACAGAAAAGGAAATTATTAAAGCAGCGAAGCAAGCGCATGCCTGGGAATTTATTGATAAAATGCCTGGTGGCCTTGATACGGTGGTTGGTGAACGAGGTATTAAACTTTCTGGCGGTCAACGTCAACGTATTGCTATCGCCAGGGCAATTATAAAAGACGCGCCTATTCTTGTTTTAGATGAAGCAACATCGGCACTTGATAGTGAAAGCGAGACGCTTATTCAAGATGCCTTAGGCAAGCTTATGAAAGGCCGTACAAGCATTGTCATCGCTCATCGGCTATCAACGATTGCCAAACTTGATAGGATTGTTGTTCTTAAAGCTGGTAACATTGCCGAACAAGGCACCCACGAACAGCTGGTACTAGCGAACGGTTCATACGCTAAGCTATGGAAACACCAATCGGGCGGTTTCATTGAGGAATAAAATAAGAGGCACTTTCGTGCCTCTTATTTTAGGTTTGGATAAACTAGCGAGTGCTACGTTTAACATCATCAGCTGATTGCTGAGCTTTGTCTTTTACTGCATCAGCGCGAACAGTCGCTTCTTCTTTTAGGCGGCTTGCTGTACGACGAGCATCACCTGCAGCGTCTTTAGCGATATCTTTAACAGAATCAACACCTTCAAGAACTTCGTCTTTTACGTTGTTAACGCCTTTTTTTGCTTCACGAAGGCCGTTAGAAGCCTTTTCTTTGTATTCATCTGCTTTGACTTTAATGTCTGCACGAGTTTCTTTACCACTCTTAGGAGCAAGTAAAATACCAGCGATGAAACTTCCTACTGCTAGTAATAGTACGCTTTCAAATTTTTTCATATAATTCTCCTTTATCGATTTTTAAATTTTGCAATTGCCTTAGCAAATTCAGTAAATACTTTAACTGGTGATAGCCAGTCGGTAATATGAGCTGCATTTTGGGTCGCTTGCTTTACGTTGGCTGCTATTTTATTTAGCTTCACAATAAGCAGAATGCCTACCACGATTATTACAATAATAACCAGTGAAAGAACAATAAGGTTTATTGTGAGTAACGAAATTGCTGTAGTTACTTCCATATTATTCCTTGATTACGTTTGCTGAGCTATGAACTCTTGCACTAGTATAAGTCGATATGAGTAATAAAAATGTAATTTATATTACATTATTGGCTTTTTCTTATAAATTTCTTATGATTGCCGTAAGTTCAGGGAACTCAACCCTCATAAAGTGGTCAGGTGCTGGAATGGTAACAAACTCGGCATTCGACAGGTCGTCGCGATACTTCTGTATGTCGGATGCAGAAATAACCGGGTCATCATTGCCGTTGATAACAATCACCCTCCCCGCCTGTTCATTAAATAATTCGGTAATGCTATCAAGCTTGAAGTCTACCAGGTCTTCTTCAGATTCGTCATCGTATGGTGTAGCGATAAGAATAGTTGCTTTTATACGGCGAGGAAACTTATTGTTAGACAAGTATTGGGCGAGGAACACTGCGCCCATAGAATGCCCTATAAGAATACAATCGTCGGTAACAATGTGCGCTACGTTATCAAACCACAACTTCCATTCTGCGTAACGTGCATTCGTTTTGTTTGGCATTGCGGGGAGCAGCACTTGGTATTCATCGCCTAAATTTTCCTGGAGAAGTTCTTTCCACATAGGTTTGAATGTCAGCCGGTCGGCATATACCGGTTTTGTTGCAAGGTCACGCAAGTAGTCATCGTAGTTAGCGAAGGCAGTGCCACCATGGATTACGATTACTTGTTTCATCCCTTGATTATAGCGTATGGTATACTTTCATTACTATGACAAGCGAACACTATTTCCAACCCACAAGCCCTGAAAGTCAGCTAAACAACGAACGTGAAAATCGTAAGCAACTTATTGGCGTGAAAGCTATTCTTGATTTTTATGAAAATGAAACTGAAGAAGAAAAAAATCAGCGCCGTGCACAAGAGACTAAAAGACAACAAGACGAACACGATAATTCTGCATTGAGTCACGTGCCAACATACGAGATTAACGGCGCAACTTGGGCATTTATATCAATGCCATCAAGACGAAATCGTAACTAAACTACTCTATTCTTCGTTTAAAAGCCGGGTAAGCAAGTCTTGTAAAACTTTACGCTCGTCGTCTGTCAAAATTTTTTTAAGTCGTTCGTCTTCGTTTCGAAGTGTTTCATCCATTATAGATTCTTTAATCTTTAGACCTTCATCCGTAAGGGCAAGTAGTTTTACACGACGGTCAGTTGGGTGGTTCGAGCGAGTAATAAGCTGGCGCGCTTCCATACGGTCAACAAGGCCCGTAACGGTAGAAGCGTCGCACATAAAGTAGTCAGAGAGGGCGCGCATAGCCTGCGGCTCGTCTGGTTTTAGCATGGTTAATGCTGCTGATTGCATGGTGGTCAGTTCGTACTTTTCGGCAATATCATAAATACGATGTTTGTTTTGAAACATCAGTTGCAATAGTTGCCATGAAATTGTTGGAGTGTTCTTATTCATACTAGTGTTCCTATTATAGTACTTTTTTAAATAGTTGACAACACCAACTATCTTGTATTACAATCATTTACAAATATAAGTAATTTACTTTAGGGGAAATATTCAAAATGAAAGTTCATAAAAACCTATTACTAGGTATTCTGGCACTTGCCCAGTTTATGGTAGTACTAGACGCATCAATCGTAAACGTAGCCTTACCGGCTATCATGCAGTCATTAAAATTTAGCGTAGAAAACGTCCAATGGATTGTTACGGCTTACACCCTCGCCTTCGGTGGCTTCCTTCTTTTTGGTGGTCGCGCTGCTGACTTGTTTGGTCGTCGTAAGATGTTCCTTGCAGGGCTTATTGTGTTCACCGTCGCTTCAATGGTTGTCGGCGCTGCACAAAATGAAGTCATGATGATTGCCGCCCGTGCCGTTCAAGGTTTGGCTGCAGCATTTATGTCACCAGCTGCCTTGTCTATTGTATTAACTGAATTCAAAGAAGGCTCAGCACGAAACAAAGCACTTGGTATCTGGTCAGCTGTTGCTGCCGGTGGTGCTGCTGCAGGACTCCTTTTGGGTGGCCTTCTTACAGAATACCTCGGTTGGCGTTGGGATTTCTTCATCAACGTACCAGTTGGTATAATCCTTGCATTCCTTGCAATTAAATACGTCCCTGCTCACAAATCTGAAGCCGACCACAACCACCTTGACCTTCCTGGTGCAGTGCTTGTAACTGGTGGCCTTGCAACTCTCGTATTTGCTATTACTAAAGCACCTGTATGGGGCTGGGATTCACCGACAACTATCTTGTCACTCCTTGCTGCCGTTGCTTTACTCGTTGGTTTCGTTATCAACGAATCACGTTCAAAGCACCCGCTCATGCCACTTTCAATCTTTAAGATTCGTAACCTCAGCGGTGCAAACCTTGCCCAGCTTCCAGTTACTGCGGCAATGTTCTCAATGTTCTTCTTTATCTCACTTTATGCCCAAGAGATTTTGAAATTCACTCCACTCCAAACTGGTTTAGCGTTCCTACCATTTACTATCGTGATTGCCTTAGTTTCGACAAACGTTTCACGCTTCTTCGGCAAGATTGGCTACAAGCCATTCATGGTTGCCGGGCCGTTATTCATTGCAATTGCATTGTTCTTCCTAAGCAACATTCAAGTTGATGGTAACTACCTTACGCAAATCCTTCCAGGTATCGCGCTGCTCGCCTTTGGTGCAAGTATGTGTTTCGTATCAATCTCAGTTGCGGCAACCTCAGGCGTGCCTAAGCACGAGTCTGGACTCGCTTCTGGCTTACTTAACACTGCCCAACAAATTGGTGGAGCACTTGGACTTGCTATTCTTTCAGGAATCGCCTCAACTACAGCGGTTAACCTCGTAGCTAAAGATGCAGCGACTTCTATTGCTGAAGCAACTGTTGGCGGCTATTCTACTGCACTATTCGTCGGCGCGTTCTTCGCCATTGGTGCATCATTGATTGCCTTCTTCGTCATCAAGCCAAGCAAGGGTGTTAAGGGTAGTACTGAACCAGTTGTTCTTGCGCACTAAGATTCTATTTCAAAAGTAACCAAGTTGAAAGTACCTTGGTGATGTCAGCTTGAGAATTGGCGATATCATCAAGGCCACTGAACGCTAGCGTGCCTCGAATATCAGAATTCCATTTAATTAAGCCGGTCGTATCTTTCATGATAGGATCGACTTTTTTGTTTTCTTTGCGAGTTGCCCCCATGTGAATAAGAACCATTGTTTGGTCTGGGTAGTGCATGTTAAAAGTGATGCGGTCTTCACCGTCGAAAATATAACTTGGGGAATTCCATTTGATATGTTCGGTAAGGTCAGAGTTAACGTTTTTAATAATAGTGCGAAGGGCTTCGACTTGCTGGCGGCGGTCTTCGTTTAGGTCGTTTAAGAATTCATCAACTGTTACGTATTTGTTCATATTTCATTTATCATACCACCAACATAATAAAAAGCCTGCAAGGTGCAGGCTTTTTATTGTCAGTTTCAATTAGTAGAGTTTTACTGGGTCACCTTTTTTTACTATTTCAAGTTTTACCGTCACCCAAAACACTTTGTCGACATCAATCGTCTTGGTATGTTCAGTTTCTTTTTCATTGTATCGAACACTTAAAGTGCTACCGATTTTAATTTTTTGATTATTATAATCAGCGGACTTGTTATTGTTGAAGTAGGATACGATGTCACTCGGAGTAGTCACTGTGTAGATTGATCTAGAAGAGCTTTTAATCTTAAAATTTTTGCCGTTCAGTTCGGTTATTACACCTTGAATTTCTTTACTAATTATCTTCTCTTTGAAGTCTTGAGACTTTGTGTTCATGTATAAATCTATTGAACCACTGTAACCTCCAAGGCACAGGTCTTCTTTGTTACCCTGGCAAACAGATAGTTCAGTTAATGACTGCCATGCTGACTGATCATAGTCATCAAAAGGCCTGTTGAGCTTAATAACGGCAATGAGTGCATGGGTCGTAAAGTACTCACCAAATTCGCGACACGCATCGGTAGTACAGTCTTCCTTAGGTGTTTGCCTAGTGCCTTGACTCGTGACATATACAACCGTGTCGCCTGGTTTGAACTGAGTCGATGTGACGTCTGTGCCATTTGCAATGTAGCGCATATTTTTAGGGACATCTAAAGTTGTATCTTGAGTATTGTATTTACTTTGACCGCTAAAAGTAATGCTGGATTCGCTTATTGATTTGATATGCGTAGCGAGTGATACTCCAGGATGGCGCATTGCTTGTGACTTAGAGTCTAGGCTGTATGAACCGTCACTAAGCTTTCCGCCATATGTAGTTTCCGCCCATTCGTTAATAGTTTGCAGTTCGCATTGAGCTTTGACGACATTTTCTATTTGATCAGCAGTAATTGTTGCATCTCGTTTTAGCTCATATCTTTCTGGAGAATATTGTGTGCCACATTGCGAGAAAAGAAGTGAGACTTCCTTACGCCCACTTTGAGAAGTAGTGGGCTTGGAAACGCTCGCCTCTGGTTTTTGCCATAGTAATTGATATGCGGCATACGCTCCGGTCGAAACAACAACCAATGCTCCTAATGCAATTGCTATGATAGCAATCCTCGGTAAATGCTTAAATTTCATAATGAATGTCTCCTTTTTATTGACACTCATTTTACGAACCCATGACGATAATATTTCAGAAGATTGAATAGAATCCATAACGGTATCAGTAAATTCTGCATTTGATGCGTAGTTAACAGGCTTTGCAGCGACTAGTTTTGCTTCAAATTGACTATCTTTCATGATAATTTCCCCTTCAACTGCACCTTTGCACGGCTCATCCACGTTCCAATAGTATTAGTTGATGTTTCGTACTTCTTGGCAATCTCTTGGTAACTTTTACCTTCCCAGAAATAAGCCTTAATAATTTCTGCATATTTAGGAGGTTCTAACTCTTGGATTACTTTGCGTATGTGTTGAATTTCTTCTTCTTGGATATGGTTGAGCTGTACGACCTCAAGTCGCTCTTCAATATCCTTTATATGTACCTGTCGTTTGTTCTTTCGCAGCAAATCAATACAAAGGTTGGTGGCGATTCTATAAAGCCAAGTAGAAAACTGAGCTTTATCTTTTGAAAAATTATTTAAATTTTTATACGCTTTAATAAATGCTTCTTGAGCAACATCTTCACCATCATGGCGATTTTTAAGTATGTTCTCACAGTGAATAATTAGACCAGTTTGATACCTTTCGACTAGGCCGCGATAGGCATTAGTATCGCCGTTTAATATTTGAGTTATGTGCTTTTGTTCATCAATCATACTCGTTATACGAACCTAGCCTGCAGATTATTTCAGCGATTACAATTTTATTGTTTAGAGTTTTTGATACCAATAGCGGACACGATTCCGCCAGTAATAAGTAGCACCGCACAGAGTATCATTCCAGTATGAAATCCACTCAACGTCACACTTGTACCGACAAATACTCCGATGACCGCGATAGCAAGCAGGCCGGCAATACGCGACACGGCATTATTGATAGCTGAACCAATCCCCGCCTGTGCTGACTTAATTGAACCGAGAATAGCAGAAGTAAGTGGAGCGACGGTAATTGAAAGCCCAAGGCCGAATAAAATAATACCAGGCAGAAGTTGTGTCCAGTAGTTTGTTGGTACGGTAACTGTCAGCATATACAGTGCGCCTAAACCTGAAACAATTGGCCCTACGGCCATAAATAACCGTGGGCCATATTTACCAGATAATGCTCCAAACTTTGAAGACAGGAAGAACATAATGAATGTAATTGGTAACGAGACAAGCCCAGCCATGGTTGCAGAGTATCCTGCGACTTGTTGTAGGAATATAACCATAATAAAGCCCTGAAGTGACAGCGCGGCGTAGATAAAGAATGTCGCAACGTTACCCACGCTGAAGTTCCGTACGTTAAATAGATTCAACGGGAGCATCGGTTGTGTTGCTCGACGCTCGTGAAGTACAAATGCGATAAGTAAAATAACACCGGCGACGAAGGAACCCCATATGATTGGAGTATCCCAGCCAAGATTGCCCTGCTCGATAAGTGCGTATACGATGCCGCCTAACCCTAGTGCACCAAGAACAATACCCAGTACATCGACCTTCGCCCGAACCTGTATTGCTTCTTCAAATGTTAGGCGTTTTAGGAGTATCAAAGCAATAGCAATTGGAATGACATTAATAATGAATATCCAGCGCCATGAAGCGTAATCTACAAGTAAACCACCAACGAGCGGGCCAATAATAAACGCAATGCCTGTCCAAGCTGTCCAGCGGCCAATTGCCTTGGCCTGTTCTACGCCGCTAAAGGCGCTAATAATAAGCGCGAGTGAGCTTGGTACAAGCAGTGCGCCCGCTATACCTTGTAAACCACGTGAGAGTATCAGTATTTCGGCAGTTGGGGCAATTGCACATAAAATTGAAGTTATTAAGAATCCGAATAACCCTATAGTAATTACCTTCTTGCGTCCAAATATGTCGGATAGCGAACCTGCAGCAAGAATGAGTGTTCCTAAGGTAATTAAGTAAGCATCATTCACCCACTGTTGTGTTAATAAGCCGCCGCCTAAGTGCTCGCTAATTTGCGGTAAAGCGACTCCAACAACAGAGCCGTCAAGGAAGGCGACGAAGGATGCCAATATAGCGATAAGAAGGACAAGTTTTTCACGGGTTTTCATTCCCTCAGTATATAATAGATATATGACTAAAACTGATAAACTCAAAGGCACATTACTCGAAGATTTTCTTCCACTCGGTAAAAAAACGAAAGTTACCGAATTACAAACTATAGATTTCCTCGTTGGCACTGGCGAAGAAGCTCCAGTTGGCGCAACTATCACCGCTCACTACACTGGCGCCCTCGCTGTTGATGGTACTATTTTCGAAAGCAGTAAAGACTCTGGCCGCCCTGCTACCTTCGGACTTCACCAAGTTATTGATGGCTGGACTGTTGGTGTACCTGGTATGAAAGTTGGCGGACGTCGCCGGTTAATCATTCCTTCAGAAATGGCGTATGGCCACCGCCGTGCTTCTGCACAAATTGCACCGAATAGTGACCTCGTGTTTGATATTGAACTAATTGCGGTTCAATAGTCCCCTGTGGCAATAAAAAAGAGGCTTCATCGGCCTCTTTTTTATGTAGTGAGCTTGGTTTAAATAGAAAGTTCTAAACTATTTAAGTAATCCATATCCTCGGCTGAGATTTCGAAGTTTAGGTCGGCATTTTGTATAATTCGGTTTTCATTGGTTGACTTAGGAAGTGGCAATAAGTCATTTTGAAGTACGAAGCGAAGAGAAATTTGCGCGATGGTTTTATTGTACTTGTCTGCAATTGCTTGAATGTCCGCATTATCAAGTAGTGCGCCTGTTGCTAATGGCGAGTACGCCTCTGTTAAAATACCCTTTGTATTCGCTAAGCCGACAGTATCAGCTTGGGTATGGCCAATAAAGTATCGAATTTGGTTAACGGCTGGAATAATTTCGGCTGTTTCGAACAAAGACTCAAGGTCGGAAACGACGAAGTTGGAAACACCAATGGCTTTTGCACGACCACTTTTGTATATTGCTTCCATTTCTGTCCACACTTCCCCGTTTTCCTTGCGGTAATCAGCGCCGCGCTCGCTCCAAGGCCATGGGGCGTGGATAAGGTAAAGGTCGACGTATTCCAAATCTAAATTAATCATCGAAGTTTCAAAAGCATCTTGCACCTTTGAAGCATCTTTAATTTCAGCAGGGAGTTTCGTAGTAATAAACAGTTCGCTGCGGTCTATGCCGCTATCGCGAATAGCTTTACCTACACTAGCTTCGTTTCCGTACACTAGTGCAGTGTCGATATGTCGGTAGCCATTCTTTAAGGCTACGGCAGTAGAGTTGTACGCATCTTCGCCATTAGGAATTTGCCATGTGCCAAAACCAATTTTTGGAATTGTAGCACCTGTGTTCAATGTGAAGGTTTCGTCTAAAATATTCATATACTTATTATAGCAACGATACGGACGCTTTACTTATGTAGTTTCGACAACCAAGACTTAATTTTTTTCACTACTTCATATGATTTTCGTCCAAAAAAACCTGATGCAGCAATACTTATAACTAGAGCCGTAGCAATAATAATGGCTACAATTATAGAACCTTCAACAAATGACGCGGGGAAACCGAAATTTTTACCGGAAAGAAATATCTTTTCGTCTGGGTATGGCAGTCGAGGTGTAGGAATATGGCCTAGTGAGTTCTCACTTTGAATAGGTACATCAAGCCCTGTAGTTGATTGTGGATTTAATAAAAGCGCGTTAAAAGACGGCTTCACCGGTTGATGGACAGGTGGAGGCGAACTTGGCGGTGCGGGTTGGCCAGGGCCGGCTGGTACAGACGGCTCAGGCGCATTGTTGCAATAAGATGGAACGATAACCGTTGATGGGTCATTATTGCCGTAGATGGCTTCTAAATCGCATTCAATGCCATCAATTTCAAGTTGTAAGTCAGTGCTGACCGCATAAGCGGGTGGTGAAAGAATAAACAGCATGCTTGCAGTAACCACCACTGCTACGGATAGTTGTAACAGAAAGAAATTATTTCTTAGTTTTAGAAGGTTTCTTAGCATTTACTTTGCCTGGAACTTTAATACTTTGGTCTTCTTGAAGGATATACGGTGCTTTAATACTATTTTCTCTCGCCAGTAACTTCCATGAAATTGCTTTCTTCATAGCAATCGTTTCAAGGTTATCATTTGCCTTCACTTTGTAATTAACCCAAGTCTTTACATTTTTCTTATGAGAAAGGTAACGGTAAAGATAGTATGCGCCAACAATAATTCCAACGAATAATGTAAATTCAATCAAAAAAGCTATTAAGCTAGGTGTTACAAATACTAATTTGCTTTGGCCATCAATTGTTTTCGGTACTTTATTATTGTTATCGCCAATAAAATTACTACTTGAATCGTACGTGGCGCTGAAAGATGCATTGTATAACCCGCCCCAGAATGGTTTAGCTACTTCAAAATTCCAATCAGTCACTTCTCCGCGAAGTACAGGAAAGGTGCTGGTTTGAGTTGACTGCACTGTTCCAAATAGCGAACGGACTGTCGTAGTTATGTCCGCATCTACCGAAACGTTTCCAGTATTCTTTACTGAAGGGCTAAGTATAAGCTTGTCGCTTTTCTCAACGACGCTAATACTTTGTGGAGTAATCTCTTTTTTAATATCGCCAGGTACGAGAATGGCTACGCGAATTGCGGTGCGAAAACTAAGCGCGACGCCGCTTTGAAATTCGGTATTCTTTTGTTCTTGTATATTGATACAACCATTTTGCTCACCTGGTTCAGCATTAGAAGGCGCTGTAATAGTAAAGGGAACTTTAACGCTTTCGTAAGCTGGCACTTCAACTGAGTTTTGCGATAACGTAATCCACTTGCCTACGTTATTTAAGCCATCCGCCATTTGCGCACACGCAAAAGCTCCGCCGCTAGAGACGACAGAGTCGGTTGCATAAACAGCAATAGTTTTCTTTACATTTGTATTATTAACCACTTCAACGACATCATTTACTGTCGCGTTGGGGGCAATTGTTTTAACAAATATAGATTTTGTTCGAGAGTTTGAAGGGTCTGGCTGTGCCGGACGTCCACCAATACTCCCCGACTCAGCAAAGGCTGCTGCCGGTATTGCAATAACAATACCAATCGCCAACAAGCCCGCTAAGATGGTTCGCATTACGAAGCCGTGACGGTTGCAGTCAGGTTAATTGTGTAGCTATCATTAGGCTGTTCACCTGGAATAGCTTGGCTTAGGCCAATACCAGTTAGGTACCAACGTCCTACGTCGTCTGAACCAGCAGCGGCTGTAAGAAGCGTAACACTATCGGTTACGGCTTGAGAGTACGCTGTAGCTGTTCCTTTTGTAATTCCGGTAACTGTACAAGATGAACAATCCGCGGTAAGGGTTGCGGCTGCGGGGTCGACGGTCAGTTGACCACCCTTTGCATCAGCGTCAGCGCCATCTGTACAACCGGCAGTTGTTGGGTCATTAAAGTCGAACGACTGGCTTACGCCGGCGTTATTCCAAAGGCCAGTTGCACCAGCTGTAGCAGCTAAGGTGAGTGTGTAGCCTGCGTTTGCAGCACCTGGGTTATCGACATAAAGGCGTTGGCTCGCAGAACCAATCGTCCCAGTTGTAGTTTGACAGTTGAATGAGAACGTTGTTCCAGCCATTGCGAAAGTTGGGCTAGCAACGGTTACACGGCTTGCATCACGAATATCCGTCACGAGCGTGCCGCTATTGATTGTTTGTGTAACGTTGGTGTTATTGGCTGCGTACGTGACAGTTGTCAAACTTAACGCAACACCAACAATTGCTAGGGCGCTTGCAGCGACCTTAGTAAATTTATTCATTTGTTCCCTTCCACTAATACTATATCAATTCTAGCATAGTGAAGCTCTAGCGTGATGAATAATCTTTTACGAAGCTACCGTTGTGACCGTAAAGTTTATGTTGTAACTGTCATTTGATTGGTTTGCAGGTATATACTGTCGCAGGTTTACCCCCGTTAAATCCCAGTAGCAATTCGTCGCCGCACCACTTGCTGCGCTCATTAACGTAATGACATTAGTAGTCGTTTGGTCGAAGTTTTGGTTTGTACCAAGTGCGATATTGGACGAGCTGCATCCACTTTGAGGCGTTATGACACCTGTAGATGGTTCAATCCGCAATTTACCAGCGACAGAATCGGCATCGGAACCGTCGGTGCATCCAACAGGCGATCCACTTGATTCGTTGTAATCGTACTGTTTAGTGTCGCCGACGTTGCGCCATAGCGCCGTTGCCCCGGCTGTTGCTGCAATCGAAGTAGACCACGTAGCACTTGAACTCGTGTTTGATACACGAATACGTTGAGCAGAAGTACCAAGTGTGCCCGTCACTTCAGTACAGTCGAAAGGAACACTGGTATTATTCATAGCAAACGATGGCGTTGCAACAGTACTGCCACCGCTATCAACAATGTCACCAGAAACAATACCGACGGAAGTGGGCACTTTCCAAGCTGTGTAGCGGTAAGTGCCGCTGTTGGTATTTACCTCACCACCCGTTCCTAATGTAAAGCCGGTTGATGTTAATGATTTAATCTTACCCGTACCATTGAGTGAGTTTATAAAGTATTGCGAAGCGTCACCTGCTAAGGTTGCCGGCCGAGAGACACCCGCAACGGCAGTTGATTGCTTAACCCAAACCAAATCCGGTTGGAACCCGACAGTCGAAATAGCACGGTCGGCAACTGCATTTCCTGTGTAGGTACCGACAGTAAAGTTTGAGCTATTTTTAAACCCAAACCACCTGTATGTACCGGTTGTACTACCCGCTACCGCCACGCTTGCATTTGCGCCGGTCTGAAACCCGGTTGGTGAAATGCTTTGAATTATATCGGCAGCTTCTGCAGTAGAGGCGAATTGCCCTGATAAGTCACCTACCTGGTCGCTGGTACGAAACACTCCTGGGCTATTCCCTAGTCTTTTCACGGCAACGTAATCCATTTGGAACGGTACTCCTGAAACGTTTTGATTGTCAGCACCACCTGAGTAGTATTCACCGACCGCAAAATCAGCTGCTCCTTTTTTCGTGTCAGGCCGATAGGCATTACCAAACGCTTGCCAGTGGTATGTATTTCCAGTTGTATTAACGAGCCCGCTGGTACCTATAGTAAAGCCATCTGCATTCGTTGAGGTTATACCTGCAGTAAAGTCCGATGCGGAGGCTGATAGATACGCTGTACGGTCACCTGCCATTAAGCTTGTACGAAAAAGCATATAGTTTGCGGCGTTATCTTTAAGAATAATAAGGTCAGGGGTAAAACCAACACCAGAAATGGTTTGTGTGACACCTGTACCGGTATAAGTACCAGTTATCATTTTAAACGTACCAGTTCCTGCTGGCTGAGGTGGAACCCCTGAGAATGCAAACCAGTACATCGTAGCGCCAGCTTCATTTACTCCTGGCCCTGTGCCTGTTTGAAAACCGTCACTTCTTAGTTGTTGAATGTAATTAGGCAAATCTGTAACGGTGTCAGAAGGAAAACTTGAAAGGTCACCGTTGTGTTGGTCGGTGGACATAACGGCTCGCCTGCTTGTATCGGTGACACTGGTGTCGTTTTTTATAAATAACCATGCTGGGGCTATTCCTAAACCATCAATATTTCGGTTGTCCGTTCCATCCCCTGTGTAGCTTCCTTCTCTCGCTACTGTGCTTCCCGTTGCAAATGCAACGTAGTTATAGATTGCTCCACTCGTATCATCGGTTGCACCAACCTTAAATGAGTTGCTTGCGAAAGATTTTATTAAGCCGCCCGTTGTATCGTTAGCGGTAAATGTGAAGTAGTCAGATTGGTTTGTTGGCATTGAGGCTGTTCGGAAGTGTGCAGATACATTCGTCGTACGCTTGTTAATAACAATACCCGGCTGAAAACCTGTTGTAATATCACGGTCAGATGTACCTGTTCCGCCATACGTACCGACACAAAATGTACCGGACGAAGTACAATCTGAACCTCCAAAAGCAGTCCAGATGTAGTGCATGTTGGCGCTATTAACGTTTGCAAGCGTGCCTAAGGAAAAGCCGTCGTTATTAAACGTAATTTGCGTTGTGGTGTTATCAATTGCGGCAGCATTAAAGTATGCAAGGTTAGCTGCTGGCATAGCGCTCGTTTTAAACACAGCCACTGTGTTAAGGCTTGTTGACCTAATAGTAAGATAGTCCGGTTTAAAACCTACGCCACTAATAGTATTACCCGTCACTCCAGTACCGTTATAGTAGCCCGTTTGCATCGTAAAACCAGCTGCTTTGGCATTTTGTGGAATAGTGATAAGTACACTCGTAACCGAACTTAAGATAAACAAAAAGGCAAAGAACAGCCGTGTTTTAAGGACGCTACGAAGGTGGTTATGCATTACTACTCATTATACATGGTATAGAGAGAATAACTGAGGTCTACAAAAGTGCTACGAAGTGACGCTAAATATCAATTCTATTATTGAGCCCTAGCTATTGGTATATTAAGGGTACCAATGAAAATCATCCTACCCTCACTCCCGCCATCGTTGGCCAAACCAGATGATGTCATGGAGCTATTCAGTAGCGAAGACCTCGTATCCGGATATCATCTTGAAGACACCTGGTTTGTCAGCTCAGACCTTGAAAAAACGAGCCTGGCAGAATGTTTACTTACTAAAGTTGATTTCACGCGCGTTATTGTCCCGAAATTCGATATTACAGATTGCGATTTTAGAAGCTGTAACTTTACCGCTAGCAAGTTTCCAGATGCAGTTTGGCACCGAGTATCTATCGACAACGCCCGTTGTACTGGCTTGCAAATTACTAACGGAGTATTAAAGAATGTTGATTTTAAAAACTCAAAATTAGATTTAGTTAACTTTCGTTTCTCTCGCTTAGAAAATGTCGCCTTTGAAGATTGTGTCATTAATGATGTCGACTTTTACGATGCACAGCTTAGGAACGTCGAGTTTGTTAACTGTACGATCAATAAAATTACTTTTGCGAGCGCCCGAATAATGAATGTCGATATTTCTCAATCAACTGTTGAAGGCATTACGGGTATCAATAGTTTACGGGGAGTGACAATGAGCTTTGACCAACTTATGCAATTAGCCCCGGCATTTGCAGCTGAAGCCGGCATAAAGATTAAATAGTCACCAACCAATTCATTAAATAGTTAATGAGTTAGGTAGTGACCCGACCCACCAAAACCGAAGTTAAGGTAGGTCGGGGAGGATGTTACTGGAGGGAGCTGTAGCGAGCCTGAGTGTCAAGAGCACTCCGTATGAACGAAGTGATAAGCAGACCGATGCAGTAACCTACTAGTGTGACTGCGATACCAATCAAGTTAGCCATGCCTAACGGCAGGTCAATTGCCTGGATTGCGATCATCCGCAACAGCACTACTACCGTAACAAACCCCGAAAGAAGAGAGTTTGCAACGACATACGTCCAGATGAAGATAGACGAGTTACGTTTTGCTCTGATGAGCTGTCGCTCCAACTCGTTCTTGAGTTGTTCTTTTGTTTCGGTTTCGGTCGTGCTGCCTGCTTCAGACATGATTCCTCCAAGTTGTGTGTCCAGCTAAGAGCCGGATGCTCAATTAGCCGGATGGCGCTCGTTAGGAAAATCCTATTGAGATAACTACATTATAGCATAAACATGATAAAAAATCAATAGTGGGTCGTATGGAACCTTTGTTAGATAAATTACATGTAAGTTAATTTTTATATCACATTAGCCAGCTATACTAAGAGTACTAAATAAGGAGTTAATTGTGGGCACATTCCAACGCTGTTACTGGTCTGAAACGAACGAACTATTCATCCCCTACCATGACGAAGAATGGGGCGTGCCGACGCACGACGACCGTCTACTATTCGAAATGCTCAACCTCGAGGGTGCGCAGGCCGGCTTAAGCTGGTTAACGGTTCTTAAAAAACGAGCATCCTACAAAGAAGCATTTGATGAATTTGATGCTACTAAGATAGCTGACTATACCGAAGACAAGCGTGCTGAATTAATGGCCAACCCTGGCATAATACGTAATAGACTAAAAATTAATGCCGCAATTGAAAATGCAAAGGCATACCTTACAGCCCAAGAAGAGTTTGGAAGCTTCGATAATTTTATTTGGCAATTCGTTGACAGCAAGCCACTTACTCACAAGCAACAAACAGAAGCTGTAGAGATTAGCGTGCTAATGAGTAAAACAATGAAGAAACGCGGCTTTAAGTTCATAGGCCCCACTATTTGCTTTGCGTTCATGCAAGCTACGGGAATGATTAATGACCATGAAAACTATTGTTTCCGGGCTAAGCAGCTGGCGTTATAGTTCGTTTTCTATATACAGCAAGTGAAGCGATATATGATACGACCAAAATACCAACGCTCCAAGCAATAGCAGGGACTATACTCGCACCAACTGTTCCATTGATTAATAGTGATCGCATAGTTTCGATAATCGGTGTCATGGGTTGGTATTGAGCAAATCCTTGTAGCGCAGGTGTTATTGAGTCAAGTGGAACGAATGCAGGGCTAATAAACACGAGTAAAAGTAACACATAACTAAAAGCTCCTGCACCTTCAACTGTCTTAGCAAGAAGGCCGAAAAATATTGCGAGCCAAGTTGTCGCGAGAGTGAACAGAAGTAAAAGACCAGCAAATAGCAGCCACTCAAAAACATTTGCATCTGAGCGGAAACCGATTATTAAAGCGACGAGTAGAACAAGAAACGAAGAAAAGAGATTTGAAAGCGTTGATGAAACTGCTTGGCCACCCAAAATTGATGAAGGTGCAACCGGCATTGTCCTAAAACGGTTTATGATTCCTCTTTGTAAATCCATTGATAAACGTACAGCAGCATAAGCTATTCCACTAAGTACGGTCGTTATAATAATGCCTGGTGTAATATAATTTACATACGACACTCCCTCGGTTTGCGTACCGATTGCACCTCCAAATATATACACAAACATTAACATAATTGCGATTGGCATTAATACTACTGTGATAATAGTATCGAGGCTGCGAACAATATGTTTCATACTTCGTTTAGTCATTGTCCAAGTGTCAATAAGTGTATAAAACATTATTCGACCTCCTTTTTTTCTTTTGTAATTGCAAAGAATACATCATCCAGCGTTTGCGATTTTGAACCTTTTGGAAGCAACTGCTTTAACTCATCTACTGAGCCTATTGCAACTATTTCGCCTTTGTGGAGAATCGCTATTTTGTTCGCAAGCGTATCGGCTTCTTCTAAATACTGTGTCGTTAAAAACACCGTGGTGCCATTTTTAGCTAAAGCTTGAATGGTATGCCACATATCCTGGCGAGCCTCTGGGTCGAGACCTGTGGTTGGTTCATCTAGAAAAATTACAGATGGTGTACCAATTAAACTCATCGCAATATCAAGCCTACGACCCATTCCTCCTGAAAATGTTGATACTCGACGGTCAGCAGCATCGTTTAAATCAAATCGCTTAAGAAGTTCCGCGACGATTTGATTCACATTTTTCACATGTCGCAAATCTGCTATTAATTTCAAATTTTCACGAGCCGTGAGCATTGTATCGACCGCCGCAAACTGGCCCGTTAGGCTTATGTGTTCACGAATCTTGTGTGGTGATTTTGCTACATCGATGTTATTAATCGAAGCTTGTCCACCGTCAGCTTTTATGAGCGTTGTGAGAATATTGATGATGGTTGTCTTACCTGCACCGTTTTTTCCAAGTAGTGCGAATATAGTTCCAGCCTGCACTTCAAACGAAACATCTTTTAAAACGACCGACTTTTTATACGATTTTTTTAGATGTTGTACTGTTATACCCGATTCTGTCATATACCCTCCTAAATAATTATTACGTTGTCTAGGTTAGCTTTAGTTTTCTTCAGGAATGCATACGTTACTTTATCCATCTTCGTTCCATCAAAGATAGTCTTCTTCACTTCGCTATAGTGAAGTGAAACATTTCTTAACGTCGCATCTTTAAATGATGCCATATCTAGGCTACAGCTGGTGAAGATTGTATCAGTAACCATAGCGCCTTCAAATGACGCACCTGTAAAGTCTGAACTTTTAAAAGTGGCTCCAGTAATTGTTACATTGTGAAACGTTGAACTTTTTAGTGAAGATGATTTCATTTGAACACGAATCAGTTGGGCGTCGCTAAAATTAGCATTACGAATGTCGCTGCTTTTAAATACCGTATCAGTTAAATTTGCGCCTACAAATGAAGCGTCCGATATCGCTGAAGCAATTAACTTTGATTCTGTAAGGTTTGCATTATCAAAAATTGCTTTCTGAATAGCACTACCGCTAAAGTCTGCCTTTGTAAGGTTTACGCCAGCTAAGTCAGCTTCTTCAAGTGCGACGCCTTTGAATTTATGTACTGTTGATGCAGCACTTAGTTCTGGTTCTTCTTTATACTCAATCTCATCCATAATTTCACTTACGTCACCAAACGAATCAACGGCAAGCTTGTATGCTTCTTCGTCGGTCTTACCTTCTGCTTTCAAGTCTCGGTACTTTTCTTCGAGGTTTACAAGTAGTTCTCGTGTGACGTCCTCACGGGCAGGGAAACTGCCGTACGGTGCAAATGCTTCGTCTATAAATTTCTTTAGTTCTTTTTCCATATATCCTCCTATAACAAATTGTTTAAAATTTCTTTTGCGTTGTCCCAGTTCTGTCGGTTTGTCGTATAAAGTTTTTGGCCAACATTGGTAATGCGGTAGTATTTACGTCGGCCACCTTGCGATTCATCTCCCCAATACGAGATGATATTTCCGTCATTTTCTAACCGCTTTAAACTTGAGTACATAGTCGCCTCTTTTAGTTCATAGCCGTTACCAGACAGCTCAGCGACAAGTTTTGTAATTTCGTAGCCATACTTATCGCCATCGAGTAACAATTTCAAGATAATCGTGTCAGTATGTCCGCGAAGTAAATCTGAAGTAAGTTTTGTATCTGTCATAACTATAGTTTATGCCGAAGTACCTCGCCTGTCAAGGTAATTTATAATATTTTAAATATGTACGTAAATAAACTCTCTATAACAGAGGAGAAGTTGAATAATAAATAAGGAAATTTGTACTTACTTTACGGTTTCGTCAAAAGCTTTTGCGACACTAGGACTATTTGAAGTTAACCGCTTAATACTCAAGTCTGTAGCTTTATTGTTAGCTAAACGTAGGTTATTGTCTGACTTCAGTAGGTTGTCTTTCACTTTATTAAGGTGGTCGATGGTCTTATCAATTTCATCAATCGCTTTTGTGAATTGGTCAGAGGCAAGGTTGTAGTTACGGCCGAAGGCTTCTTTAAAAGCATTCATATTGTTTTCGAAGTTAGTTACATCGATGTTTTGGTTATTAAGGACGTGAATTTCCTTACGAAGTTCTTGCGATTTCATATTGCCCTGGCGAAGGAAGCCAATAGTTGTAATAAAGTGCTGAGGACGAATTGAGTACATATTGGGATATTCGTGAACGGTGACTATATCGTCGTAGTATTCGTTGTCTTTCTCTAGCAGGCTGACAAGTACGGCAAACTCACAGCCCTTTTCCTTACGGTCTTTATCGAGTTCTTTAAAGAAGTCTTTATTTTTGTGCTTGGTAGCTGTATGGTCATCTTCGTTCTTCATTTCAAACATAATAGAGAGTATCTCATTGCCGTTCTCATCATTCTCACGGTAAATGTAATCCCCTTTTGAACCAGTCGCAGATACTTTATTATCTTTTGTAAATTCAGCATTTGGGAATGCAAACGGACGAATGCGGTTAAATTCATTTTCACAGTGCAACTCTAACGACTCACCAATCATCTTGGTGCTCATCTTTGAACGCATTTCCTTCAGTGATACCAAGGCAGTCTCACTTGAACGTAACTGTTCTTTTAGCTTCTCTTCATCTAATTCTTTTTTATGTCGTATGTCGCTAATTTCAGCCTCTTTGTCCGTAAGCTTTTGACGATAGTCTTCTTCAATGCGTTGCTGGTCTTGCAGGGCTTTTAATTTCACATCAGCTTCGGTTTGATTCGCGATGCTTTCTAGTTTCGAGTTGAGTGCAGCGATTTCCTGTTCTTTTTTAGCAAGCGCATCTTTAGCACGCTCCAGTATTTCCTGTTCTTTCAAGCGGGCTTCGAGTTGTTTTTCACGCTCGATGTTTTGCTTTTCTTTATCAAGCTGGGCATTAAATTCATCCATCTTAATAGAGTTCACGACACTCTTAATAGTCGCCTTATCAATATCAGTCTCGTGGATAGACTTTAGGTCAATAAGGTCACCCTTTTGGCCGTCTTGTTGAAGAATGAGGGTGTTTTCATCCTGAATAGATACTTTGATTGTCTTCATATTATATCTATTATACAGTCATGAAGCGTACAATCACATTCATCTATCGAAATAAATAAATCTGGTTGTCGCCCGAGAGTTTTTGAGACTCTCGGGCTTGTGACTACTTGGAGTTCGAGGCGGAGTTGAGCTCGATGACAAGCTCGATGTGTTTAATGACCGTATGGACGAACAGAAACATGCCGATGCTAAAACTAGCAGTCGCAGCGATGGTTCCAGCGATGGTTTTTGATGGATCCAGGTATTCTGGAGGTAACCCAAAAACGACTAGCTGGAGCATCAGCCCGAGTATTGAGCCAATGAGTAGTACGGTCGAGCCAATAACCATTCGGCGGCTCTTGTCGATTGCCTGCCTTTTTTCGAAGGCTGCTTTAGAAGCGATGATAGTAGCTTGATTTTCCATTTTCGACTCCAAGTTGTATAGCCAGCCAAGAGCTGGGTGGTGCTCGATTGGTCTGGTGCGCTCACTAGGATTGGCCTATTGAGAATTATATAATAGCACAAACGTTATAAAAAGTCAATATGTCTATGCTATTTAGCAGATGGGAAAGAGATATTAATCGAAGCATTATGGTGAAGCGCTGAGTTGCTCGCCGTTATATCACCGCCCAGGTGGTTCATAATTAACTTATCAAGATATAAGCTTAGTCCCATTCCTTCAACGGTCAAATCGTCTTCATGAGTAGCGTGGTTAAATGGTTCGAACATAGCGGTTAACTTCTCTACAGAGCCGAACGAGCTATCTTCGTTGGTAATAGATACTTGCGTCGTTTTACCGTGCTTCGAAGTATCGATATCGATAATACTACCGGGCTTTGAGAACATCACGGCGTTATCGAGAACTGTACCGGTCACGTATTTCAGTAGCCGTTGGTCTTGTGAGACTACTGCGTTTTCGTCATATTGCTCAACAATGGCGAGCTTTTTATCAGCGATAGTAGATTGCAACCTTTGGACACTGGATTGTACTAAATCTTGAGGAGTAAATGATTCGACAACTGGTGCCATGCCGTTGATTTGGGCAACGAGTGTGAGCTTCGATACAAGCTGTTCTAAACGCTGTGTGGCGTCGAGGATGATTGTCTTTACATTATCGGGAATCATCGCCGGAGAAGACAGTGTCACGCGTAGTTGTGAGATTTCATTCGTTAGGTCGCTTTGTATTGCCATAATGAAGTTCGATTTTGCATTGAATAGTTGCGCTCGGTGTAGTTCCATGACCTGTTTAGCGTTATCGACCTCTTTGTTGATAAAGACAGTGCGAGCACCAAAGCCAACAATAAGCGCAAGTGCAACTAAGATAATGCCGGCGTATACTAGGCCACTGTTCAAATCAGCACCGCTGGCCGCTACGTTAAACAGTAATGTCACGGCAATTGTTAACGCAACTGATATGATAATTGGCAACCAGAAATAGATAGACTTAAAGGCGCTACGGGTAACTTTTTCAACATCCGGGCTGACAATTTCAGCGAGTGATGAAGCTGCGCCGTTTTCAAGCAATACATTTGCCTTGTTGCGCAGTGAGGCTACAACGGCAATCAGCGTAGCGCTAGTCGGCGCCATGCTAGAAGCTGCATCAAGAATCGTAATTGGTGTTCGTAAGTAGTGTGAAGCAAGCGACAAGAACGTATTCTTATCTGCAGCCAGTTGCTGTTCACGCTTCAACACAGAACGAATACGGTGAATGCGTGCCCACTCTTTGTACGATTCCCGAACTAAGAACACGCCCACGAAGATTGTTGCTGCATACGTCGCAACAATACCAGCGGTTATTGCAGCGTCACTTACACCCTCAGCCTCAGGTGTATCAACCGTCTCAGGGCTCGTTGGCGGCGATACAGGCTTAATTGGCACAACGGGAGGAATTATAGGCTCAACTGGCGCTGTAGGTGTTTCTGCTCCGTTTGTAGGACTACTCGGAGTGTTACCCTTCACTGGAGTGGTCGGCACGGCAGGAATAACTGGTGGAGTGTTATCGACAGGGGCAGTGGCAAGGACGGTGAAGGGTTCTGAAACTACCTGTGAAGTGGTATTACCATTTGCGTCATAAGTAACGGCCAATAGTTTATATGAACCGCCGAGTGTCGCAATGCCGGCTGGAATACTGTATTCAAGCGTTGAATTCGGTGATGCAAAACCATCAACATGTACCGCGCTTGCAGTGCTCGTTGCATCAGCAGCAAGCAAGAAGATAGTTGCAGTATTAGGGCTAGTAAGTGCATTACCATTACGGAATGTCATTGTTGCTTCAACATCCTCATTATTGACGGCGTATTTAGGAGCGCTAATACTCGCCTTCCACGGAGATACCATTGTTTGTAACTGCTTACTAACCACGCTGAAAGTGTCGGCAAAAGTAGTTTCGGTGGTTTCAGCTACTGCATAGAAGTCACTTGCTCCAGCCGTTGTTTGTATTGGGTCGACATTTACCGCAAAACTAGAGAGGTTGCTCGCAGTGTCACTTTTCAGTAGGGTGACACCCTGACGCCACTGGGTGCGCCAGTCGACTGCAACCAGCTGGTCGTTTACTAAATTACGTGAGGTAAAATTATTTGTCATTTTACCGTTAATTGCCCCGGCGCTATTTCGTGCAAAGAGCTGAGCGCTTGTCTCATATTCGCCAAGGGCATTTAGGGTTTGGACAGTACGCACGCCATTAACGTAGGTGCGGTGAATATTAACATCAAGTGAGGCGTTATCAATAGCGACGCTATCAAGCGCACCGTTCCAGTCGGAGGCGATAATAGTTGCGTTGCCTACCGTAGAGTCGCGGTAGTACAGGTTTGCATAGCCAATATTCTCAGGAATGGTAATGACTATTGTACTTAGCCACGGGCCGCCGATGCTGGTTGCGAACTGGCCAGTTGCAGCGGTGCTTCTCACACGAATATTCATACCACCAGCCGGAGCATTTGTAGAAATACCTGCACCGTCACGCAACTCAACAGTAATATTTGGCGATATTGTATTTGGCGCAATAGTGACTGGTGACTCTGGTTGGGTAATAACAAGCGCAGTTATAGGGTTGGTATTCCCCTCGCCTACTGTAATATCAGTTTGCTCACCGGAAATACCGTTCTCATCAGTTGCTGTGACAGTCTGCTCACCTTCAGTGCTAAAGGCAACTTGGTTGGTAAATACCTTCACACCCTTATCGAGAGATGGAACAAAAGTATAGGTCTCAGGCAGCTGTGCATCCGGGTCACTACTACTGAACGATACTGTTCCGTTGTAGTTTTCAACAATATACCCATCGGCATCACGGGCAATGAGCACTAACGAGCTTTGCGTACCTTGGGCTTGAGGGTCGGAAATATTTGTTACCAAAAAGTTATTAACAATTCTTGGGTTGTTCGTAGATGGTACAACATTTAGTTGTTGCGTAGCATTTACCAGCAGTACATCCGGGTTTAGTGGCAAGGTATCGCTTGCGGTAATAGTCCGCTGGCCCTCGGCAATGTCTTGATAGTAGAAACTTGCGATTGATGAACCGTTTACCATAACGACACGCGTTACATCCCAGTCGACTTTAGAACTACCAAAACGCCCAGTAGAAGCATTGCTTGTCAGGTAAATAGTTTTATCAGCACTTACCGGTACGTTTACTCCGTATTGGTTTTGCTGTTGAACAGTTAGTACTGAAGATGGACTTTGTGCTTCAACCGTTATTGGTTGTGTAATATATACCAACTGAGTAGGCTCGCCGTACCGAAGCACAACCGACCCTGATTTGTTTTGCTGCGCCCCTTGGAATGACGAAACTACGGGGTAAGTTTGTACGCCAGGCGTTCCAGTGTCGTTTCGATAATAGAACTCAATTGAACTTTGCCCACTTGGAATAATGATTTGCATTTGGTTTGCAAAGGTACCGTTCCTAGAAAGCGAGTACTTAGCTGAACTGCCGTTCACTTGGCCGATTGTGACACTTTGTCCACCACCCGTAGCAGCCGTAGGCTCGTTGTTAGCATTTAATAATTCAATCTTAATTGGTTCTGTTACTCCGCCTCGTTCGAGTGTTGTGTTGGATGGGTTGACGCGGAATGTTTTCGGGTCACCAGCAATAACTTGCCCGTTTTGAGAAATAGAGTTAATAGCACCTGCAGTACCTGTTGGAGAATCGTCGACATTCATAACAAATGACCCAACGCTATTTTGTTTATACGTAAATATTCCGTTTGAAGTACCAGCTTCAATAGTAAATTGGCCATTATTAGACACTTCACCGGCTGCACTCGAGAACACATACATCAACAATGGGTTTGTAGTAATAGCCACGTTGCCGAATTCGTCATATAACCCAACGCGGTAGGTTCCTGTTTCACCAACATCTATGGTGAGTGGAGTATTATTAAATCGAATTTCAGCAATATTGTTTTGAGATATAACGGTAATAACGGCTGTTGAAGATGTTAGGCCGGCGGATTGAGCAGTTACCGTACCAGCACCGGTTTGGGTCTGGCGATACGTCGCTGTCGCTTGTTGCTGATTAGCTGGAATAGTAATTTGGCTCGTTGCGTTACCACCCGCATCAAAGAACGAGCCTGTCGTGTTGTCAGAGCTCAGTGCGACTGTCGTATTACTCAGTGCGGTGACTGAAAGTTCATATTCATTTAATAATGTGACGGTGAGTGTTGTCGGCTCACCTGCTTGCGCTGTGGACGCTGCTGCAACAATCTTAACGGATGTTGCTGCCCCGTCGATGTAATTAAGCGTCGCACTGGTATCCATTAAACTACCCAGCGCATCGGTTGCTCCTACTTGGTCGCGAGCGTAAATCGTTACCTGTCCAGCGACAGTATTTCGATACGTAACCGTACGTGTTGAAACACCTGGGTCAAACACGACACTAGTGGTGCCAAACGCACCGTTCGACGATGTCGTCATTGTCACGACAGTCCGTACTTTGGCGGCCGAAATATCACCATTTTGATCAAGCAAGTTAACGGATAGCGTTCGAATCTCACCCTTCGTAAGTGTTTCAGATGGTACGGTGAGTCCAATACGAACCGGGAAATTACTATCAGTAATGGTCATAGTTTGCGAAGCTGACGTTAACCCATTAGCTGCGGCCGTTATACTACAGCTACCTTGAATCATCGCTTTGTAGTAGAACGTTGCGTCTGTACTACCGCTTGCGAGTTCGATACTGGCAACTGGTTGCCAGTTAGTACTATCTTCAGAAAAGGTACCCGTTTCACATGTCGAGGTAAGTGTAAGTGTTTTGTTGCTCGTGAGCGCAGTAGTATTGCCGTAGACGTCGCGAATTACGACATGAATAGCGCCAGAAGGTTCGCCTTCGCCAAATGTCTGCTGCTGGGTAGTATATGCCAAACTGGTTGCAGCTTCAGGTGTAACGGTTACCTGCTGAGTACCAGGTGTTGTTAGGCCTGCCATGTTCACCGTCATGGTCTGTGCGCCGGCAATTGTTCCAGAGTAATAGAACGAGGCAGTTGATTGGCCATTAGCAACCGTAATAGTACTTACTGTTGAGGTATCACCTGCACTTGCATAGAATTGCCCGTTCTGTACGCTTAATTGCAGCTGCGTGGTTCCGTCCTGTACAGCTGGCGTACCGTCTGCTTTTTTCAACTGCACTGATATTACGCCGGTTTTCTCACCAACTTTAATTGTTTGTGGTGAAGTGGTAAATACGACAGTATCAACTGCATAGCTACTTATTGTAACTTGTTGAGTAGCGGCGGTTATACCAGCAATAGATGCTGTAATTGTGCAATCACCTGGCACGGTATCTTTGTAATAAAAAGGTATATCACTCGAATTAGCTGAAACAGGTATTGAAGTGACGGCTTGCCAATTTGTACTGCTAAGCGAGAAGGTGCCTGTCGTACAACTTGATGTCAACGTCATGGTTTTTGTGGTGCTGAATGATACATTGTTATTAAATGCATCACGAATAATTGCGTGGATAGCCGCTGTTGAAGTATCTGGTGCCACTGGAGATGTTGGCGATTGGAATGCTATTTTATTCGGTGCCGCCGCTTGAATAATTATCGGTTGCGTCGTAGAGGTACTTGAACCCACAACTGTCGCAGTGATAGTTTGAGTACTCGCCTTCTCGCCATAATAATAGAATGAAGCAGTTGCCGACCCTTGAGGAACAGCTATCGAGTTAATTGCACCCGCTTGAGGGTCGTTTGTAGCAATAAACTTGCCATCCACTATCGAAATAGTTACATTGGTTGCACCATTTTGTAATGCCGGGCTTCCATCGCTTTTGCGAAGTTCAATATCGATTTTATTTGAAACCGACCCTGCAACAATTGTCTGCTGTGACGAAGTAATGTGAATACTTGCGACTGCTTGGCTCGCGACTGTAAGGCTAGCAGTTGCGTTGGCAATGTCAACATCAGGGTTATCAAGCGTTGCTTTGTCGCTCGCAGTAATTTGTAGCGGGCCACCGTAAAACACAGTGTCTTTAGCAAAGAATTGAACAGATGATTGCCCAGCTAAAATGGTGAATTGAGTGACGTTCCATGGCCCAGTTGTTGACGTCGAAAACTTCGTGGTACTTTGATTGCTGTAGGCGTAGACGCTGAGGTCTGAGCTTTGAACGACAACATTTCCAAATACATCGTAGCTCGTCACGGTAAACGCCCCAGAACTCGTGTCGAGCGGTGTTGAGCTTGTCGTTGGTGTTATGCCAAAGCTAGTTGTGTCCGAAGAAGTAATTTCCACTTGATCTGGAGTAGCTGTAAAGCCGGCACGGGCCGCGTTTAGTGTGCTTGTACCAGTAACTGTGTCTCGGAAATAAACACGTTTTGAACTTTGACCTTGGTTGAGAGTAACCGAATTAACTGGGGTAAATGGAGTTTGTGTAAGTGAGAATTGGCCGCTTCCTGTTGAGCTACTTAAGCTAATAGTCGTTGTTTCTGTTGCCGGCGCAACTTGGTTTGTAGAATCAAGCAACTGTACATCAACAGCGGTTGAATCCCCTGCTTCCATAGTTGAAAGAATTGAATTGAGGGATATTTTTGTTGGTAAAGCAGCGACAATCTGCACATCTTTAGTGGCGTCTTCCAAACGAACCGTTTCGGTCATAGGACGCCCGTCAGTGAAGGTTAACGTAGTAAAGTCAGTACTCGTACTGATAGTTGTGTCACTGAAAGCAATTGTAGCGCCAGTTAAGCCTGAAGCGATAGTAAATTCTGTTGGGCCAACTACGCCGCTACCTGCAGATGCAGGGAAATAGAATAATGACGTTGGAGTGTCGCTACCGACACGAATAGTTATGTCTGAGTCCGCGGTGACAAGGTTGCCAGCATCATCCAGTAGCTCGACCATATAATTCGACTTCTGTCCGCTCACCATCGCCTGCAGGCCAGTTACTCTCATTTTAGTCGGCGGCGATAAGCCGGTTGTAATGGATTGGTTTGCATTAAGCCAACCGAAGTCCGCGCCAGTTGATTCCCCTGAATTGTCCATAGCTTTAATGGCGGTGGTATGCGCTGTTGAATCACGGAAATAGACGTTAACTGACGATGAGCCGGCCTTAATGGTGGCCGCAACCGGCATTGAACCTGACCAATTTATACCGTCAGTGCTAAACTCACCAGTTGTCGATGGTGAATGGAGATAGATTTGCTTATCAGCTGCCACGGGTATACTTATGCCGTCAACATCCTGTGTCTGGATAGTAATCGGTGAGCTAAACTTACCCGCAGTGATGCGTTGTTCAGGTGTAATGATAGCAAGTTTACTAATAGTCCCAGTATTTGGTGCTTGAACGGTAATATTACATTGCTGGCCACGAGCAACAGCGCCATCGATGGAATCGGCTGCTGTAACGCAATATTCACCAATGCTTCCCATTGTGACGCCATTAGTAAATGTCTTAATGCCGTAGTCCGATGCCTTCATAGTGTAATTAGCCGGTACAGTTGCCGATGAATCATCAGAACTAAATACAATCGTGCCGGTGTAATCGTTACGCTGGTTACCATTTTTGTCAGTTACTCGAATTGTTACAGAGCTTGCAACCCCAGATTTAATTGGGTCACTCACCCCGGTGACCACAAACCTAAATGGCGAACTAATTGTGGCAACCTGTGTAAATGGTGTGGCACCCGAAACCGTCCCTGTGATAGTTGGTGTTCCAGATATAGTGTCTTTGTAATAAACAGTTACTGACGATTGCCCAGCTGGGATAATTACCGAAGTGTATGTCCACCTAGTCGCAATGTCTTCAGTAAGGCTTCGTGCAAATGCCCCGCCTGTTGAAGATGAAGTAAGGTTTACTGTTGTGGCAGTCGGTGAAGTTACGGGGGTATTGCTGCCGTCGCGAGCTGTAATAGTGAGCGTTCCTGGCTCATCTTTCGATAAGTTCAATGCAGTATTGGTAAATGCGTATGACTGGGCAGTGTATGTAAAACTATTCGCTAATGTAATGGTATTTGTATGAATGCTCGAAACAGTAACATCTTTCAGTCCGATAGTTCCAGCAGGTGTCACTGCTGTAAGCGTGGTGCTGTTTACGTACGTTACGCCTGTGGCTAGCACTCCGCCGACCCGCACCTGATACCAAGTTGCGCCGTCTGGGTTATTCACAAAGCCGGTTCCATTAATCGTGATGGTTGTTCCACCACCCATTGGGCCTGCTGATGGAGAAACTGAAGTGACAACCGGGTCTGGAAGTCTATAGGTAAATCCATTTGTTACGGTAGATACTTGACCATACGTATCTTCAACGACAACATCAACCGAGCCTGGTTTTGCGGTTGCAGGAGTGACGAATGTTATTGTGGTGTCACTCACTCGTGTAGGTGATGCAATATAGTTTCCAGCAAACTTCACCTTAATGCCCTCACTGAAACCAGTACCTGTAATAGTTACCGTGTCACCACCCGCTATAAAACCGGTGTTAGGAGATACTGCAGTAATTCCTGGGCTTGCAACATATGTATATGCGTTAGCTGCAGTAACGGTTGTATCGTCGTAGCGACCGGCAACTACATCCGTAATCCCAGCCGCGTGTGCTGGAATAGTAGCAGTGATAGAAGTTGGGCTAGAGCTTTGAACATTCGTAGCCGAAGTGCCACCAATAGTCAGCGTAAATGGCCTAGCTTGAACCGAGCTGACCGCCACTGGCGTCGATTGACTTTGTACAGTAGCGTTGTTACCAAGTTGGCCATAAGCATTGTAACCCCAACAGTAGGCCTTATTACTCGTTGTGACAGCGCAGGCTTGGTTGAAATTTGCAGACACTGAGCGAATAGACTTATTAGCTAGCTGGCCGCTCGTAAGCACTGCTTTAGGAACGGTTGATTGAGAAATACCACCATCACCAAGCTGGCCAGAACTATTCCCTCCCCAACAATATACTTTTGAATCAGAAGCTACCGCACAAACCAAATTACTACCGACTGAAATTTGTTTGATAGTTTTTGAGTTAAGTGCGCCAGTCATTAATGTTGCGGTAGGTACTGTTGATTGAGTAACCGAATTATTTCCATATTGTCCAACATTATTATCACCCCAACAATATATATATTCATCAGAAGCAACAACACATGTCGTACCGCCTCCGGAAGACATTAGTTTGATTGTTTTACCAGAAAGCGCGCCCGCTGTAGACACTGCCACAGGTGTTAGCGACTGGCTAGTTGAGCCGTTACCTAATTGGCTTCCTGCGTTGTACCCCCAACAGTACACTTGGTTATCGGATGCTACAACGCACGTATTGCTTGCTGAACTACTGACAGATTTAATAGTCTTTCCTGCAAGTACGCCCGCGCGAGATACCGCTACAGGAATAGTTGATTGTGTCGTAGAGCCATTTCCTAATTGGCCGTTTGCATTGTAGCCCCAACAATATAGCAAATCGTCCGATGCAATAACACAGGTATGGTTATCGCCCGAACTAATTGACTTAATAGTTAACCCAGCTAACACACCCGCCCTCGATACAGCGTCAGGTACGAGGTTGGCAGCAGCTACTCCATCTCCGGTTTGGCCATTACCACCCTGGCCCCAACAGTATGCTTGGTCATCCGATGCGATAGCACAAGCACCACTTTGCCCAGCCGAAATTTGTTTAATTGTTTTTCCTGCAAGTACGCCTGTCTTCACTACAGCCACGGGTACGTGTGACTCAGTGTTTGTCCCATCACCTAGTTTGCCAGCAAAACCCCAACAGTAGGCATCATTGTTATAAATTCCACAAGTAAACGCCGAGCCTGAACTTATTTGCGAAATGTCTTTTACACCAGGTGAGAAATTCGTACCTGTTACTGTCAGCGTTCCACCACCAGCAACCGAACCGCCACTTGGCGATACACTCGAAATAGTCATCGGAGGGTCGGTGTAGCTAAAGAATACTGAGCTAGACTGTGCGCCGTAAATATCTTCGACGACCACCTCTACATTTCGTCCATACAGCTGCGCAGGCGTAGTAAAGGTGATAGTAGTACCGTTAACTCGCGTAAATGAGCTCAAATAAATATCATCAACCTTAACTTTAGTGTCGGCATCAAAGTTTGAACCTGTTATCGTAACGGTGTCTCCGCCACTTAACGAGCCAGTCGAAGGAGAGAGTGATATGTTACCCGGCCCTGATGTATATTGGTAGCCATTAGTAAGGGTTGAGACTTGGCCATCGTAACGTGTAGCCGTTACATTCTTATATCCATCCGTTTGTACTGGGGTGGTGGCCGTTAATGATGTCGACGAAAGCTGAGTAACGTTCGTAGCAGCAACTCCGCCTATTGAAATGAGCATACTACTTACAATTGCGCCTCTTGCTAGCGTAGGAACGTTTGTATTACCTGGTGCATCGAAGCCTAATTGCTTATTTGCGTTAGCACCAAAACAATACAGTTGGTCATCACTCGCAATGACACATGTTGCATAAGAGTTAACGCTAAGGGTCGTAATATATTTTAATGTCTTCCCTGCGAGGGCGCCTGAAGTGGTGACGACTACTACAGCAGTGTTAGTTGTAGAACTTGAGCCGTTACCTAAGTTGCCGTGTCCGCCATACCCCCAACAATAGGCATTATTATCAGACGCAATAGCACAAGTGTAATAAAGGCCGACAGAAATCGTCTTCAATGTTTTATTGAGCAATTGTCCGCCAGTACTTACGGCCACAGGCACGGTCGATTGAGACGTTAGTCCGTTACCCAGGCCGGAATTGGTATTTAGCCCCCAACAATATCCATTGTCATCGGAGGCAATGGCACAGGTGTGAAACTTTCCGGTTGAAATTGATTTAATTGTCTTTCCAGCAAGGACGCCGTTTGTATTTACGTCAACCGGAACGTCTCTTTGAGTTATAGAGTTATTTCCTAATTGACCATTAGTGTTTTGCCCCCAACAGGTAGCAGAATCAATTGAAGTAATTGCACAGGTTTGGCTTCCACCTGCAGCAATCGATTTAACTGTACGTCCCGACAATGGCCCGGAGGTTCGAAGGGTAGCGACAGGAAGATTAGTACTTACAGTTGAGCTGTTACCCAATTGTCCATTCGTATTGAGCCCCCAACAATATGAAAATCCATCAGAAGCAATGACACAGGTATGGTTCGAGCCGGCTGTTACGGATAGTATTGTCTTACCACTTAGGACTCCTGTTCGAGAAACAGCAACAGGTACACTTGAGTTAGCGTTTGAACCATTTCCAAGCTGTCCTTCTGAACCAGAACCCCAACAATACACTAAATCATCAGAAGCAATCGCACATGCGTGGTTTGCACCTGCTGTAATCATTTTGATAGTTTTACCGGCTAAGACACCAGTGGTATTAATAGCGAGCGGTTCAACCGAAGTACTCGGGCCTGCTTCGCCAAGCTGACCACTGCTATTAAGCCCCCAACAGAACGCTTTACCTTCGTAAAGTCCACAGGTAAAGTTATCGCCCAAACTTACTTGTGAAATTGTTCGTTGGCCTTTTGAAAAGTTCGTTCCAGTAATTGTTACGGTTTGACCGCCAATTGTCGGCCCAGAACTTGGACTAATGGCTCCAATCGTCATCGTTGGGTCACTATACGCAAACGGGACGGTGTTCGATTGTTGACCTAGAGTGTTCTGGACTAATAAAGACATCGTCCTTGCAAATGGTTGGGCAGGCGCAGTAAATGTCATTACCGTATCGTTAATGTATACGGCCGAGGCCATGTTCACCCCGTTAAGGACGATTTTTGAATCACTCTCAAACCCTGAACCAGTCAGAGTTACAATATCACCACCAGAGGTTGATACTGACGAAGGCAATGCGCTTGTTAAAACCGGAGCGGCTAAAGCTTCGGACGGGTGAGAAAGTAAACTTGCACCTAGAACGCTAAAAATAAACAAGAAAGCAGACGCTACTGCGTTTCTTATCATTTTTTTAATTCCTTGTTTATTCCCTATCACCCCTGGCCTAACTTCTAAATTTTACTAATGAATGCGCCCTGAGTAAAACTATTTCAATCGTTCAATTGCGGCTTTCGCTGCAACATTCTCTGCATCATGTGACAGTATCTGTTCATATGTCTTCTTTGCATTCGCTGTGTCTTTAGCTTGCTCGTAAGCAACAGCGAGTAGTTGCTGCAGTTGCGTATTCTGCGGCATTTCATTTAACCCACTCTTATACGTTTCAACTGCCTCTTGCGGCTTGTTTTTGCTGTACAGCTGAACATTTGCTAGGTTGGCGTACGCATTAAGTGATTTTGGGTTAAGATGGATTGATTTCTTGTAAGTGTCGACTGCTTTATCAACCTGACCAAGGTCACGGTATGCATTGGCAAGGTTATTAAGAACAATTGCGTCCTTATCGTCGAGTTTTGCCGCTTCTTCGTATTGCTTTTTTGCACCCTCAATGTCGCCAGTCGCATAGAGTGCGACACCGTAATTCTTACGAGCAGTAACGTCTTTAGGCGACTTTTCTACCGATTCTTTTAAAGCTGGAAGTTTTTGCTGGTACTCTAAGCCAATTTGAGTCTGTTTGACTTCTTTAGTTTCATTCCGGGACATGATTGCAACCGTCACGGTTACCGCTATAAACACGAAAATAACACCAATGATAATGATGCTGATAATTTTATGCTTTTGGGCCCAAAGTACGGCCATCTTCACTTTGCTACTTATCTCTTCAAAAAGCACTCGCAGTGCGCGGGACGCAATATTCCCTTGTGAATTTTTTACGTTCATATACCCCCAATGTATTGCGTCTATAGTATCAAAAACCGTAACCCTTTTCAACGGGCTACGGTTGTAGATAAAACTTATTTTCTCAGTTTATATTCAATTAGGCTTTTCCACCCTCGTTTAATGTAGATTTACCAATCACGCTTCCGTCATCACTAATTTCGTAAATGACCACTTCGCCAGTTCCAATTTCAAGTTCGTGGACATTATTATCGTCAACTTGGTCTAAGTGTTTCATTAACGCTCGCAGTGAATTGCCATGGGCAGCAACAATGATATTCTTTCCAGCTTTAAGGTCTTCAAGGACGTGTTCTTCGTAGTATGGCAGTACTCGAGCGTGAACATCTTTCAAGGTTTCGCCATTTGGTACCGGATGGTCCCAGTTGCGGCGCAGCTTCATAAATTCGTCATCGCCAATTTGATCTTTAATTTCCCATTTGTTTTTAGCTTGATAATCACCATAGTGGCGTTCGTCGAGTGCTTTATGTTGAACAGTTTCTAAATCAGTATGGCTTAAGGCGCTTTTAATCTCTTCAAGCGTTTGATGAGAACGGCTTAGTGAAGAAGTGTGTGCTTTATGAAGCGTAATATCGCGCAGGTGCTCTGCTGCTTTACGAGCTTCAGCTTTTCCTTGTTCTGTTAGTGAGACGTCCTCCTGGCCTGTCCAAAGGCCAAGGGCGTTCCATTCAGATTGTCCGTGACGTACTAATACTAAATATGCCATCTTAACCTCGCTTTAACGCGTTACGGCCGGCAAAAACAGCATTCTCACCAAGCTCTTCTTCGATACGAAGCAATTCATTGTACTTCGCAACACGGTCGGTACGTGAAAGGCTACCGGTTTTAATTTGGCCAGTATTCAACCCAACTGCCAAATGTGCGATTGTAGTATCTTCAGTCTCACCTGAGCGGTGTGACATTACTGCAGTCCAACCAGCATCGTGGGCCATTTTTACCGCCGCAATTGTTTCGGTGAGTGAACCAATTTGGTTTACCTTCACCAAGATTGAGTTAGCAGCCTTCTCTTCAATACCTCGCTTTAAGAATTCAGTGTTTGTAACTAGCAGGTCGTCCCCTACTAATTGCAGCGAATCGCCAAGTTCGTTGGTGAGCGTAACCCAACCAGCCCAGTCGTCCTCAGCGAGTCCATCTTCAATTGAACGAATTGGGAAACGGTCAGCCAAGTCTTTGTAGAATGCAGTCATTTCGGCACTATTTAATTTCTTGCCTTCTGTATTAAGAACATACAAACCATCTTCAAGCAGTTCAGAACTGGCAACGTCGAGTGCTAATACTACGTCTTCACCTAGCGTGTAGCCCGCTTTAGCAGTTGCTTCTGCAATAAGGTCGAGTGCTTCAGCATTACCGTTCTTCACAGCCGGTGCGTAGCCACCTTCATCACCAACAGTTGTACCATACCCTTTGTCGTGCAGGACTTTGCCAAGTGCTTGGAAGATTTCCGCACCAATTTGGATACACTGGCTGAAGCTTGTTGCACCAACCGGCATAATCATAAACTCTTGAATATCAGTACTTCCAGCAGCATGCTTACCACCATTAATAATGTTCATCATAGGTAGCGGCAACGTAAATTCAGTATTGCCGGCTAGGTTTGCTACGTAACGATATAAAGGAAGCTTCTGTTCAAGTGCAGCAGCTTTCGCAACAGCCAATGATACAGCAAGAATTGCATTTGCACCAAAGCGTGCTTTGTTTGGCGTACCATCAAGCTCAATCATAACTTGGTCAATACCAGCTTGGTCGGCAACATCTTTGCCAACCAGTGCGTCTTTAATTTCAGTATTTACAAAATTAACCGCCTTTAATACGCCTTTTCCGCCATAGGCTTGGTCGCCATCCCGAAGTTCAATTGCTTCGTGTGAGCCAGTGCTTGCACCAGAGGGTACAGCCGCTCGGCCGAGCGTGCCATCATCAAGAATGACATCGGCTTCAACAGTAGGATTACCCCGGCTATCTAAAATTTGTCGAGCTTTAATAGTAGAAATATTCATTAGGTTCTCCTTTTTAACAACCTTCTTATTATACGCCGTTTATAAGGAGATGTCTGAATATGTGTTGTTATGAATACACGTTAAGTGAAGTCACAATCGCTTTCTTCGTCCACTTACCATCAATAAGACACGCCGGAATATCTTCTTCGTTCACGAACTTAATGTCAGCTCCATCCGTAGAAACTTTGTACACCCATCCGCCTTCTTGTTTCTCTTCGGCATTAATAATTTGCGCGAACGCTTCTTCGCCTTCAATGATAATCCATTGCAAGGGTAGGTAAACTGGTAATGAAATCATGAAAACTCCTGGCTAGCTATTTCTTCTAGTATACGCATATGCTTACAATATCCAAAGGTATGTCTGTATACTGACTATATGAATATATATACAGATTGGTTACAAACAACTGGCGTTGCTATCGCTTTCATTTTAGTAGGTGGAGTTATTACCTATATTGTTGGTACAAAAATCCTCAGTGCTATTACTAAACAAATCGTACGTGGACATTTGCGCAACTCACCGAAAAAAGATATAGAGAAGCGTCAAAATACTTTAGCAAACCTTGTTACAGGCATCTGGCGTATCTTAGTGAGCGTAACGACCTTCGTTGCTATCTTTAAGCAGTTCTTCCCTGCTGTCGACCTATCGCCGCTCTTTGCTGGTGCAGGTATCATTGGTATCGCCGTTGCCTTCGGCTCACAGGCGCTCGTAAAAGACTTCCTAACGGGTATTTTTATTATTACCGAGAACCAATACCGCGTGGGCGATTACGTTACTATTAACGACGCTGATGGCCGGGTGGAATATATTGGCACACGCTCAACTGTTATTCGTGATGATAGCGGAAACGTTCACTACCTTCCAAATGGTTCAATTATCCATGTCGTTAATAAGACAATGGGCTTCAGTAAGGTAAAATTCTCTATTATGCTTGATGCCTCAACGGATCTCGACAGCGCTATTAGTGTTATCAACCAAGTGGGTGATTCCCTTGCCGAGAGCAGCAAATGGAAGGATAAAATTCTTAGTCCACCACAGTTCAGTTCAATTGGTGCATTTACCGGTAGTTCTGTTGAAGTAACTATTTCGGGTAAAACACAACCGTCAGACCAATGGTCGGTAACGGCAGAAATGCGTAAACGACTTATTGGCGCATTTGAAAAGCACGACATTAAATTAGCATAGTCATTAATATGATTGATGGCATTCTAAAATACATATCTGAACATAAGCTCGCCACGTTAGCTGTCTACTTTTCAGTGTTTATGTTGCTCATTGTTGCCTTCGTTGAATTAGTAGAGGAAGTGTTCGAAGGTGAGACACTGTTTTATGACGAAGCAATCTTAAACGGCATCAACAGCTTCTCTACACCCTTCTTTGACAGCTTCTTTGTCGTTATCACACAACTTGGTGGCGTGTTTGGCATTATAATACTCACTTCAATACTGCTCGCCTTTTTACTCCGTCGTAAGCTATACCAGAAAGCACTCATTGTTGGTGCCACTGTTGCTGGCGCTGCCATACTAAATATTGTACTGAAGCTGATTTTTGAACGTGCTCGACCAGACTTATGGGAACAGCTTGTTGTCGAAACCAGCTTCTCGTTCCCTAGCGGGCATGCAATGATTACCGCCGCACTCGGCCTTTCGCTCATATTTATATGCTGGAATACCCGTTTTCGCTGGTTAGCAGTAGCTCTTGGAAGCTCATTTATTATTGTCATCGGCTTTTCACGACTATACCTCGGAGTTCACTACCCTACCGACATTCTTGCTGGCTGGGTGGTCAGCGCTGCTTGGTTATCTACTGTAGTTACTATAGTGAATGTAAACCTGTTGCGAAAAAACCTCGCTAAATAAAAAATACCCACCGTTATGATGGGTATATTTTATATTAAGCAGTTCTATTAGAACATGTCAGGCTTTGATTCAACAATTCCACCAGAGAGTGCTTCAGCACCACCAGAGATTTGAACAAGCGCATCGTTTTCTAATTGGTAAGCTTTTTCAAAGTTACCAGCTTTGTATTCTACTGCAGCTTGATTTAACAAGTCTTCGTGAGCACTAAGGGCTTCATAAAGGGTATCAGCTGGTACGCTTGGGATAACACTGTTAAATACAGTTGCAACCTTACGTAGTTCAGCGCGTAGTGCAGTTAATGCAGTTGCTTGAGCCATTGTGTCACCGTTAGCTACAGCTTGTGCATAGTTATTTGATTGAGCAATGTGCTCTACAAACGGTGTTGTAATAGCGTCTTGGGCGTCTTTGCCGTAAATACCACCTACTGCAGTTGCAATTGCTACCGCGTTAGCAGTTTGCGCTGCCTTCGCACCGTCAATCTTTTGTTGTGATGCTCCGTCAACAATATTTCGTGTTACAACGAGGCTTGAGGTGACGTGCTCACGAAGCAAATTGTTCATTGCAACGCGCAGGTCAGCTTGTTTCGTTGACTGTTGTGTCATTGCTGATTCGTTTTTATCCATGTCGTCCATGTTGTTTCCAATCATGTATCCGCCGAATAGTCCGAGGCCGAGTGCAACCAGTACGGCTACGATGGCAACAAGTTTAGATGTATTTGATTCCATATGTTCTCCTAATTGATTTGTTTACTGTCAAACAATACCAGTTAATCCAGTGTGGGATTGTAAGATGGCTTACAGACATTTTTTCGCTTCAAATTAAGAAAGCCCCGACTCAAGGAGCGAGGCTCACTTAAATCGGGGCTATATCCATGCGTCGCTATCCAGCAAAGCTTGGAATGTTGGCAATCTGGTTGTTGATGCTTGAAATCATCGGATACGACCACACTGTGATGGCTGGATCCCAAGAAGGAACCGTTGCCTGCGGAACATTGGCGTTGGTGCGTGCCGCCGCTCCCATGTTGAGTATCTGTTGCAGCGTGTACCAAACAAGTTGGCCGTTTACATCCAGAATCCCGACCGAGTAATTATCGGCCGTGAGGTTAGCGATTCCGGTTGGAAAAGCCGCCCACTGGATGGTGTTGAAGGTTGGATCGGTGAGGTCACGGTACGTGGTGTAGCCGGCATAGCCGGTGTACAACTCGAGCACCATGGGGCCGATGTTTTCGACTCTCGTTGGGTCGTACTTGTAAACCAAGAAATGGTCTGGCGATGCAGTGCCGTTCGCCGTTGGTGCTGACCGGACGCACGTTTCACCGTACGTAAGCCCGTCGGTGGCCACGAAATAGTGGCACCAGTCCGAGGCCCAGTATGTATCCGTGAGGGTCGTGTTGCTTGTGTACGACCCTTGTACGTAGTTGGCGGCAGGTTGAAGCTGAGCAGTGGGAGTTTCCTCCGCAGCCTCAGCTTGAATAGTGCCGTCATTCAGCCCGGCGAGGCCTTCAAAAATACTTTCCGTGCCAGTGCCACTGTCTGGCGCTGGTGTACGCGTCTCTTCAGCCGGTTTGGCTGGCAAAGTTGACGCACCCGTACAGGCGGTCATGCTTGTCGCGAGGATTAACCCTATTACCAGGGCTACTCCTCGCCGAGCGATGTTCATAGTAAAACCTCTCTTAGGTTCGATGTTAATTGCCTGGATGACGCGACTACACAACAATTGTGTATGTCTAGCAACATAGTAGCACCACAAATATATCTTTTCAACAACACAAAAAACAACCCGAAACTTGTTTCTTCGAAAGATGCGTCTAGAAGTATTGAAAAGATTGTTTGGTATAGTAATGATAATGAGTGAACGTATCAATTCCACCACCTACCTTGATATCGATGGCGTTATATTCCCATTGTCAACACGTGCTAAGGGTTTTGAAGTACCTTCAGATGCAGTAGTGATTGATAATAACGAGTTTTATCGCCCCGATATCGTCCGTAGACTCGGCTCCCTATCTACACGGCTCATCCTATCCTCATCGCGTGGCGTCGCAACACTTGTCGATAAATATTACAAGGAGCTCCTAGAAGAGTTAAATGTTGCCGGAGTATTAAGTATTAACGCCTTCGAACCGTCAAACCCAAATTATAAGTTTGATGCAATCACAGGGCATCGCGATGGCCGCAACAAAGCATTTCATAGAAGGTTGTTTGACCCTACACCAATTGGAACAAAAGCAATATGGATTGACGATGATGCCTGGAACATTAGCGAAGAGAAGAAGACATTTCTTGATAATACGAATTTCAAGGTCATTGTTCCAGACGGACAAATTGGGCTAACGCATGCCCATCTAGATAGCATTGAATCGTTTATATATACTTAATATCTTTGAGTATGTCGTTGACCATTTCATCTTGAGATTCGGTTTCGTTAAATATCCTCTCGTTTTCCAGCCCAAGCATGTCATTCTCCAACCACCACTCTTGCAACTTCTCTATTCCGAATTCGTTGTTTTCAGGTTTTGTATTATGGCGACGAACCGTCTCATCAAATGATATATCTAAATAATAAGCAAACACATTGCCGTCGAAAGCTTTGACAAGCTGGTTTATCATCTTATCGTACGTAGCCTTCTTGAATATACCTTCAAGAACAACATCATATCCAATCTTCTTACCGTAAAGGACGGTATTAGCAATAAGTTCAATCGCAGGGTTATCAGTCCTATCCTTTACATTGAGAATACCCAGCCGTAGAACATCCTGCTGAACGAGCATAGTATTCTCGCCCATTTGCTTTCGAAGCTCCTTAGCGATAGTAGACTTACCACTCCCCGAGTTGCCGCGAATAATGATGAGATTAGGTTGCATGTTTATAGCATAACAAAAAGCCTCCACAGTGGAGGCTTTTTGTTAACATTCAATATAGGAAGTTACGCTATATCGACTGTTTTTATACATGCCTTACGCGCCTTCATAAACGCTCGCATACGTCGCTTCAATATGCGGTCGAGTTTCACAGGTGAACCGCCTCGCGGTGATGTTTCTAGGTATTGGCTCCAAGTGATTCCATTGTTATCTGTATACATATCATTACTCCATAGTTTTAAAAATAAAAAACAACTAAAAGAATATTTAGCTGTAACGGATTTTATTGTATGAAGCTATCCGGTGGCACAGTACAGACCGTTTATCTGTTGTACGCGACGGAGAACTGAAAATGTATATAGTTTGTAAGTGGAAACACGGTGTGAGTACTCACATAACTACTTTTATTATATACCCATATCGTTTATAGACAAGAAAATAAGAGGCACCGAAGTGCCTCTTAAATGAACTGGAAGACTTGCACCAACAGACGTAGCCTACGAACTAAATAACTGAACTATTGAACTTGATTGGCTACATATAATGATCTTGTGCTGTATCACTTGATCTTCCACATATAATTTTACCAATAGATAAATTGCTCGTCAACGGTTTTATGAACTTTTTTCAACTCGAGCAAACAGGTCGTTTTTCATATTCTAAATATACAGTTAATAGTTAATCTCGTTATCTTTGAGTTTTATCATCTGCTCCACATCATTTATAACTGCGTGCAAAGTTGTTTCGTTAGCGTGGTTAACAATAGCCTGTAACAACACATTATCTATGGTTACGTTATCATCGACAATCTGCATTATTTCTTGCAGCTGCTCAAGCCGGATGATAAGTTCGTCAACGAGTTCTACTTTTTCCATGCACCTATTATAACTAATTTTCTAGGCTCTGAGTATTTTTTCCATAGCCTTACCTTTGGCTAATTCATCCACAAGCTTATCAAGATAACGAATTTCACGCATAGTCGGCTGCTGTATCTCCTCTACTCTTACACCGCAAATAACTCCAGTAATAAGCGTTCGTTGCGGATTCATCTTTGGTGCATGTGCAAAGAAGGTTTTGAAATCGTTTTGGTTGCTTAACTCAGCGTCAAGCTGTTCCTGACTATAGCCGGTAAGCCAGCAAATAATTTCATCAACCTCAGCTTTTGTGCGGCCTTTTCGTTCAGCTTTAGTAACATAGTGCGGGTAGACACTTGCGACACTGATTGAAAATATTCGGTGGTCAGGGTTTTCCATAATATTATAATTGGGTATGTTCGACTTAGTTTACATTACTTCCATACAGACAGTATCAAACCATTCACAACCATCGTGACCAAGAAGAAACTTGCATTTAGCCACCAAAATTTCCAACTTTGCCGTTGATAGAGAGTATTGCCAACTGTCGTGAGTGCCGTAAAGCCAAACCAGAGTACGAGCGAAGCTATTATACCTTCCCCAGCTCCGTTTACATGAAGGGAGTTCAAGATAAGTCCCAGCGCTAGTGCTTGCAGTAAACTACTGATAACGACAAAAACAATAGCTTTTGTAGTCTCGTTTTTTGGAGTTTGCATCATGTCCACGCCACTTAATGTCGACCATATTTTCCCAAAACCCGCTGGTGAGTACCAGAACGAACCAAGCACTACGCTAAAAACCCATGCAACGGCAATTGCTAAAAAGTTAAGTCCACTAAATTCAATCATTGATTGACTCCTTATTTATAAACACAGTATAACAAATAATATGGTTACGCTCGGCTATTCACCAGTTAAAACCCTCTCACCATACAGATAGCTTGCAAGATTAACTTTCGTTAGTTTCTCAAACATTCCGAACCCGGGTGATCTGTTCACTTCCATTAAATACAGCTTATCATCCGAACCTCGAGCAATGTCGAGGCCAATGATGTCTAAACCAGGAGCCTGCTGACCTACGTTTAAGGAGAACTCAATTTCATCCTGCGTTAAGCTGCGTGAACTAACCGCTTTTGTATTCTGGTCTAATGTCTTACTTTGACGAATTGCTGCAACAGGATAGACATTACCGTTAATTATGTAGACTCGTAGCTCTTCAACAATATCTATCGACTCTTGAATTAACCACTCGTCGCTAGGGATAGTTGTCTCATGTATATCCCAGGTAACTCCATTGCCGTGTGAGGATAGTCGATTTTTGAAAACAGGGCGTTCAAAACCCGATACATCTAAATCATTACTTAACAATTTAGTATTCGGCATAAAGCTTCTAAAAATTTCATATTGTTGCCACTTGTCTTCGTGAGACAGTATCTGACTTACCGAGCTTGTATGATCAATAAACGCAATGTTTGGATTTGCGTGCTTTGCTCGCTCTACAATATTATCAATTTCAGCTCGGAAAACTTGAGGCAATGTTGATGGCTGACCGAAATGACTTCTAATATATAGCGTCTCGTAAAATGGGATAGTGGTCGGGACGGGTTGTGTATCAAGAACAATTACATCCGCGAAAGCCCCAAGAAGTTCAAGGGACGAATCTGGACTCACTGCAATAACTAAGTTTTTCACTATCTTCATCATAACAAAAAGTTTAGAATGGTTGCTTACTTTATCATTAACCTATCTTGTTTGTGTTTGCATAATAACCCTATTCATACGATTATATATTGAGACACCCGTCTACTCCAAACCGGGCACGCCCGTATGGAATTTCTTTCTAAAGAAAGGTTGCTGATAATGGATACGTCCGCCAGCATTTCTCGTCCGATTGATTTCATCACCGAAAAGGTGTCAGTACCTACCCACATGACCCGCGACGACTATGCCGACTTGTTCGAGGCAGTGCAGAAACTTCTCGCTCCCTCTTTGTCGAGCATCGGTTTAAAACCACTTGAACAGATTGCTGATCGAATGTTTCCCACTAAAACAGCTGAGCATCTCGACAGCAAGTTCCGCGGTTCTCGGCTCGCCCTTGTATACCAAACACCGCACATCAAAAATGCACGTTCAGGAAACGAGTTTATACATGAGGTATACCTCACCGAACAGAACTACTGGATAATTCTGAAAACGTGGAGGACGGGTCCTGACGCGGTTAAGGTAGTATCTACGCGCGCACAATTCTTGTCGTATTACGATGAGATTCGTGTAGATAATTTATTACACCCGAGTCATTGGCTAGTGGAAGCTCCGCGCCTCCTCGTAGGCCGAACAATCAATAAGGCGGAAGCTCGTTTGAGCGACCTGCGAGAACTCGAAAATAAGCTTGATGCATGGGAACGACGGTATCAGCTTATTAGCGCAAGCAATATTTAACTCCACGACATCCGTGTCGAGCTTTATTAAAAGCTCCGCGTTGATTCGTGGAGCTTTTCTTTATATAGAGAATACTATCCAGTAACATTCTCGGAAGACAGGTTAAATAATTTCTTGTCAGCAATCCAAATATTTAATATATTGCCATCTTCTACTATCTGATTTGAAAATACATACCCTACCTTCTCGGCAATTCTATTACTGGCTATATTATCAGGGCTCGCTCTAAGAATAATTTTATCAAGTCCTAATGTTCCAATTCCAAAATTTGTTAGTGCATGTACCGCTTTAGTAGTTAAACCACGCCCCGATTGAGCCGCATCAATCCAATAACCTATTATGGCTTGCTGGTTCATGTCTTTTAAGCCTCTTAAATTAATATCACCAACTATTATGCCGTCAAGTTCTATTCCGTAAGTATAAGCCTTGCCCTCTGTTCTATTTTTAAGCGTCTGCATAATATATTCACGAGAATCATCAACTGTTTTAACATTTGATACCCATGGCAGGAAACTGCTCAAATACTCGCGATTTTTATCCGTGAGTTCAAACAGTTTAGCGGCCTGTTTCGGCATCAGCTGAACTAGCCTTAGCTTTTTGTTTATATTTAAAATCTCGTAACTCATGACTATATAGTAGCAAAAGCCACCTGGTTTGAGACTTTTCTATAACACTGACGTTTGACAGCCCCTAGTAGAAGAGCTTCGAACTACTATTCAACAGTCACAACTATCTATTTATCATAGATAACTCTGGTTGTTGCCCGAAATTTGACGCTTTCGGGCGGCGTTTTGTGGATTTAGCACTCGACTATTTCAACCTTGACACATTCGCCGAGGTCAAAGGCGTAAGCATTCTCACGGGGGACGACATAGCCGTGCTGGATGCGGTCTACAGTCAACAGGTTGACTGTGTTTCGTGCGCCGACATAGTCGTCGCCAGCTTGGAGCTCGCCAGGAATTTCCTTGACAAAGATGCCGGTTTTGTCGATCTCGACCGTTTCTCCATCGCGGAGACGGCTAAGGACGGTTAGGCCAGGGTGCTGGTTGAATGTCATAGCGTTCCAATCAATAGAGTCGAATGTGAAGTTGCAAATCCTAACTCGGAGTATTCCTCACAAGTTTTTTAATTATAGCATAAGTAGTAATAAAAGTCAATATCTAGGAAGCGTGTTCCGACGAAACTCTATACTAGACATATGTTAATAAATGTTATAAAATATACATATTCTCATCGGACTTCTCTTGAAAGGATGTATCCATGGGTGAAGAAACTGAAAATACGAATCGAAGATATATCATAATCACGATTGTCTGCGGTGTCATCTTCGTGGCCATCTGGGCTTTTGCAATTGTTCGTGAAGTAACACCGCCCGAGCCAAGAATCATGGTATGCGAATTTGAGCGAGGGCTATACATTGTCATCGACGAGTCGGACTTCAATCCTGACGTTTACTCGAAGAACCTTGACGAATGCCTAAAGTCATCCGTATCTCCAAACCCATAACCACCCGCACTCTGTCGAGGACCTCAGTCCTTCGGGGCTGCGGGTTTTCGCTTTATAAAACTATTTTGCCGGTCTTGTGGCCGAGCTTCGAACTTACAGTTCTAGCATTTTTCGTTTTTGATCTTCGTTAAGAGTCGTGAACAGGCCAATTCGTGGCTGAATATTCATCCAGCCTATATACTTGTTGGATTGATAATAAAGCCCCGCGATAGAAACTTCCATGTCGTTAAAAATTCCCCTACCTTTTAGGTCTATCGGCTCCTCTTCGTATTCTTTCACATCGTTCCTAACGTTAACACGAGCCCTTCTGATACTAAGATCTCTGGTCAACAAATAAGTCCTATCTATATTAGGATTTTTAGGCGTTTCACCTAGATGATAGACATCCTCACCAAGCGGTAGCGCCTCTCCTACTGCTATAGAACCGAGGATAGTCCTTCTATTGCGGTGAAGACCTCGTTCAAAGGCTTGGCTTAAATCATCTAAATCACCTACTTCGGGGAGGTGCAGTTCAGTTTTATAGACTGGAAATATCATAGATATATAAAATACCACAAAAAGTGGTACTTGTAAATATCTTATGCTTGGCAGCCCTCACTAGACGAGCTACGAACTCTTATTGTTGATTAGAGTCGAGCGAATCAAGCGTTCCTTCGTAAGCACGAAAGGCTAAATTTCCAGTAATAAATACGTTTACCGGTTGTTCATAAGGAGTCCAGAATTCTGCAGCTTCAGTTCTACCTGCTTGCCTGAGAGTATTCACCGCATCAGTACCATTGATTGATACTGGAACATCTAGACGTTGGGCATTGAAAGCTGAAAAATCAAAATCATTTAGTTCGCCGAGAGCTAATTTGGCTAGACTATGCTGTCTAACGGGCAAGGCAAGTTCGAGCCATTGTTTTTTTATTTCCAAAGGTACGTTAATATCGCTTTTCGGTATCTCCCGGACAGTGAAACTTGCAACGATAGGATTTTGTTCTGACATAGGTTAATTCTCCTATTAAAGTAGATATATGGCAAGCATGAGCGTAACAGCCCCTAGTGGAAGAGCTTAAAACTGTTACTCATACGACTCATGCCGATACTTACCTAGCACCGCGTCAAGCTCGTTGCCGTCAATCCATCGATAAGGGCAGTGAGAGCATACGTCTAGTACGACGTCTGTCATTTGGTACCGAGTCTGGCGCATTTCATGTTCACAGTGGGGACAAAATAGCTCACCGTGCTTAACATCGGTTATTTCTGAAATTACTTTTGGCGGCCTGCCAAATACTTCAGAAAGTTCTTTGATTATGTGAGTACTATCTTTACGCACATCCAACATATCGCTGCCTTGAATGAGATACCCATGCCCCTCTGGGCACGCTAACCATTGCTTGCCTTCTTTCAACTCCGTTTTGCAAACCGGACACTGGAGCTTTAGGTAGGAGTCTTTTAGTTCTTCACCTATTTGCGTGACGAAGAGCTTGGCATCACCTATTGAGGTGACTTGCGGAAAGGCAGGCTTAATGAGGCGTATAAATTCGTCAGCAATCTCAAGTGACGGCAACAGCCCTTCGTCCAAAAAATACAGCGTATTATTAATAATTTCCCAATGAAACTCTTTACAGAAATCGATATTAAACACCATCGCTTGAGGGTCAAGGTGGTACCTACTTAAAGATTGCTGCCCTTCTTCGGCATAAAGAGAGAAGTACGTTTGGTAATTACCCTCAAGAATAACTGGCTCCATATTATCGTTCGCCAACCAGGACTTGCCCGTCTCACCAGAAGGGATACCAATAAGATGCAGCTCTGTTTTAAACGGGAGAGAAAAAGCATATATACCCTTAACCTCACGAAGATTAGTTTCGGATATATCCCCCACCATGTACATATACGGGTTATTAGCAGCTGTACGTCCGCCGTTGCCAAATGAAACAAGGTTAGAAATTCCGTGAGTTAGAAGGATTGATTCTTTTTTGTCGGTCATAGATTTACTATAGCAAGAAGACTCCGGTTCAGAGGCTTTTTGTAATGTTTATGCTTGGGAGTTATTTGCGGACAAGCTTCGAACTTTTATGACGAAGTATAAGTTTTAAATGTGCTCCATTTAGTATCTTTTTGTATCATGAATTGAAGTTCGTGTGTCGGAAATTTAATACCAATTGCTTTGACTAACTCTTCGTATGCTTCAGGTGTCCAATTTTGTGCATATAAAACAAACTCGCGCATACCATTGGTAGTAATTGTCATGACGAGCTGTGCCTCATCCTGAAGAGATTTAGCTATATTGTCTTCAATTTTAAATAATACTTTTGCCTCAGAATCGCTTGGAAGCCCCTGATCATTCGGGTCGTTTAGCGGGACGGCTATACCTAGTTGGTATGGATACGCTCTGTGCCCAATCGCCTCCTTGAGGTATTCGTTGTATCTTACGAAAATCGGTAAACCTTGGCTTATACCGGACTTGATTATCCAAGATTCTCCATATTCGTTTATAGGCAAATATTCTTTTTTCTTAAACATATCTTCATAATAGCAAAAAGCCTTCTAAACGGAGAATCATTTGATAATGCTTGATCATGACACGTGGAATGCTTCGCCACTTCGTCGCATATAAATAAATATGTAAACACATTTATCTTGCTCCTCGTGTTCGAACCACGGTAGCGCATTGCTAAAGCAATTCGCAAACCGTGTGCCCAATTTCATGTAGCCTGTTGCCAAAGAAAAAGACCAACATTCGTTGGTCTTTTTCTTTGGTAGCTCCTAGTGGACAAGCTTAGAACTTATATTATTACTTAACGTCAAATGTACCGAATATACGAAGAACTTCAGCAGCGTGCTTTTTAACATCCGGTGTTCCATGCTCTGCCATAAACGTAGTGTCAAATTTTTCGAGACGAGCAAGATTAGTTAGCCCCGCAAGATTATGAGTGTCTCCTTCGCCGGTATCAAAATTGCGTACCCATTCAAGTTTATTACCATTTTCATCGTACTGGATTGTAGCAGTCATAATTGTGCTCTCTGGCATAGTTCGAATTTTCTCGCCAGATGTACGCTTAAAATCACTCAACTTTCCAATATGCTGTTCTCTGTATAAAGAGTTTCGACTTGTAAAATCGGTTTTAACATCTTTACGTAATGCATCAACTAAACGGAATAAGCCCTCAGCGGTAGACCATTGAACACTCGAAATCTGCTCATTAACGAATATGGTAATAAATTCACCATTATCTAATTTTGCTTTTTGGGCAACACTGTCGTAATCACTGAAATCTTCTATATTATGTATCATTGCAGGCTCCGTATAGTTTAGGTCTATAATGCCGTACTCTATTAGATAGAGCAAGTGTAATCATTAAACGAGATTATTGAGTACATAAAAACAAATAAAAAGTCTCGAGATGGAGACTTTTTATAACGTAAGCTTCTTGGCAGCCCCTAGTGGACGAGCTTCGAACCATATTTGTATATGATCCGCTCAAATAAAGAGTCGCTTTCGCTAAAATCAGAATGATTTCGGAATGCTACTTCGTCGGCATCCTCACCTGCTTTGAATGAAAACTCTTGTTCCATCATAATTACCTTATATATAAGCCAGAATGCCATAGCGTCTTTACTATCAACGTAAAATGATTCGGTGCCAATAAATTCTGCTTTGAATTCTGTATCTATAAATGCTTCTTCGTAAAGTTCTCTTTTTAACGCATTTATTGGATTTTCGCCGTGGTCAATACCACCTCCAGGAAGTGTCCAGTCGTCACCTTCGTGAACAGCAAAGACTTTACCATCATTGTTTTGTATAATCGCTTTAACTGATACTCTATAGAATGATTCTGGGTATTGGCCTTGTTTCATAATTGAAGTATAACAAAAAGCCTCCAAAAAGGAGGTTTTTCTATCATGCTTGTGCTTGGCAGGGGTACGTGGAATGCTTCGCCACTTCGTCGCCGTCAAAGTTGTAAACACTTTTGCCTTGCTCATTGTGTTCGACCCACGGTTAAGCGTATTGCTAAAGCAATTCGCAAACCGTAGCCCAATTTCATGTAGCCTGGGCCAGAAAAAAGACGAACAGGAGTGTTCGTCGTTTTTCTTGGCAGCCCCTAGTGGACGAGCTTAGAACTATTGACCTAAGCTTTTTTGACCATTCTTCCATTAAAAGTAAGACTTACTCTACCTAATGCTGTTTGAATATCACTTCTTGGCGTTTCTAGCTTATCGGATAATGTATCAATAATTGTAACTCCATCTAATTCACCTGCTTCATCCATATATTGTTCTATTTGGACAGCTAGGGCTTGGATTGCTGGTTCAGCTACGACGGGACTTAGTTCTGACAATAATTTTGTTTCCATATAAACACTATAACAAAAAGCCTCCAAAACGGAGACTTTTCTATAATGCTAATGCTTGGCAACACCTAGTGGACGAGCTTAGAACTTATTGTTGTAAAGCTAGCTTAACATCAGCAACTATTCTAGCGTCCTCACTGTAAACTTGCCAGTTGTTTTCTTTTGCTACTTTTTTCAACTCGACCGTTGGCTCGACACAGAATGGGTACTTTGCCATTTCAAGCATCTCCCTATCACCCTCTGAATCACCAAATGCAAATTCTATTGAGTAATGAGACAGTATTTCCCTTTTAGAGCTATTACCGGCTAAGGATGAGGTAATCTCTCCACTATAGACTCCGTCTACTATTTCATAAACAGTCGAAAATGAACCATCTAGGTCAAAGTGCGCAACAATCGCTTTCGCTAAATATTCCGGTTCGGCAGTTACAGCAACCTGGTGAAAACTTTTTTGTCGAAGCAATTTAATTACTTTGTCACCAAAAGATCTGAATAAGTCTTCGTTATTTTCAATAAAATCTTTGGTGTGTAAGTTTAAATCGACGACATTTACTCCTGCTAGAGACCTTGAGTGAGCATTTAGTAGCTGCTGGACAGTGTCTTCGTATGCGAGTTCTCCTTTTTTGTATTTCGTAAGAAGGTCATTGATAGTGGCAAATGACGCATCATCGATAATTCCATCACTATGCTCATTCGCAACCAGTGGAACAAATAGCATGCTTTTAGCTAATGTTCCGTCGATGTCGTAGCAGGCAAATTTAGATTCCATAGAACAACTATAACAAAAATAGACCACAATATTGCAGTCTATTTTAGGCATAAGCTCTATGGCAGGGGTACGTGGAATCGAACCACGGTTTCAGGTTTTGGAGACCTACGCACTAACCGCTGTACTATACCCCTAAGCTCCACAATTGTAACAGATTGAATACCATATAGTCTATATGTGTCGTACGCGGCGCTATAGTCTTTACGCTTAGGCTTCACCCTGTTACCATAAACTTAACAAGAAAAGGGAGTGGTGAATGCATGTAGTTGTCGTTGGTGGGGGTTTTGGTGGTGTTAAAGCCGCACTCGAACTTAGCAAAAAACAAATTGGAAAGATTACGTTAATATCGGACGAATCTTATTTTTTGCACCACGCTACATTATATGCAACCGCAACGGGCAAGAACTTTGCTGAATCTATCGTTCCTCTAAATACTATCTTTGCGAATCATCCCAATGTTGAGTTGGTGCAAGATAAAATTACCAGCTTCGACCCTAAACGTCACCTTATTACCGGCAAAAAAGATTATCATTACGACAAGCTTGTACTCGCCCTTGGCTCGGTGACTACCTACTTTGGTATTGAAGGTATGAAAGAACATTCTTACGGTATTAAAAATATCGAGCAGATTAAAGAGTTTCACGAACACATTCACGATTCGTTAGTGCATAAACAGCTTGATAAGGAGTATTTCATTATCGGTGCTGGTTCGACTGGTGTCGAGATGTCCGCTGCCTTAAACGATTATTTGAAAGAACTCAAAATTACTTACCGTCTGAAACAAACGGCTTCGAAAGTAACATTAGTCGAGGCTGCACCGCGCATTACCCCTCACCTATCTAAAACGGCCTCAAGCAAGATTGCCAATCAGCTAAAGAAGCAAGGTATTAGAGTGAGGGCAAACCACCGCGTAGGTGCATTGAAAGATGACAAGATCATTGTTGATGGTAAGGCGTACCCTACGACAACCGCTATTTGGACCTCGGGCGTAGCGAACAATCCATTTTTCAAGCATAATGCCGATAATTTCCACCTTGCGGCTGATGGCCGAGTGAACGTGAACCCTTACCTAGAGGCACTTGATGACGTATACGTTATTGGTGACAACAATACGGTTAAATACAGTGGCACCGCGTGGCCAACCCTGAACCAGGCGAAACATGTCGCAAAAAACATTACCTACCTTGCAACTGGTCGCGCACAGCAACACTTTCACCCTAAATCAGCACCATCGGGTATTCCGCTTGGGCCAAAATGGGGGTACGTTGAATGGCACGGCATTTACGTTTCCGGGCGAACAGGTGCTCTTGCACGGCGCTTAATGGAGCTGTATGGTTACTGCCAATTGTTGCCTTTAAAGCAAGCAATTCCCGTTTGGCGAGCGCACGAATTACCGGCTGTGGAAAAATAAACAACAATCTTTCATTTTAAGCGTAAGAGCTGTTGTAAAAGCCTACGCTTAGAACTATAATCAGGGCAGAAAACGTGGCCAGAAATATAAAGGAGCTATCGAGACGCTACGGCGCCTCGTAAATAGGGGTTATGAAAATTTTAATGTTGGGCTGGGAGCTTCCTCCACACAATAGTGGCGGTTTGGGAGTTGCATGCTATTACCTCTCAAAGGCTTTAGCTCTTAATGGCGCTGATATTGATTTCGTCGTTCCTTACGCTGCGAAACATGAAAATGTCGACTTTATGAAGATTCACCATGCCACACAGCTTTCACCGCTGCATAAATTTGGTATGGGTGCATACGACTCTAACTTCCTCCTTGAAGAAAAAGGCCACGACGAGCTTGGTGAGCTTAAAACTATCCGAGATGTTCAACACCGTTACAATAAATTCGTTACCGAATTAGTACCTGGCAAAGAGTACGATGCTATTCACGCCCACGACTGGTTAACAATGGAAGCTGGCATGATTGCCAAGCAACTGACTAACGCACCCTTAATCGTTCACGTCCACGCTACCGAGTTCGACCGTTCAGGTGGCAACCAAGGTAACCCAATCGTCCATGAAATTGAATACCAAGGCTTAATGATGGCCGACCGTATCCTTGCCGTTAGCGCTATTACCAAAAAAATTATTGTCGAGAAGTATGGCATTCCAGCTGATAAGGTTGAAGTGGTTCACAACGCCATTGACCCTGAAAGCCTAAACGATGGCTACGAATATGATAATCGCACTTACCGCTACCTTGAAGGCCTCAAAGACGAAGGCTACACCATTATTAGCGCAGTGACGCGTTTCACTATCCAAAAAGGCTTAGCGAACCTTGTACGCGGTGTCGCTAAGGCATCTGAAAAGTACGACCGCTTCGCATTACTGCTCGCTGGTGACGGCGAACAGCGTGATGAACTTATCCGTTTAGCTGCCGACCTTGGCATTTCTGACAAAATCTTCTTCACTGGGTTCGTACGTGGCAAGCAATGGCGCGACGCCTACAGCGTATCCGACGTCTTTGTTCTGAGCTCTATTAGCGAACCTTTCGGCCTTACAGCCCTTGAAGCGGCACACCACGACAACGCGCTTATTGTCACTAATCAATCAGGTGTAGGCGAAGTGCTGCAAAGTATTTTCCGTTACGATTTCTGGGATGTTGAGCGCTTAGCTGACCAACTGGTTGGTATTGCCACCTCACCCGCCCTTAAAGATTCTCTCCGTAAAAATGTCGTCAACGAATACGCACGGCTTTCTTGGCACGATGTCGCTAAGAAATGTATGAGCCAGTACAGTAAAGTTGCTACGCCGGACAACGTGCTAGTTGGAGCATTCGCATAATGCCTCAAAATAAACGCGGCATCACGCTTTATATGCATGTTCACCAACCGTACCGCGTACGCGAGTACAGCGTGTTTGATACCTCAACTGACCACAATTACTTTGTCGACGCAGACAACCAGAGCAACCGCAGTAATGAAAAGATTCTTAACAAAGTTGCCGACAAGTCATACCGTCCAATGAACGCGCTGCTTGAAAAGCTTCTTAACAAACACCCAGATTTCAAAGTGTCACTCAGCATTACCGGTACCTTTATCGAGCAAGCTGAACAATGGGCGCCAGACGTTCTTGAAAGCTTCAAACGCCTTGTAGCTACTGGCCAAGTTGAGATTGTCGCCGAAACGTATTACCACTCACTCGCCTTCTTTTATAGTCGTACTGAATTCGAACGCCAAGTCGAAATGCACAAAGCAAAAATTCGCGAGCTATTTGGCGTTGAAACGAACGTCTTTCGTAACACCGAACTTGCCTACAATGACGAATTAGCACAATGGGCCGATGGCTACGGCTTTAAGGGTATTCTCGCTGAAGGCTGGGACCCAATCCTTGACTGGCGCAGCCCTAACTTTGTATACAAACCTGAAGGTACCAAAGATATTGCCTTACTTCTTAAAAATTATCGTTTAAGTGATGACCTCGCTTTCCGCTTCAGCAACCGTGAATGGCAAGAATGGCCACTCACCGTTGATAAATATACTCAGTGGATGGAAGCGTCTATCCAAGACCAACCGCTGGTTAACCTTTTCATGGACTACGAGACCTTCGGTGAACACCAATGGCAAGATACGGGTATCTTTGAATTCTTCGAAGAATTCGTTGGCCGTTGGCTTGAAGATGAGAATAATACTTTCTATACGACCTCAGAAGCAATTGCCGCTAATGAACCAGCTGGTGTTATCAGCATGCCCAACACCGTTACCTGGGCCGATGCCGAACGTGACCTTACTGCCTGGGTTGGTAACAGCATGCAGCACGAAGCGATGAAACACATTTACTCACTGGAAGCTGACGTTATTCGTACACAGGACAACGACCTTATTGCTGATTGGCGTAAACTGCAAACTTCAGACCACGCGTACTACATGTGTACCAAATGGTTTACCGATGGTGATGTGCACGCCTACTTTAGCCCGTATGACTCTCCATACGACGCCTTCTTGTATTACATCAATGCTGTCCGCGATGTTCGTTGGCGTTTACATGAAACTCACCGCACAGGAGGCTTAAGTGGCTAGATCAATTGTACTCAGTAACGGCGAACTTCACGTAGGCTTAAATAAATACGGGGTCGTACACGATTTCTATTACCCATATGTTGGGTTTGAAAACCACGTTGCCGGCCCTTCACTCCGCCACAAGGTAGGCGTATATATTGACGGCGTACTCAGCTGGACTGACGACGATACCTGGAGTTTCAGTCACCACTACCCAAGCACAAGTTTAGTAGGCCACACAATTGCAAAAAACGAAGCCATTGGTATTGTGCTTGAATTCGACGACACCGTCGACTCTGACATGAGTGTGTTTATCCGTAACATACACGTAGTTAATACGTTCGAACAGGCCCGTGACATTCGTTTGTTTATGTATCAAGCCTTCGCTATTGGCGATTCGCGCAGCAACACTGACACTGCCCAATACTTACCGGATAGCGACGCTATCCTTCATTACCGTGGCCGTCGTGCATTTGTTATTTCCGGCACCACAGCCGACAATAAACCGTTCGACCAACACTCGATTGGGCTGTTTGGTATTGAAAACCACGAAGGTACCTTCAAAGATGCTGAAGATGGCGAACTCGGCGGCAACGTTGTCGAGCACGGCCGCGTTGACTCTATTTTAAGGTTCTCTTTACACATCGAAGGTCGTTCATCTGCTCGCGTTCATTATTGGATTGCCGCTGGCATGAGCAACCGCGAAGCGTTATATATTCATAAACAAGTCCAAGACCAAGGTATTGACGCTCGTATTCACAAAACCGCAGCCTGGTGGCAAGAATGGCTCCAGCCAAGTATCGACTTCGCGCAAGGCCTACCAAAAGACCACCAAGACCTTTTCTTAGAAAGTATGATGATTATTAAATCGCAAATCGACAAACGCGGCGCGGTTATGGCTAGTACCGATACAACTATGCTGAACTACTCCCGCGATGCCTACGCCTACTCATGGCCACGTGACGGCGCTAACACTATCTGGCCGCTTGTTCGTTTAGGTTACTACCAAGAAGCCTACCGTTTCTTCGAGTTCTGCCAACGCGGCCTGCACCCGGGTGGTTACTTAATGCACAAATACCGGGCCGATGGTGCGCTCGGTAGTAGCTGGCACCCTTACGTACATGCAGACGGTGTCGTTTCGCCACCTATCCAGGAAGATGAAACAGCTTTAGTACTATTTGTATTCGTACAATTTTACCAACTCAGCAAAGACAGCTCGCTGATTAAAGAGTTTTACCATTCAATGATTCGCCCAATGGCTGATTGGATGTCTGAATTCGTCGACCCTATTAGTGGCTTACCAAAACCAAGCTATGACCTTTGGGAACAAACCTTCTCAACCAGTACTTATACAACTGCCGTTACATATGCAGCACTTATTGCGGCCTCAGAACTCGCTATTGTTGCCGGTGAAGAAGCTAATGCGGTCAAATGGCGCACTGCAGCTGAAGACATTCAAGCAGCTGCCCACAAACACTTGTTCAACCAAGAACGCCAAGTATTCTACCGCGGTATTAATGTTATAAAAGGTGAAATTCAATACGATGCAGTACTCGACGTTTCGTCGACATACTCCGCATTCCTCTTCGGGCTCTTCGACGCTAACAGCCCGGAAATTCAAGCTTCAATTGCAACTATTCAAACGAAGTTTAATACCACTCCTGATAGTCCTGGCTTACCACGTTCTGAAGATGACGATTACCGCCGTACGAAACAAGGCATCGCTGGAAACTACTGGTACATCACCACCCTTTGGCACGCGCAGTACCTTATTGAAAAAGATAACAACGAAGATGCCTTGAAAATTCTTAACTGGATTAAATCACATGCTATGCCTACCGGTATGCTGAGTGAGCAAATCGACCCTGTTGATGGCGCCTTCATTTCGCCTGCCCCACTTACTTGGTCACACGCTGAATACGTATCGACCCTTATAGATTTCGTCGGAAAAGGTAAATAATGTCTGTTCGGGTGGCCACTTTTAAGCACATGGTGCGGCGTTTTACACCGCAACTTCGTAGCCGTGCAAAGGTATTAAAAACATTCGCTAACAGAATGGGCTTTGTGCATTTTGGTATGGTCGACCAGCATGATGATGATTACGATGCTATTCGCGGTTTCACTGCATCACTTACGCATATTGATTCTGATTACATGGTTGGTACGTACGAAGGCTATAACTTCCGTATTGTTGACCGTTTTGATAGTTATAAGCACGGTGGGCACTCACACGAGCAGCTGTGGTGCATTATTGAGATTGATTTGCATGAGAACCAGGTTCCACATGTATTCCTTACACCGACAGGCCATGAGGCCGGCGAATACGATAAACTATTTACCGTTCAACCTTACTTACAGCCGCTTAATACGATGCTTCTGCAGAACCGTAGCTCAGAACTTCACGGTCGCTACCAAATTCTTGCCCGTACTACGCACACCGCTGACGTTGAGCAATTATTAACCTCACCTATGGTTGCTGGGATTGCTTCACGCTTCTGGCCACACGGTGTCGAGTTTAATAATGACAAATTATATCTTTATATAACACAACACCGCCTAACAAAGACGGTGTTGGAAACTTCACTTGCATCTGGGCTATGGTTAGCCGAAATGCTCGATGAGTTGAAAGAGGACTAGCCCTTACGA
>Ga0247817_10000089_pt1 | contig 81075 bp, 71 predicted proteins | sample UWRJL212509R1_FD_178010 | JGI IMG/M metagenome (GOLD analysis project Ga0247817, IMG submission 178010) | Plant litter microbial communities from Arlington Agricultural Research Station in Wisconsin, United States - UWRJ-L212-509R-1 | ecosystem: Environmental > Terrestrial > Plant litter >... | reverse complement strand
AACTAGGTAGAAGGATTTACTGTTTTTTGGGTATTGAATTAAGCATATAGATTTTAAACCTTTGAATAACGAATTGCCAAGCCACGTTGTTCGGGGTTTTCAATCTGCAGGAACTCCGAATGGTGGCAAGGCAAAAATTGCTAACCAATAATTAATTTTTATGAAAAAGACAAACAAAAAATCAATGTTTAAAAGAATGGCAGTAGTGCTTTGCACTGTCTTGATCGGCGCACTTTCATCGTGCAGCAGTGATGACAACGGAGGAACAATCACAAATCCTGGAGGCGAGGGAAAACAAATAAAATTGACCATTACGGCCAACGGAGTGCTGACAGACGACTACCTGTCATTCGTGGCGGTCGGCGGGGCACTTTCAGGGGCAAACGAAAGCACTGTCTGGAAAGTAAATGGCGTAACGCAAACCAACGAAGAATCGGTGAGCCTTGACAAAAATGACTTTGCCGGAACCACAAAAACCTATGTTATCGAGTCAGTCGTGCCATTGCGCCTGGCAGTTGTGGGCATGCAATTTCTTGCCAATGGAACAAGAAGCTACACGATCAGCTACAAAGCTGAGGTAAACGGCCAAGTGGTAAAAGAGGACAATAATATAACTGTTTCTGCGACGCAAGATTATACCCACGACTATACTTACTAAGTTTGTTGTTGCAGGCAGCAGTTATCAAAAAGCGCTATATGTAATGTATAGCGCTTTTATTTTTTAATAGCATCACGAGTTTTTCCAAAGTTTATTTATTGCCAAAAATCTACTCTTCATTATCCAAAATCTTAATCATCTTAAAAGATTTCAATAAATGAAAAAGCCCTGGCAGAATCAAAACGCCGCCGATGATTAGTGAAATCGCTAGCACTTCAATTACCTTATCAGGAGCTGTATTTTCTAAAAGGCTGACAGAACCTTTATCGGTAATTATAATATCAGGATAATGTGCCAACAAGGCTGCAGAAATAATCAGCAAAACCTGAAGTCCGGCGAAGAAACGGCACAAGATATGTTCTCCCTTTCGGATGCTGTACCACAAGGGAAACAATAAAATGGCAGAAAAAACGACCAATCCGATGGCATTGTAATTTTTTACAAAATCTAAAACGAAGGCATGGCTTCCGGTAAAACCTACAATCAAAACTATAAGTCCGAGGACTACTACGGCATAAGTGGCGATTGTGGCTTTTCTGATGTAAAGCTTTCTGTTTTCTTGATTGACTTCGCCAATTAAAAAAGTAGCCGCAAGAAACGTACAAAGCGCGGCAAAAAACAAACCGATAACAATGGGAAATGGATTCAACCAAGGCGCAATGAAATAAGCTGCAAAATCACCATTCGGATTATCTTCCATCAAAGAAATATTGCCGCTGAGCAACGCGCCAAAAGTCATTCCGAGGAATATGGGCGTTACCAGGCAGGAAAACTCAAACATCTTGTCATAAAGCAACTGCGATTTGTCTTTTACTGCATCATAATGGCGAAACACAAAAGCAACGCCCCGAAGCGTAATGCCAAGCAAAACCAAAGTCAGCGGAATATGCAGATAAACGACCAAAATATTATAATAAGCCGGAAAGGCAATCCACAGAATTACGATCAGAATGATAATCCAAATGTGATTTGCTTCCCAAACAGGTCCCATGACGCTATAAACTGTTTTCTTGATCAGCTTTTTATTTTCCTGTGAAGAAAAAAGCTCGAGTATGCCCGCTCCAAAGTCGGCGCCGCCCAAAAGCACATAAAGAAAAAACGAAAAAACAGTAAAGAATAAGACAACGTACAACATAGCCTAGATTTTAGAATTGTTCAGCACTTTTATTTGGCGGCTCATCAGCCAAGTCACGGCCACAGCCAAAACGGTGTACAGCAAAACATACATATAAAAACTGTAAATCATTCCCGGCATTGGCGTTACGGCATCTTTTGTGCGCATGACATTGTGGATAATCCACGGCTGACGGCCAACTTCAGTGACAATCCAGCCAGCTTCAAGCGCTAGAAATCCTGTTGGCGCAAGACAGGCAAAAAACAGCCAGTACTTTTTATTTTCCTGCCACTTGGTTTTCTTCAGGCTTATGAAATAAAAAATTCCGGAGAACAGCATCAGCGTTCCTAAGCCGACCATCAATTGAAAAGCATAATGCGTGATGGCGACTGGCGGACGGTTTTCTTTCGGAAAATCATTAAGGCCTTTAACCTCAGCGTCAAAATCTCCAAAAGACATAAAAGACAGCATTTTTGGAATTTCAATTTTATAAGATACTTCCTGGGTTTCTTCGTTGACAATGCCTCCAATGTAAAGCGGTGCGCCTTTTTCAGTATGGTAATGCGCTTCTAAAGCGGCGAGTTTTGCGGGCTGTCTTTGGGCAATATCCTTGGCAGAAAGATCACCGCTCAAAGGCTGTAACAAAGCGACAACTGCACCGATGCTGATGGCTATTTTAAAAGCGGCTTTGTGCAAAGTGACATTTCGATTTTTATAAACTTGGTAAGCGTGGATTCCGGCAACGGCAAAACTGGTGGCCGCAAAAGCCGCCAAAGTCATGTGCAATGCCTGCGTAAACCAAGCCGGATTCAAGAAAGCTTTTACGGGATCTATATTTAAAAATTTTCCGTCAATGTAGTCAAAACCAGAAGGCGCGTTCATCCAGCTGTTGGCAGAAACGACCAATATTCCGGACAAGACGCCGGAAACGCCGACAATTATTCCGGTGAACCAGTGGAATTTTTCTGGAATTTTGTTCCATCCGTAGAGGTAAAAACCTAACGCCAGAGCTTCTATGAAAAAGGCGGCGCCTTCGAGAGAAAACGGCATTCCGATAATCGGACCGGCATGTTTCATGAATTCGGGCCATAACAAGCCTAATTCAAAAGACAATGCGGTTCCTGAAACGGCTCCGGTTACGAAGAAAATAGCTACGCCTTTTTGCCACGATTTGGTCAAGGCAAGAAAAACTGGGTTTCGGGTTTTGAGGAATTTGTAGTGGGAAATTACCATGAAGAACGGCATCACCATTCCGATACAGGCAAAAACAATATGAAAGATTAACGTGAATGCCATCTGCATTCTGGCAGCATCAAGATTTTCCATAGAAAGGATTTTTAATTGGCCTTCTACAAAGATACTTGATACGCAGTTTTTACGCTAGCAAAACAAGGCTTAATATTCGATCGAACATCTCATTTACAGACCTGTTTCAGAATTAAGACTATAATTGTGCAGAATGATTTTTTAAGGGGAAATCGTTGGTTATTTTATCGAATTTGGCTTTTATTTTGGTGAGTTGTGCAGTAGCAAAAAAGCTATTTGCCCTTGATTTCTTTGTAGTAGCCATAATTTATCCATCCTATAAAAAATAAAATAACTGCTGCAGGAATGATGGTATAATAATTCAATAACGGAATTTCTAAACCTGTTGCGAATCGCATTGCCAGCGCGTAAATTAAAAAAGCCAAACCTGCAAAAATCAAGAAGTTCACTACCAAAACTGCGTTTGCTTTTTCTTTGTAATAATGGTAAGTCGTAAATATAACGGCGATTAAAGCTACAAAACTTAATCCCTTAAAAACCAGATTTTCAAAAGCGCTGATGCCCAAAATTGAAAAAACGACTAAAGAAATCAGATAAATAAAAGTCGGGAAAAAGTAAAACATGTTCAAGAAAATGCGGTCTTGCGCTTCGTCTAGCTGATCTGCCATGTGCGCATTTATTTCAGAAATATCAAAACCGTCTTGCTTCAATCGCTCGATAGTTTCTGATTTTGTGTAATTATTTCTGACATAACGCTCTAGTTCTTTTTTAAGGTCTTTCATTTTTGAGGACTTGTTTGTCTTTTGGGATTGCAAAAATACTTGTTTAAAACAAAAGACCTCTCTTTCAAAAGGCCTTTTTTTGTTATAACGATGAGATTGCTTCGTTCCTCGCAATGACTGTTACATATTCCTTCTATATTGTCCGCCGACTTCGAACAATGATGACGTAATTTCTCCCAAAGAACAAATCTTCGTAGCTTCCATCAATTGGGCAAAAATATTCTTATTATTGATGGCCACATCTTGAATAATCGAAAGCTGTTGTTCGGTTTCATCTGCATAAAATTTATGAAGATTGTCAAGCATAGTGATTTGGAACTGCTTCTCCTCTTCCGTCGCACGAATTACTTCCGCAGGAATAACCGTTGGCGAACCTTTAGAACTCAAGAACGTATTCACACCGATAATCGGGAACTCGCCCGTATGTTTCAGCATTTCATAATACATACTTTCCTCTTGGATTTTCGAGCGCTGGTACATCGTTTCCATCGCACCAAGCACGCCACCTCTTTCTGTAATTCTGTCAAATTCTAATAGAACAGCTTCTTCCACCAAATCCGTCAATTCTTCAATAATGAACGAACCTTGAATTGGATTTTCGTTTTTTGCCAGACCTAATTCTTTATTGATAATCAACTGAATGGCCATTGCGCGACGAACTGATTCTTCCGTTGGAGTTGTAATGGCTTCATCATAAGCATTGGTATGCAACGAGTTACAGTTATCGTAAATCGCATATAAAGCTTGCAAAGTTGTACGAATATCATTGAAATCAATCTCTTGAGCGTGCAATGAACGACCCGAAGTTTGAATATGGTATTTCAACATCTGTGCTCTTTCGTTGGCTCCATATTTATTTTTCAAAGCTTTCGACCAAATTTTTCTAGCCACACGACCAATCACTGCATATTCAGGATCGATCCCGTTTGAGAAGAAAAAGGATAAGTTTGGTCCGAAATCGTTGATATCCATTCCACGGCTCAAATAATATTCCACGTAAGTGAAACCATTGGCCAAAGTAAACGCCAATTGCGTGATTGGATTGGCACCAGCTTCCGCGATATGATAACCCGAAATCGAAACCGAATAGAAGTTTCTGATGTTATTCGTAATAAAATATTCCTGAACATCACCCATCAATCTCAAGGCAAATTCTGTTGAGAAAATACACGTGTTTTGAGCTTGGTCTTCTTTCAAAATATCCGCTTGAACCGTTCCTCGAACTTGTGAAAGCGTTCTTACTTTAATTTCTTCGTAAATTTCTTTTGGCAAAACCAAATCTCCGGTAACACCTAAAAGCATCAAACCTAAACCGTTATTGCTTTCTGGAAGATCACCATTATATCTCGGTCTTTCTAAACCTTTTTTCTTATAAATCTCATGAATGATCGCTTCCACTTCATCTTCAAGATTATTTTCTTTGATGTAAATTTCGCACTGCTGATCAATCGCCGCATTCATAAAAAACCCAAGCAACATCGGAGCCGGACCATTGATGGTCATACTCACAGAAGTCAGCGGATGCGCCAAATTGAAACCAGAATATAATTTTTTCGCATCATCCAAACAACAAATCGAAACTCCGGCATTACCAATTTTTCCATAAATATCCGGACGCAAATGCGGGTCGTTTCCGTATAAAGTTACACTGTCAAAAGCCGTCGATAAACGTTTTGCAGGCAAACCAGCACTCACATAATGGAAACGCTTGTTCGTTCTTTCAGGACCGCCTTCACCAGCAAACATCCTAGATGGATCTTCGCCTTCTCTTTTGAAAGGATACAATCCAGAGGTAAAAGGAAATTCTCCAGGAACATTTTCTTGCAGGTTCCATTTTAAAATATCGCCCCAAGCTTCGTATTTTGGCAAAGCAATCTTTGGGATTTGAGAATGCGACAACGATTCTGTATGTGTTGCAATTTTTATTTCCTTGTCACGTACTTTAAAAGTATAAACAGGATTCTTGTATTTGTTTACTTTTTCGTCCCAAGTCAGGATGATTTCCCAATTGTAAGGATCTAAATCCATCTTCACTTTGTCGAATTGGTTTAGAAGTAAATTCAGGAAGATTCTGTTTTCATCGTCTCCTTCTCCCGAAGCTTCGGGAGCACTTTTATAAACCGAATCATCGTTAATTCCAGTTTTAGTAATCTCAGGTTTTTTGCCCGAAACCGATTCGATGGTTTTGAAAATTCCGTATAATTTTTGGGCGACTTGCTGTTGGGTCAAAGCAGTCGCATCATACTTTCTATTATTTTCAGCAATTTCAGAAAGATAACGCGTTCTGTGAGGCGGAATCACGAAGATTTTCTCGCTCATTTCACGCGTAATTTGGAAGGTAGAAACCAAATCAGATTCGGTTTTTTCTACAATCTTATCCATAATTGCTTTGTAAAGCGTGTTCATTCCTGGATCGTTGAACTGCGAAGCAATTGTTCCGAAAACCGGCAAATCATCTGGATTTGCGTCCCAAAGATTATGATTTCTCTGGAATTGTTTTTTCACATCACGCAAAGCATCCAAAGAACCTCTCTTGTCGAATTTATTGATGGCCACCAAATCGGCAAAATCAAGCATGTCGATTTTTTCCAATTGTGTCGCAGCACCAAATTCTGGTGTCATTACATATAACGAAACATCAGAATGGTCCATGATTTCAGTATCCGATTGCCCGATTCCTGAAGTTTCTAATATAATAATATCGTATTTCGCTGCTTTTAAAACCTGAATGGCTTCGGCAACATATTTAGACAAGGCCAAATTCGATTGACGCGTTGCCAACGAACGCATATAAACACGAGGATTGTTAATCGCATTCATTCGAATTCTGTCTCCCAATAAAGCACCGCCTGTTTTTCTTTTTGAAGGATCGACAGAAATCAAGCCGATAGTTTTTTCAGGAAAATCGATTAGGAAACGACGAACCAATTCATCTACCAATGATGATTTTCCTGCTCCACCGGTTCCTGTAATTCCAAGAACTGGGATTTTGCTGGTTTCATTTTGCTTATGAATCGTATCTAAAGTTTCCTTTGCAATTTCTGGGAAATTTTCTGCGGAAGAAATCACTCGGGCAATAGCCGTTGGATTTTTATCTTCCAAATGATTGATTTCTCCATTCAATTTATCGCCAATTGGAAAATCAGCTTTTTGAACCAAATCATTGATCATTCCTTGCAAACCTAATTCACGTCCGTCATCGGGAGCATAAATTCTTGTAATTCCGTAATCCTGCAATTCCTTGATTTCATCCGGAAGAATTACACCGCCGCCGCCGCCAAAAATCTTGATATGTCCTGCTCCTTTTTCGTTCAAAAGGTCATACATATATTTGAAATATTCGTTGTGACCGCCTTGATAAGAAGTCATTGCGATAGCATTTGCATCTTCTTGGATGGCCGTATTTACAACCTCTTCCACACTTCTGTCGTGACCTAAATGAATAACTTCCACACCCGTTGACTGGATGATTCTTCGCATTATATTGATGGCAGCGTCGTGTCCGTCAAAAAGCGCTGCTGCAGTTACAATTCTTACTTTATTTTTAGGAATATAAGGTTTTGCTTGTTCCATATTAAAATATCTGTCGATTTTAGGGTTGCAATTTACGAAATCTTTAAAAATTCGGTCACAAAAATAATCCAAAGTAAAATTCTTTTTTACGGATTTATTTCCAATGCCATAAATACCTTTTAAAAATGGTTTAGTGAGATGATTTCTGGCTTATTTACGATTGAAAGAGAAAACTTGAATTTGCAGTTATAATTTTTTACAATATTTTTATAAATTTAAGATTATATTTACAAAGAACTCTAATCATTTAAGAATGGAAATTGTCTTACTACTCGCCGTCTTCGTTTTTCTAATTGTGATTTACAATAATCAGAATTCCAAATTAGACAACTTAGAAAAAAATCTTTCCGACTTGAACAAGAGATTTGAAATCTTGAGAAAACAAGGACAGATTATTGAAAAGCCACAAGAAACTGAAAGTATTTCTAAGGAGAAGCCTTATTTTTCACCGGTTCCTGATTCACAATTGCCGGTTCGAGAGGAAAAACCAAGACCAAAACTTATCCCACAGGAAGAAAAACCTAAAGTGGAAACCACTGCTTTTACAGAGAATATTCCGGTAGAAAAACCGTTGCCAAAACCTGTGGCAGAAATCCGTGAAACTCCAAAACCTTTAGTTCCAAGACAAGAAATTCCGAAAGTAATTTTGCCTCCGCAGAAATCTTGGTGGGAGAATTTCAAGGAAAATAATCCTGATTTAGAGAAATTTATTGGAGAAAATCTGATTAACAAAATCGGAATCTTAATCCTTGCTTTGGGAATCAGCTATTTGGTAAAATTAGGCATTGACCAAAACGTAATCACAGAGCCGATGCGTGTGGGAATCGGGATTCTTGCAGGAAGTATTGTCATGCTTTTTGCTCACAAACTTCGCATAAATTACAAAGCATTCAGCTCGGTTTTAGTCGCCGGAGCCATTTCTATATTTTATTTCACGATCGCCATCGCCTTCCACGATTATCATTTGATTGGGCAAACCGTTGCTTTTATAATCATGGTCGTTATCACTTTATTCAGCGCGTTTATTTCGATTTCTTATGACCGGATGGAACTTGCCGCAATCTCGCTGATCGGCGCGTTTGCCGTTCCGTTTATGGTCAGCACCGGACAAGGGAATTATGTAGTTTTGCTGACTTACATCTTAATTATAGATATTGGAATTCTGCTGATTGCATATTTTAAAAAGTGGAATTTCTTAAATATTCAGACCTATGTCTTCACAATGTTGCTTTATTGTGGCTGGCTTTCCACGATTATCGGCGAACCAAAAGCACCTTATTTTGGCGCACTAATCTTCGGATTCTTATTTTATTTCACCTTTATCTTGATGAATATCATCAATAATATTAAAAACAAAGGCGAATTTTCAAACTTGCAATTGGGAATTCTTTCCAGCAATACTATGATTTTTTACGCTTCCGGAATGGTTATTTTAAACAGCTACCATCCTGAATTCAAAGGGCTTTTTACAACTTTGCTCGCGTTGTTCAATTTAATTTACGCCTGGTATTTGTACAAGCGATTCGGCGTAGAGAAAAAAGTCATTTACCTCTTGATCGGAATGACGCTCACGTTCGCCACATTGGCAATTCCGATTCAATTTCAAGGAAATTACATCACTTTATTCTGGGCTGCCGAAGCCGTTCTATTAATCTGGCTTTCGCAAAAATCAGAAATCAAGACTTTTAAATTTGCTTCGGCAATCGTGCATTTCTTGATGCTGATGAGCTTGATTATCGATTGGTCGCAACTTTATGGCGCAGAAAACATCTTGCCGCTGATTATAAATCCAGCATTCTTAACCAGCCTTTTTGCTATAGCAAGTTTTATCGCAGTTTTCTATCTTTTGAAAAATGAAACTGAAGAACCGATATTTTTAGGAATTACTTTCCAACCTAAAAATTACGGCGCTTACGCAAAAATCATGGCGGTCATTTTAGCCTATTTCGGCGGTTTCATAGAACTTTCTTATCAAGCGAATGTTTATTTAGAAAGCAGTTCTGCCGTAAATTATTTGAAAGTCGTCTATCATTTTATCTTTACCGCAATTTTCATTTTTATCGCTTTCAAAGGAAAAAATTCAGCATTCAAAAACTTGGCATCAATCGTTGCATGCCTAAATATCATCTTGTTTATTTTCCTGAGTTCCCATTTTGCCTTCGCAGAACAGGAAGATTACCTGATGGGAAAAATAAGTTTTCCTTTGACGTATATATTGCATTTTGTATCGCTGCTTTTAACCGGTTATTTCGTTTTCATCTTATACAAAACGAGAGAAGAGAATTTTATTTTCAAGCACTTCAGCAGTAAAACGATCTTGATTATCGCTTCATTATTGCTGGTTTATCTGGCAAGTTCTGAGTTAATGTTGCATTCTGTTGCTATTTCTGGCGACCAAATTTCGGCAGCTGACGCCAGAGAAACACTAAAAAATCATCCTGGAATTACTGCGGAGGAAGCCATTTATTATCATGCAAACGATACTATAAATGATATAGAAAATCAAGTCATTAAAACCGGATATCCGATTTTATGGGGCGCAATCGCTTTCCTTTTCTTAATTGTCGGGATCAAGCGAAATTTAAAAAATCTGAGAATTATTGCCTTGCTCTTATTAGGAATCACGATTCTGAAGTTATTTATTTACGACATTAGAAATGCTTCAGAAACTGGAAAAATCGTAGCTTTTATATTATTAGGAGTCCTAATTTTGATAATTTCTTTTGTTTACCAAAAATTAAAAGTGCTAGTTTTAAGCAATCCATCTGAAGAAAAACCTGAAAATGAAGAAAATTAGAAACTTATATTTCATCGCATTATTATTTGCGTCAAGTCTAGGATTTTCACAAGAATTTGCCGTAGAAGGAAAAATTCCTGACGTACAAAATAACGGACTGCATTCTGTTTTGGTTGTTCCAGAAATTCGTTCTCTGGCCAATGAAAATCTTTCTGACATTAGAATTTTCGATTCTAAAAATCGGGAAACGCCTTATTTTTTGACCAATAATTTTAAGACGGCTTCCTCTACTTTTGAAGAGTTTAAAATTATTTCAAAAAGCACCATTCCGAATAAAAGTTCATCGGTGGTTTTTGAAAATAATTCCAATAAAAACCTGACCGAAATTACGCTTGCGATTGCCAATTCTGACGTAGAAAAAACCTACAGCATCAGCGGAAGCAATGACTTGACAGCATGGTTTGGCTTGGTAAACAATCGTTTGTTGCAAGATTTAACCGATTCAGAAAATACGTTTATTTATAAAAATATTTCGGTTCCAAAGAACCAGTACCGCTATTTGAAAATCGATTTTAATGACAAGAAAACGCTTCCGATTGCTGTTTTAAAAGTGGGAAATTTTTCGAGCCAAATTGCCGTTGCGTCAGCATTGCAAGAAATTAAAAAGGAAGAATTTAAAGTTCATGAATTTCCAGATTCTAAAAAAACCAGAATCACTTTTAAGTTCGAAAATCCTGCGGTGATCAATCAAATTTCGTTTTCAATAAAAAACACTTCCTTATATAGAAGAGATGCAAAAATAATAGTAACTCGAACCGAAGTTCATAAAAAACGGAAACACAATTATGAAGAAAGCTTGGAAAGTTTTGAACTGACTTCAGGCTCGCAAAATACCTTTTCTATTGGATCATTGCGCGAAAAAGAATTTTACATTGACATTGAAAACCAAGACAATCAGCCACTTTCAATTTCTGAAGTTAAGCTTTTCCAGAATCCGGTTTATCTTGTTGCTGACTTAAGTGCTGGAGAAAATTATACATTGAAAGCCGGAAATCCAAATTTAGCAGCGCCGCAATATGATATTTCTTCCTTTCAAAACACCATTTCAAAAGCTTTGCCAGAAGCAAAAATTTCGAATATTACCAAAATGAAAAAAAATCAAAAATCAGCTAAAGATAATACCGAAATCTGGAGCCAGCCTTGGTTTATGTGGGTTTGCATTGGCTTCGCCGGAATCATAATTTTCTATTTTTCGCTGAGCTTGATAAAAGATATGAAGAAGAATTAACTTAAAAATCGCTTATGAAAACAGTCACACAATTTGCCATGATGGGCACTGCGCTTTTGATTATTAATAGTTTGGTTTATTTTGCAACCGTGCTGATGCACGTAAATTATCCCCAAGAGGTTTACATCATTTTGAGAGTTTTAGACCTAATTGGATACATTTCGATTTTTGCCTTTTTCTACACTTTATTGCAAAAACAAATCACTAAAATTAAAGACGATGAGCAAAAACGAGATTTATGATTTGCTAGAAATTCATTCGCCTGAAAATGATTTTAGGTCGGAAAACAAAGGCCAAAACATCGTAAAACACTTTTTAATCAGAATATTTTCTGTGTTTTTTATCATTGGCGCAATTTTGCTTTTTACAGAATTTGCAGATTTTGGAATGAATGACAACATCGCCATCTTATTTGGATGCGTCATCATTTTTATAATCTGGTTCTTTTTTCTGGTAATCGAAGCTATTGTTCTTCAAGTCAGAAAAAAGTTCATTTTAAGAAATGTCAACCTGACGCTGATTGGATTTGTACTTTTGGTAATCGCGGTTTTTGCTGCATCAAATCTATAGTGGGAAACCCTTGAAAACTTATTCAAAAAAACAAAAAACACTCTCAATATAATTTCTATTTTTGCCTAAAGAAAACATAACACAACTTTTTATGCTTATTATTGGAATTGCCGGAGGAACCGGAAGTGGAAAAACAACTGTGGTCCAGCAGATTATGAACGAATTACCACAAGCAGAAGTGGGAATTATTTCGCAGGACTCTTATTACAGAGAAAACCACGGATTGAGTTTTGACGAGCGCGCGCTTATTAATTTTGACCATCCGAGAGCTATTGATTTTGAACTTTTGGTGGCACAATTGAAAGAATTAAAAGCGGGAAATAATGTTGAACAGCCTGTTTATTCGTTCGTAACGCACAACAGAACAGACGATACCATAAATACGCATCCAAGAAAAGTGATGATTGTGGAAGGAATTCTGATTTTGGCAAATCCAGAATTGCGCGATATGTTTGACATCAAAATTTTTGTGCATGCTGATTCTGACGAAAGGCTGATTCGACGTTTAAAACGTGATATTGCCGAAAGAGGACGCGACATGGAAGAGGTTTTGAACCGCTACCAAAACACGCTAAAGCCAATGCATGAGCAATTTATCGAGCCGACGAAAGCTTTTGCAGACATTATTATTCCGAATGACAAATATAATACGGTGGCCATTGACGTGGTTCGTGCCGTAATTAATCAGCGAATTCTATAATTACACCTATTTATTAGGACAAAAACATGAAAAACCCATTAAGAAATATTGTCGGCCGTTATCCAATCTTGAGATTTCTCGGAAACAGGTATTTTCTTGTCATGGCGTTTTTCATTGTCTGGATGTTGTTTCTAGACAATTATTCTTACCTCGAAAGTCGTGTTTTAGACAAGGAAATTCAAGAGTTTGAAGACAATAAAAAATACTATCAAGACGAAATAAAACTGGACGAAGAGAAAATTAAACTGCTCAAAAATCCAGATCAGATTGAAAAATATGCGCGCGAGAAATATTACATGAAGCGCGACAGCGAAGATATTTACATTATTGAATTTGAAGATGATTTGCCCGAAGAAGAAGTTGTAAAAAACAAATCTCTTTAGCCAGAATATCTAAAATCATCAAGTCAAAAAGGGAATTAAAATATCTAAAATTTAAGCAGTCTAAAAATTTAAAAAATGGCAGAATCTTATTTGACGATTTCAATCCCGTTTCTTCAAAGCAATGGAAACAGCAGATTCAGTATGAACTCAAAGGAGCAGATTACAATGAAACGTTGCTTTGGGAAAGTCCGGAAGGCATAAAAGTCAAGCCTTTTTATCATATTGATGAATTTGAAACACCGATTTCAGTTCATTCTCAAGCCCAATCTTTTAGAATTACGCAAGATATTTTTGTCCATGATTTGGACAAATCTATCGGCCGCGCTTTAGAAACTTTGAATCGCGGCGCAGAAAGCATCCGTTTTACCATTGAAGATGAAACTATCGATGTAGAAAATTTATTGGCAAAATTGCCTTTGGAAAAAACTGCGGTTTACTTTCATTTATCATTTCTTTCAATCGATTTCGTAAAACGAATTGACACAATTGCAAAAAGCAGAAATTCCCAAATATTCGTGCAAATTGATCCAATCGGGAATTTGGCAAAAGAAGGAAATTGGCACAAAAACTTAGAAGCTGACTTTGACATTTTAAATACGATTTCAATTTCCTGCCAAAACATAAATTTCTTGAGCATTGACGGAAGTTTGTACCAAAATTCAGGCGCTAATATCGTACAGCAAATCGCTTATATCTTAGCACACACGAATGAATATTTCAACCGAATTGCTACAATTTCAAAACCTATTGTGCTGCAAGTTGCAGTTGGAACGAATTATTTTTTTGAAATTGCAAAACTGCGCTCGCTGCGACTGCTTTTTGATTTGGTTGCCAAAGAATATGACTATGATTTTGGCTGTCATATTTTAGCAATTCCGACGAAGCGAAATAAAACTTTGTATGATTATAATGTGAATATGCTTCGTACCACGACCGAATGTATGAGTGCTATTTTGGGCGGTGCTGATGCGATTTCCAATCTAGCTTATGACGCTTTGTACCATAAAGACAATGAATTTGGTGACAGAATTTCTCGAAATCAATTGCTCGTTTTAAAACATGAAAGTTATTTTGATAAAGTAGGAAATCCTGCAGACGGAAGTTATTATATTGAAAATCTGACACAGCAATTATCTGAAAAAGCGCTGGCATTGTTCAAAGACATTGAAGCAAATGGCGGTTTTATCACGCAATTAGTGGAAGGAACTATTCAAAGAAAAATTCAGGAAAGCGCTTCAAAAGAGCAGGATTTATTTGATTCAGGCAAAGAAATTTTATTGGGAACAAATAAATATCCGAATAAAAATGACAGGATGAGCCACGATTTAGAGCTTTTTCCTTTTGTAAAATCAAAGCCAAGAAAAACTTTGGTTTCTCCAATTATAGAAAAAAGATTGGCTGAAAAAATGGAAATGGAACGTTTGGAAAGTGAAAAAGAAACAATATAAAAACGGCATTACTAAAAAATTAGTTGCAAAAAACTCTAATAAATAAATTTAGACATGAAAAAAATAGTATTACTAGCCTTTTTATTTTGTTCACAACTTATGGTCGCGCAAGCAGATACACTTTCTGGAATATATAAAGAGCATGAAGTCGATACCAAACCATCGTTTCCTGGCGGATTGAAAGCTTATACAAATTTTGTAAACAAGAATTTTAACTGGGTAAATAACAAAAACTCCAAGTCTGTAACGATTGAATTTACCGTGCAGACTAACGGCATCTTCGTCATTAATCATGTTAGCTCAGTAGGTTCGGGCAACGAACTAGAAGCTGTCCGCGTATTAAAGTTAAGTCCAAAATGGAAACCTGCAACTGTAAAAGGCAAAGCGGTGGTATGCACAATTGTAAGAACGATGTACAATCCTAATTTCAACAAGGAGGAAAAAATCGTCGAAAAAACTTTAGACAAAAGTAAAATACCAGAACCTGAGATCATCGCACCAATTGCCCTAATTAAAGACGAAAATCAGGTGTACAAAGTTGCAGAAATTGAACAACAACCCGAGTATCCAGGAGGTATTAAACAATTCTATACCTTCTTCAGCGAAAATTTTAAAATGCCTGAAGAAGAAATCAAAGGAAAAGAAATTGTATCATTCATTATTGAAAAAGATGGCTCTTTGTCTGACATTAAAGTGTTACGTGATGTGGGTTTTGGTACAGGTAAAGAAACTATTCGTGTACTCAAAATGGCACAAAAATGGAAGCCAGGTAAGCAAAATGGAAAAACGGTTAGGACATCATATACACTGCCAATTGCATTAGGAAACGTTATTAAACCCTCGCCTGAAAACAAATAAGCACTATTGCGAAAAAATTTCTTGACTTTAGAAGAAACTCTGAACAGTACATTTTAGGTTGTGAAGATTTTCGAAGCTAAAAGAAGCTCAATAGATTTCACTATATTTGAAAGAAAGATAAATTATGGAAGCCATTAGAAAAATAGTTACAGTAAAGAACCATCAGATAAACATCACGTTACCTGAAGATTTCTATGCAGATGAAGTTGAAGTGATCATTTTGCCAAAACAAGATGATTTTGAAATTCCGCAATGGCAAATAAATGAAGTTCGAGAAAGAACAGAACGCTATTTGAAAAACCCTAATGATGTCACAAACATTGAAGATTTCTTAAAAGAAATTGAAGATGAGCTATAAAATTGTAATTGTTGATGAAGCAAAACTTGATTTTAAGGAAGCTTTAAACTACTACAAAGATATTAACCCAAAACTAAGCAGGCGATTTCATCAATCTTTTCAAGAAAGCTTAAAAATTATAAAAGAAAAACCTGAATTGTTTCAAATACGATTTGAAAATGTTAGAGTTAAAGTTTTTAAAACATTTCCGTATCTAATACATTTTACAATTTATGAAAATTTAATCGTAATTAAAGCCATTTTACATTCATCAAGAAATAGTAAACTTAATCGTTTTTAAAAGATAAAATTGAGAAAAAACATCCAACATATAAAGCTAGCCAATAGCCCAAAATCAATAGCCAAAAGTCTAGAAGAGGAAAATTTCTTGACTGCGGAAGGAATTGAACTTAAGAAGTTTTATTCCGAAAGTGACATTCAAGGCTTGGAACATTTGGAATTCGGAGCTGGTTTTGCACCAAATTTACGCGGTCCGTATTCTACAATGTATGTGCGCCGACCTTGGACCGTTCGTCAATATGCAGGATTTTCAACTGCAGAAGAAAGCAATGCTTTTTACAGAAGAAATCTTGCCGCAGGACAAAAAGGACTTTCGATTGCATTTGATTTGCCAACGCATCGCGGTTATGATTCTGATCACGAACGTGTTGTTGGAGATGTAGGAAAAGCTGGCGTTGCCATTGATTCTGTTGAAGATATGAAAGTGCTTTTTGACCAAATTCCTTTGGATGAAATGTCAGTTTCAATGACTATGAATGGCGCAGTTTTGCCGATTATGGCTTTCTACATTGTTGCTGCAGAAGAACAAGGCGTGAAACCAGAATTGCTTTCGGGAACGATCCAAAATGATATATTGAAGGAATTTATGGTTCGGAATACCTACATCTATCCGCCCACACCTTCGATGAAAATCATTGCCGATATTTTTGATTTTACGAGTAAAAAAATGCCGAAGTTCAACTCGATTTCCATTTCTGGATATCACATGCAGGAAGCTGGAGCAACCGCAGATATTGAGTTGGCCTACACTTTGGCAGATGGTTTGGAATACATCAGAACGGGCTTGGCTGCAGGAATGAAAATCGATGAGTTTGCTCCTCGCCTTTCGTTCTTTTGGGCCATCGGGATGAATCATTTTATGGAAATTGCAAAAATGCGAGCCGGAAGAATGCTTTGGGCAAAACTTTTGAAGCAATTTAATCCAAAGGATGAAAAATCACTGGCTTTGAGAACGCATTGCCAGACTTCGGGCTGGAGTTTGACGGAACAAGATCCTTTTAATAATGTGGCGCGAACGGCGATTGAAGCTTCGGCTGCAGCGTTTGGCGGCACACAATCTTTACATACAAATGCATTGGACGAAGCGATTGCTTTGCCAACTGATTTCTCTGCAAGAATTGCCCGAAATACTCAAATTTTCCTTCAAGAAGAAACAAAAATCACCAAAACAGTTGATCCTTGGGCAGGAAGTTATTACGTAGAAAAACTGACGGATGAAATCACCAAAAAAGCTTGGGATTTAATTTTAGAAGTAGAAGAATTAGGCGGGATGACAAAAGCCATCGAAGCTGGAATTCCGAAATTGAGAATTGAAGAAGCTGCTGCAAGAAAGCAGGCAAGAATTGATTCAAGCCAAGATATTATTGTTGGCGTCAATAAATATAGATTAGAAAAGGAAGATCCGTTGCATATTTTGGATGTGGACAACCAGATGGTTCGCAGACAGCAATTGGAACAATTGGATAAAATAAAAGCTTCGAGAAATACAGAGAAAGTAAAAGAACTTTTAAATAAATTGACCGAATCTGCAAAATCAGGCGAGGGAAATTTATTAGAATTAGCAGTAAATGCGGCGCGAGAAAGAGCAACTTTAGGCGAAATCAGCGATGCCCTAGAAACTGTTTTTGGAAGATATAAAGCCCAAATTAAATCTTTTAGTGGCGTGTATAGTAAAGAAATTAAAAACGATGAAAGTTTTGCAAAGGCAAAGCAAAAGGCAGATGAATTTGCAAAATCTGAAGGTCGTCGCCCGAGAATCATGATTGCAAAAATGGGACAAGACGGACATGACCGCGGTGCAAAAGTTGTGGCAACCGGTTATGCCGATGTCGGTTTTGACGTGGATATTGGTCCGTTATTTCAAACTCCGGCGGAAGCTGCAAAACAGGCGGTTGAAAATGACGTGCATATTTTGGGCGTTTCTTCTTTGGCTGCTGGCCATAAAACTTTAGTTCCTCAAGTTATCGAAGAATTGAAAAAATATGGCCGTGAAGATATTATGGTAATTGTTGGCGGTGTAATTCCGGCGCAAGATTATCAGTATTTGTTTGATGCTGGAGCGGTTGCAGTTTTTGGCCCTGGAACAAAAATCAGTGAAGCTGCAATTACCATTTTGGATATTTTATTGCAGGAATAATATATTTTTCAGCCACGAATTGCACAAATTTTGACAAATCGATTCGTATAAATTTGTGTAATTCGTGGCTGAATCTTTTATTTCATAATTGATTTCAATTCCTGTCGGTATTGCGAAGCGCTTTTTCCTGTGAATTCTTTGAATAGTTTATTGAAATGGCTGAAATTATTAAAGCCACTTTCAAAACAGATTTCGGCAATGCCGATTGGCTTTTCTGCGAGTAGTTTTGATGCGTGAACCACTCGGTATTCATTGACAAATCGCGTGAAAGTCTTCTTCGTAATTTTCTTGAAATACCTGCAAAACGACGGAACCGTCATGCTTGCCATTTCTGCCACGACTTCCAGACTTATCTGCTCTTGAAAGTGATCTTTCACATAATTAAAAACCATATTGATTCGGTCATTGTCCTGAACTTGGGTTTCAATAGCAAAACCTGCTCCGTTTAAAACTTTGTATTCTTTAGAATATTCCAATTCTTTTAAAACGCTCAGCAAAGTCAAAAGCCGTTCAAAAGGCTGCTGATTTTCCATCAATTCAATCTTTTTTCCCACTGCCTTTTTTGTTTCTCCCGTAAATGCAATTCCTCCTTTTGCTTGAAGAAACAAGTCTTGGATTCCTTTTATTTCCTGTAAAATTAAAAAATCATTTCCTAAGAAATCAGGCTTCATCTGAATTACTGTTTCATTTTTATTTCCGGTGTGGTCGTCAGTAAAACCGCAATGTGGGAGATTGCTTCCAATTAAAATCAAATCGCCATCTGTATAATAGGAAACGTGACTGCCAATCTGCCTTTTTCCCGTTCCACCATTGACAAAAACCAATTCGATTTCAGGATGGTAATGCCAAACATGCGCTTTATTGTTTTCATTTTCAACATACTTTGAATAATAAAACGAGCTTCCGAAAGACGGTTCAATAACTTCAAAACTTGGCTTTAATGTCTTCATAATTTCTTATTTAGAGTATTCAAATTTAGTTAAAAAATATGTTTTATTACCTTTTTTAACACTATAACGATATAGTTAAGTTAATACAGCATACAAATTAGAAAATATAGAAGTAGCCGAAAGTGTATTGTATTCTTAATTTAGCAGTATAAAATTATTGTACCACCAATAAACTTACAACTATGAAAAATTTAATGAAGATCAGTTTAATTGCAATATTCTTTTTAACTGCTTTTGGCGCAAGTGCAAATGAGAAAGATTTTTCACTAAAAGTGAAGAGCGAAAAAGGAAAAACGGTTAGTTTTTCTATCAATGAAGCAAAGAATATCAGCTTGTCAATTTACGGAAAAAACAATGAAACGCTTTTTGACGAAAAAATTACTTCAAACGGAACTTTCAACAGAACATATGACTTGAACGCTTTTCCAGAAGGAAATTACATTCTTGAAGTTGAAACTGATGCAAAATTAGCACAATACGAAATCCATATTTCAAGAGGAACCGCCTCTATTTCTGAAACTGCAGTAAACGAAGTCTTCAAGCCTGTCTTGACAAAAGGCAATGGTTTTGTAGCTTTAAAAATTGCAAACCTTGGAAAAAGCCCAATTGAAGTTCAAGTTTATGATGAAAACAATACCGAACTTTATTCTGAAACATTCACTGACAGAGCAAGTTTCTCTAAAAAATTCGACACCAATAGAACAAATGCAGACCAACTGACTTTTATAGTAAGATATAAAGACCAGATTTTTTCTGAAACTATTGCTTCAAGATAATATATCCTTCAACACGATTATAAAACAGCTTTAGGGCTGTTTTTTTTGTCTTAAAATTAAAATTTAGATAGAAAAAACTAATATCAAAATTTCAATTTTCATAGCTTCTACAAGACTCAAGCATAAAAAACCTTTGTAAATTAGTACTATAAATTTACACGTATGAAAATCAAAGTATTACATTTACAGACAAATAATGTTGAAGAAACAAAAGCTTTTTATAATAACATTTTAGAAATTCCGACACAGATAATTTCTGTAAATGAAGTTTCTTTTTTAATTGGAGAAACAAAATTACATTTCGTCAAATCTGACACAAATTCGCAGTATCATATCGCTTTTGATATTCCAAAAAATCTGATTGAACAGTCTTACAATTGGATAAAATCTAGAAGTAAAGTTTTGCCAGTTACTGAAAATTCAGAATTGTCAAACTTTGCTCTTTGGAATGCAAAATCTTTTTATTTTAATGATAACAATGGGAATCTCTTAGAATTTATTGCAAGATTTGACTTAGAGAATACATCTAAAAAAACTTTTGACAGTAGCTGTATTTTATATGCTAGCGAAATCGGAATTGTTACAGAAGATGTTCCTAAATTAGTAGAGAGACTTCAAAATGAATATCCTTTATCAATTTATCCGAAGCAACCAGCTCAAGAAAACTTCACAGTCCTTGGCGACGAAAATGGATTATTGGTAATTGTAAACGAAAATAGAAATTGGTTTCCTACAGATGAAAAAGCAAAATCATTTCCTATGAAAATACTTTTTGAAGCATCAGGTAATAAGACTTATGAATTGGAAATTGAATAAAATAAAAAGTGGCTGAGAAAATATCATCTGCCCCTTTTTATTTTATTAATTTATCTGTTTTATTCTTTTCGCCACTTTTTTGTTTCTTCAAAAACGTGTTCTAAAATTGCCGCGTCTTTTTCATCAAACTCCACATTTCTTCTCGCCATTACGATTCTTGCCGTTTCAAAAGCTTTTTTTGTAATGTAAGTAGTGAAACCCGAAGCACCGCCCCAGGAAAAGCTTGGTACAAAATTTCTAGGAAAACCGCTTCCGAAGATATTTGTGCTTACGCCGACAACTGTTCCCGTATTGAACATCGTGTTGATCCCGCATTTGCTGTGGTCGCCCATCATCAAACCGCAGAATTGGAGTCCGGTTTTTGCAAAATTTTCAGTTTCGTAACTCCAAAGTTTTACTTCTTCGTAATTATTTTTTAGGTTTGAATTATTGCTGTCTGCTCCGATATTACACCATTCTCCCAAGACTGAATTTCCTAGAAAACCGTCGTGGCCTTTGTTTGAATAGCCAAAAAGTACCGAATTGCTGACTTCTCCGCCGATAACAGAATGCGGACCGACTGTTGTGGCGCCATATACTTTTGAGGCCAATTTCACCCTTCCTGATTCACACAACGCAAACGGCCCGCGAATCACAGAACCTTCCATGATTTCAGCATTTTTACCGATATAAATTGGTCCTGATGAAGCGTTTAAGGTTACAAATTCGAGCTTTGCTCCTTCTTCGATAAAAATATTTTCTGGAGAAATTACGTTGACGCTTTTTGGAATCGGCTGTGAAGTCCTGTCTTCAGTCAAAAGTTCAAAATCTTCTCGAAGCGCGGCATCATTTTTTTGGAAAATATCCCAAGTATTTTCTATCGTAAGGCATTCTTCATTGTAATCGATAATTTCATACGAATCAAAATCTACATCTTCCTGAGTGTCTTCTGAGAAAAAAGCGATCACTTCTTCTCCTTTGAAAATTGCCTGGTTTGACTCTAGAGATTTTACCATTTCGGCCAAAACCTCATTTGGAAGAAACGACGCATTGATTAAAACGTTCTGTTCCATTTCTACCATCGGAAATTTTTCAGAAAGATATTCTTCAGTTACCGTTGTTGTAGTGTAGCCTAAATATTTTTCCCATTTCTCACGAATTGTCAAAATTCCAACGCGAATATCGGCAACTGGGCGTGTAAAAGTGAATGGCAATAAAGCGTTTCGAACAGTTCCGTCAAAAAGTATGTAGTTCATTTTTTTCAAGTTTATGAGTTTCAAAGTTACAAAGTTTCAAAGAATATCACTCATCGGGAAACAAAAAAAGCCTCCCAAAAATTGGAAGGCTTTCTATAGTTTAAAAACAAGCTTAAATTATTTAGCGTGTTTCGCGTATTTAGTTTTGAATTTATCGATACGACCTGCAGTATCAATCAATTTAGATTTACCTGTGTAAAATGGGTGAGACGTTCTTGAGATCTCCATTTTCACAACCGGATATTCAACACCTTCGTGAGTGATAGTTTCTTTTGTATCTGCTGTAGATTTAGTAATAAACACTTCTTCATTTGACATGTCTTTGAAGGCAACTAATCTGTAATTTTCTGGGTGAATTCCTTTTTTCATCTTAATTAATTTTTTATTCGATTTAATTATAACTTGTTTTGCAGCTTTTCATTTCCAGAAAAGGTATAAACTCATTATAACTTTTTAGTATTTAAACTTTTATTATTTTGAGTTTGCAAATTTACAATTAATTTTCAATAAACAAATCTTTCGCTCTCTTTTTTTTATATCATTATGAATTGATTTTTAGCTTACTGTATTTTGGGAATTGTTATATTTGTAGATTAAATTAAAAAACATCAACCAATGAACGAAATTATTAAAAAGAACGGAATTGCCTTTGGTATCATTATAGGTATATTTTCAATTTTAGTAACTACCCTAATTTATACAATCGACCTTAATTTATTTGTGAATATCTGGGTTGGGCTGACAACAATCGCCATCTATATAATAATAGGTGTACTTGTTGTGGCAAAGACAAAAAAACAGCTTCATGGCCAAATTACATTTAAAGAAGCGTTTACCGTTTATTTTATCGCAGCGGTAATTGGCGGACTGCTTTCGACAGTGTTCCAAATTGTTCTTTTTAACGTAATTGATCCTGCGGCAAAAGAAACAATCAAAGAACTCGGCATAAAATACACAACAGAAACGATGGAACGATTTAACGCCCCATCAGCATCTATTAATGAAACTGTTGAACAAATGCAGAGCGTTGACAATTATTCTCCAGTGAGTCTTCTGAAAGGTTTTGCATTTGGTTTAATAATCAGTGCCATTTTCAGCGCCCTTTTAGGTCTAATCTTCAGAAGCAAAACAGATTACACACAATAAATGAATCTATCCATTATAATTCCGTTTCTTAACGAAGAAGAATCTTTACGCGAACTCCACCAATGGATTGTCAAAGTCATGGAGGCAAATAATTTCACTTATGAAGTTATTTTTATCGATGACGGTAGCACTGACAATTCGTGGCAGATTATTGAAACGCTTTCACACGAAAATCCAAACATAAAAGGAATTCGTTTTCTCAGAAATTATGGAAAATCACAAGCTTTGCACGCTGGTTTTGCTAAAGCGCTGGGCAATGTAATTATTACGATGGATGCTGATTTACAAGACAGTCCCGATGAAATTCCAGAATTGTATGACATGATCATGGCCCAAAACTATGATCTTGTCTCAGGCTGGAAAAAGAAGCGTTTTGACTCTGTAGTTTCAAAAAATCTTCCGTCAAAATTATTCAATTGGGCGGCAAGAAAAACGTCTGGCGTGCAGCTGAACGACTTTAATTGCGGTTTGAAAGCTTATAAAAATCTAGTCGTAAAAAACATAGAAGTTTCGGGCGAAATGCACCGTTATATTCCTGTTTTGGCAAAAAATGCTGGATTTTCAAAAATCGGAGAAAAAGTAGTCCTTCACCAAGCTCGAAAATACGGTTCGACAAAATTTGGGATGGAACGTTTCATCAACGGATTTCTAGATCTGATTACGATTTGGTTCTTGTCAAGATTTGGAAAAAGGCCGATGCATCTTTTTGGAGCTTTAGGTTCTTTCATGTTCATCATCGGATTTTTAGCGGCCGGATATATCGGTTTCATGAAACTTTACCGTTTGTATGACAGGCAGAATACGATTTTAATTACAGATAATCCATGGTTTTATATTTCACTGACCACAATGGTAATCGGCACGCAGCTATTTTTAGCCGGTTTTTTAGGCGAGATAATTTTACGCACAAAAAATAACGAAGAAAGATATAAGGTTTCGAAAGAAATAAATCTTTAAATTTAAATATTGAATTTTAAATTTTAATCAAAAATGCACATCGAAAAAAAAATATTAGACAAAGTAAATATCTGGCTTACGCCAACATTTGACCAAGAAACTCAAAACTCCATTACAGAAATGATGACTTCTTCGCCAAAAGAATTAGAAGAAAGTTTTTATAAAAATTTAGAATTCGGAACTGGCGGTATGCGCGGTGTCATGGGCGTTGGCACCAATAGAATTAACAAATATACGCTTGGAAAAAATACGCAGGGAATTTCTGATTACATGAAAAAAGTTTTTCCTGGCGAAGAATTGAAAGTGGCGATTGCTTATGACTGCCGTCACAATAGTGATACTTTGGCAAAAGTCGTAGCTGATGTTTTTTCTGCCAACGGAGTTAAAGTCTCTCTTTTTTCAGAATTGCGCCCTACTCCAGAATTGTCTTTTGCTTTAAAACACTTGAATTGCCATGCCGGAATTGTTTTGACAGCGTCACACAATCCGCCTGAATATAACGGATATAAAGTGTATTGGCAAGATGGAGGCCAATTGGTGCCACCGCAAGACGGAGAAATTATACAATTAATCGAAGCTTTAGAATATGACCAGATTAATTTCAAGGCAAACGAAGATTTGATTGAATATATCGATAAAGAAATTGACAAAGCTTTTGTGAATTCGACTATTGAAAACGCAAGTTTCGACACGCCTTCAGATGCTAAAAATAACTTAAATATAGTTTACACGTCTTTGCACGGAACTTCGATCAAATCGATTCCTGATGTTTTGTCAAAAGCGGGATATTCTAATGTAAATATTGTTCCTGAACAGGCGATTCCTGACGGAAATTTTCCAACGGTGAAATCTCCAAATCCGGAAGAACCAGAAGCTTTGACAATGGCTTTGGCTTTGGCGGAAAAATTAAATGCCGATATCGTTGTAGGAACTGATCCAGATGCTGATAGACTTGGCGTTGCCGTTCGGGACAATGATGGAAAAATGATTTTGCTGAACGGAAACCAAACTATGGTTTTAATGACTGCATTTTTATTGGAACAATGGAAGAAAGCAGGAAAAATCACCGGAACAGAATTCATCGGAAGCACGATTGTTTCTACTCCAATGATGCTGGAATTGGCTTCAGCATACGGAATTGAATGCAAAGTAGGACTGACAGGTTTCAAATGGATTGCCAAAATGATCAAGGATTTCCCAAACCAAAAATTCATTGGCGGTGGTGAAGAAAGCTTCGGATTCATGGTCGGCGATGCTGTTCGTGACAAAGATGCTGTTGGCGCTACCTTGTTAATATGTGAAATTGCAGCACAGGCGAAAGCAAACGGAAGCTCACTTTACAAAGAGCTTTTGAACCTTTATATTGACTATGGATTTTATAAAGAATATTTGATTTCATTGACCAAAAAAGGAATTGAAGGAGCGAATGAAATCAAGCAGATGATGATTGACTTGCGTGAAAATCCATTGAAAGAAATTAACGGTCAACGTGTTTTGATGGTGGAAGATTATGACAATTCAACGGCTAAAAATCTTTTTACGGAGGAAGTTGAAGAATTAAAGATTCCAAAATCAAACGTTTTGATTTATTATTTAGAAGACGGAACAAAAATCTGTGCAAGACCAAGCGGCACTGAGCCAAAAATCAAATTTTATTTCAGTGTAAACGAGCCTTTGGATAAAGTTGAGAATGCTGCCGAAGTTGAAAATGCTTTGGATCAAAAAATTAAGAATATTATTGCAGAGATGCAGTTGCAATAATTCGCCAAAATATAAATGAGTAATTTTAAAAAGATACTTCCTTTTGTCATACCGTATAAAAAATACGCTTACTTAAACATATTTTTCAATGTTTTGTATGCGCTTTTTGGTACGCTTTCATTTCTTGCATTAATTCCGATGATGAAGGTGCTTTTTGGGCAAACTGAAAGAATAACTACGCCTCCGACTTTCAACGGCTTTCTGAAAATTAGTGACTATGGTGAAAAATATATGAATTATAAAGTCACACATATTAACGACACTTATGGCTCACAAACTACGCTGGCGATAATGGTTGCAATAATAATTTCTATTTTTTTGCTAAAGAATTTATTTGATTACCTGGCGATGTTTTTCATAACTTTCTTGAGGAATGGGATTTTGAAAGACATGAGAAATGCGATGTATAAAAAAACAATCGACCTTCCTCTATCCTTTTTTTCTGAAAAAAGAAAAGGCGATGTGATCTCAAGAATTGCCGGAGATGTAAACGAGGTACAAAATTCATTTTTATCAATTTTAGAATTAGCCGTTAAGGAGCCATTGACTATTATATTCACAATCGTTGCAATGTTACTAATTAGTGCACAGCTCACACTCTTCGTTTTTGTGTTTATTCCTATTTCTGGCTATGTAATTTCACTTATTGGAAAAAGATTGAAAAAGCAATCAACGCGGGCCCAAGAAGAACAAGGAATATTTTTATCAACAATAGAAGAAACACTTGGTGGCTTAAAAGTTGTAAAAGGCTATAACTCTGAAAAATATTTCAACAATGTTTTTCAAAGATCAACAAATCGTTTTTTTGAACTTTCAAATAGCATTGGCAACAGGCAAAATCTTGCTTCTCCCGTAAGTGAATTTATGGGGATTACTGTAATTGCAATGTTATTATGGTATGGAGGAAACATGGTTCTAGTGGACAAAACATTAGATGGCGCTTCTTTCATTGGATTCATGTCGCTAGCTTACAACATTTTAACTCCTGCAAAAGCAATTTCAAAAGCTTCTTACAGTATTAAAAGAGGAAATGCAGCAGCAGAACGTGTTTTGGAGATTCTAGAACAAGAAAATAAGATAGTTGACAAAATCGATGCGTTCGAAAAACATGATTTTGAGGAAAATATCCGTGTGGAGAACATCAACTTTGCTTATGAAGATGAAAAAGTATTGAAAAACTTTTCTTTGGAAGTAAAAAAAGGACAAACTGTAGCTTTAGTCGGCCAATCAGGAAGCGGAAAAAGTACGATTGCCAATTTGCTTACTCGTTTTTATGATGTTCAAGAAGGAAATATTCGCATTGACAATATTGCTATAAAAGATTTAAAATTAGAATCGCTTCGCAGTTTGATGGGCTTGGTAACACAAGACAGCATTTTATTTAACGACACGATTAAAAACAATATTCTTTTAGGTAAACAAGACGCCACTGATGAAGAAATTATTGACGCTTTGAAAATTGCAAATGCCTATGAATTCGTAAAAGATTTGCCAAAAGGAATCAATACAAACATCGGCGACAGCGGTAACAAGCTTTCTGGCGGACAAAAACAAAGGTTGAGCATTGCGAGGGCCGTTTTGAAAAATCCGCCGATTATGATTTTGGACGAAGCGACTTCTGCTTTGGATACAGAAAGTGAAAGGCTAGTTCAAGTGGCATTAGAAAATATGATGCAAAACAGAACTTCAATTGTTATTGCGCACCGACTTTCGACTATTCAAAAAGCTGATAAAATTATCGTAATGCAAAAAGGAGAAATCGTAGAGCAAGGAACACACGAAGAATTACTAGCAAAAGCTGGTGTTTACAGAAAATTAGTAACCATGCAATCATTCGAATAAATGTACAAAAACAATCCAAATATCAGTCTTCCTGACAACCGCGACACAGTCGTCTGGAAATATTTGGACTTGTCAAAATTTCTCGATTTGCTCCTATCGAAGAAGCTTTTTATGTCGCGTTCTGATAAATTTGAGGACCAATATGAAGGCACTTTCAGCGAACCTACTTTTGAGGAAATTCGGAAGATCGCTGAAAATAATCCGGAGTTTTTAGATACGTATAAATCACAACGCAAAAATGTAATTATCAGCAGTTGGCACATTAATGAATATGAGTCTTTTGCGATGTGGCAGATTTTTACGCAAAACAGCGAAGGCCTTGCAATTCAGTCGACGATCGGAAGAATTCAAGACTCTTTACACCTTGAAAAACAGTTTGAACAGCACATCGGCGAGGTGAATTATATTGACTATAAAAAAGAATATATTCCGTTTGATGATGACTTTTTTCCTTTTCTTTTTAAGCGTAAAAGTTTTCAGTATGAAAGAGAAGTTCGAATCATTTCCAACCTTGCTCCTTATAATTTGAATATCAATGAAGGCGTAAAAATCGATGTGGATATCAATAAACTGATTGAGAAAATCTATATTCATCCAAAGTCTGAAAACTGGTATAAAAACTTGGTAATTCAGTTGGTAAAACAATTAGGTTTTGACTTTACTATTGAAAAATCTGATTTAGAAAGCGATATTTTGATTTAGATAAATATGCTGCAGGAAAACTTCAAAAACCTATTTTTAAATTTCGCCCAAGATATTTCCTTGCAAGAAAGTCTTTGGTTGGAAATTAAAACCTATTATACTTCAAAGAAAAGACATTATCATAATCTTTCGCATTTAGAAAATTTGTTTTCAGAATTATTTCCAATCAAAGAAAAATTGGAAGATTGGGAAACGATTCAGTTTTCGATTTTTTATCATGACATTATTTACAATGCCACACAAAATGATAATGAAGAAAAAAGTGCCATTTTGGCGGTTGAAAGATTGAAAGAAATCGGGCTTTACGAAGATCAGATCTTGAAATGCAACCATCAGATTTTGATGACAAAGTCACACGAAATTTCAGATAATGATACCAATTATTTTACCGATGCTGACTTGTCAATTCTTGGAAAAAGCTGGGAAGTTTACGAAGAATATTACCAACAGATTAGAAAAGAATACCGCATTTATCCTGACTTTATTTATAACGGCGGTAGAAAAAAAGCGCTTCGCCATTTTCTAGAAATGGATAGAATCTTCAAAACCGATTATTTTTTTGAAAAGTATGAGATTCAAGCGCGGGAAAATCTTCAGAATGAGCTTCGAATTCTAACTAAATAATCGTTAAAGATTCTCTTTGAAATTAGAGAAAAGTCAAATAAATCGTAACTTTGTCTTTCTATTTTTAAAGATAAATTATGCAACATATTATTGACCGTTTTATCAGTTATGTGACGATTGACACGGAATCTGACGCAAGTTCAAACACAACTCCAAGTACTGAAAAACAATGGGATTTAGCCAATAAATTGGTCGAAGAATTAAAGCAAATCGGTTTAGAAGACGTTACCATTGACGACAATGCTTATATCATGGCAACGCTTCCGAGCAATGTTGATCACGAGGTTCCAACCATTGGATTTGTTTCTCACTTTGACACAACACCTGATTTTACTGGCGCTAACATCAAACCGCAGATTGTAAAAAATTATGACGGTGGCGATATTATTCTAAATGCGACACAGAACATTGTTCTTTCTCCAAAATATTTTGAAGATTTATTGCAATACAAAGGACAGACAATCATCACAACCGATGGAACAACACTTCTTGGTGCTGACGACAAAGCCGGAATTACAGAAATTGTGACAGCAATGGAATTCTTGATCAACAATCCTGAAATCAAACACGGAAAAATCAGAATTGGTTTTACGCCAGACGAAGAAATTGGCCGCGGCGCGCATAAATTTGACGTTGCAAAATTTGGAGCTGATTGGGCTTATACAATGGACGGAAGCCAAATCGGGGAATTGGAATATGAAAATTTCAACGCTGCCGGTGCGAAAATTACTTTCAAGGGAAAAAGCGTTCATCCTGGTTATGCAAAGGGAAAAATGATCAATTCAATGTTGATTGCCAATAAATTTATCTCAAAATTACCAAAAGACGAAGTTCCAGAAAGCACAAAAGGTTATGAAGGATTTTTCCACGTTCACCATTTGAATGGAACAATCGAGGAAACGGTTTTGGAATTAATTATCCGTGATCACGACAAGAAAAAATTCGAAAAGAGAAAGAAGCTTATTGAAAAAATTACGAAGAAAATCAATAAGAAATTCGCTAAACAGTTCGGAGAAGATATTGCAATTGCTGAAATCAAAGATCAGTATTATAATATGAAGGAAAAAGTGGAACCGGTGATGCACATTGTTGACATTGCTGAAGAAGCTATGAAACAACTTGGAATCACGCCTTTAATCAAGCCAATTCGTGGAGGAACTGACGGTTGCCAATTGTCATACATGGGATTGCCGTGCCCGAATATCTTTGCCGGAGGCCATAATTTCCACGGAAAATATGAGTATGTTCCTGTAGAAAGTATGCAAAAAGCCGTTGAAGTCATTGTGAAAATTGCTGAATTGACAGCAAAGAAAGGGCAATAGAAAATAGGCAAAAGGCAAAAAAATAAAGCAAAAAAAAATGCCTCACTTTCGTGAGGCATTTTTTGTAAATTGAAATCTGCTTATTTTGTAACAACTGGCGTATTTGCCTGTTTGCTTAGTTCCAAAGAAATTGCAGAACGCTCCATTTTCAATTTTCCTGACATTGTTTCAAGAACGATTGTTCTTTCAGCCAATTCAGAAATCCTTCCGTGAAGACCGCTTTTTGTGATTACTTTGTCACCAACTTTTAATTCAGTTTCAAACTGTTTTTCAGCTTTTGCTCTTTTCTGCTGTGGACGGATCATGAAAAAATACATAACCACGAACATTGCTCCGAATAAAAAAATATTTCCGTATTGTTCCATCTTAATTAGTTTGTAACACCGATTCCTGCTGGTTTCGCGGTTACATTTGCTTTAATTGTTAGTAATTCAGAACCTGTTGCCGTATTTGCAGCGATAGTTACTGTTTTTTGTTGCGGACCTGGTTTTCCTGTAGAATCAAAAGTCACTTTCATCGTGCTAGTTTCTCCTGGTTTGATCGGCTCTTTTTTATAATCTGGAACTGTGCAGCCACAGCTTCCTTTAGCATCAGTGATTACCAAATCAGATTCTCCTGTATTTTTAAAAGTAAAAACGTGCTCTACTTTTTCGCCTTCTTTGATAACACCAAAGTCAAATTCTTTTTCTTCAAAAGTCATTACTGGCTCTTTACCTACATTTTCAGAAGGTGTTGCAGCAACTTCAGTAGTCGTGTCATTCACTTTTGACGAAGCATTGTCTTTACAAGAAACGGTCATTACCAGCGAAGCGATTGCCAGCAAGCCAACTGTTTTTTTAATCATAATCGTTAAATTTGAGTTTACATCAAGCCTCTTCCGGCTTTGTTTAGTTTATTTGTGGTTTGATAATCTTTGATCAGATTATCTAAAATTCCGTTGATAAAAATACTGCTTTTTGGCGTTGAATATTCTTTTGCGATTTCTAAATATTCGTTAATAGTTACCTTCACCGGAATAGACGGAAATTTCAAAAATTCACAAATTGCCATTTTTAAAATAATCGTATCAATTTCTGCAATTCTGTCTGAATCCCAGTTTGGTGTCTTATCGATAAATTCTTTGGCCAATTCTGGTTCATTCAAAACCGTTTTTCTGAATAGATCTTTTACAAAATCTTTATCGTCTGAATCTTTATAAACTCTTGGAATAATAAAGTTTTCATCCGTAGGTTTCAAATCGCGCAATTGCTTTGAAATATGCGTATTTACTAAAGGAATATCGTCAATCCAAGTCAATTTATTGTCTTCCAAAAACTCATAAAGCTTTTCATTTGGAGCAATTAAATCTGTAAAAACATCTGCTATAAACTGCTTGTCTTCCTCGAAAGTATTGACTTCGTTTCGCATATAATTTTTATACAAATCACTATTTTTAATTTCGTTTAATAAAATCAAAATATATTCTTCATGCAGATGCCAAGCATTCACTTTGCGGTTTTCAAGCGCGATGCTGATTGAATTGCTTTCTGCTAAAAGATGCAGGACGGCATTATTGATAAATTTTTTGTTTGGGTTGCGTTCTGCGGGAGTTGCAAGATGCTTTTTGCTCGATTTATCTAAAAATTCCTCTTCTTTATTTCTGATTTCCATCATTGAAGAAACCATTGTAAGGTATAAATCTTGAATATTTTCGATACTATAAAAAAGAAATTTTTCTTCTTTTTCAAGATTATCTGAATTGTTTTGATGCATGGCATACACCGACTGCATTACTTTAACACGAATATGTCTTCTGTTTAACACCTTGTAAGAACTTTTAAAAATTAACAAAGCGAAAGAGGCTTTCTTTCGCTTTGCAAAAATAAGAATTATATTGGAATCTCTAAATTATTTATTTAGCGTTTTCTCTTTTTCTGTCATCCACACGTTTTTGAGCAATTGACAAAGCCGCTTGGTGCGTTGTAATGTTATTAGTTTCAGCAAAAGTGAAGATTTCAAGCGTCGTATTGTAGATATTTTCAGTTCTTCTTAAAGCCTCAGCACTGTCATAACCTACGATTTCAGCATAAACGTTGATGATTCCTCCGGCGTTGATTAAGAAATCAGGCGCATAAGCGATTCCTCTGTCTTTTAAGATTTTTCCGTGGATTTCTTCAACAGCCAATTGGTTGTTTGCAGCACCCGCGATAACTTTTGCCTGAATTTTATTTACAGTTTCGTCATTGATAGTTGCTCCAAGTGCACAAGGCGCATAAATATCAACGTCAGCGCTGTAAATATCTCCAGTAAAGATTTTTGCACCATATTTAGCGTTGATTTCTTGTAATCTAGCTTCGTTGATATCCGTTATTTGCACCAAAGCACCTTCTTCAGTAAGATGTTTGATCAACGTTTCACCAACATTTCCAGTTCCTTGGACCAAAACTTTTTTACCGCTTAAATTATCGGTACCAAATTGGTATTTTGCAGCAGCTTTCATTCCCATGTAAACGCCATAAGCCGTTACAGGAGAAGGATTTCCAGAACCGCCTCTTGATTGAGAAATTCCGGTAACGTAAGGCGTCACATCTCTGATCAAATCCATGTCAGCAGTCGTAGTTCCTACATCTTCGGCAGTGATATATTTTCCGCTTAAAGAATGAATATATTCGCCAAATTTGGTAATCATCTCTGGAGTTTTGTCGATTTTTGAGTCACCGATAATAACTGCTTTTCCTCCACCAAGATTCAATCCAGAAATAGCAGATTTAAAAGTCATGCCTCGAGAAAGTCTCAAAACGTCATTTAAAGCTTCCCATTCGTTTGTATATTTCCACATTCTTGTTCCACCTAAAGCTGGTCCTAAAACTGTGTTATGAATACCAATTATTGCTTTCAAACCAGTATCTTTGTCATTGCAAAATACGATTTGTTCGTGATTATCAAATGATAATTGTCCAAAAACAGGATCAATCTTGTGAAGCTCACTTGCTTTTACTACTTCTGTTACCATAGTATTTTTTGTTTGATTAAATTATGATTTTATCAAAAAGATTGGGCAAAATTAAGGTTTAATTCAAAACTTTGCAACGGAATTAACGATTTTTAATAATAATATAATCGAAAAGGATTTTTATAGGTTTATACATAAAAACATTATTTTCAATATTTTAACAAAATAACAATTCAATATTCGTACTATTTAAAAAACAAGATGAAAGAATTACAATATTTAAACAAATATTTCGCCAAATATAAATACCACTTTTTAATTGGTATCATTACCACAATTGCCGCTCAGATATTTTCTCTTTATACGCCAAAATTAATCGGAGAATCTATCGCCGCTTTGAACAATGACAATCTTGATGCCTCTACAATTAAAAGTTTGTTGTTTGAAAACATACTTTGGGTACTGGCAACAACTTTAATTGCCGGAATTTTGACCTTTTTGATGCGCCAAACTTTAATCGTAATGTCACGATATGTGGAATTTGATATTAAAAACGAAGTGTTTCGCCAATATGAAAATCTTTCGCAGAATTTCTACAAAAGAAACCGAACCGGAGATTTGATGAACAGAATCAGCGAAGACGTTGGAAAAGTCAGAATGTATGTGGGTCCGGCGGTTATGTACACCTTAAATACGTTTATCCGTTTTGCAGTAGTTGTGACTCAGATGTATATTATTTCGCCAAAACTTACCTTATATACTTTGCTTCCTTTGCCGATTTTATCTTACCTTATTTTCAAACTAAGCAATGAAATCAATATCAGAAGCGGTATTTTCCAGCAAAATCTTTCGCAGTTGTCCAGTTTTACGCAAGAAATATTTTCTGGAATCAGAGTTATAAAAGCATACAGTTTAGAAAATAAATCGCACAATGAATTTTCAGAATTGTCTGAAGAAAGCCGTGACAAAAGCATGAGCCTTGCAAAAACCAATGCGCTTTTTGGACCGCTTATGATTTTATTGATCGGATTGAGCAACTTGGTCGTGATTTACGTCGGCGGCATGATGTACATCAACGGTTCGATAAAATCAATCGGTGTTATTGCTGAATTTATTTTATACGTAAATATGCTAACCTGGCCAGTAGCTTCACTCGGATGGGTTTCTTCCATGATTCAGGAGGCCGAAGCTTCACAAAAAAGAATCAACGAATTTTTGAAAATCGAGCCAGAAATTAAAAACAAAGCCAAAGAAACATCAGTTATCAACGGAAAAATTACGTTCAACCATGTGAGTTTTATTTACGAAGACACAAATATCACCGCATTGAATAATATAAGTTTCACTATTAATAAAGGAGAAACACTGGCAATTCTAGGAAAAACAGGTTCAGGAAAATCAAGCATCTTGAGCTTGATCAGCAGATTGTATGACATTAAGGACGGGGTGATCACTATTGACGACCATAATATAAAGGACTTGAATCTTCATGATGTGCGCGAAAGCATTGCGGTTGTTCCACAAGATGCTTTTCTTTTTTCTGATTCGATAAAAAATAATATCAAATTCGGAAAAGAAAACGCAACCGACGATGAAGTCATGGAAGCTGCCAAAAAAGCAGTTGTCCACAACAATATCATGGGTTTCAACCATCAATATGACACAGTAATCGGCGAGCGAGGCATCACACTTTCTGGCGGACAGAAACAGCGCGTTTCCATTGCGCGAGCAATAATTAAAGACTCACGTATTTTGCTTCTTGACGACTGTCTTTCAGCCGTTGACACAGAAACAGAAGAGGCGATTTTGAATAATTTGCTCGAATTCTGTAAAGACAAAACTACAATTTTGGTCAGCCACCGGGTTTCTTCTGCAAAAAATGCCGACAAAATAATCATTTTAGATGACGGAAAAATCATACAGCAAGGCACTCACAATCAATTAGTAAACCAAGAAGGTTATTATAAAGAGCTTTACATCAAACAGCTTTCTGAAAAAGAAATGCCTTAAATGTTGCTTTATTCATCATTTTTTTAGATTTTTGGTTTCAACTTAACACACACTTTAAACCGAAAGAAAGATTATGAGAGAAAATGAAATGTTAGAAAAAGAGGAAATTTTTTCTAAAGTATTAAGAGCTGGAAGAAGAACTTATTTCTTTGATGTTAGAGCTACAAAAGCTGACGACTATTATATCACAATCACAGAAAGCAAAAAATTCACCGAAGAAGATGGATCTTTTCACTTTAAAAAACATAAAATTTATCTTTACAAAGAAGATTTCGCCGCATTTACAGAAATATTAGAAGAAATGACCTCTTACGTTTTGAACCACAAAGGCGAAGAAGTAATTTCAGAAAGACACCAAAAAGATTTCAAGAAAGAATATTTTTCTGAAAAGCCTGAAGGCGAATTGGCATTGGCCAGCACGTCAACAGCAAGTTTTACAGATATTGATTTTGACGATATTTAATATTCCTATAAGTTTTAAGCTTTAGGCAATAAGCATAAAGCCTGAAGGTCGAAAGATTTTCAGGCTTTTTTATTATCCAATTCTAAGTCCATTTTCCACTTTAAAATCTGGCGCTAATAAAATCACATCGCCCTCCTCGCCTACCGCTCCTAAAACCAAGCATTCACTCATAAATTTTCCGATTTGTTTTTTAGGAAAATTGACAACAGAAATCAACTGCCTTCCTATTAATTCTTCTTTTTTATAACGTTTCGTGATTTGTGCCGATGTTTTTCTGATTCCGATTGCTGTGCCAAAGTCAATTACCAATTGAAATGCTGGTTTTCTAGCTTCAGGAAAATCACTGGCTTCGAGAATTGTGCCAACGCGCATTTCTACTCTTTCAAATTCTTGCCAAGATAAGTTATTGTGTGATTCTGAATTCATGGTTAGTTTTAAATTTACGGTTACTAATTTCGGAAATTTCTCGCTATATTTAAGCTTTAAATAAAATTTCCATAAAATGTCAAACACGCCATCAAATATGCTTCCTTTAAAAACGCCTGCACCACAATTTCGGTTAAAGGATACCAATTCAAATTTTCATTATTCTTACCAAGATTTAAAAGGAAAAATGGGCACGCTTGTCATTTTCATGTGCAATCATTGTCCGTTTGTGCTTCATACACTGCCAGAAATTTTGAAGATTGCAAATGATTACAAAGTGCAGGGAATTGGGATTGTTGCAATAAGCAGCAATGACATTGAAAAACAGCCTCAGGACAGTCCAGAAATGATGACGGAATTTGCGTTTAAAAACAGTTTTGACTTTCCTTATTTATATGACGAAAGCCAAGAAATAGCCAAAGCTTTTGACGCGGCATGCACTCCAGATTTTTATCTTTTTGATGCCGAAGAAAAATTATTTTACAGAGGACAATTAGACGATTCAAGACCTGGAAACGGAATCACGTTAAGCGGAAGCGATCTCAGAAACTCAATTGACGCCCTGATTTACAACAGAAGTTTCTCTGAAATACAGAAGCCCAGTTTGGGTTGCAATATTAAATGGAAATAATTATTTCTTTTCTAAAATCACCTCAATTGGCCGATTCATTTTAGGTCCGAATTGCGTCTCTCTAGCTTTGCTCGAACACAAAACATACATATTAAAAGGATTTAGCTTGACAAGTTGCGTTTTAAAATCACCTCCGTTTTCTAATCCGTCAACATCTTCAATTTTGATAGAAAATTCATCCGCCGGAAAAGTACTTTTTATAGAAAGCAAGTAAGAATCTTTTGCAAAAGGAAAAAACCAGCGTTCCTTTGAAACCTTTGAATTTTCTGTGATTTTATTACCCGAATCGTCAATTTTATAGTTGGCCAAAAAAGTCATCGGTTTATTTCCGTCAGTCCAGCTATAGATATTATTTACGTTCACAGTTTCTAATCTAAAAACATTTACAACTGAAATCTTCAGGCCTTTGATCATTTCTTTTGCTCCAGATTCGTGCGTATTGACCACAAAATAAGAAGTAAAATCATAACCGCAATGTTGTGCAACTTGTGCCTGCATTGAAAGAGGAAACAAAAAAAAGAATAACAGGAAACGATACATTTTATAAATTATTGAGACCGTAAAAATACAAAAACAAAAAAATAATTATTAAAAAAACAGTAATAGACACTAGGCTTCTTACAAAAAACGACATGAATTCGTAATAAAGAAGCTGAATATTACAGAAACAATCCTATTTTTGTATAAACAATCACAACAATACCATTCAATTATCTGAACATGGGATCTTACGTAATTATCAGCGACGATCATGAAAATGCACTGAAAATTCAGGCTATGGCTGAAGATTTTCCAAGTTTGCAATTTCTTGGTTATGCTTATAATTATGATGATGGATTGAATCTGGTTTTGGAACAAGAACCACAGGTTGTATTTCTAGAAATAAATCCGAAACAAAAAACGAGCAGGCTTTCACTGTCTTTGATCAATGAATTTCACCGTTTCATGAAAATTGTGCCTAGCATAATTGTTACTGCAAAAAACAGAAACATGGCTTATGAAGCACTTAAACAAGAAGTTTTTGATTATCTGACTACGCCTTTTGACTTGAATGATTTTAGAAAATCAATTTTAAAATTTGAAAAATCAAAACTTATTTCTGAGGAAAGGATAAATTCAGTACGGGTTTCAAGCACAAAAGAAAACCTTACAATCTGCATAAAATCGTATGGAGATTATAAATTTATTTATGCTTTAGACATTTTATACTTGCAGGCTGACAGCAATTCTACAGACATTTACCTCAACAATGGGGAAATGATTACGGCTTTTAAAACGCTGAAGCATTTTGAAAAAGCATTGCCGTCACAATTTTACAGAATCCACAACAGCTATATTGTGAATAAGGATTACATTGCCAGAATCCATACTGGAAATAATCTTTGCTTCTTAAAAAACTTAAAAACGAAGCTTCCGTTTTCGAGAACTTACAAGAATAATATTGACCAGATTATTGTGTCAATTTCAAGTTCAGACTACCTAGAAATTTAAGATAATTTTAAAATATCGTCATCTACTCGCATGGGCACCACATCTACGCTCAGACAGCGCCAATCCACATTATACCAGACTTTTTAGTGCTTTGGTTTAGGCAAAAAGGATAATTTTACATCAGAAATAAGAAACAATATTTCTCATTAAAATTAAAAAAATTACCAAATCTTATAAATCAAAAGTATCATGAAAAAAGCTACACTTTCAATCGCATTATTTTCTTTAGTTGTATTAACATCTTTCACGACGATTCAAGATACAGGTGATGATGATACAGGTGGAAATGGAACTACAACTACAACGACTTCTAATAGAACAGACTCAGGAGGACAACATACAACAGCAGATGGAAATAAAAAACAAGATTTTATGCCTATCTTACCTGTAACAATGCAATATCCAAATCAAGAAATTCCTTCAATTAAAAAATTAGATTTTTAATTTAATTTTTTAATTGAATAATAGAAAAGGGCTGACAAAATATTTTGTCAGCCCTTTTTGCGTAGAAAAATTAGATAATAAAACGCCCTGTGTACCAATTAAAAAAATCCCTTAATTAAATTTCTCATTAATTCTCAATATAACATTTTCTATTCCTAGTCTAGTCGATTGATTTGGATTTTCAATATATGCATTTACATTTTCCATTATATTTCCTATTTCACCGATTGTTTTGGTTGAGCTAGAAATGCAGTGTTTTCCAAAATTGAAATTTTAATTCTAATCTATTTTATCATCATTTTCAAGCAATTCTATTAATAGCTTAATTAGTTTATTTTTCATCATTTTTTGTTTTATCGATTAGCCAAGATATGTAGTTAAGTTTTTCCACCCAACAATTCTTTCTTCGATTACATCCTTTATTTCATCATCTTCAAATCCGTCATATTTATGCCAACGATTTGTTTCTACATCTTAATAAGTGACATAATTAAATGTCAAATTATTCCCTAGATATGGTCGATTTACACTGACTAAATATGGTTGCGATTCTTGAGGTCGTTCTTGACGATAAGCTTTCCAATTCATGATTTTTATAGTTTAAGCTTAGATAAATATAATCAATTTTCCTTAAAATCAGATTTGAAAGAACTCTTTACTTAAAAGAATCATTGTGTTTTCTTGTTTCCAACTTTTAAACTAGAAATCCATTTTTGATCAGCAATGTTATAAGACAATTTAATTAAAATGTATTATTTGTAATTTATTATGAAGTATTCAAAAACCCTCACTCTCCACAGTGAGGGTTTCTTTTTATATGTATTAACTAAACATGCCTGTAGAAATTACAGGCATGTTTTATTAGCATTCTGAAAATAAATCAAATCTTAAACAATAATTGTTTGGCTACACATTCATTATGCAAATAGTTTTATTATTTTTGACAAAACTTCAAGCAGTTGAAAAAAAATTATCTCTTATTTTTCATTATCAGTTTACTTTTTATAGGATGCGAGAATAAGCAAAAGAATTTTTCTGAACATAAGGCTCTAGACAGCCTCACTATTTATCTAGATTTAGCAAATGAAGATACGATCTATTATAAAAAAAGGTTGGAATATAATAATAAAGCATTAAGAATATTGCTTAATCAAGAAAATGACAGCTTGAATAGAAAAAATCTTTTTAAAGTTGCCAACAGATTTTACAATATGAACAACTTTGAAGAATATTTTAAAGTTGTAAAAATTTTATCTAAAAATTCAATAACTGCAAAAGATAATCCAAATGTAGCAAAATCATATTTCTATCTCGGAGATTACTACACAAAAAACTCTAAAAATGATAGCGCATTTTTATTTTATACCAAAGCTGAAAAAATTTATTCAAAAATCAAAGATCACATAAATTTGGGAAGCATATATGTCAGCATGGCTACAGTGCAGAACTATGAAAATGATTTTTCTGGCAGTGAGCTTTCTGCTGTCCAAGCACTGAATGTACTAAGAGGAACCCAAGAGTATGCTAAAATATACGAAGCATACAACATAATTGGAGTAACATCTTATGGATTAAAAGATTATGAAAAAGCAATTGAATATCATACTAAGGCATTAAACTTAGCCAAAGAAAGCAATTTAATAACGTACCAAGAAGAAGCTAGCTCATTAAATAACCTAGGAAGTGTATATCAAGAGAGAAATCAACATAAATTAGCGATTAAAAAATTTAATGACGCACTTAAAGACGATCAATTACACTTTAAGAATCCTAAATTATATGCAACATTAATTGACAATTTAGCATATTCAGAACTTAAATTAAAAGAGTATTCTAAACTTCCAAACTTATTTTATGAATCCCTAAAAATTCGGGACAGTTTAAATTTAAAACCCGGAATTGTCTATACAAAAATACATTTGTCAGAATTTTATTTAATAAAAAAAGATACACTCACCGCTCAAAAATTTGCAAAAGAAGCTCTTGAACTTTCAAGAACAATTAACAGCAGTCCAGACCTATTATTATCACTTAAGCAACTAGGCATTGTAGAACCCGCAAATGCCTCTTTTTATTCAAATGAATACATCAAAATAAACGACAGCCTTCAACAAGCCGAAAGAAAATCAAAAGATAAATTTGCAAGAATCAGCTTTGAAACTGACGAATATATCATGCAAAATGATAAATTAGCAGAGCAGAACAGAAAAATAATTTTTTCTGGGATTATTATGATACTTTTCGGAACTTTGATTTTTGTAATAAAAAATCAGCAATCCAGAAATAAGGAGTTCTTGCTAAAACAGGCACAACAGAAAGCCAACGAAGATATTTATAACCTTCTGCTCTTTCAGCAGCAAAAAATTGAGGAAGGCCGAGCCGATGAAAAAGTAAGAATTGCACAAGAATTACACGACGGAATTCTTGGCAGGTTATTTGGAGCAAGGCTAAATCTTGACAGCTTGAACAAACGCCAGGATGAAGACGCCATGGTTTCTCGGAATAATTTTATTGCTGAATTGAAAAGCATCGAGCAAGACATCAGAGAGATTTCGCACGATCTGAGCCGTGAAAAAGACGAAGTGAATAATAATTTCATCGGAATTTTCACCAACCTAATCGAACAGCAGGAAAACCTATCTGACGCAAAAGTTTACTGCTCAATAAGCCCAGATATTCATTGGGATAAAATTGAAAATAATATAAAGATCAACTTATATAGAATTTTACAAGAATCGCTTCAAAACATCAATAAATATGCGCAAGCAAGCACCATAAAAATAGAAATTTCAAAAGCTGAAAATAATTTAAAAACATCGATTTCTGACAACGGAATTGGGTTTCAGGTAAGCAAGAAAAGCAAAGGAATCGGGTTAAAAAACATAATTTCAAGAACGCAATCTTGTAACGGAACGCTTAACATACAGTCAAAAATCGGAGCAGGAACATCGATAGTAATAAATCTCCCCATCAACCAATAATACTAACGCAATGGCAAAAAAATTAAACATCTTAATTGTAGACGATCATCCTTTTATTATTGAGGCTTATAAAAACACAATTGCCGGCTACCATCCTTCACAATTTGAATTTCATATTACGCAGGCAAACGACTGCAAATCAGCTTATGAAATCATCACAGACCCAAATATGCTACCTTATGATGTTGCTTTTTTTGATATCAGCATGCCTCCTTACAAAGAAAAAAATATTCTTTCTGGCGAAGATTTAGCCAAATTAATGAAAAATGTATTGCCAGCCTGCAAAATTATACTGCTGACAATGCACACCGAATTGTTAAAAATAACCAACATCATTAAAACAATAAATCCGAATGGGCTGATTATAAAAAATGACCTGACTTTTGACGAGCTTTTGACTGCCTTTGATAAAATCTTGAAAAATGAAAATTATTACAGCCAGACAGTAGTTAAATTTGTCAGTCAAAATCAAAGCGATAATAATTTAGTTGATGATTTAGACCGTCAAATTCTTTATCATCTTTCCCGCGGCGTGAAGACAAAAAATATTCCGTTGCATACTACTTTATCTTTAAGTGCAGTCGAAAAAAGAAAATTGACGCTAAAAAGTTTATTCAAAATTAAGGAGGGAGATGACGAAGATTTGATCAGAGAAGCCAAAAACAGGGGAATTATCTGATAAAAAAGGGAAAACCGTAATCCAATTACGGGAAAACCGTAACTCAATTACGGTAAAACCGTAAAAAATATGCGGGAAAACCGTAAAAAATATGCGGGAAAACCGTAATCGACTTTTGTAGTTTCGTAGTATCTTTACAAAGTAATCAAAGTAAATTTTTTCTCAAAAACGAAACGAAAAAAGCAATTGTTTAAAATCCACCCTTTGTCCCCAAATCGGCGAAAATAAACTTAACCCGCGATTTTTGATTTCAAAATTTATGAGCGACATTTCCCAAAAGGTGTCGCTTTTTTTATGCCTGCACTTTTCCAAAAAAAAATCCCGACGCAAAGCATCAGGATTTTCATATAATATATTTAAGAGTAAATTATTTCACGTCCATTAATTCTACGTCAAAAATCAAAGTAGCATTTGGTGGAATCGCTCCGCCTGCACCACGAGATCCATAACCTAAATGTGATGGAATTACGAAACGTGCTTTGTCTCCAACTTGCAACAAGGCAATTCCTTCATCCCAGCCTTCGATTACGTTTCCTCTTCCTAATGGAAATTCGATTGGTTTTTTTCTTGGATAGGAAGAATCAAAAACTTTTCCGTCTTCTAATTGTCCCGTATAATGAACAGAAACAGTTTTACCGTTTTCTGCTTTTTTACCGTTTCCTTTTTGTATCATTTTATAACGAAGACCGCTTTCTGTTTTTTCAAAACCAGCAGCCAATTTTTCCATTTTAGCTTCCGCTTCTTCTTTTACTTTTGCTTCGCGTTTTGCGCGAGAACCTTCAAAAACTCTGAAAGCTTCGATTGCATTCCAGTTTTTAGCTTCTTCGCCTTCGCGGATGATTTCAATGCTTTCGATTTCATCACCTTGAGCAACAGCATCAACAACATCCTGACCTTCAACAACATGTCCAAAAACAGTATGTTTGTTATCTAACCAATCTGTTGGAATGTGCGTGATAAAAAATTGAGAGCCGTTTGAACCCGGACCTGAATTTGCCATTGACAAAACTCCTGGTCTGTCGTGTCTCAATTCTGGGTGAAATTCATCATCAAATTGGTAACCCGGTCCGCCTGTTCCAGTTCCTTGAGGACAACCACCTTGAACCATAAAATCAGGAATTACACGGTGAAATTTTAATCCGTCATAAAACGGTTTTCCTTGTGGTCTTGATTTATTTTCTAAATTTCCTTCTGCCAATCCAACGAAGTTTCCAACAGTTCCTGGTGTTTTATCGTGAGTTAATTTCACTAAAATCGAACCTTTTGGCGTATTGAATTTTGCGTATATTCCGTTTTCCATCTTATTTGTTTTATTTTGAATAGGCAAAATTACGAATTAAAATGTGAAAATAAATACAATTTATTGACCTATCTCAAGCAAACAAACTTGGTATTTGCTTAAATTTGCAACACAGAAAAATCCATTTATCTGTTTATAAATAAAACCAACCAACTTATGAGCAGTGTTTTTCATCCAGAAGGAAATTTAAAAATAATCGAGCGAATCAATACACTGACGCCGATCACACATAACGAATGGGGAACGATGAACGTGAGCCAAATGCTTGTTCATTGCCAAATGCCAATAAAAGTTGCCTTTGGAGAAATGCAGGTCAAAGCCGGCCTCATCACTTCCTTTTTTGCAAAATTTATCAAAAAAAGTTTCACCGGAAACGCTCCGTTAAGAAGAGATTTGCCAACGGCGAAAGAATTTGTCATTAAAGGCCATCCCGATTTTGAAGAATCTAAATCAACTTTGATAGAAATGATTTCAAAATTTGCTAACGAAGGACCAAATTGCATTAAAAACAGAAAGCATCCTTATTTTGGAGAATTAAATGATGATGAATGGGGACATTTGCATTGGAAACATTTGGACCACCATTTGAAACAATTTGGCGCTTAAAAGCAAAAAAGCAGATTTAGGAATTTTCTAAATCTGCTTTTTTGTTTTTAAAAATCTTATCTTTTCGAATAGTCTTCCATTTTTAAATCATTGTCAAAAGGACTTTTTGTAAATGGATAAATTGCCTGTTTCAAATATCCTTTTGGATAATCTGCCTCCAGCAAACCAGTATCTTCAGGCCATTCGTCTTTTGGAAGATAATAAGTTCCGAACATTTTATCGATCAGAGGAAATATTGTCGCAAAGTTTTTGCCATAATGTTTTGGATTTTTGCAATGGTGCCAGTGATGGTATTGCGGGGTTGCGAAAATATATTTGATGAAGCCAAATTTAATTCTAGTATTGGAATGGATCAAAACAGCATGGATTGCCATAAATATCACATAGACATTAAAAGTAATCGTTGAAAATCCGAAGACATATAAAGGAACAAAAGCCATCGAACGCGTCACAAAAATATCTACAAAATGCGTTCTTGATCCAGCAAGCCAGTCCATATTTTCAGTCGAATGATGAATGGAATGAAAACGCCATAAAAAAGAATGATTGTGGAAAAATCGGTGTGTCCAATATTGAAATAAATCGGTAATGAAAAAGGCAAATAGCAATTCCACTACAAAAGGCAAACTCTGTACCCATTCGTGAACGCCAGACAAGCCAATCCATCCGAAGAAAATATTTGCCGGCTTTTGGGTAATTACTCCAAAAAACTGAACTAATAAATGACTTACTACAAAATATACCAAGTCAGTTCTCCATTCTTCGTGAAACGTTTTTTGGTCTTTTCTTTTCGGAAAAACCATTTCTATTGGAATAAAAATAACTGCCATCAAAAATAAATCGAGCAAAAGCCAGTCTAATCCCAAATGATATTTTGTTTCACCAACGGCACGCGGATCTACGTCAAAACCGCCTAAAAAAATGGTTGCGATGCAAAATACGATTCCGATAAGCGCCCATTTCTTTTTCTTGCTCAGCATAAAACTTACGACAGCAAAAAATAAAGAGGCGATAATTACTGACGTAAGCAAAATTTTCATGGATTCGCCTGTATAAATTTCTCTAAATTCGGGCGTGGTCAACCATTCGGGATATTTAAAACAAAAAACACCTAAAAAAGACATCAATCCTAAAAATATCGAAATAATGCCGCTAATTTTTCCTTCTCCAAATTTTACAGTCTGTTTCGTTTCCATAAATAAATCTCACAATTAAGAGAACAAAAATAACAAAATAGAAACATGATGAACAAAACGATCTGTTTTTCTAGTTTTTTTTCAACTAAATTTGCAACGTCAAACATTTGAATCAAAAATGAGAATCGATATTATCACTTTACTTCCCGAATTATTAAGAAGTCCGTTTGAAGCCTCAATCATGAAAAGAGCCATTGATAAAGGCTTTGTGGAAGTTCATTTTCATAATTTAAGAGATTATACGACTAATAAACAGAAAAGCGTGGACGATTATCAATTTGGCGGTGGCGCCGGAATGGTGATGAATATCCAGCCGATTGACGATTGCATTGCGTTTTTGAAAAGCGAGCGTTCTTATGACGAAATCATTTATATGACGCCTGACGGAGAAACTTTAAATCAAGGAATGGCGAACCAAATGTCTTCGCTTGAAAATATAATTATTCTTTGTGGTCATTATAAAGGTGTGGACCAAAGAGTTCGCGATCATTTTATTACAAGAGAAATTTCTATCGGAGATTATGTTTTATCTGGCGGAGAATTAGGTGCGATTGTTTTGTCTGACGCTTTGATTCGATTGATTCCAGGCGTTTTGAGCGATGAAACCTCAGCATTGACAGATAGTTTCCAGGATAATTTACTTTCGCCGCCAATTTACACAAGGCCGGCAGAGTATAAAGGATGGAAAGTTCCAGAGGTTTTATTGAGCGGCCATGCCAAGAAAATTGACCAGTGGCGAGAAGATATGGCGTTTGAACATACGAAGAATCGCAGACCAGATTTGTTGGATAAATAATTTTTTTTTTAGAAAATAGAAGAAAGGGAAAAGAAGGAAGACATGACGATGTAAGAAGTCGTTTTCATCAACACAAGCTCTTGCCTCTTTCATCTTGCCTCTTTTTTCCTTTCTTCAAAGAAAAAAACTCATAATTCATAACTCATAATTGCTTCGCCAGTTCACAAAATAAATTTGCATTTATTTTGCTCGTGCCATAACTTTTTATACCTTTGCACCCACTTTGGACCAACCTCTGGCGAAAACCGCGTATGTTGCTCTAATTAAACTATTTAAATCGAACAAAATGGCAGATTTGATGAAATTCGTTAATGACGAATTTGTAACAAGAAAAGAATTCCCAACTTTCGGAGCTGGAGACACAATCACAGTTTACTACGAAATTAAAGAGGGTGAAAAAACTAGAACTCAGTTCTTCAAAGGAGTTGTAATCCAAAGAAGAGGTTCTGGTGCGACTGAAACTTTTACAATCCGTAAAATGTCTGGTGCTGTTGGAGTTGAGCGTATCTTCCCAGTGAACATGCCAGCTTTACAAAAAGTTGAAATCAACAAAACAGGTAAAGTTCGTAGAGCAAGAATTTTCTACTTCAGAGAACTTACTGGTAAAAAAGCTAAAATTAAAGACAGAAGAAGATAGTCAACTATCTTTCTTTCATAAAAAATCCCGATGTATTTCGGGATTTTTTTTTGCTTTAGATACAAATACAAAACCACATAATTTTACTATATTTGCCTTATGAAACAGACAGTTACCATAACTCCTGATAGCAAAACAATTGCTACATTAAAAAAAATGATTTCTTTGAAAAAGGAAAATAGGGAAAAAGTTATGTCAAAAATTACAAGCCAAAAAAAATAAGAACATATTTATGTACCGATATAAATTAGAAGAGGAACTTAATCCTCTTTTTTCGTTTGACACCAAGCACAACCTCTCCTATTTCGTTTCTTTTAAAAAAATGGATTTTGATAATCCTTATTTTTTAAATCTCTTTTCTTTAGATTTTTGGGAAATTGATAATCAGAAATTTATTAAAGATTCTTTCATTGAAGACACAATTATTGAAATTGTATTTGAATTTTTTAAAATATTTCCAAATTCATTATTGCATTACGTATGTGACAGTATTGATAATAGGCAAAACGGCAGAAGCAGATTATTTGATAATTGGTATAACAAATCAAATAATGAAGAATTTTCGAAGCTGAATATTGAGTTCAAAATTGAATCCGAAGTAAATTATAATTTGGAATTTATTTTTAAATCTGAAATTTATGTATTTGAAGAAGTTAAAAACAATGTACTATTGCAATTGGAGGAATTTTCAAATTATAAATAATTGATTTTCAAATCTCTATTAGCATTTTAGGTTTCGACAATTTATTCACGTCATCATTCTCAAGTTTCCAAAAACTCAAGAACCCTTTTCAAATAGCCCCGATTGGCAGCAGTAGCCTTTTCTTCGGGATTTTCCCCGAGAAAAGCTACTGCAGAAAGCGGGAATTGCCTCTCCCGAAAAAGCCTAAATTTTCGCTTCAAATAAAAATTATACGTTAAAATTAATTCTGTTTTTAACAATTTCTCATTTATCAAACTTTTAATTGCCAAATTCTTAAATCAAACGTTTTCGACTTGGCTAGATTCTTTAAATCGCTCTCATTTTCTTATATTTGCAGTCCTTACAAGTAAAAAATTTAAACAAACAAACTTTTTGAAAATGTCAGATAAAGCAAAGATTTTTTATACAATTACGGACGAAGCTCCGATGTTGGCAACGCACTCTTTTTTACCTATAGTACAATCTTTTACAGCACCTGCGGGAATTTCTGTGGAAACGAAAGATATTTCCTTGGCAGGGAGAATCATTTCGAACTTGGCAGATTATTTGACGCCAGAGCAAAGAATTTCTGATGATTTACTGCAATTGGGAACGTTGGCGACGACTCCTGAAGCAAATATCATCAAATTGCCGAACATTTCTGCTTCAGTTCCTCAGTTGAAAGAAGCGATTAAAGAATTGCAATCGCTGGGTTACAAACTTCCTGAATTTGTGGAAAATCCACAGACTGATGAAGAAAAAGCGGCGAAAGCAAAATATGCAAAAGTTTTAGGATCGGCTGTAAATCCGGTTTTACGTGAAGGAAATTCTGATAGAAGAGCGCCGAAAGCGGTTAAAAACTACGCAAAAAAACACCCACATTCAATGGGCGCTTGGAGTTCAGATTCTAAGACTCACGTGGCTTCAATGAGTGAAGGTGATTTCTACGGAAGTGAAAAATCAGTGACTGTAAAGGATGCTGATACTTTCAAAATCGAGTTCGTTGGCAATGACGGAACTTCAAAAATACTAAAAGACAATTCTCCGTTGAAAGCGGGAGAAATTATTGATAGCGCTGTTTTGAGCGTAAAAGCTTTGAAATCTTTTATTTCGAAAGAAATTGAAGACGCAAAAGCAAAAGGTGTTTTGTTCTCAGTTCACTTGAAAGCAACGATGATGAAGGTTTCTGACCCGATTATCTTTGGAGCTATCGTGGACGTTTTCTTTGCTCCGGTTTTTGAAAAGTATGCGACGCTTTTTGCTGAATTAGGCGTAAATACTAAAAATGGCTTTGGAGATGTTTACGCAAAAATTGCCGGACACGAAAAACAAGCGGAAGTTGAAGCTGCAATTAACGAAGTTTATGCAAATTCTCCAGCTTTGGCAATGGTAAATTCTGATAAAGGAATTACGAATCTTCATGTTCCGTCTGACGTAATTGTGGATGCTTCAATGCCTGCGATGATCAGAACTTCTGGCCAAATGTGGAACAAAGAAGGAAAAGGTCAAGATACAAAAGCCATTATTCCAGACCGTTCTTATGCCGGAGTTTATGTAGCAACGATTGATTTCTGCAAGAAAAATGGTGCTTTTGACCCAACAACAATGGGAAGCGTTCCAAACGTTGGTTTGATGGCGCAAGCAGCTGAAGAATATGGCTCGCACGACAAGACTTTCCAGATGGATGCTGATGGAACTGTAAAAGTTTTAAATTCTAAAGGTGAAGTTCTTACGGAGCAAAAAGTAGAAAAAGGCGATATTTTCAGAATGTGTCAAGTGAAAGATGCTCCGATCCAAGACTGGGTAAAATTAGCGGTAAATAGAGCAAGATTATCTGAAACTCCGGCTGTTTTTTGGTTGGATGAAAACAGAGCGCACGACAGACAATTGATTGAAAAAGTAAATCTTTACTTGAAAGATCACGATACAACTGGATTGGATATCAGAATCATGAATCCGATTGACGCAACAAATTTCTCTTTAGAAAGAATCAAAGACGGAAAAGACACGATTTCTGTAACCGGAAATGTTTTGCGTGATTATTTGACGGATTTATTCCCGATTTTAGAACTTGGAACTTCTGCAAAAATGCTCTCAATCGTTCCGTTGATGAATGGCGGTGGCTTGTTTGAAACTGGAGCCGGCGGTTCTGCACCAAAACACGTGGAGCAATTCATTGAAGAAGGTTACCTGCGTTGGGATTCTCTTGGAGAGTTCTTGGCTTTAGGCGTTTCTTTGGAACATTTGGGTCAATCATTGAACAATTCAAAAGCATTGGTTTTATCAGAAACTTTAGACCAAGCGACAGAAAAATTCTTAGAAAACGACAAATCTCCTGCTAGAAAAGTAGGGCAGATTGACAACAGAGGTTCTCACTTTTATATCGCTTTATATTGGGCTCAGGCTTTGGCTGCGCAAGACAAAGACGCTGAATTGAAAGCTACTTTTACTGAAATCGCAAAAGATTTGACAGACAATGAAGCTAAAATCAACGAAGAATTGATCGGTTCTCAAGGAAAACACCAAGAAATTGGCGGGTACTACAAACCAGATTTTAAATTGACTGACAAAGCAATGCGACCAAGCGAAACTTTAAATAAAGCGTTAGCAAAATTGGTTTAATAAAATATAACTTCTAAAGCTACATATATTAGATGTTTTTTTAGATGTTTTTACGCCACGAATTTCTCGAATTTACACGAATCGATTTGTGTAAATTTGTGTAATTCGTGGCTAATTTATTTATATTTACAATCAATCTCCCAAATTCATAATTTCAAATTCGTAATTAAATATGTCTTCACACCATATCGTTCGCGACGACCAAGAACCTGCATTAATCATTGCCAACGGCGCCGCTTGCAGTGACGAATTATTGGGACAGTTATTAGAATGGTCGCCGTTTGTGATTGTTTTGGATTCTGCGATGGAAAGAGTGATGGAATTAGGAATCAAAGTAGATGTACTTTTGGGCGATTTCGACCGAGGTTTTGATCCCGAGTATTATAGAAATTTTCAGTATCCTTTGGAAATCGTTCACACGCCAGATCAAGACAAAACCGACTTGGAAAAAGCCTTTGATTATTTAATCGAAAAAGGTCACAAAGCCGTAAATGTAGTTTGGGCCACCGGCAGAAGAGCCGACCACACGATTACAAATATGACCAACATCGTTCGATTTCAAAATGATTTGAAAATCGTAATCTTAGATGATTATTCCAAGATTTTCCAGCTTCCGAAGAAATATGAAAAATGGTATCCCGCGGGTTTTCCTATTTCAATTATTCCCGTTGGGACAGTTAACGGAATCACTTCCACCAATTTAGATTATCCGTTAAATAATGAAACTTTGACCATCGGTTACCGAACTGGAAGCAGTAATCACGTGGCAAAAGACGGCATTGTGCTGATTGAACATAAAGAAGGTGATTTGCTGATGATGGAATGTTTTGATTGATTTATAAAATGATTCAAACTAAATGAACCTTAATCCATTAATGCTTCTCTCCCTAAATTCCTATTGCTTATATTTGCACCGAAATCCAAGTAATGAAATCCGAAAAAAATAAAGAAAAGTCAGGCCTCCATCCCAGAAATCCACATAGATTTCGATATGATTTTGCGCAATTGACCGAAAGTTACCCAGAACTAAAAAATTTTATTTTTACAAATCCGCATAATATTGAAACGGTAGATTTCAGCAATCCCGAAGCGGTAAAAGCTTTGAACAAAGCCATTTTAATTTCAGAATACGGAATCAAAAACTGGGATATTCCTCAAAATTATCTTTGCCCGCCAATTCCCGGTCGTGCCGATTACATTCATTATATTGCTGATTTACTAGCTTCTACGAACGGAGAAATTCCGCATGGCGAAGAAGTTCTTGGCCTCGATATCGGCATCGGCGCGAATTGTATTTATCCGATAATTGGAAACAGCACTTTCGGTTGGCATTTCGTCGGAACCGATATCGATGCAAATGCGCTTGAAAACTGCGTCAAAATCATTGAAGAAAATCCAAAATTGAACGGAGCCATTAGTTTACAGCAACAGCTCAACTCCCGATTTATTTTCAAAGACATCATCCAGCCTGAAGATAAATTCGCGTTCACACTCTGCAATCCGCCGTTCCACAGCTCTCAAGAAGAAGCTACAAAAGGAACCTTGCGAAAAATTAATGCTCTCGAAAATACTAAAACAAAAGAAGTCGTATTAAATTTTGGAGGCCAAAACACAGAACTTTGGACAGAAGGCGGTGAATTAGCCTTCATCAACCAAATGATTTACGAAAGTGCAAAGTACCCCATGCAATGCCTTTGGTTCACGACTTTAGTTTCAAAAAGCTCCCATTTATCAAGCATTTACAAAACTTTAGACAAAGTAAAAGCATCCTCAATAAAAACCATCGAAATGGCGCAAGGCCAAAAAATCAGCCGAATCGTAGCGTGGTCTTTCCTCTCTGAAACCCAACAAAAAAGCTGGAAATTTCAGTAAAAGTTGCTTAGTTGCAAGTTTCAAAGTTACTAAGTTGCAAAGTCATTGCGATCCCGAATCTTCGGTAGAAGCAATCACATCCCAATTATTATAAAGAGTTTTTGAAGCGAATCAACAGTAATTTATCTCCAATCCATTTTCCCGCTGGAGCCACTCGCTTCACTTTTGCTGCTCGCAAAAGTAAGAGCTCAAACAATGGCACCATCAGGGCTATTTTTCAAACTTTCAGGCTTCTTTTAAACTTCTGGACCAATCTTTATCGATTCAGATTCTCATAACTTTGCGCCTTTGTAACTTTGCAACTTAGCAACTTCCTCTTACCTTTACGAAAAACAAAAAAATGCAAAACCCAACCATAAAAATAAAATCCACAGAATTACTTTCAGACAACCATTACATTTTAAACAAAGTAATTTTAGACTATACAAAAAACGACGGAACAACAGAAACCCAAACCCGCGAAGTATATGACAGAGGAAACGGAGCCACCATTTTACTTTACAACAAAGACAAAAAAACCGTAATCTTAATCCGTCAATTTCGTCTTCCAACTTATTTAAACGGCAACAAAACCGGAATGATCATCGAAGCCTGCGCCGGACTTTTAGAAGAAGAAAACCCAGAAGAATGCATCAAACGTGAAACTGAAGAAGAAACCGGTTACACCTTAACCGAAGTAAGAAAAGTTTTTGAATCGTATATGTCGCCCGGTTCTGTAACCGAAATCATTCACTTTTTTGTAGGCGAATATTCTAAAGAAATGAAAACCAGCGATGGTGGCGGTTTGGATACTGAACATGAAAACATTGACGTTTTGGAGATTCCGTTTGAAAAAGCATTGGAAATGATTTCAACTGGAGAAATTAAAGATGCAAAAACGATTATGCTTTTGCAATATGCGAAGATTAATAATTTGCTGTAAAAATAGGATTCTAACATTTTTTTTCGCCAATATTGTCATTCCGACGAAGGAGGAATCTACATTCGTTGCTCAGCCCTGCTAAGATTCCTCCTTCGTCGGAATGACAATAAACGTTCCATTCAAAATTCAAATCCCCTTATAAAAAGTTAACACAATTCAATACTAAAAACATATTAATTATCTTTGTAATTCAACGCTATACCTATGAAATTTCAAGTAGTTTCTGATTACAAACCAACCGGCGACCAACCGCAAGCCATTGACAAATTAAGTTCGGGAATCCAAAACGGAGACAAATTCCAAACGCTTTTGGGCGTCACCGGTTCTGGAAAAACTTTTACGATGGCAAATGTCATTCAAGAAGTACAAAAACCGACACTTGTTTTGGCGCACAACAAAACGTTGGCGGCGCAATTGTATTCAGAATTCAAGCAATTTTTCCCAAATAATGCGGTGGAATATTTTGTTTCCTATTATGATTATTACCAGCCCGAAGCTTTCATTCCGGTGACGGGAACTTACATTGAGAAAGATTTATCTATCAATGAAGAGTTGGAAAAAATGCGTTTGAGCACGACTTCTTCCCTACTTTCTGGGCGTCGGGACATTATAGTGGTTTCTTCAGTTTCGTGTTTGTATGGTATTGGAAATCCAGTGGAATTTCAGAAAAATGTCGTGACTGTTGCTAAAAATCAAGTGATTTCTAGAACAAAATTGCTTCATAAATTAGTGCAAAGTTTGTACGCCAGAACCGAAGCAGAATTTACGCCGGGAACTTTCAGAATTAAAGGTGATACCGTGGAAGTTTTTCCAAGTTATGGCGACGAGCCGTTTAGAATTCACTTTTTTGGAGATGAAATTGAAGAAATCGAAGCTTTTGACGCAAAGAATTCTAAAGTCTTAGAAAAATATACAGACTTAAATATTTATCCCGCGAATATGTTCGTGACTTCGCCTGAAGTTCTGAACGGAGCGATTTGGGAAATCCAGCAAGATTTGGTAAAACAAGTCGAATATTTCAAGCAGATTGGAAAACATCTGGAAGCAAAACGTTTGGAAGAGCGAACCAATTTTGATTTAGAAATGATTCGGGAATTAGGTTATTGCTCCGGAATTGAAAATTATTCGAGATATCTTGACGGAAGATTGCCAGGAACACGTCCTTTTTGTCTTTTAGATTATTTCCCGAAAGATTATTTGATGGTTATTGACGAAAGTCACGTAACGGTTTCGCAGGTTCACGCGATGTATGGAGGCGACCGTTCGCGCAAGGAAAACTTGGTGGAATATGGTTTCAGACTTCCTGCGGCGATGGACAACCGTCCGTTGAAATTTGAGGAATTTGAAGGAATGCAGAACCAAGTGGTTTATGTTTCGGCGACTCCGGCAGATTATGAATTGGAAAAATCAGAAGGTATTTTCGTGGAACAAATTATTCGCCCGACGGGTTTGTTGGATCCCGTTATTGAAGTGCGTCCGAGTCTGAACCAAATTGACGATTTGATTGAAGAAATTCAATTGCGTGTTGAAGTTGACGAACGTGTTTTGGTCACTACTTTGACCAAAAGAATGGCTGAAGAATTGACAAAATACCTGACAAAAGTTTCCATTCGCTGTCGTTACATTCACTCTGAAGTGGATACTTTAGAACGTGTGGAAATTATGCAAGATTTGCGAAAAGGATTGTTCGACGTTTTGATCGGAGTCAATCTTTTGAGAGAAGGTTTGGATTTACCCGAAGTTTCATTGGTTGCAATTTTAGATGCTGACAAAGAAGGTTTCTTGAGAAATAATCGTTCGCTGACGCAGACTGTTGGTCGTGCGGCAAGAAATGTGAACGGAAAAGCAATCATGTATGCCGATAAAATTACGGCAAGTATGCAGAAAACCATTGACCAGACCAATTACAGAAGAGAAAAGCAAATCAATTACAACACAAAACACGGAAAAGCGCCTGTTGCCTTGAAGAAAAAAATTGATAGCACTTTGGCTAAAAATTCGGTTTCGACGCAATATTTTGAGAACCAAGCTTTAAAAGCTGCCGAACCTGAAAGTCTATATTTGACAAAAGGTGAAATTGAAAAGAAAATTCGCGATGCCAGAAAAGCGATGGAAAAAGCGGCCAAAGATTTAGATTTTATGCAGGCTGCGAAATACCGTGACGAAATTAAGGCGTTACAGGAAAAGATTTAAAAGCTTCTCGACTGCCCTTGAGGTGACAAAAATTATAGACAATCGGGATTCACTTTTGCCTCTTGCCTATTCACTTTTGCCTAGGCTAATTCAACTGCTCTTTAAAAATATTTACCAAAGTTTCTCCGTCGATCATTCTTGTTGGCGAAGCTTCCATTGCTTTTAAAATTCTTTTGATTGCAAACGGATTCAGTCCCATATTCACCCCCATTTGTTTGATCGCTATTTCTTCTTTTTCGTGCAAAACGCCGTCGCAATGCATCAATAAAGCCAATCTGTAAAATTGCTGAATGCGTTGTGCTTCTGATTTCATCGGAATTGATTTCAATTCTTCGTGAAAAAGATTTTTGAAATCTTCCTTTTTAATTTGGAGTTCGTTGGCAACGATGCTTAAAAACTGGTATTCTCTATCGTGGAGTTTTCCGTCGATGACCGCAAAAGCAATCATTTCTGCGAGAAGGCTTATTTTTTCTTCGTAAGTGTTCATCAAAATTGTAATTTTAGCTAAAATATTGTTTTTTGTCTAATTTAAAAAATCATTTCCTTGAGATATTTATTGCTACTTTTTTTCTTCGGAATTTTCACAAACTTATTTGCTCAAGAAACTACATCTTCTGCGCAAGTTTTGACTTTTGAACTGGAAGCGCCTCAGTTGAAAACAACCAAGAAAATATGGGTTTATCTTCCGAAGAATTACAAAACTTCTGAAAAAAAATATCCGGTGATTTATATGCACGATGCACAAAATTTGTTTGACAAGAACACTTCATTTGCTGGCGAATGGAATGTGGATGAAACTTTAGACAGCTTAAAAATACAAGCAATCGTCATTGGAATTGAGCACGGAAACGAAAAGCGATTGGACGAATTGACGCCGTTTCCAAACGAAAAATATGGTGGTGGAAAAGCCGATGATTATTTGGATTTTATTGTAAACACTTTAAAACCTTACGTAGATAAAAATTATAGAACAAAATCGAATGCCAACAATACCGTGATTTTTGGAAGTTCGCTTGGCGGTTTGGTTTCGTATTATGCGGTTTTAAAATATCCTGAAATTTTTGGAAAAGCGGGCATTTTTTCTCCGGCGTTTTGGTTTTCGGATGAAATTTATAAAATGACTGAAAACTCTAAGAAAATCAAGGCCAAGATTTATTTTTTATATGGAGATTCTGAAAGTGAAGATATGGTGAAAGATGCGCGAAAAATGAAACATTTGCTTGATGAAAATCGCTGTTATTGCTTGAAATTAGATAAAATTGTGGAAGTGAAAGGTGGCGAACATAATGAGAAATTGTGGCGGGAAGGTTTTGCGAAGGCGGTTTTGTGGCTGTTATAAAGTATGTCATTTTAACGCAAAGACCGCAAAGTTTTTCGCAAAGAAAAAAAACAAAGCTTTGCGAAACTTTGCGAAATCCTTTGTTTTCTCTTTGCATTAAAAATCGCAATCAAAGCTTTTATCTTTAATTTAGAGACTCAGAAAATAAAATCTATCTTTGCAATAAATCAAGATTATGACAAATAACGATATATTTAAAAAACTTCGCGTGGCATTGCAGTTGCGTGACGACCAAATTGCAGAAATTCTTTTGTTGGTAGATTTTAGAATTTCTACGGCTGAATTGGGCGCATTTTTCAGAAAAGAAGACCATCCAAATTATATGGAATGTGGCGACCAAGTGTTGCGCAATTTCTTAAACGGATTGATTATCCATTTGCGTGGCACAAAAGAAGACCCAAAAAATGCGATGGATGTGATTAACGCCAATGCAAAACAATTGCTGACAAAAGCGCCTGCAAAAGGAACTTCTCCAAAAGATAATTCGAAGAAACCTGTGGCAAAAGCGCCGGCAAAAAATTTCAAGGCAAAACGTCCTGAACCAAAAGTAAGCGTGGTGGAAAAAGTGCAATACAAAAACGGAAAGAATAAAAAAGCATAAACCTTGACTGATTTTCTAAATATAAATTATTTAAAATCGGGAACTGCAAGACAGCAAAAAGCTTTTGAAGTTTTAAATGAAAATTTGATTCTTCAGAAGCTTTATGATTTTACGCCTATTTTGGTTGGGACAATTCCCATAAATATTGCTATTGATTCAAGCGATTTAGATATTGCTTGTTATTGGAAAGACAAAAGTCAATTTATTGAGATTGTAAGGAAAAATTTCTCCGAAGAAAAAGATTTTCAGATTTATGAAAAGGAAATTTCTGGAAATGAAGCTGTCGTGGCGAATTTCTTCACGGATGATTTTGAAATTGAAATCTTTGGACAAAACATTCCTGTTCAAGAGCAATTCGGATTTCGACACATGATTATCGAAGCAAAAATCTTAGAAGAAAATGGAGAAGATTTCCGCCAGAAAATAATTGCATTAAAAAAATCGGGCATTAAAACCGAGCCTGCTTTTGCACAATTATTGAATTTAAAAGGCAATCCGTACGAAGCTCTTTTAAACTTTAAGAAAATTTAGAATCCATAACCTTTTTGGATTTTTTATATTTGGGAATAATCTTTATAATTTCCAAAATGAAAAAAATCGCCTTACTCCTATTATTGATTTCTCCAATAATCAGTTTTTCACAAGACAAATACGTTACCAAAACTGACATTTCGTATTACGAAGCAAAATCAAAAGACGCTTACCAAAACGAAAGATGCGTTTTAGACATCTATTATCCTGAAAACAAAAAAGACTTTGCCACAATCGTCTGGTTTCACGGTGGTGGCATCACTGGTGGCAACAAAGAACTTCCAGAAGCTTTGAAGAACAAAGGCTATGCAATTATCGGAGTAAATTATCGCCTGAGTCCAAAAGTAAAAGCGCCAAAATACATCGAAGATAGCGCCGCGGCAGTTGCTTGGGTTTTTAATAACATTTCAAAATATGGCGGTGATCCTGATAAGATTTTTGTTTCCGGACATTCTGCCGGAGGTTATTTGGCCGCGATGATTGGCTTGGATAAAAAATACTTGAAAGCTCATAATATCGATGCTAATAAAATCGCAGGATTGATTCCGTTTAGCGCGCAAACTATTACGCATTTTACAATTCGTGGCGAAAAAGGAATTCCTGAGAAACAACCCACGATCGATCAATATGCGCCGTTATTTCACGTCAGAAGCGACGCTCCGCCATTATTGTTGATTACAGGCGATAGAGAATTAGAAATGTTAGGCCGTTATGAAGAAAACGCTTATTTAATGCGAATGATGAAAGTGGTCGGACACAAAGACACTCGATTACTTGAACTTGACGGTTACAACCACGGAATGACAGAACCGGCGTTTCCTTTATTATTAAACGAGGTCAGGAGAATTTTAGATTTCAAAAAAGCATAAAACAAAAAAAATCCCGAGCGGCAAACTCGGGATTTTTTAATATATAACTTTTGAATTCTAATTAAGACAAAGCAGCTTGAACTTGGTCAGCAGCTTCTTGGAATTGAACAGCTGATAAAATCGGCATTCCAGAATTGTCGATCAATTCTTTAGCGATTTCAGCGTTAGTTCCTTGCAAACGAACAATGATTGGCACTTTAATAGCATCACCCATGTTTTTGTAAGCATCAACAACACCTTGAGCAACACGGTCACAACGAACGATTCCTCCAAAAATGTTAATCAAAATTGCTTTTACGTTTGGATCTTTCAAGATAATTCTGAAAGCCAATTCCACACGTTTAGCATCTGCAGTTCCACCAACGTCCAAGAAGTTAGCTGGTTCAAAACCTGCATATTTAATCAAGTCCATTGTAGCCATTGCAAGACCAGCACCGTTAACCATACAACCAACAGTTCCGTCAAGATCCACATAGTTCAAACCTGCAGCTTTCGCTTCAACTTCAATTGGGTTTTCTTCACGAACGTCTCTGTATTCAGCCAATTTCGCGTGTCTGTATAAAGCGTTGTCATCTAAGTTTACTTTTGCATCAACAGCAATAATCTTGTTGTCTGATGTTTTTAAAACCGGATTGATTTCAAACATAGAAGCGTCAGAACCGATATATGCTTTGTACAAAGCATCAACAAACTGAACCATTTCTTTGAAAGCATTTCCAGAAAGACCTAAATTAAAAGCAATTCTTCTTGCTTGAAAACCTTGCAAACCAACATTTGGGTCAATTTCTTCAGTAAAAATCAAATGAGGCGTGTGTTCAGCAACTTCTTCAATATCCATTCCACCTTCAGTAGAATACATAATCATATTGCGACCTTTTCCTCTATTCAATAGAACTGACATATAAAATTCTGAAGTTTCACTTTCACCTGGATAGTAAACATCTTCAGCAACTAAAACCTTGTGAACTTTTTTACCTTCAGCAGAAGTTTGAGGTGTAATCAATTGCATTCCAATGATTTGTTCCGCCAACTCTTCCACTTGTTGTAAGTTTTTAGCCAACTTAACACCACCGCCTTTTCCTCTTCCACCTGCGTGAACTTGAGCTTTGATAACGTGCCATCCAGTTCCAGTTTCAGCCGTCAATTGCTTTGCAGCAGCAACCGCTTCTTGTGGATTATTGGCAACATATCCACGTTGAACTTTCACGCCATAACTGGCTAATATCTCTTTTCCTTGGTATTCGTGTATATCCATATTAAAGTTTTTTGACTTTTTTAATCCCGACTTATCGGGAGCACAAAAATAGCAAAAATGATTCTAAACAACGAAAGATTTTTCTTTTTTATTTGAAGCAATTCCAGCTTTTCACTACAAGCTTTTTTAAAAACTCCTTATTTTTGCAAAAAGAAAAAAGTCCCGAAGTTTTGGGACCGCTAGTCGCTTTTTTTCTTCAGCAAAAAATAGTCGTTTAAAAAAAGGCTTTCCGCTTCTCCCAAGACTTCGGGAGAGCTATAATTCAGTTTTCTGACCAAGATTGTCTGAGGACCATTTCATAATATACCCAAACGCAACCTTTTAAAAACCTCGCATCTTATTGACAGACAATCACTAAAACAATCAATTATGAAAAATTTTAAATTAGCATCACTGCTGGTTATCGCTGTACTTTTTAGCAGCTGTATCAACGACGACGACAGAAGTAACGAAGGAACTCTGACAGGCACATGGAAACTCATTGAAGTAAAAGGATCAATTGCAGGAACAAATGACACCTTCGAACCTGGATTAATCACTTGGAATTTTAATCCTTCGACTCAAACTTTTACCGTCGTAAATAAAAATACTGACGAAGAAGCAAGAGATATTTTTGAATCTGGAACTTATCCTTATAAAGTTATTACCAGTCCAATTGCAAATTCTATATGCAACAAATCTATAGAATTGAACAGTGCCGATTTTGGATGTATAATGATTACAAAATCAATGTTGCAGATTAACGACGGCGCAACTGATGGAGAAATCCTGAATTTTACAAGATAAACAAAATAAACCTCATAAGTTACAAATATAAATTTATGTTATAATTTGTTAATTTATATTGTAAAATTTGTTCGTTAAAATCACTAAATTTACTTTTGTAAAAAGAAATTGAAAAATATGCAAACGAAAGATTTAGTACAATTAGCAGAACAATTCGGGAGTCCGGTTTATGTTTATGATGCCGAAAAAATCCAGTCGCAATATAAAAGACTGACTGATGCTTTTTCAAAAGTTGAAAGCCTCAGAATAAATTACGCTGTAAAAGCATTATCAAATATTTCGATTTTAAAGTTGCTGAAACAATTCGGTTCAGGACTTGACACAGTTTCTATTCAAGAAGTACAGCTTGGCTTACATGCTGGTTTTTCTCCTGAAAAAATTATTTATACGCCAAACGGAGTTTCCTTTGAAGAAATCGAAGAAGTCGCGCATTTGGGCGTTCAGATCAATATTGACAACTTATCAATCTTGGAACATTTCGGCGCGAAATATCCAGAAATTCCGGTCTGCATTAGAATCAATCCGCACGTTATGGCGGGCGGCAATGCGAATATTTCTGTTGGACATATCGACAGCAAATTCGGAATTTCGGTGCACCAAATGCCACATATATTAAGAATCGTAGAAAATACGGGAATGCACATCAACGGAATCCATATGCACACGGGTTCTGATATTTTGGATATTGAAGTGTTTTTATATGCTGCAGAAATTTTGTTTGACGTGGCCAAAAACTTCAAAGAATTGGATTTCTTAGATTTTGGGAGCGGTTTCAAAGTGCCGTACAAAAAAGACGACATCGAAACTGACATTGAAGAATTAGGAAAAAAACTTTCTAAAAGATTCAATGCTTTTTCAAAAGAATACGGCCGTGACCTGACTTTGGCATTCGAACCGGGAAAATTTTTGGTGAGCGAAGCCGGATATTTCTTGGCAAAAGTAAATGTGGTAAAACAGACCACCTCAACAGTTTTCGCAGGAATCGACAGCGGTTTCAACCACTTGATTCGCCCGATGCTTTATGGTTCGCAGCATCATATTGAAAATATTTCTAACCCAAAGGGAAAAGAACGTTTTTATTCTGTCGTAGGTTATATCTGCGAAACGGACACTTTTGCAAACAACAGAAGAATTTCAGAAATCAAGGAAGGCGATATTTTGTGCTTTAGAAATGCTGGTGCCTATTGCTTTTCAATGGCTTCCAATTATAATTCAAGATTCAAGCCTGCGGAAGTTTTATGGCATGAAGGCAAAGGTCATTTGATTCGCGAGCGCGAGACTTTTGAAGATTTGCTGAAAAACCAAGTGGAAATTGAATTTGAAAAAGTTACTGCTTAATTAAACTTAGTTTTTAGATCTGCCACAGATTTTCTGGATGTTGATTTTTTGCCATAAGAAATCAGTTAGAATCCGGTTGCTCTGTGGCTTCTTTTTTTTTAGAAATTTTTAAAGACAACGCTTATCAACAAAGAATGTCCAGAAGATTACAATCCCGAAACGTCGGGACAAATAGTTTCTCAAATAGCCCTTATGTTTGCGACTATCCTTTTGTTCTGGTCTCATAGTTTTGGGAAGAACAAAACATTGTGCAAGACAGCAGGAAAATGGATTGCAAACTATTACTGATGTTTCGCTTCCAAAAAAAACTAAAAATCTTAAATAACAGTTTGGTAATGTGCTGAAAGTTGAAGATTGCTTACCTTTGGCGCTTCAACACAATTAGATTTTAATAGAAATGGATAGAAGGAAATTTTTCAGAAACGGTTCACTTTTTACTTTGGGAACTGCAGTTTTGAGTCCTTTTGAAGGCGCTGCAAATGTCTTAGATCTTGAATCAATCAACAAAAATAAGAAGGCAAAGAATATCATTTTCATGGTCAGCGACGGAATGAGTACGGGAACGCTAAATATGGCGGACTTGTTTCTGAACAGAAAATATGGAAAAGGATCGAATTGGCTTCAATTATATAAAGACAATAAAGTGTCGCGAGCCTTGATGGATACTGCTTCGGCGAGTTCTATCGTGACTGATTCTTCTGCCGGAAGTTCTTCTTGGGGTGGCGGTGTTCGCGTGAATAACGGTTCGCTCAATGTTGGTCCGAATGGTGAACAGCATTTGCCGATTTTGCAGAAATTTAAAAAGGCTGGAAAAATGGCTGGATGCGTGACTACTGTTGCAATTACGCATGCGACTCCTGCTGGATTTTGCATTAATAGTGCCAAAAGAAGTGCTCAAGATGATATTGCAGAAATGTATCTTGATCTTGGTTTTGACGTGATGCTTGGCGGTGGAAATAATAACTTTGATCCAAAAGTCAGAAAAGATAAAAAAGACGTTTACGCCGGATTTTATGCAAAAGGCTACCAGATTGCAAAAAACCGCGATGAACTTTTGGCTGCAAAAAATGACAAGCCGATCTTGGGCGTTTTTGACGAAGACGCCGTTCCTTATAATATTGACCGAATCAATACGCCAGAATTGAAGTCTAAAATTCCGACATTGGCAGAAATGGCGCAGAAGGCAATTGACCGAATGAAAGACCATAAAAAAGGTTTTGTGTTGCAGATCGAATCTGGAAAAGTAGATTGGGGCGCACATGCGAATGATATCGCAGCTTTGATTCACGACCAGATTGCATTTGACGAAGCGGTGAAAGTGGCTATGGATTTTGCTGAAAAAGACGGAAATACTTTAGTGATTATTACAACAGACCACGGAAATGCAAATCCTGGTGTGATTTATGGAAAAGATGCCAATGCGAATTTTGACAGCATCCAAAAATATACGCATACGAATGAGACGATTTTAAATAGTTTTAAAGCAGATACGACCACAGCCCAAATTCGTGAGAAATTTGAAGCGACAAATGGAAAAGCAGTTTCTGACGAAGAAGCAAAACTTATTTTGTCTTATTATAACGGACTTCACAAGCAGGAAGACGGTTTGTACAACTATAAAAAACTTCCGTTTAAGGCTTTGGCAGAAATTCAGCAGAAATATAATTCTGTCGGCTGGATCAGCATGGACCACTCGGCAGATTATGTAGAATTGGCGATGTACGGTCCTGGAAGCGAGCTTTTAAAACCTTTTGTGAAAAATACCGATTTGCATTATCTGATGCTTCAGGCCGCAGAAGTCGAAAATAAATTTTAAGCAAAAACATAATTTTAAAAATGCGATAATTGACAGTTATCGCATTTTTGCTTTTTAACAATTTCAAAAAGCGATATATTTGAGAATTCAACCAAATTAATTTTATGTTCCACGAAAGACTTCTCCTCATTATTTCACTGCTTTTTGCGGTTTCCATGCTTGTGATGCTGGGGCAAAAACTAAAAATTTCTTATCCGATATTTTTGGTAATTGGCGGTTTGCTGATCAGCTTGATTCCAGAAATGCCGATGATTCAACTAGATCCGCAATTGGTTTTCACGATATTTCTGCCACCGATTTTATATGAAGCGGCTTGGTACACGCCTTGGAATCAGTTTTGGAAATTCAAGCGCCCTATTGGCCTTCTGGCTTTTGGGCTGGTATTTTTTACTTCCTGCATTATTGCTTTTGTATCGAATGCTTTGATTCCCGGATTTACTTTGGCTTTAGGCTTTTTATTGGGAGGAATTATTTCACCTCCAGATGCGGTTGCGGCGACTTCTGTCTTGAAAGGAATCAAAATGCCGAAGCGAATTATTACTATTTTAGAAGGAGAAAGCTTGATTAACGACGCTTCGAGTTTGATTGTCTTTCGGTTTGCATTGGCAGCAGTAATTACTGGACATTTTGTAGTGGAAGAAGCAATTTCAGATTTTTTCATCGTAGGAATTATGGGAATCGTAGTCGGTTTGGCAATCGCTCACGTTTTTTATGTAATCCATAGATTTTTTCCGACTACGTCAAATATCGATACGGCGCTGACCTTGATGGCACCTTATATTATGTTCATAGCCGCAGAACATTTTGAATTTTCTGGAGTTTTAGCAGTTGTTTCCGGAGGATTATTTTTATCCTATCGTTCTCATGAAATTTTTGACCATTCGGCCAGAATCCAAACGCAGAATGTTTGGGCAACAATTATTTTTATTTTAAATGGATTAATTTTCATCTTAATCGGATTAGAATTGCCCGTAATTGTCAGTGGCCTGAACGGATTTACTTTAGAAGAAGGAATAAAATACGGAATTATAATCAGCATTATCACCATCTTAATTCGATTTGTATGGGTTTATCCTGCGGCATTTCTTCCTAGGTTTTTCTTCAGAAAAATTCGAGAAAAAGAACCAAATCCGGGTTGGAAAGGACCTTTTATCATTGGAATGGCGGGAATGCGAGGCGTTGTTTCCTTAGCTTCCGCGTTAGCGATTCCTTTAACTTTAAGCGACGGACAGGATTTTCCACAGCGAAATATTATTCTATTAGTAACTTTTGTCGTAATTTTAATAACCTTGGTTTTGCAAGGATTGTTATTGCCGATCGTAATCAAATCTTTGAAAATTGAAGAAATTGACGATTTGATTCCCGAAGAAGAACAAAGTACATCTATAAAATTAAGATTGATGAAGGCATCTTTGACTTATATGGAAAGAAATTTAGCCAAAGATATTGCCGAAAATGAACTCGTAGAAAATTTACAAAAACGAATCAAAAACGGAATCGCTTTGACTTCAGAACGCTTGGAATCGCTAGTCTGTGATGAAACTGAGCATAATGAGATTGTGCGTTTTCATGAAATCAGACTAGAATTAATTGCGGCACAACGAATAGAATTGGCTTCATTGAAAAAGCAAAAAGTATATGATCATGAAGTGTTGCAGAAACAGCAAAACCAATTGGATTTTGATGAAACCAAAATAAACCAATCAATTATTCGAGATTAAATTAATAACCAACAACTAGAATTATGGAAATTCAAAAAGTATTCGAAAACAATAAAAAATGGATTTCAGAAAAATTAGACGTTAATCCAGATTATTTTTCAGATTTATCAAAAGGGCAAAGTCCAGACATTCTTTACATCGGCTGTTCGGACAGTCGCGTCACCGCGGAAGATTTAATGGGCGTTTCTCCTGGCGAAGTTTTTGTACACCGAAATATCGCCAACATGGTCATCAGCATTGACTTAAATGTGATGTCGGTTTTAAATTATGCCGTGAATTATTTACATGTAAACCATGTCGTTGTCTGCGGCCATTATTTTTGCGGAGGCGTGAAAGCGGCAATGCAGTCAGAAGATTTGGGCGTATTAAATCCGTGGTTGCGAAACATTCGCGATGTTTATAGAATTCACAAAACTGAGCTGAATGCAATTGAAGACGAAACCCAGAAATACAATCGATTAGTAGAATTAAATGTTCAGGAACAATGTATCAATCTAATCAAAACTGCAGAAGTTCAAAAGGCTATAAAAGATAGAGGACTTCAGGTTCACGGTTGGGTTTTTGACATCCAATCTGGAAATTTGATCGATCTGAAAATTGATTTTGAAGAAGTTTTGAAAAATATTAGGGAAATTTATGACTTGGGACACGAGTGATTTTCAGAAGAGATATTTTAACCGCAAATTCAAAGATTAAAATTTAAAAAAAATCTGCGAATCTGCGGTTTTTCATTTACAAACTATGTACTTCTTTCTTAGCTTCTTCAAACTCAGAAATCATTTCGTCAACAATAGTTGCAGCCGATTTAATTTCGTGAATTAATCCAGAAACTTGCCCGATTTCTAGTTCGCCTTCCACCAAATCTCCTTCCAGCATTCCCTTTTTTGCACGTGCTCTTCCCAACAATATTTTCAAATCGTCAACACTCGGCGCCGTCGCATATAAATCTTGAATATCTTGATAGAATTTATTTTTTATAAGACGAACAGGTGCTAATTCCTTCAAAGTTACCTGCGTTCCTCCTTCTTCCAAATCGACAATTGTCTGCTTGAAATTATCATGCGCAGAACTCTCAAAAGAAGCTGCAAAACGGCTTCCGACTTGAACTCCGTCAGCACCTAAAATCATCGTCGCCAGCATCGCTCTTCCCGTTGCGATTCCTCCAGCCGCAATTAACGGAATCTGGATTTTTTCTCTAACGATCGGAATCAATGTCAAAGTCGTCGATTCTTCCCTTCCATTATGTCCTCCCGCTTCAAAACCTTCAGCAACAACCGCGTCAACTCCGGCTTCTTGAGCTTTTAAGGCGAATTTTGAACTGCTGACAACATGCACAACCGTAATTCCTTTCTCCTTTAAAAAACTCGTCCATGTTTTTGGATTTCCTGCAGAAGTAAAGACAATTTTCACGCCTTCTTCCACAATAATATTCATGATTTCTTCAATATTTGGATACAACATCGGCACATTTACACCAAAAGGCTTATCAGTCGCTTTATTGCATTTTTGAATGTGGGAACGCAACACATCTGGATACATCGAACCGGCTCCGATTAATCCCAAACCTCCCGCATTGCTGACCGCACTGGCTAATTTGTAACCACTATTCCAAATCATTCCACCTTGAATAATTGGATATTTTATATTGAAAAGTTGCGTAATTTTATTCATTGAATTGGATTTGGTTATAAAAACAAAAATCGCTAAAATTTCTTAAAGCGATTCGTTGTTTGCAAAATATTGTTTTTAATTCTTAATAAGTTTCCCTGTTTGGGAATTATTTCCAGAGATTACTTTATAAAAATACATTCCTGAATTTAGATTTTCAACTGAAAAACTGCTGTTATTTTCTTTCAAATTTACGTCTAAAACTTGCTGTCCTAAATTATTATATAAGAAAACCTGTGCATTTTCAAAACCATCTTTTTTATTCAAATTGACTATCGAATTCGCAGGATTTGGATAAATCGTAAATTTCTCAAAAGCAAAATTTGACACTCCCAAAGCATTCTGAAGCGCTAAATTATAATTTGGAATTCCGTAGCCGAACTGCGGATTTGGAGTTGCATATAAATGTGCCGATTGTTTCACCAATTGCATGATTTCAGCATTCGTCTTATTAGGAAGCGCTTGCCACAAACTCGCCACCATTCCAGCGGTAATCGGTCCTGAAAACGAAGTTCCGTTGGCGGTAATAATCTGCCCGTTAGTATTTGCAAGCACAGAAGCCTGGCCTTGTGCCATCACGTCTGGCTTCACGCGTCCGTCAAAAGATGGTCCGATCGAACTGAAACTCGCATAATTTCTGGAAGCCGTCACAGCGCCAACCGCCAAAACGTTGATTGCATCTGCCGGCGCGCTGATGTAAGGATTGCCTGAAGCTCCAGAATTTCCTGCAGAAACCACACAAATCATTCCTCTTGAAAAAGCAATATCTGCACCGCGGGAAATAAACGCTGTCGTTCCGTTCATATCAGCATAAATATGGCTATAATTTTCATTATCATAGCCAAAATAACCCAGCGAAGTATTGATAACGTCAACGCCAAGACTGTCTGCCATTTCAGCCGCTTCCACCCAATTTGATTCCTCAATCGGGTTTTCACTATTTACATCTTCCGTAATAAAAAGATAATAAGAAGCATCTGGAGCAGTTCCAACTAGTTGATTTTCAACATAACCACCCATTGTAGATAGCACCATCGTTCCATGAGTGCCTCCTGTATAAAAATTTGAATTTCTATCTACAAAATTATAGCCTCCCAAAATCTGATTGTTCGTTCGAAGCCTCTGAAATGGCGCCGTGGTATTGACCGCAGGAAAACCGGCATCTAAAACCGCAATGATCTTTCCGCTTCCCGTAAAATTTTGCTGGTGCAATAAATGACCGCCCAACATCTGAATTTGATTCGCAGAATTTCCATAGGCAAAAGTCACATTGGTATCAAAAGTTTTGTTTACAGCACCTGTTTTGACTTGTTTAAAATTTCTTCCAGCCGTATTCAGATTTCGGTCTGCAAATTCCACATTCTGAACAAAAATCAAATTTTGAAGATTTCGAATGTTGGCAACAGTTCCCCTAACATGAAGCGCATTCAGCCATTTTGATTTCGCCTTCACAGTGATTCCTGTGGACGCGGTAACTTGATTTATATAAGAAACTGAAATCGGAATATCTTTAGTATCCAATTGAATATTTTGCGCAACTCTTCTGTCTAAAGCGCGCTGTGAAAGCATTTCTAAAGGATTTGCCAAGTAATAAGCCGCATCAGGTTTGTCTTTAAAGTAAACCCAAGCGTCTTCTTGCGCATTTACCAAAACGCTAAAAAACAGTACAAATAAAAAGGTAATTTTTTTCATGATTAAATAATTCTTTAATTAAAAAGGTTATTGCTATGTCTATAACTATAAATTCCGGATTTAACCTCTGCTGCTCTTAATGTAATTTATCCGCAAGACACTTTTTGAGAATAAAAAGCATATATATTATTTACGTGAATATAACCATTTAAGTTTTCAGAAACGTTTTTCTTGCCTCATATCCATCTATGCAATTAGTTTTCAGCCCATACGAATCTTCAAAGCTACAAAATTGTTTTACTTATTGCTGTTAAATTCGTCTTAGTAAGTTTGTAGCTGTGGAAATTTTACTTAAAAAAGCGACTATTTATATTTTTCAATCAATTGAAATAAAAAATAAATTTTAATTTATTCAAAAGACAAAAATAAATACAAAATGTTGATTATCAAGTATTTAAAAAATAATTAATAAATTTTACAAAAAAAAATTAGGTAATTGCATTTTTTATAACCTAAATTTGCACTCAAGTTCTTTAAAAGATTATTCTTATCCAGAAAGACCGAGGGAATTGACCCTATGACGTCTTAGCAACCTGTTCACTTTTGTGAATAAGGTGCTACATTCAACCTTTGCTTCGGCAAGGATAGATAAGCTAGAAAATGTAAATAATACTTCAAAATATTATATGCTCTTCTGACTTGTCGGAAGGGCATTTTTTATTTCTGCTCCTTTCGATATCTGGTTTCGAATATTTTTTGGAAAACAAAAAATTATTTAAAAACATCTTAAAAAGTTATCAAAATGAAAGAGCAAACTCAAATTTTAAATTACATTCCAGTAGATGAATTAACCGGTTCAATTTCGGTGCCAATTTACCAAACTTCAACTTTCGTGCAAGACGAGCCTGGCGTTCACAAAGGTTTTGATTATGCAAGAAGCAATAATCCGACAAGAAAAGTTTTGGAAGATTTGGCTGCAAAATTAGAAAACGGAACCAACGGATATGCTTTTTCAAGCGGTTTGGCAGCAATCGATGCGGTTGTAAAATTACTTTCTGCCGGAGATGAAATCATAGCGGTGGATGATATTTATGGAGGTGCTTTCCGTCTGTTCACGCACGTTTATGAGAAATTCGGAATCAAGGTAAATTATGTCGATGCCACCGATGCAAAAAATGTAGCGAATGCAATTACAGACAAAACTGCCTTGATTTGGATTGAATCTCCAACAAATCCTACGCTTAAAATTTCTGATCTTCGAGCTATCGGAAAAATTGCCAAAGAAAATAATGTTTTATTCTGCGTTGACAATACTTTCGCTTCCCCAATCGCGCAAAAACCAATTGACTTCGGAGCTGACTTGATCGTTCACAGCGCTACGAAATATATTTCGGGACATAGCGATTTGATTGCCGGTTTGGTAATTACTGCGAACGAAGAATTGGGTGCTAAAATTAAATTTATCCAAAATGCTTCTGGTGCAATCCTTGGCCCATTTGACAGCTGGTTGGTCATCCGAGGAATCGAAACTTTGAACTTGAGAATCAAACAGCACGCTGAAAATGCACAGAAAATTGCTACATTCTTGACTACCGAAAAGTTAATTAAAAACGTTTATTATCCAGGTTTGAAAACGCACCACAATCACGAAATTGCAAAAAGTCAACAGAAATATTTTGGTGGCGTTGTGACTTTTGATTTGGTGATTGATGACAAAGCATTGGCTTCGAGAATTGTTTCTGGAACAAAATTATTCAAGTTAGCAGAAAGTTTAGGAGGCGTAAAAAGCTTGTGTTGCTTGCCTTGCGAAATGACTCATAAATCAATTCCGGCAGAAATCAGATATAAATCTGGAGTTACTGATAGCTTGATTCGTCTGTCTGTTGGCTTAGAAGATGCCGATGATTTGATTGCTGATTTGAAAGAAGCGATTGCGAATGCCGTGAATGCTAATGTAGAAACTGCTTCGTCGTTGAATTAGCCAAAAGTTAAAAAAAAGCCTAATGTTTTTAAACTAGCCCCGATTGGCGGCAGTAGCCTTTTCTTCCGATTTTTCATCGGAGAAAAGCTACTGCAGAAAGCGGGAAAATGGATTAAAAAATGTACTAGTGTTTGGCTTCTAATAAAATTTCCTAAGATTTTACACATTGAAAGGACTTTTAAGAAATATAAAAAAGCAACACAGATTTGAGAAATTGTCAAAATTTTAAAAATTTCTCAAATCTGTGTTCAAAAAAAAAACAAAAAAATGTCAAGAAAAAAATTAAATATAGGTCTATTCGGATTTGGATGCGTGGGTTTTGGACTGTATGAAGTATTACAAAAAACGCCTGGTTTGAAAGCCAATATCAAGAATATTTGTGTAAAAGACAAAGATAAAAAGCGTGAAATCGGAGCTGAAAATTTTACTTTCAACAAGGAAGATATTTTCAACGATCCAGAAATTAATGTCATTGTGGAGCTGATTGATGATGCCGATGCGGCTTATGAAATTGTGACTCGCGCTTTGAAAAGCGGAAAAGCTGTGGTTTCAGCCAACAAAAAAATGATTGCAGAACATTTTGAAGAACTGCTGGCTTTGCAACGTGAATATAAAGTCCCGTTGTTGTATGAAGCGGCGTGTTGCGCGAGTATGCCGATTATCAGAAATCTTGAGGAATATTATGACAATGATCTTTTGGAATCCATTCAAGGAATCGTGAATGGCTCTACAAATTATATCTTAACGAAGACTTTTAAGGATAATTTATCGTATGAAGATGCCTTGAAGGAAGCGCAGGAAAAAGGTTTTGCAGAAAGCAATCCGATTTTGGACACTGGAGGCTTTGATGCGAAATATAAATTGTTGATTTTGCTGGCGCATTCCTTCGGATATATTGCAAAACCTGATGATTTGCTGAATATTGGAATCAATAATATTGGCGAATTAGAGTTGAAATATGCTCGTGAAAAAGGAATAAAAATTAAATTAGTAGCTCAAGCTTTTAAAAATCCCGATGGAAGTATCTCTGCTTTTGTGATTCCGAAATTTGTGGACTCTGAAGATAGATTATTCAATGTGGATGATGTTTTTAACGGTGTAATTACAAAAACAAGTTTTGCTGACGAACAGTTTTTTGTTGGCAAAGGTGCTGGTGCTCATCCTACTGCTTCTGCGGTTTTAAGTGATATTTCTGCTTTGAGTTATGACTATCAATATGAATACAAAAAAATTGCCCAGCAGGAAGATTTGAGTTTATCAGATGATGTGAATTTAAAAGTATTTTTGAGACATTCTGTGGAAGATGCCGTTGCTTTGAAAAAGCATTTTTTGAATATTGAAGAATCATATTTGAACCAAGAAACGGGTTATATCACCGGAATTATATCTTTGAAAAACTTGAGAAATATCCACTTTGATGAGAGTTTTAATAAATCTTTTGTTTTGCTGGAAGTTGTCAAAAATGTTTCGATTGCACATGAGAATTTGCAATTAGCTAATCTTGAGTTGGCTTAAAAAAGAAAGTTTTGTTTTGTTTGTTTATTTGTTAAGTAAAAAAGCCCGGCATTAAATTGTCGGGCTTTTTTTAAGGCATAAAAAAACCTCCCGAAGGAGGTTTTAAAAAATTTAGAATCATCTTATTTTTTAATCAGTTTTACAATTTTAGAATTGCTACCTGAAGAAACTTCTAACATGTAAGTCCCTGACGGTAAATTAGACATATCGATTTGAGTTTCATTTGCATTTACTTTTTGAGTCAACACTTGTTGTCCTACTAAGTTATACAATTTAAGTTCTGAAATATTTTCAGAATAAGAAACTTTCAATACGTCGTTTACTGGGTTTGGATAATATTTCAATTGATTTACTGCGAAACTAGGTGCGCTCAAATCAAAATCAATAGTTACTGCCAGAGCTGTACTTCTACAAGTTCCAGAAACTAGAACTGCATAATAAGTAGCGTTATCTACTGTTGGCGTTGTCAAAGCAAGAGGACTATTTCCTGATACAGCGTCACCAGCATTACCATACCAAAGTATTCCTGTTGTAGGAGAAACTACTAAGTTACCTAATGTTGCTCCATATTGAACGGCAGCACCTGTTGGCTGTGCAGGTGATGCATTCACAGTTACAGACAATGTTTGCGTGTTAGCACATAAACCAGCTGTTGGCGTGAACACGTAAGTTCCGTTTGCAGTATTGCTAACTGTTGTAGGAGACCAAGTTCCTGTTACTCCGTTTGGAGATGTAGTTCCTAAAACTGGAGCAGTTGAACCAGAACATATTGGAGCGATTGCTGCGAAGTTTGGCGTTACAACAGGCGTTACCGTTACAGACAATGTTTGCGTGTTTGCACATAATCCAGCTGTTGGCGTGAAAACGTAAGTTCCGTTTGCAGTATTGCTAACTGTTGCAGGAGACCAAGTTCCTGTTACTCCGTTTGGAGAGGTTGTTCCTAAAACTGGAGCAGTTGAACCAGCACAGATTGGTGCGATTGCTGCGAAGTTTGGCGTTACCAAAGGCGTTACAGTCACAGACAATGTTTGCGTGTTAGCACACAAACCAGCTGTTGGCGTGAATACGTAAGTTCCGTTTGCAGTATTGCTAACAGTTGCAGGAGACCAAGTTCCTGTCACTCCGTTTGGAGAAGTTGTTGCTAAAACTGGAGCAGTTGAACCAGCACAGATTGGTGCGATTGCTGCGAAGTTTGGCGTTACAACTGGAGTTACCGTTACAGACAAGGTCTGCGTATTTGCACACGAACCTGCCGTTGGCGTGAAAACGTAAGTTCCGTTTGCAGTATTGCTAACTGTTGCAGGAGACCAAGTTCCTGTTACTCCGTTTGGAGATGTAGTTCCTAAAACTGGAGCAGTTGAACCAGCACAGATTGGTGCGATTGCTGCGAAGTTTGGCGTTACAAGTGGTGTGATAGTAGCTGTAACCATAAATCTTGTTGCGCTTTCACAAACACCTTCAGAAATTTGAGCAGCAAAATAAGTACCACCATTAGTTAATGCAACCGTACCTGCTAATAAATTTCCAGCAGTTGCGGCATCATACCATACATAAGTATTTCCTGTTGTAACAGTTGCTGTAAGATCTGCAACAGTAGCTGCGTTACAGAAAACTTGAGTAGCAGTACCCGTTGGTTCTGCTGGCGCTACACAAGGATGAGAGAAAGATAAAAATCCTGTGAAATCTGCAGTTGCGATTGCTCCTGTAGAAGTAAGCGAGCCAACTGCTGATGTAGTTGGAACAGTCGTTGTATAAAGACCTGAAGCTGCTGGCGCTTGTGCGATAACATCAGTTGCTAAAATTGAAGCTGCAGTTTCTTTTACAAAAACATTTGTAAGGCTAGCGCTTCCTGCCAAAACATCAACTTCCCAACGTTTTTTTCCTAAAACATTAGCTGTTGCAGTTGTTCCAGTGTTTGTATCGAAAGCTTCTGCTTGAAGTTTAACACCTGCAACAGTTGTTGTAGGAGCTAAATTAAGAGGAAGGTATTCTCCACCTTTTCCAACAGGAAATAAAGTTGTTTGATCATAAGTCGCAGCAGATGCGCGAATTGCGAATGATCTTGCAAAAGGGCCGTTGATGTAAGATGTTGCAGTACCACCTGTTAATGTACCTGCAGCAGTAGCAGTTCCTAAAGTCAATAGATTTGTATCTGTTGTTGTGATTAAACCAATTGATAAAGTTAAAGTACCACTGATTGAAACCGGGCTATTTAATGTTACTCCATTTGCACTTGAATTTGCAACTTGTAAGCTAGTTAAATTTGCAGTTACTGTAGTTGCAGAATTCGCAAGTGTACCGCTGTTTGTAATTGCCTGTGGTGTACTTACAATAGCAAAACTTAAATTTGAAGACGTACTAGAAGCAACTAAAGCTGCACTAACTCCTGTGTTAACATAAGTTGCACCAGTCATAACATTTAAGTTTCCTCCGAATACCAAACCAGAAGTTAATGAAAGTGTACTTCCGGCATTTACATTTACATCACCTGTTGCTCCAACTTGGTATGCTCCTGTTACTGCTCTATTTGAAGTAGAACCTCCATTTACAATCATTTTTCCAAATGACATAAATCCAGTTGCAGCCCATGCATTAATTCTAAATCCATTTACATTTCCTCCTGCATCGGTTGAAATTCCATCTCCAAATTGAGTCGTATGTGATGGACTAGATAATAATGGTGGAAGTGCCGAAGTCGCGCTTGAGTAATTTACTGCAAGACCTGCTGTAGTGTTTGAAGTTGTAGAAGCATGTGGATCTACGAAAAGCAAAGTACCTCCTGTCAAATTAATATTTGTTGTCAAGAAATTAAGCAATGGCGTAGCAGATGCTACAGAATTTGCAACAACACCTGCATCGTTTCCGTCAATATTTATTGTACCACCAGATTGGTTGAATGTTGAAGTTGCTATAGCGTTGTTAATATTTCCATTAACATTTAGCGTACCTCCTGATACTGTCAAAGTACCATTATTCAAAAGCTGGTTGTTTTTTAATGTACATCCAACTGTTAAGTCGCCTGAAGCCTGAACTAAAGTTCCTCCTCCGTTGATCGTAACTGTTTTAGCCACATTTCCAGCAGAATTCGAAGTTACTGTATGACCATTCTCAACAGATACTACATCTGTACATGCTGGCACAGCTCCCTTATTCCAAGTTGAAGCTTGATTCCAGTTTCCAGATCCTACAGAAGCGAATGCTAAATCGGCATTTCCTATTCCAACATATAATGGTCCTGCTAATAAATCAGCTTGGGTAACAGCAATTCTTTGTGCTCCAGGAGTTGCCGTTCCATTTTGGTGAGTTCCACTGATAGCTGTTGTAGCTGCAGTAACTCTTGAATTGCCATTTAGAGCAGCCAAACCGCTATTTGCGAACAAAACTACTGTGTAAGAACTAGCAGAAACGGCAGTTCCTTCGTTTGAAACTGACCAGCTGCCATTATATCTATCTGTCACTGTGTAAGCACCATCAACGATACTCACTGGAGTCGAGCCTGAAGCATCATTATAAGTTACTGCTAACTCTCCTGCAACAGCTCCAGTTGCATTGGTTCTTGTAATGTACATAGCTCTATTCAAGCCAGTAGGAGACAAAAATGGATATCTACTTGTAGCATTTGTAGGATCAGTTCCTGCAGTAATAGCACTTCCTGTTGCTGTTGCTGACCAATATCTAGAGAATTTCCCCGATGTAAAGCCAGTACCTACTGGTGCTGTTAATGTACCACCTGCCGCATTATAACCAAATGTCATTTTATTAGTACCAAGATTCACTCTTGCACCTGTCATAGAAAGGTTATTTGCAATTTTAACATCGTTAATTTGCCAAACAATATTAGATGCTGCGACAGCATTTGTATTTGCGAAAGTAAGGTTTCTGATTACATTGTTAGTTCCAAAATTTCCTGTTCCACTTACTGTCTGTATCGTAGTACCAGCCAGAGTAAGATTTCCAGCAGTTGTTGTACCAACAGACGCATCAATTACTCCATTGTTAGTAATATTACCTACAACAGATAAAGTTTTTCCAGTTGTTCCGCTAAAAACGTTTACTAAACCGCCAGCTGCTACATTTAAGTTTCCATTAACTGCAAAAGTTGTTGGTGTGGCAGTATAATCTAGAGTACCATTAACTGTTAAATCATTAATTGCTAAGCTGGTAGCATTTACACTTACAGTATGCCCAGCAGTTATAATGGCTTGATCTACAAATGTAGGAACCGATCCTGCATCCCATGTAGCTGGAGCATTCCAGTTTCCTGTTGCTACAGATGTAAAAGTACCTGGCGCTTGAGTTGAAAATGAAATATCATCAAGAGCGATAGGAGGATTTGCGATATCTGAGCTATCGCTTTTCCAGCTAAAAATTAATCTATAAGTAACTCCTGCTGTTCCCACAACAGTTATTGTTTCTGAATTCCAGCTTGCACTATTTAGTTTGTACATTCCGCTGATTGCACCTGGTCCAGCAACTTGGCTAGCATTTGTAGATGTAATTGCAGCTGTAGCTGTTGGAGTAAATGTAGTTGGGGCAAACCATACTTTCATATTATCCCAATCACTTGTTGTAGTTCCTTCTCCTTGAGCTTTCCACTTAAAAGACAAAGTAAATTTAGTTTCCCCAGCAGGGATTGTCACATCTCTATAAAGATGCGTGAAGGTGCTGATCTGGGAATATGCCCAAGTTGTTCCGCTATCTGTTGAAACATAGGCGCAATTTGCCCCTGTTGCGCTAGCCGGCGCATTTCCTACTGCCCAACCGTCAGTAGAGCCATTTACAACTGTCCATCCATTTGCTGCGAACGTAGATCCATTTTCAAATCCTCCAACTGTTGTAGGGTTAATCAAGACAGTCTGAGCGTTTGAATTAAAACTAAGCAAAGCGATAATTGAAAGAACAAAAATTTTCCACCAATTTGTGGAAGAAGGCAATGAAATTCCTCTTAAAGGAATCTCCCCCGATTGCCCATGGATGGGCGATAAAGTAGTGTCGCCTTTCCGTAAAGTGTAGTTTGTAATCATAGTTAAATATTAAGTTATTGAAGCGATTAAATTATAACAAATAATTAACATGGTAATAATTTTGTAAAAATATTTATCAACCCTCAATAATCATTGAAAAAAAATAAGAAATAACCATTTTTTTAGGTAATTACCAATATTTAAAATGAAAGAATTTTCTTCAAATAAATTTTATTTTTAAGTTAAAACCAAAAAAAAACCTCTCAATTTCTTGAGAGGCTTTTCAAATTATGCTTGTCCAGCGGGACCAAAATTTAAGGGAATCGGAGGCTGTTCCGTGTCTTTGATTTCGCCGTGGGCGCTTTCAAATCTGTGGATGTTTTCTCCTAATGCCTTTAGCAATCTTTTGGCATGCTGTGGCGTCAAAACAATTCTAGATTTCACTTTTGCTTTTGGAATTCCGGGCATGATGCTTACGAAATCCAATACAAATTCTGAGGCTGAATGATTGATAATTGCCAAGTTAGAATAAATTCCTTCGGCTGTTTTTTCATCCAGTTCAATATTAATCTGACCTTGCGGATTTTGATTTGAATCGCTCATAATATTAATAGTTATATTCTTCTTTAGAAACTAAAAGTTCATTGTACTCGTCTTTTGAACCTACAATAACATTGTCGTAATCTCTCATACCTGTTCCTGCAGGAATTCTATGACCAACGATAACATTTTCTTTCAATCCTTCTAACAAGTCCACTTTTCCAGCAACTGCTGCTTCGTTCAATACTTTTGTAGTTTCCTGGAACGACGCTGCAGAGATAAATGATTTCGTCTGTAACGAAGCTCTCGTGATACCTTGAAGTACTGGAGTTGCAGTAGCGGTGATAACATCTCTTGCCACAACTTGATTTTTATCCGTACGTTTCAATAATGAATTTTCATCACGCAATTGACGAGGAGAAATAATCTGTCCTGGTTTCAAGCTTTCAGAATCCCCAGCATCTTCAATCACTTTCATACCATAAAGCTTATCATTTTCAACGATAAAATCTTTAGTATGGATCAATTGATCTTCTAAGAATAATGTATCTCCAGGATCTTGAACTCTTACTTTACGCATCATCTGGCGAATTACAACTTCAAAGTGCTTGTCGTTGATTTTTACACCTTGCAGACGGTAAACTTCTTGAATTTCATTCACCAAATATTGCTGTACAGCAGATGGCCCTTGGATTCTCAAGATATCGTCTGGAGTGATAGCACCGTCAGACAATGGAACTCCTGCTCTTACGAAGTCATTTTCTTGTACAAGAATCTGGCTTGAAAGTTTCACAAGGTATTTCTTGATTTCACCAAATTTAGATTCGATAACGATCTCACGGTTACCTCTTTTGATTTTTCCAAAAGAAACAACACCGTCAATCTCAGAAACAACCGCTGGGTTTGAAGGATTACGAGCTTCTAACAACTCTGTAATTCTTGGAAGACCTCCGGTGATATCTCCTGCTTTTGAAGAACGACGTGGGATTTTTACCAAAACTTTACCTGCCTTAATTTTCTCACCGTTTTCAACCATTAAGTGGGCTCCAACTGGCAAGTTATAAGATCTGATCAATTCACCATCTTTACCGTAAATCAATAAAGTTGGGATTAATTTTTTGTTTCTACCTTCAGAGATTACTTTTTCTTGGAAACCAGTCTGCTCATCGATTTCAACTTGGAACGATTGTCCTTGTTCTAAATCTTCGTAAGCAATCTTACCAGTAAATTCAGAAATAATTACACCGTTATATGGATCCCATTTACAAACTACAGTTCCTTTTTCAACAGTATCTCCGTCTTTAACAAAGATGCTAGATCCATAAGGGATGTTGTGCGTATTAAGGACAATTCCAGTTTTAACGTCAACTAATTTCAATTCTGTAGAACGAGAAATAACGATATCAGTCGTGTTTCCTTCAAGATCTTCACCTTTTACAGTTTTCAAATCTTCAATTTCAAGACGACCTGCAAATTTCACAACGATGCTAGATTCTTCAGAAAGTCCACCCGCAACCCCACCGACGTGGAAGGTACGAAGTGTCAACTGTGTTCCTGGCTCACCGATCGACTGTGCAGCAATTACACCGACAGCTTCTCCTTTTTGAGTCATTTTTCCAGTTGCAAGGTTTCTTCCGTAACATTTAGCACAGATACCTTTTGTAGCCTCGCAAGTCAATGGCGAACGAACTTCCACTTTTTCAAGAGGCGATTCGTCAATCAATTTAACGACAGCTTCGGTAATTTGCTCACCTGCTTTAATGATAACTTCAGTAGTCAAAGGATTGATAACATCTTGCAATGCCACACGCCCTAAGATTCTTTCTCCTAAAGTTTCAACGATTTCTTCGTTTTTCTTCAATGCTCCAACTTCCACTCCTCTTAAAGTACCGCAATCAACAGTGTTTACGATAACGTCTTGAGAAACGTCGTGAAGTCTTCTTGTCAAGTAACCCGCATCGGCCGTTTTCAAAGCCGTATCCGCAAGACCTTTACGCGCACCGTGAGTAGAGATAAAGTACTCAAGGATTGAAAGACCTTCTTTAAAGTTAGACAAGATCGGGTTTTCAATAATTTCACCACCGCCGGCAGTAGATTTTTTAGGCTTAGCCATCAAACCACGCATACCAGTCAACTGACGAATCTGCTCTTTAGAACCCCTTGCTCCAGAATCAAGCATCATATATACAGAGTTGAAACCTTGCTGGTCTTCTCTAATATTTTTCATCGCCAATTCTGTCAATTGCGCATTTGCAGAAGTCCAGATATCAATAACTTGGTTGTAACGCTCGTTATTGGTAATAAGACCCATGTTATAATTTGCAGTAATACCGTCAACTTGTTCTCTGGCATCCGCAATTAATTTAGTTTTTTGTTCAGGAATTCTAATATCTCCTAATGAGAATGATAAACCTCCACGGAATGCAAATTTGTATCCCATATCTTTCATATTATCAAGGAAGGCAGCAGTTGTTGGAACATCTGTTACACTTAAAATTCCACCGATAATATCTCTCAAAGATTTTTTAGTCAATACCTGGTTGATGTATCCTGCCGCTTCTGGAACTACTTCGTTAAAAAGTACACGTCCAGCAGTTGTTTGGATAATTTTGTACACTAATTCTCCAGCTTCATTGAAATCTTTTGCTCTAATTTTCACACGAGCATTCAATTCCACTCTTCCTTCGTTTAGTGCAATATTTACTTCTTCAGCAGAATAGAAAGTCAAATCTTGACCTAAAATTTTGTGATCTTCTGTAGAAATACGCTCTTTGGTCATATAATATAGACCCAAAACCATATCCTGAGAAGGTACAGTAATTGGCGCACCATTCGCTGGATTTAAGATATTGTGAGAAGCCAACATCAAAAGTTGTGCTTCCAGAATAGCTTCTGGTCCTAATGGCAAGTGAACCGCCATCTGGTCACCATCAAAATCCGCGTTGAAAGCCGTACAAACTAAAGGGTGCAATTGGATCGCTTTTCCTTCAATTAATTTTGGCTGGAACGCCTGGATACCCAATCTGTGCAAAGTAGGAGCACGATTCAGCAATACTGGATGTCCTTTAATTACATTTTCAAGGATGTCCCAAACTACTGGCTCTTTTTTGTCAATGATTTTTTTAGCAGATTTTACTGTTTTCACAATTCCTCTTTCGATCAATTTACGGATAACGAAAGGTTTGTATAATTCAGCTGCCATATCTTTTGGTAAACCACATTCAAACAATTTCAATTCAGGTCCAACGACGATTACCGAACGAGCAGAATAATCCACACGTTTACCCAAAAGGTTTTGACGGAAACGACCTTGTTTACCTTTTAACGAATCAGAAAGCGATTTTAATGGTCTGT
>Ga0247817_10000088_pt1 | contig 81211 bp, 56 predicted proteins | sample UWRJL212509R1_FD_178010 | JGI IMG/M metagenome (GOLD analysis project Ga0247817, IMG submission 178010) | Plant litter microbial communities from Arlington Agricultural Research Station in Wisconsin, United States - UWRJ-L212-509R-1 | ecosystem: Environmental > Terrestrial > Plant litter >... | reverse complement strand
TACAAACCCCTCTTCTTTGAGGACAAGAATCTAAAGCAACCGATTTACTCTTCTTAGTCATCTGAGTTCTTCCAGTTCTTACTAATTGTTGAATTGTTGGCATAATTAATACTAAAAATTTCTTATGATTTAAATTTCCCGCTTTTTACGGGGTTGCAAATGTATGAATATTTTTTTTTTAAACAAACCTTAATTCATTAATTTTCAATCCTATTGCCCAATATTTATTTCTCATATATTATTCCTTCAATTTTTGCGTTACTTTTACAAACACAATTTCCTTCCTTTTAAATAATTTTAAATCGCTTTTGAAAAAAATCTTTCCTCTTATCCTATTCTTTTTCAGCCTTCAAAGTTTTGGGCAAAATCTGTATTTGAAAATTTCAGGAACAACCGAAGCTGAAACGAAATACATTGATTCTATCGGATATTTAAAAAAGCACCTGAATGCAAAATCCACAACTGACGAAACAAACAGTTTTTCTGAAAAGCTGAAACGCCTTGGCTTTTTAGAAAATCAAATTACAGACAATAAAAAAGAAAACGACAGCACTTTCCACACCCAAATCAGCCTAGGAAACAAGACAAAATTCATGCATATATATATAGGTAGGAATTCTGAATTACAAAAACTCGAAATACTCAAAGAAAAAGACACCTTAAAAATGCCTTTATCACAAACAGAAGCCTTCATGAACACCACTTTGCAGAAATTGGAACAAAAAGGATATTCGCTTGCAAAGCTCCAGTTGATTAATTTAAGAAGAGAAAAAGACTTCTTGACAGCCGACTTGCTTTTTGAAAACGAAAAACTTCGCGAAGTGAACGACATCGTCATAAATGGCTATGACAAATTTCCCGAAGGGCACAAAAAAGAAATCAAGCGACGTTACAGAAATAAAATTTTCAACCAAGAAACACTGAAAAGGATAAATCGCGATTTTGAAAAACTTCCGTTTGTTAGCCAAACAAAATACCCTGAAATACTTTTCACAAAAGACACTACGAAAGTTTACGTCTATCTTGAAAAGTCAAAACCAAACCGATTTGACGGATTTATAGGCTTTGGAAACAATGAAGCCGGCGATTTAAAAATAAACGGATACCTGGACTTGCTTTTAGTAAACACATTGAACGTCGGCGAAAGATTCAATCTTTACTGGAAAAGCGACGGAAACAAGCAGACCACTTTTAACGCCTCCCTAGAACTTCCTTACATTTTCAAGAGTCCACTTGGAATTAAAGGCCAACTGAATATTTTCAAGCAAGACAGCACTTTTCAAAATACGCAGACCGCTATTGAACTAGGCTATTATTTCAATTTCAACACAAAAGCCTACATTGGCTACCAATCTACAGAATCAAGCGATATCCAAAATTTAAGCCAGTCGTCAATCACCGATTTTGACAATTCTTTCTATACCGGAAATTTTGAATTTGTAGAATTTAAAAATGACGATTACTTTTTTCCCGAAAAAACCATAATAAACATAAAAGGAGGCACAGGAAAGAGAAATTCTGAATCATCCGTAAACAATCAGTTTTTCATTAAAGCAGATTTGCGCCATAATTTATACCTGAACGAAAAGAATATCATAAACATAAAAAGCCAAAGTTATTATTTGCAAAGCGAAAATTACATAACCAATGAGCTTTATCGTTTTGGCGGCATCAATTCAATAAGAGGATTTAACGAAAATAGTCTTCAGGCAAATCTGTTTTCATCAATCCTGACAGAGTACCGATATGTGCTTGCTCCAACGATTTATGCGCATTCAATTATTGATTTTGGCTATTTTCAAGACAAAACCACTGATAATAAAGGACAAATTTTAGGACTAGGCTTCGGATTTGGTCTTCTTACTAAAAATGGACTTTTCAATTTAATATACGCAAACGGAAGTACAGGAAGTCAAGAAATTAAACTTTCAAATTCAATTGTGCACATCAGTTTCAACGCAAAATTTTAACAAGAAATAATGAAAAGCCTTTAATCTACAAAAAAAATATTAAAAAAAACTATTGCTTTGTTAATCTTTTATTAAGAAATTTGGCTTAACTAATTCAAACCTTATTATAATGAAAACAAAAATTAATTGGTACTTGACGCTTTTGATGGCGTTGATCGTGCAGATTACATTTGCGCAACAAAGGACAGTGAGTGGTACTGTCACTGATGCAAACGGACTTCCGTTACCAGGCGTAAGTGTCGTAAAAAAAGGCACAACTGAAGGAGGCCAAACTGATCTTGACGGTAAATTTCAAGTTCAAGCAGCACCTTCTGATGTTTTGGTATTCTCTTTTATTGGAATGAAAACTAGAGAAATAACCGCCACTTCCAGTAACACTAATGTAAGAATGGAAGACGATGCTCAAGAACTTGAGACAATTGTTGTAACTGCATTGGGAATTAAGAGAGAGAAAGCATCAATCGGCGCGGCGTCAACTACTCTAAGATCAAAAGAAATTACACAAGGCGCTCAAAACAATATTGCAGATGCAATCAAAGGTAAAGTTGCCGGTGTTGTCGTTTCCAATGCCTCTACAGACCCAGGATCTTCTTCAGGTGTTATCATTAGAGGATTCAGTAGTCTAAGTGGTTCTAATCAACCCCTTTATATAGTTGACGGAATTCCTATTAATGACCAATCTAATTTCTCAAGCAGTCTCACAGGAGGATATGATTTTGGACGTGGATCAGGTGATATCAACTCTGAAGATATTGAAAGTATGACTATTTTGAAAGGCGCATCTGCTACAGCACTTTATGGATCTAGAGCAGCAAATGGAGTTATTATGATAACGACCAAAAAAGGAAAGTCTGGAAAAATAGCTGTTGATTTCTCTTCAACTACATTTTTTACTTCAATATTAAGAACTCCTAAATATCAATCAAAATTTGGACAAGGTTGGGATGGTCAGCATTTTTTAGGTGAAAATGGGTCATGGGGTCCTGCATTTGACGGAAAACCAAGAGTATGGGGAAATGTTGTTAACAATTCACAACTTCTTAAGCCTTACTCATTTCAAGAAGATCAACTTGAAAACTTTTTTGATACAGGTCATTCTCGCATAAATAACTTTTCAATATCAGGAGGAACTGGTGAGTCTACAGTAAGACTTTCATACTCAAATACGCAACAAGATGGTATCTACCCAACTGATGCAGATTCATTTGAAAGAAACACACTTGGACTTTCTGGATCTACCAAAGTAAATAAAATTAGTATTTCTGGTAATCTTAATTATGTAAACACTGGGGGTAGCGGTGTCGCAACTGGCCAAGGATTATCAGTATTAAACAACTTAATGCAGATTCCAACTGATATTCCAATCACTGAATTTAAAGATTACAACAGCCCTTTCCACAATATATCTAATTACTACACGCCATACGGAGTAACAAATCCATATTGGACATTAAACCAAGATGGATCTAAATACACTAAGGAAAGGTTTTATGGATCTGTAGAAGCCACTGCTGAAATCAATAAGTGGTCAAGCTTAACATACAGATTTGGTTTAGATCAATATACTGATTTATTAAGAGTATGGCGTGCTCAGGTCGATGCTTTACCGGGCTCACCAAATGACGGAACTTCAACTGAACAGCCTGGCACATATGCAGAATCTTCAAACACAATCAAGCAAATCAATCACGAATTGCTTTACAATCTTAATTTTGAGTTAGGTAGCAAATTTAGTCTTGCATCTACATTTGGATGGAACATGAACGCAAGATCAGGATATTCTTTTGTTGGAACAGTAGGAAGCCAAGACATCCCTGGGTTTTATTCATTTTCAAATACTTCAGATCCAATTGATATAACTACAACAAGAAACAGTAGAAAGTTATATGGGATTTACAATAGCTCAACATTATCTTATAACGACCAATTATATTTAACCACAAACGTTAGAAATGATTGGTACTCAACACTTCCAAAAGACAATCAATCAGTACTTTACGGAGGTATCAACGCTAGCTGGGTATTCACAAATACATTCCCAGGACTTAAAGATGTTGTTAGTTATGGTAAACTAAGAGCTGGATATGGAGAAACCGGTGTTGATACCGATCCTTATCAGGTTGCATCTATTTTTTCACAAACCAGCACTGACAATCAAGGATTCGGAAACTATAACTACCCTGTAAATGGAGTTAATGGATATTCTGTTGGTAACAGATTAAGTAATAATAATCTTAAACCAGAAAGAAGGAAAGAATATGAAGTTGGTTTAGAAGCTTCATTCTTAAAAAATAGAATATCTATTGATTTAACTTATTATGATGCAAAAGTCGAAGATCAGATTTTAAACCTTCCTTTAGCACCGAGTTCAGGATACACAAATCAAACTGCGAATGTAGGTACAATTTCAAATAAAGGGTTTGATGCTTTATTAACATTTTCTCTTTTCAAAAGTAGCGATAATGGATTCAGCTGGAGCACTTCTATCAACTATGCTACGAACAATTCAGTTTTAGAAAAATTAGATCCTCGTTTACAGCAAGTTGATTTAGGGGGATTAAGCACAACATCTTATGTCGCGCAAGAAGGACAACCTATCGGCTTAATTATGGGTAGTGTTCCACTAAGAGATCCTAATGGAAATATTGTAGTTGACGCAAACGGCATACCAATTGCATCTTCTGTAAAAGAAGTTTATGGTGATACACAATATGACTACACAATGGGAGTTGGAAACTCATTCAGCTACAAAGGAGTTTCATTAGATTTTACTTTTGACATCCGTCAAGGTGGTCTTATGTATTCAAGAACAGCTGATATCACAAGATTTACAGGAAACTCAATCACTACAATTTACAATGATAGACAACCATGGATTGTACCTGGATCAGTTGTTGCGAATGGTGATGGAACTTATTCCCCAAACACAACTGCAATTGATACTGAGCACCAAGATGATTATTACAGAGCTGATGCTTTAGCAAGAGCTACAGTAATTGATAAATCATATATCAAACTTCGTGAGGTTATTGTTAGCTACGCATTACCATCTAAACTTTTAGAAGGAACACATATTCAAGGTTTAAGCCTATCTTTAATCGGAAGAAACCTATTTCTATGGACACCAAAAAGCAATCAATATATTGATCCTGAGAGCTCAACTTTCGGTACTGATTTACAAGGTCAATTTGGTGAATTTAGTGCAAATCCTTCTACAAGAAGTATTGGATTTAGTTTAAAAGCAAACTTTTAATAAAAAAAATATGAAAAATATATTTAAAACGATATTTATACTTTCTCTTGGATTTTTTATATCCTGTGAAGATGATTTAGATATTAATATAAACCCGAACTCTCCACCACAAATTAATACAGGATTAGCATTGGCATCAGCTGAAGCATCTTTGATGACAATTATGGGCGGCGAACTTTCAAACTATGGTGGTTTTTATACTCAGTATCATACCCAAGGGCCAGGCGCAAGCCAATATGAAAATATTGATCAATACAATCTTACTACTGCTTATGCAAATCGTTTGTGGACAGAAATCTATTCTGGATGTCTTACAGATTTAAAGTATGTTGAAGAAGAATCAATTGCAAATGACGACAATGCAACAGCCTTAATTGCCACACTTTTAAAGTCTTACACATTTCAAGTATTAGTAGATTTGTTTGGAGATGTGCCTTACACGGAAGCATTGCAAGGTGAAAACAACATAACACCACGCCCAACTCCTGGGAGAGAGATTTATTTAGATTTGATAGCAAAAATTGACGCAGCTGTACTAGCTTATAACAGCAACCCAGTTGATGTAGCTAGCATTACTACACAAGACGTAATCTATCAAGGAGAAATGGAAGATTGGATAAAATTTGCCAATACTCTGAAATTAAAATTATACATGAGAATGTCTTACACTTCAGATGCAAATCCTGTCGCAGTAAGTGCTTTAATTGCAGATAATAACTTTATAGAAACTGATGCTGCCTTTTCAAATTTTGGAAATTCTCTAAATCAGAGAAATCCATTTTATGAAGTGCAAATTGTAAGATTAGGTGATGTAAATAACATTGCTAGTAGTTCATTACACCAATTTTATACTGACAATTCTGATCCACGTCGTGCATCTGTATATCGTGCAAATACATCATCAGCATTTGTTTCACTTCCACAGGGTGCTGGTGCAGAATTTACAAATACTGCATTAAGTTATTCTAGACCAAATGTCATTGCAACTACACCTGTATATTTTTTAACGGTTGCAGAGAGCAACTTTTTACAAGCAGAAGGTTTAATTCGCTATTCTGGCGGAATTGGAGCGAAAGAAAAATATGATGCTGGCGTTGGAGCTTCTTTTGAGACATATGGCTTATCATCTGGACTAGCCGCACCATTTTTAATTGCTGGCGGAGCGTATGAATACCAAGTTGGCGGAAGTGTAGAACAAACCGTAAGACAAGTAATTGTTCAAAAATGGGCTTCACTGGCTTACGTAAATAACATCGAAGCTTATTTTGAAACTGTTAGAACTAAATTTCCTGAAGTAGTAACTGAAGGAACAGAAAACTATACAGTTGGAAATCGAATTCCTTCAAGAATCTCTGTAAGAAATGACAATACTGTGCCAAGTATTTTATTTTATCCAGATAATGAAACAAGGAGAAATCCAAATATAGTTCAACATGCATCACTATTTGATAAAGTTTGGTGGGATCAGAAAAATTAATATGAAAAATATGAAAAATATAAAATTATTAGTAACGATGCTTGCAATGACATTTGTATTTGCATCTTGTAATACTGAAGATGAAATTTCATCATCAGTTACAGTTTATCCTGTAATTACTTTAGCAGGTGAAAATCCATATTTTTTAAATGCTGGTGATACTTATGAAGAACCCGGAGCAGTTGCTACAATTGGAGATGAAGAGGTACCATTGTCAACAAAATTTGTTGGAAGATATAGAAATAATACCTTCACTACACTTGACACAAATGTGGCTGATATTTACAATGCTGAATATACCGCAACAAATGCAGATGGATTCAGCGCTACAGCAACTAGACAAGTAATTGTTGCTGAAACTGGTGATTTAGTAAATAGCATTGAAGGATTGTACACATCAACTGTTTTTAGAAATGGTACACAAGGCGCTCCAGCTTCAGCTTATACAGACATTGAATATATTCTTATTTGGAAAAATGCTGACGGATCTTATGGGATTTCTGATGCTTTTGGAGGATGGTACCTATTTGCTAGAGCTATAGCAGATTCTGAAACTCCTGGTGGTAAAATCATAGCTAACAACATAGCAGCAAATGATTTTTCTTTCCCGGGTACTCTAACAAATAAATATTTTGGCGGTACTGCAAAGATTACCGGTTTAGTTGTTAATCCTGCAGACAAATCAATTGATGTTACAACAACATGGGCAACAGCACCTCCCGTAACTAATTATACTTTTACATTTCACTTAAAACAAGTTCAATTCTAATACGAAAAACATGAAAGCAAGATTAACAAAAATATTTTCTGTAATTTTCATTTTAGCATTAGCATCTTGCGATGATAAAGGTTTTGATGATTACGATACAGGTGGATCACCGACAAAAGACATGAACGGTGAATGGTTTATAGATATTATTGACGAAGCGACAGGTGATGTTTTAGCGCAACATATCTTACACAAAACTTATGACACAACTTTAAATGACGGAAAGATGTATATCAATGATTATCAAGCCGGCTACTACTTAGGAGGCAAGGTAAGTGCTAATACAGGAAACCTAACATTTACAACTACTGACGAAGAAAACTTTCAAGATCCAGGCACGACTTTCAATATTACCGAAGGTAAAATATTAAAAGGCAGTGCAAGATCACAAAGTGGTACAGTAGTAGACAGTATTTACTTTAAAGGAGAGTTCAGCTACGATCCAGGAACAATAATTATTTTTGCTGGTCATAAAAGAACAGGTTTCTTAGAAGACGAATACTAGTCTAAAAAATTAAATTGTAAAAAACCATCCGCTAAAACGGATGGTTTTTTTTTATATCTTTGCGCCATGGAAAAAGAACACCAAATCTTCGGGATTAGAGCAATAATAGAAGCTATTCAAGCAGGAAAAGAAGTTGACAAAGTCTTCATTCAAAAAGACGCCTCAAGCGAATTGATGAAAGACCTAATGAAAGTGATGAAACGCGCAGGCGTAAATTTCTCTTACGTTCCGGTTGAAAAACTGAACCGATTGACGCCTAACAACCATCAAGGCGCCGTGGCAACAATCGCTCCGATTTCCTTTCAAGACCTGGAAACGCTAATCGAATCGGTACTTGAAAGTGGCAAGACTCCCCTATTCTTAATCTTAGACCAAATCTCTGATGCGAGAAATTTCGGTGCAATCATAAGAACAGCTGAATGCACAGGCGTTAATGGAATCATTGTTCAAAAAGCCGGTTCAGCTCCGGTTAATGGAGACACCGTAAAAACATCAGCAGGCGCCGTTTTCAATGTGCCAATCTGCAAAGTAGAACATATCAAAGATGCAATTTTCCAGCTTCAAGGTTCAGGAATCAAAACTGTTGCAGCAACTGAAAAAACAGACCAAAACATTTATGACATCGCTTTAAACGAACCTGTTGCAATCATCATGGGCTCTGAAGACCGCGGTGTAAATCCATCTGTTTTAAAAATTGTGGATGAAAAAGCTAAACTGCCAATGTTCGGAACGATTTCCTCACTGAATGTTTCTGTGGCTTGTGGCGCATTTCTTTATGAAGCCGTTCGTCAGAGAAGCTAGAAATAAATATTAAAAAAAAAGAAAACCGCAAATTCAACATTTAAAATCTGTGAATCTGCGGCTTTTTTATTCCTTAACTTCAGAATTCTCCTCAGGAATCTCATCTGGATAATTAAAAGGAACAACCGTGTAAACTACATCAAAATTAGAACGAAAATATTGAGCATCAACAACTTCAATATCTTCTAATTTTGGCAGATTTTGAAAATTGCCATTTTCGTCAAAATGCTTCATGAACTGGTCGTCTTCCGAATTATAATCAGGTTTTTCCCATTCATAAAAAATGGTCTTTTGATATTCAGGAGTTTTAATGGCAATAGAAAAAATATATCCAGTAATCAATCCAGCCAAATGTCCTTCCCAAGAAATACCTTCTTTAACACCTGGAAAAATATACCAAATCATTCCTCCATATAAAAGGATAATAGTGAATGAAAGTGCTACTAATCGATAATATTTTGTTTGAACTCCTTTGAAAAAAATAAAACTCACCAAAACATAAATCAATCCGCTTGCGCCAATATGATAAGATTCACGACCAATAACCCAAGTTAGAAAACCAGAAAGCAAAATACCGTAGCCAATCACTTTCAAAGCTTGATTTCTATAGAAAAAACGCAACGCCATAATCAATAGAAATAACGGAATCGAGTTATTATAAAGATGTTCAATATCGCCGTGCAGAAAAGGACTGAAAAGAATTCCCCGCATTCCCTCAAAAGTCCTTGGATAGATTCCAAATTCAGTCAAGTTCAATCTGAATCTGATTTCTGCCCAAAAAATAATCCACAGCAGCACGACAGAAAATAACGGCCAGGCTAAAACTGAGGGTGAAAATTTTAAATTTTTGTCTTCCATTATTTCTTGAAAGTCTAGGTTGTTTGTGTTGCTTACTCAAAAATGCAACCAAAGTTTTTTATACGCAATTTTGTCAGCGTCTCCAAAAAATCACTGACCTTTCCCGCTAACCCCTCCCAAAGCTTCGGGAGAAGCGACTATCCTTTTATTCTGGGGTTCAGAATAAAAGATAGTGCCTGCAGCGGGACGAACTTTTCCTGAAATTTCAGAAAGTTTCTGTTTCAAAATATAAAAATAACAGTCTCAAAAATCGTAATTTTGTAAAATGGAAGCACCGTTAGCAGAACGCATCAGACCGCAATCACTTGAAGATTATTTGGGACAGCCACAATTGGTGGGACCTTCGGGTTCATTGACTCATCAAATTTCAAAAGGATTAATTCCGTCATTGATTTTATGGGGACCGCCAGGAACTGGAAAAACGACCTTGGCGCAAATCATTGCTCAAGAATCAAAGCGCCCGTTTTATATCTTGAGCGCAATCAATTCTGGCGTAAAAGATGTTCGTGAAGTGATTGAAAAAGCCAAGCAAAGTGGCGGACTTTTCACCGCTAAAAATCCGATTTTGTTTATTGATGAGATTCACCGTTTCAGCAAATCGCAACAGGATTCATTGCTGGCGGCGGTTGAAAAAGGCTGGGTGACGCTAATTGGCGCGACTACTGAAAATCCGAGTTTTGAGGTAATTCCCGCTCTACTGTCGCGTTGTCAGGTCTATATTTTGAATGCTTTTTCAAAATCTGACTTGGAGGCGTTGCTGGAAAGAGCAATGCGAACCGACATTTATTTGAAACAAAAAAATATTGAACTAAAAGAAACTGAGGCTTTGCTAAGGCTTTCAGGTGGCGACGGTCGAAAATTGCTGAATATTTTTGACTTGGTCGTCAATGCTTCCAACGATGAAAATATCGTGATCACCAATGATTCGGTTTTGAAATTGGTACAGCAGAATACGGTTTTGTATGACAAAACTGGTGAACAGCATTATGATATTGTCTCCGCTTTTATAAAATCCATCCGCGGAAGCGATCCAAATGGAGCCGTTTATTGGCTGGCAAGAATGATTGAAGGCGGTGAAGATGTAAAATTTATAGCACGAAGAATGTTGATTTTGTCAAGCGAAGATATTGGGAATGCAAATCCCACAGCTTTTATCATGGCAAACAATACTTTTCAGGCGGTTTCCACAATCGGCTATCCGGAAAGCAGAATTATTCTGAGCCAATGCGCGGTTTATTTGGCTACTTCGCCAAAAAGTAATGCAAGCTATATGGCAATCGGGAAAGCACAGCAAGTTGTAAAACAGACTGGAGATTTGCCGGTTCCAATACATTTGAGAAATGCGCCGACAAAATTAATGAAGGAATTAGGCTATGGAGAAGACTATAAATATTCGCACGACTATCAAAATAATTTCGTCGAGCAAGAGTTTTTACCCGACGAAATCAAAAATACGCCTTTTTATGTTCCTGGAAATAATTCAAGAGAAGCCTCTACGAGAGAGTTCTTAAAAAACCGTTGGAAAGACAAATATGGCTATTAGAATTTAATCAAAAGTTTTTCAGTAACCGGCTTGTCATCTTTATAATATTCAAGAATCCATTCGCCGTCTTTTTTAATTACAGCTCCATTTTTAGTTTCAGATTGTGCTGTAAAATAATCAGGCTGTGATGTTTTAAAGATTTTCAAAACCACTTTTGGCGTTTTGTCAACCAACTGATAACCATTAGGAATGGGCTGTGCAAACAAATAATCCTTAGTTTCATCAATTTCAGGTGAAGATTTTGGAGTAGTTGCTTTTTGCGCTACAGCAACCGGTTCAGGAATTCTTGAAGTCAAAACAGTACCGTTATATTGGTATCCAAAATTTTGAAGTTGTGCAAATGCATCGTTTAAAGCTTCAGGATAAGCAACTGCAAATTCTTTGCTTTTACTTTTGCCCGCTTCTGTTCTATACACTATTTTGCTGTCGCAGTCTTTAAAAACGATGAATATTTTGGTAACCAAAAAGCTTCCTTCTTCATCTAAACTCACATACAATCTGCTACATCTATCAGATGCTGCTTCTGGCGGAAGGTTTTCATTGTCATAAAATGCCTTAAAACCTAATTTTGTCAAATTAAATTTAGTAATCGTGTTCATTCTATATTTATTTTCGGTTTTGAAAATATCATATTTTACAGGCACGATTACATATTGGTAATCATTTAAAGATCTTTGCGCAGTTGCAAAAATCGAAACGAGCAGAAAAAAGCTCAAGAAATATTTTTTCATTGTAATTATTTTTTGTTTAAAGATATTCTTTTATGTCTAATAAATTATTGACTTGTTTTATATTTTCTGCAATTTCAATTTGATGCTCATTAAACATTATTGCGTCAATGCCTACATTTAAAGCACCTAAAATATCCGCTTCAAAATTATCACCGATCATAATGCTGGTTTCCTTTTTTGATTTTGCCAAATCCAAAGCATAATGAAAAATATGCGGATTCGGCTTTTTAAATCCGGCATTTTCAGAATTGGTTACAGTTTCAAAATAATGGTCAATATTCGAGTTTTTAAGCTTGTTGAACTGAATTTGGTTGAATCCATTCGTGATAATATGCAATTTATATTTCGGCTTCAAATAGTCCAAAAGCTCAATAGTTCCTTCAAAAAGATGGTTGTATTGAGGCAGATAATGAATATATTCTTCAGAAAGCAAGAGAATCAAATCGTCACTGATTTCATAATTGACAGCGTCAAAAACATCCTTCAGCCTTCCATAGCGAAGTTCTTCCTGTGTCACTTCATCGTCTTGATATAATTTCCAATATTTGGTATTTATTGGGACATAAAGCGCCACGAATTCTTCAATATTTACATTGATATTGTGTTTTTTCAAAATGGTGTCAAAAGCCATCGCAGAATTTTTCTCAAAATCCCAAAGCGTATGGTCCAAATCAAAAAAAATGTCTGAAATTTTTGCTTCCAAATTACTTTCCTTTTACGATTACAGCATCTTCGATATGGTAAATCCAGTCTTCGATGTCATTTTCATTAATTCTAAAATTTCCTTCCAAAGTAACATATTGGTCGGTTTTTAATTTTGGAGTCCCTCCTTTAAATTTGATTCCCATGATGGTTTCTGGTCCGGCTTGACCGCAGAAAAAGCACGAAGCAAATACGTTTTTGCTTAACGCGTAAGTGGTATTGTCAATTGGCACAATAAATCCAGACATCACAATTTTTTTCTTGCTTTTTGCTTTTAAAGCAGAATTTACTAAGGGAAACATCACGCCTTCCGGATAATCTTTATGTGCTTTTTTTACAAATTTTATAGCGCCAAGCTGTTTCCAACTCAAGGTATCCATCACATACAATTCTTTACCATAAAAATTTGGTAAACTCGCCATCGAAGGCAGAAAATTTGCTTGCTGGATTAATAATTCAGAAGTTTCATTTTTTGAGCTTTTATTTGGAACAAAAGTCGCAACCAAATAAAAGAAAAGGACAAAAAATCCGATAAAAAAATAATATATTTTACGCATTTGCTAGTGTTTTTGAAATGTTTAATCGGTAAGCTTTTACCGCTGGAATCAGCGCCGCCACTATTCCCACAAAGATAGTAACTATAAATAAAATTCCCTCTTTCTCCCATACAAAAGCAAACGGATCAAAGGTCATTTTATATTGTTCGTCAGTTGTGGAAGAGATCAATACCAACGCAATTCTTCCAACAATAGTGCCAAGAATAAATCCGGTAAAGCAAAGCAGAATACTTTCAAAAAGCACCAGACTTAAAAGTTGCAAACGGCTTGCCCCAGAAACCCGAAGCAGGGCAAATTCATATTTTCTTTCCTTCAAAGTGTTATATAAAGCGATAAAAATGCTGATTCCAGAAATCATCATAATTCCGTATGCCAGGTATTGCAAGGCTTCAAGACCAATTCCAAACAGCGAAAACAATCTGTTGATTTCAACTGCCGGCGATGCGGCTTGCATTTTGGTGTTTTGCGCCACTAATCTTGGCCAAGTCACAAAACCCATTTTGTTTCTGAATTTTATCAAAACAGCCGTAATTTCCTTGCCGTTTTCAGAAACTGTAGTTGCGGTTTCCTTCTGTTTTTCGTGATCGTGGTCGTGGTGTTCGTGCTCATCGCCTTCAAAATGAATGTGGCCTTCTTCACCGTGATCCGGATTTTCTTCCACTTCAGAATGTTCGTGGTTTTCGTGCATCAGCCAAACGCTTTGTACATTCGACAGGATTAAATTGTCAACCACTTTTCCTGTTTCACTGGCAATTCCCGAAACTACATATTCAAATTCTTCGTGAACTTCACCTTCCAAAGCATCGCCGTGGGAACCAAAAAACTTATCCCCTACTTTAATATTTAATTTTTTAGCAATCTCACTTCCAACGACAACTTCGAGATTTTTATTGAAAATTTTTCCCGAAATCACTTTTCCTCCAAATTTTTCCAAATATTCAGGAGTCGTCCCTACGATTTTAAAACCGCGGTAATTATCGCCAAAAGCCAAAGGAATTGCCGATTTCACAAACGGATGTTTCATCCAAATCTTTGCATCGTCATAACTAATGTTTCCAGTTGGCGCATCGACTTGGTAAACCGACGAAAGTATCAATTGCAACGGACTTCCCTGCGCGCCCAAAACCACATCGACGCCGTCAATATTGCTAGAAAATTGTTTTTCAAATTGTTCCTGCAATAAAATCAATAATGAAATTATCGCAACACTTGCCGTCAATAAAATCACGCTCAAAACGGTATTCAAGGGCTTAAACCAAATATTTTTCCAAGCTAATTTTGTAATCATTATAAAGAAATTTGGTTAGAAAATCGGTCTTTCAGTCTTTGGTCGTGCGTCACAATTATTAAGGAAGCTTTGTATTCTTTGGATAAATTTGACAATAAATCGGCTACTTTAAAGGCATTTTCATCGTCCAAACTTGATGTTGGTTCGTCGGCCAAAAGCAGTTTTGGTTCGTTAATCAAAGCTCTTGCAATCGAAACTCTTTGTTGTTGTCCAATGCTTAATTGTGAAGTCAATTTGTACATTTGGTCTTCTAAATCCAATTGTTTTAAAAGTGATTTTGCCTTTTCTTCCGATTTTTTTCCAGTCGCAAGCCACGAAGCCATTGAAATATTTTCTAGAACAGAAAAAGCTTCCACAAAATGAGACTGCTGTAAAACGAGTCCGATGTTTTTTCCTCTAAATTGGTCTAATCGCTTTGCTGAAAGTTTAGAAATTTCAGTTTCTCCAATGAAAATTGTCCCAGATTTTGGGCGAAGCAAACCACCAAGCAAATGTAATAAAGTTGTTTTTCCTTTTCCAGAACCACCAGTAATCAATAGCGTTTCGCCACTTTCAGTTCGAATATCCGGAAAAACAAAATTCACTTTTCCAGCATATGAAAAAGTGATATTTTGAGTTTGAATCATAAATTAATTCTTTTTACAAGAGCTTGCAAGATAAGAATTACTAAATAAAATTATGTTAAGCTAGCTCATAAAAGAGTGCGGTTTTAAAAGGAATTACTTGTCTAGATAAGCAAAAATTTCATCCGTAGATTTAAAATCTCGTCTTTTAAAATTCGCATTATCCCTTTTATTGATGTAGGTTATCAAGTCTTGTTTTGGGCCAGAACTCCAAAAATCAAAAAGATCATAGACTTGATTGTTTTCCTTTACAAAAACACCACTAATTAGACTTCCATTCAAAGGTTTTGAAGAGCTGTCATAAATTTTTGTTTTACCAGAATGCACGATTCTATACAATAATTTGCTGTTTTCAATACTTTCAAATTCCGTAAAAGCATTGTCTTTTAAAAGCACGATTTTTTCTATTTTTTCATTTGGAATTTTCTGTTCTTGTGTTCCATCATTGATTAAGGTTACAAAATCTTCATTAATCCTATAATTTAAACTAACAGCGCCTACTAAAGTATCCTGCGATTTAAGAATAATTTTTCCAGAATAATAATCGTCTTCTGGCTGGATGACGTAGTTTCCATAAAAATCAAAAACGGTTTGAGAATAAGAAAAACTACTGCTTAACAAAAACAATAGAACAAAATAATACGGTTTAGAGAAAATTGTTTTCATGACTTTATCTTTTTAAGGTTTTTATGACAAAATCAATAAACATGCCATGATTTTTATAAAGATTCAATCACAACATTAAGACAATAAAAAATAATTACTTAAAAATGCGCTTGTCAAAAGGAAAATCTTCTTGATGGATGATTTTTATGCGGTGAAAATCTTTGTGATACGGATTTATAAGGTAATTAAATTCGCCTTTAACCACGGCGGAAGGCACTTTTATAAGACAGAATTTATTTTCTCGAATGAGCTTATCGCCTATTTTTTGGGTTTCAATATTTTCAGGAAAAGTATTCCAGACTTTTGAGAGTTCCTTATTATCCAAAATATAAATTTCCAAATCATCTGGAATTTCAATCGTAATCATTGCAAAACCTTTCGGCATTGTCGCCAACGTCAGGTGAACCGCGACTTCCGCCATGGCAAGCGCGCGATTTTGAGCCGTATAAATGACTTCCGTTCCTTTAGAATTCCAGCGTGCGCCAATCATTGCAGCACCGATTCCGGATAATGCTATTGGATATTTTTTATTCTGGAGCCTGAAAACTTCCATTACACAAAAATTCCTTGGTCAATTTTATGCAATTCGCTCATCACCATTTCTTTGCCATAAGAATCTTTCATCAATTCAAAAGGTTTCAGATTTCCGAGTGCGAAATTTGGCGTATTCAGCCAAAGGTAGAACTGTTCTTCAGAGTCAAAAACATCTTTTCCAAGCGAAGTTACTTCGGCCAATTCCAAGATTTTTTCTGATGGAATCGATTCAAAAACATAATTATCCTTAGTCTTATTTCGAAGCAACGTTCTGGTGGAAACGCCCAAAAACTCAGCCCAATCTTCTTGTTTGAAAGGCGTTCTCTCCTTAATCATTTCGTATAAATCATACGGAATTCCTCTTCGGATGGAATGTACAATCAGCAATTTGCTAGACAAGAATTTTTTATACGTAAGATCTTTGTCGACCACCGAAAGATTTGATTCTTTCTCGACTTTTGTGACAAAAGAACGAACGGCTTTGTCTATTTGAACATCTGAATTGGCTACTAATTTTGACATAATAATGACATTTGTCTTCAAATTTACGACATTTGACACTCGAAAACAAATATGACTAGAGAATATTTTGATCTGCAAAACTGTAATAGCCTTTTTCTGTGACAATTATATGGTCTAAAATTTTGATATCAAGATTATCTCCGGCCAATTTCAGCTGCCTTGTAATTTGTTTATCGGCATCACTTGGAATCAAAACTCCAGACGGATGATTGTGCGCGAGAAAAATTCCGGTAGCATTTTGTTCCAAAGCGACTTTGAAAACTAATCTGACATCCACAACGGTTCCGGTAATGCCGCCTTTGCTTAATTGCCACTTATAAATCACTTTATTGGAATTATTTAGGTATAAAATCCAAAATTCTTCGTGCGCCAATTCTCCAATTATCGGTTGCATGATTTCGAAAGCAATTCTGCTGGAAGTGATTTTTGTAAGTTCAACGGTTTCTTCAGAACGGCGTCTTCTTCCTAATTCCATTGCGGCGATAATTGAGATGGCTTTGGCTTCGCCGATTCCTTTGAAAGTCGTCAATTGCTGGAGTGACATTTTTCCCAAAGCGTTTAAATTCTCCACACTTGCTAGGATTCTTTTGCTTAAATCGACAGCACTTTCATCGCGATTTCCTGAACCAATTAAGATGGCAATTAGTTCGGCATCGCTTAAAACAGACTTTCCTTTGAGCATTAATTTCTCACGAGGCTTGTCGTCTTCCGCCCAATATTTTATCGAAAAAGGAGTATTTTCTTCCATTTGGCAAATATTTTTTTTGAATGGTTTATAATTTTCTTACAATACTATCCGTTTGAATAGCAAAGCCTAAGATATGAAATCAATTTACATACTGTTATTTTTTATCGGATTTTCTTCTTTTACTGTTGAAAAAACATTTTTTGAGAAGCTTTCTGACGCCGCAATTTCGCTTACGAAAGACAAAGTCGAATATGATTCGAAATATTTTTCTATAAAATATCCAAATGGTGACGTGCCAAAAGATAAAGGCGTTTGCACAGATGTTGTGATTCGTGCCTACAGAAAACTGGGAATTGACCTCCAAAAAGAAGTGCATGAAGACATGAAAGCCAACTTTTCGAAATATCCAAAAACTTGGGGATTGAAAAAACCTGATACCAATATTGACCACAGAAGAGTTCCAAATTTGCAAGTTTATTTCACCCGATTCGGACAAAGTTTAGGTGTTTCAGAAAAAGCTTCTGATTATAAAACAGGTGATTTGGTTACGTGGAAAATCAACGGAAAATTGCCCCACATAGGAATTGTAACCCATAAAAAAACTTCTGACGGAAAACGAAATTTAATCGTTCACAATGTCGGCGCCGGACAGGTTTTAGAAGACTGCCTTTTTCGATATGATTTGACGGGACATTACAGATTTCAATTAGGTAATTAGTCAATTCGGTAATTAGATAATTTATGCGTTATCTATAGAATTGACTAATTTTCTAATTGCCAAATTATCTAATTAAACAAAGTTTTCACTTCATCAAAATTCAAACCTCCATAATTCCCAGAACTCATTAACAGCAAGGCGATTTTTTCAGTATCAAATTTCAAGTGGTACAAATATTCTTTAAAAGCTGCGGGATTGGTGTAAATAATCAAATCTTCACGGTTGAACGCTTTTGCGATTTGCTCATAGCTTACTTCTTCCAATTGCTTGATTTTAACAGCATCTGGAGAATAGAACACAACCGCAACATCAGCTGCATCAAGTGCTCCTTCATATTCTTTGAGAAATTCTGCATTCAAACTGCTGTAAGTATGCAATTCTAAACAAGCAATCAGTTGGCGGTCTGGATATTGTTCTTTCACCGCTTTTGTCGTTGCTGCAACTTTGCTTGGCGAATGCGCAAAATCTTTATAAGCTACATTATTTTTGTTTTCTGCAATTTTTTCTAAACGTTTTGAAGCGCCTTTGAAACTTGCAATTGCTTCATAAAAATCAGCTTCGTCAACACCCATATTTTGGCAAATCCATTTGGCGCCGGCTAAATTATTCAAATTGTGTGCTCCAAAAACTTCGATTGGCATTGCTCCTTCTGGAGTTTCTAACAACGTTGTTCCGTTTTCAACAGCATATTTCGGAGTCGAATAAGGTATTCTTCTGATTGGATTTGTAGAAGCTTCGGCCACTCTTTTTACTTCAGCATCATCTTCGTTGTAAACCAAAATGCCTCCGTTTGTAATCTTTTGGATAAAAATCTCAAATTGCTCCACATAATTTTCATACGTTGGAAAAACATTGATATGGTCCCAAGCGATGCCTGAAATCAAGGCAATATTCGGCTGATACAAGTGGAATTTCGGACGACGATCCATCGGGGAAGACAAATATTCATCTCCTTCCAAAACAATAAAATCATTCTCTTCTGTCAAGTGAACCATCGTGTCAAAGCCTTCCAATTGCGCACCTACCATATAATCCACATTAATATTATGGTAATGCATCACATGCAAAATCATCGAAGTAATCGTCGTTTTTCCGTGAGAACCGCCAATGACAACACGCGTTTTATTTTTCGATTGCTCGTATAAAAACTCCGGATATGAATAAATTTTTAATCCTAATTCTTGCGCTTTCAGCAATTCTGGATTATCTGCTTTGGCGTGCATTCCAAGGATTACCGATTCAATATCTGAAGTAATTTTCTCAGGAAACCAGCCCAATTCCTCAGGCAACAATCCTTTTTTCTCCAAACGGGTTTTTGAAGGTTCAAAAATCGCATCGTCGCTTCCTGTAACTTTATATCCTTTATTGTGTAATGCTAGCGCCAAATTGTGCATCGCGCTGCCGCCAATGGCGATGAAATGTGTTCTCATTTTTAGATTTCAGATTTTAGATTTCAGATTTCAGATTCAAATATTAAGATGAACTTCGCCTTGTCTTCTAATTATGTTTTGCTTTTTTCGGTAAATTCTTCCAGTATGGCTTTTGCTTTTTCTGGCTGTTTCATTTTATTTTTATACAAATCGGCTAACTTTTGGTAAGTTGTTTTTGAACCGCCGATTTCCACTGCCTTCTTGTAATTTTTTTCTGCTTCTGGATATCTTTTAAAATATTCTGCAATGTGGCCTTTTGAAAGATAACCGTCAACAGGCGAAATTTTCAACAATTCTGAAGCATATTTCTGTGCTTTCTTTTCGCTTCCGCCGATGATTGCGGGTAATTGCAAATACAATTCGACCAAAGCCCAGCGTGCCCCGATATGGCCTGCGTCTAATTTTATGGCTTTCACGAATGATTCTTCCACTTCATCAATCATTCCCAGCGCTTTGAATTTATTGCTTTCAGAAGCTTTCATGCCTAAAGCACCGCCATATTTATAAACATAATCGGCCTGCAACGGATATTGTTTTTTCAGCTTTTCATAATATTCTAAAGCGTTATCCCACTGTTTTGAGTGGCTTTCAATATCGCCCAAATATTCAGCAACTTTGGCATCTGACGGCTTTTTTTTATACAATTCCAAGAAGATTTCTTTTGCGTCAGCATACTTTCCTTTTTGGAAAAACTGCTCCGCTTTTTTGAAATCAGACTGGGCTGAAATCAAAAAGGGAAAAAGTAAAAATAAAGTAAAAAAATAGTTCAAAAGATGTCTTTTTATTGGTTTCAAAAATAGCAAAATCATTTGGATTGGCATTCGCGATTATGGTTTTCAAAGCAATTAATTAAAGTAGTATATTGTTGACAAATTTTTGTTAATCAGATTTGTTGTCGCGCTTTCCAACCTTTTCTTAAAAATTGTACTCTATATTATAAAACGCCTTTTATGAAAAAAATTATATTGATTCTATTTGTATTGATTTCTATCGCGATGAATGCTCAGGATTTTGAAAAGAATTGGGACAATGTTATCGCTCTTGAAAAAGAATCGAAAATAAAATCTGCTTCTGAAGAGGTTGAAAAAATTTATGCTTTCGCAAAAAAACAAAATAACGAACCTCAAATAATCAAGACGTTTTTTTATAGGTCAAAATACATTTTAAAACTGAATGAGGAAGCACAGACAATGATTTTCACCAATCTGGCCAATGAAATCAAAAGCGTTTCCATTCCTTCAAAAGCAATTCTGCAACTTGTTTATGCAGACTGTTTAGATAGTTACGCAGAAAAAAACCGATATGAAATTCAACGAAGAACCGATGTTGAAATTACTTCTGACCCAGATTTCCAAACTTGGTCCTACAAAATGCTTAAAGTTGCTGCTCGAAAACAATATGATAACAGTTTAGATAATGAAAAAGTACTTAAGGCGACGCCGTTGTTGAAATACAAAGAAATTTTTGAATTTGAAAAACAAGAAAATATCGAAGGCAAAACGATATATGATTATCTGATTCAAGAAAACATCAATTATTATCAGCATGTTCTAAATCCTTCCTACTTTAATTTATCTTCAGAATCATTGGCTGACGCCGCTTACAGCATAACTGAGTTTAAGAACACTTCCTTTGAAAAATTGCAAGACAAAACACTTGTCAGGCTGATCAAAATTTATCAAAAAATAGAAAAAGAAAATCCTAATAACCTAAGATTAGTGCTGGATCGGGTTCATTATCTTAACGGATTTATCTTTAGAGATAAGAAAAAATATATTTCCTTTTTAAATTCCATTCAAAAGAAAACTTCCAACTTAGAACTTTCTCAAGAAATTCTTTTAAAAAAAGCGTTGCATTTCCATGAAGAAGCCGATAAGGCAAAAACGCCTCTCAATAATATAATTGCAATCAGCATTATTGACAGCATTGAAAAAAACATCAACAGGTCAAACAGTTACAAGAATGCCGTAATCTTAAAAAATGCGATCAAGATAAAAAACCTAAATGTAGCTCTCAAAACTGCAGTTTACAATAATGAAAACACCAGAGCTTCGGTTAATTTTAAAAATATCGACACCCTGCTGATGACATTTTATAAGATTCCGTCACGATTTAAAAACTTTATTGAGAGCAATGTTAAAAATCGCGATAGCATAATTATATCCCGATTAAAAGATTTTGAAATTTTTGCCTCAAAGGAAATTCTCTTGCCCAATAAACATGATTATTTTGACCAAACTACAGAAGTTTTGCTTCCTAATTTAAAAACAGGCACTTATTTAGCAATCTTTAAAAGCACTAAAGATCCAATAACTGAAAAAGATATAAATTATACAATTATGACTTCCTCAGATTTCATTGTCGCTGCTTCACAAGACGCCAAGCATACTATCTATGAAGTTTACAATAGAAAAACCGGCTTTCCTATTCATGATGTCACGGTAGAAACTGACAATAAAAAGGCTAAAACTGATAAAAACGGCATCGCTAAATTCCAAATTGAAAAAAAAACGAAAAACAATTATGGACTTAAAAACATACAGCTCTCAAAAGAAAATGACAGCTTAAGCCTGAGGCTTTATGGAAGCAATACATATAATTTTTTTATAGAAAGTGAAGAATCTTTTACTGCAAAAGCGACAATTTACACTGACAGGGCAATCTATCGCCCTGGCCAGACGGCTTATGCAAAAGCAATATTGACACAGTCAAAAAACGGAATTCAAAGTATCGTGCCTGACATAAATGTGTCGGCAGAAATTGAAGATCAAAACGGCAACACCTTAAAAAATATGGAGTTAAAAACAAATGAATTTGGTTCCATACAATTTGAATTTCAAATCCCTAAAACCGGCCTCACTGGAGAATTTACCATTTTAATAAACGAACCAGACGATATTAAAGAAGATGCTGTCGCCAAATTTTGGGACGATGTAGATTTTGAAAACAGCCAAAACACTTTCAGCGTTGAAGAATACAAAAGACCCACTTTTGAAATCAAATTTGATGCAGTAAAAAACAACTTTTCTGTAAACGACAGTATTAAAGCAAGCGGAAGCGCTATCGCTTTTTCAGGAAGCAAAATTTCTGACGCAAAAGTTATTTATACAGTAAAAAGAGCAACGAGGCCGACCTATGGCACCAGAAATTTTTGGAATCCTGATGAAAAACCTATTTTCTCAGGAGAAACAAAAACAGATGCTGAAGGCAAGTTTACAATAGATTTTAAAGCATTGCCAGAAGATGGCACTGACAAAAAGGTATTGCCTGTTTTTGAATACACAGTTACCGCTGACATAACCGATATAAATGGCGAAACCAGAAGCCAAACTACCATCATAAATGCAGGATATCATACATTAAAACTAAGCGCTAAAATCCCGAGCGAAATAGATTTAAAGGAAAAAACCGCACCTAAAATAGTTTTAGATAGCAAGAATCTCAACAACGAATTTACTTCTGCAGAAGGAAATGTAAAAATCTATTTTCTTTCTGAAATAAATAAAAAGTTCAAAAAAAGACAATTTACAAAACCTGATATTTCACTGATTTCTGATGCTGACTTTGAAAAATTATTTCCTTTTGAAGACAATTCGTTTGCGGATGAAAATGCGACAGGAACTTTAGTTTATAGCAAAAAAATAAATACTGAAACAGACAAGGAAATCTTAGTCGATTTTATGTCAGGATGGAAAAGTGGCAGTTACCGACTTGAATTTACGGCAAATGACAGCAAAGACAATCTCATCAAAAATGTTTCAAATTTCAAATTGTTTGATTCTAGAAAAGACAGAAAAAACAACCAATTATTTGAAGTAACACAAATAAATACAAATCCAAAAAAAGACGGCTTTGTGGATATCAGCATAAAATCAGATATTCCTGAATTGTTTATTTCAGGAACTGGTTTTTACCATAGTCAAATATTTTATGACAAATCGGTTATTTTAAAAAACGGACAGGCAACAATAAGAATTCCGATAGGTAAAGAAATCAATGATGATCTTATCGTTCGCTTCGAATCAGTTTTTGACAATGATTCTTATTCTGATGAAATTGCTATCAACACTAAAAATGATATAGAAAATTTAGAAATCGAGGTTATCACGCTAAGAAATAAAATTGAACCTGGCGCAAAGGAAACTTGGAGTTTTAAATTGAATCACATCAATAAAAAAATAGAAGCCGAAGTTTTAGCTTCAATGTATGACAGCTCGCTAGATCAGTTTGAGAAAGATTTTTGGCAATTATTGCGAACAAGCCCGACATATAATTATGCTAGGCCAAAAATATTTACAGGTTTTGATTCTAACAGCATTTTCGTGGAAACTTTTAATAGCCAACTTCCTCATTTTAATTTCACCAATAAAAATTATGGACTGAATTGGTTTGGTTTTGATTTCAATAACAGCTACTATAAAATTCAAAAATACAATACCCAAATCCAAAAATCGAAAGCCCCGCTAGATGCAAAGCTAGTACATGGTATTATTACTGAAGCAGGGTTGCCTGTACCAGGAGTTGCAGTAATCGTCGCGACCACTGATAGAAGCGTTATATCAGATTTTGACGGCTATTATGAAATTCTAGTTGCTGACAATGAAGAGTTACAATTTAGTTTTATTGGAACAAAGCCACTCACAAAAAAAGTAACAGGAACGGAACTCGACGTGAATTTAGAATCAGATGCTAATTATCTAGAAACTGTCGTAGTCGAAACTGGGTATGACAGCATAAAAACTAAATCGAGTACTTCTTACGCACTCGCAAATATAGAATACAGATCAAATAGCTCAATACTCTCATCATTACAAGGCATGGCGCCAGGCTTAACAATTTCAGGTACTCCAGGCGTTCAACAAACTTTTGCAATCAGAGGCGCTGCATCAATTGGAGGAAGCAAAAATGCACTATTAATAGTCGACGGCGTTCCTTTAGGTGAAGAAGAAGTGAAGAATATAAACTCTGATGAAATTGAAAACATCACTATTCTAAAAGACGCTTCGGCAACGGCAATTTATGGTGCGCGTGGAGCAAACGGCGTAATTATCATCACTACAAAAGCATCTTTAGAATCCCTATCAAAAGTTCAAACAAGAAAAAATTTTAATGAAACCGCCTTCTTCTATCCGCAAATTCGCACCGATAAAAACGGAAAGTTCTCTTTCAAATTCACCTCTCCAGAGGCTCTCACAAAGTGGAAACTGCGACTCCTCGCCCACAATAAAAAAGCAGTTTCAGGTTACCTAGAAAGCAACATCATTACCCAAAAAGAACTGATGGTCCAGCCAAACATGCCCCGTTTTCTGCGCGAAAAAGACAGCATTACCATCACCACAAAAATTTCAAACTTGACACCCGAACCAAAATCCGGACTGGCAATACTCCAGCTTTTTGATGCCACAACGATGGAAGCCGTCGATACCAAAATGAACAATTTGGCAAACACAAAAAATTTCAGCAGCACTGCCAATGGAAACACGACCGTAAGCTGGAAAATCTACGTCCCGGAAGGATTGCAGGGTGTGCAGTATAAAATCATAGCCAAAGCCGGAAACTTCTCTGACGGCGAAGAAAACATCCTTCCGGTATTGACAAATAATATGCTGGTTACAGAAAGCATTCCGCTTTGGGTACGTGAAAATACAACCAAAGAATATACGTTTGAAAACTTGAAAAGCAATACTTCATCGACGCTTCGAAACCAGCAACTGACATTAGAATATACTTCAAACCCTACGTGGCTTGCTATTCAATCTTTGCCTTATTTGATGGAATATGAGCACGAATGCGCCGAGCAGACTTTTGCCAGATATTACGCAAATGCGCTGGCTTCAGAGATTTTGAACAGCAATCCAAAAATTGCCGAAGTCTTTGAAATTTGGAAGAAATCTGACAAGCCTGTTTCAAAATTAGCACAGAATGAAGAACTGAAATCAATTTTATTGGCCGAAACGCCTTGGCTTGCCGATGCCCAAAATGAAGAAGAAAAAAAGAAAAACCTGGCGCTGCTTTTTGATTTGGATAAGATGAAAGATTCCCAGAAAACAGTCTTAGAAAAGCTAGCCAAAAAACAAAAATCCTCAGGTGGCTTTGCTTGGTTTGACGACGGCGAAGAAAGTGAATATATTACAAGACATATCCTTTCAGGGCTCGGGCATCTGCGTAAATTAACTCATAAAAAAACAGATGACCTTGATCAAACTTCAAAAAAAGGCATTGATTTTTTAGATCAAAAATTTTTAGACAATCACATTATAACCGATAAAAAAGAAAACCAGACAAAATTGATTTGGAAAAATCCTTACCAAAACCTGCATTATTTATATACACGAAGCTTGTATTTTGACTGTTACCCTATGGGGAAAAATCTCGAGAGAGTGACCGCGCTGTATATTAAGGAAATTGAGAAAAACTGGGTGCGCTATTCGCTTTATGAAAAAGCGATGGCGAGTCTTGTTTTAAGCCGTTTTGGAGATCAAGAAAATGCAAAAAAAATTATAGAAAGCCTTCGTCAAACCGCATCCACCAATGAAGAATGGGGAATGTATTGGATAGAAAATAAATCCGGATGGTATTGGTACCAAGCGCCGATCGAAACCCAGGCATTGTTAATTGAAGCTTTTGCCGAAATTGACAACGACAAAAAATCGGTGGAAGCCATGAAAGTCTGGCTCTTGAAAAACAAACAGACAAAAAACTGGCCGACAACAAAAGCCACAACAGAAGCCGTGTATGCTCTATTGATGCAAGGCAGTGACTGGATTTCAGTAAAAGACAAAACGACCTTCAAAATCGGCGACGAGAAAATGCTGCAGAAAAAACTAGCCGAAAACGAAAAAGAAGCCGGAACAGGATATGTAAAATTAAATTGGAAAGCCGATGAAATCAAAAAAGACATGGCAACGCTTTCCATTAAAAATAATTCAGAAGTGCCTGGTTTTGGCGGTTTTTACTGGCAATATTTTGAAGACCTCGATAAGATAAAATCCAGTCAGGAAAGTCCGATGACCGTGGAGAAAGAACTGTATCTGAAAGCAAATACCTCCGAAGGAAAACAGTTGCAAAGAATTACAGATAAAAAATCGTTGAAAATCGGCGATTTGGTAACCGTAAGATTGCTGATTTCAACCAAAGAAGACATGGAATTTGTGCATTTGAAAGACATGCGCGCTTCTTGTTTTGAACCGATTGACGTGATTTCTGCCTATAAATACCAAGGTGGATTAGGCTTTTACCAAAGTACGAAAGACGTGGCAACACACTTTTTCTTTGACCACATCAAGAAAGGAAAATTTGTATTAGAATACGACATCCGGGTAAATAATTTAGGCGATTTCTCAAACGGAATCACGACAATCCAAAGCATGTATGCCCCAGAATTTTCTAGCCACACAAAGGGAATCAGAGTGAAGATTAAGGAGTAAGAAAAAGAAGAAAGATAATTGTGAAAAGTAATTCCGACAAAGGAAAACATCCATAATCTAAATTAGCAATCTTGTCATTCCAACGAAGTAGGAATCTCAAAATCAGCATCCATAATCTGAAACCGCAATCTTGTCATTCCGACGAAGGAGGAATCTCCATAACGTGAGCAAATCGCTGCCATTCCTCCTCCGTCGGAATGACAATATCCTAGAAAAAAACTAAATCAGAATAGGAAATTAATTAATGTCCATAGAAAATTAGTTTCAGGCACTAGAAAACCAATTTCTGCCCGTGTGAAACTCATTTATGTTCATAATAAATTCTTTTATGCTCATAGGAAGCTCATTTCAGCTCACAGGAAACCAATTTCAGCTCTTGGAAAACTAATTTATGTTCATAGGAAATCGATTTATGCTTATGGAAAACTTCTTTCAGCTCATAGGAAGCTAATTTCCATCCATAGGAAACTATTTTCTGCTCGCGGAAGACTCATCAACACTACGAAAACCCAAAAATAATTTCATAAAAAAATCCGTTTTGATCGCTCAAAACGGATTTTCTATTGAATTTGAAACCTTTATAAAACTATTTTACAATAGTCATCTCGTCAACGATGTGTTTCGCACCAGCATATTTATCGATGATAAACAATACATATCGAATGTCAACATTGATGGTTCTTTGTAATTTTGGGTCAAAGATCACGTCACCGGCCATCGCCTCGATGTTTCCATCAAAAGCCACCCCGATTAATTCTCCTTTTCCGTTCAATACCGGCGAACCTGAGTTACCGCCCGTGATATCATTGTCAGTCAAGAAATTTACCGGCATGTAGCCCGCTTTGTCAGCATATTGTCCGAAATCTTTTTTCTCGTTCAATTCCGCCAATCTTTTTGGCAAGTCAAATTCTTGATCATTTGGCTTGTATTTTTTGATAGTTCCTTGAAGCGTAGTATAATTGTTGATCTTTGCATCATTTCTTTTGTCCGCAGGCAATGAACGTACTTTTCCATAAGTCAGACGCAAAGTAGAATTCGCATCTGGGTATTGGATTTTGTTCAATTTTGATTCTCTCAAGCCTTCCACTAAAAGACGGAAAGCTTTTTGGTAATCATTGTCTAATTGTGCTTGTTCTGGCGTTTTTGCTCTGTATTTTGTCAATAAAGATTCAGAAAGAAGATACAATTTATCAGTTTTCAAAACCTCTGGCTTCGGGTTTTTCAAATAGGCCTCTAATTTTTCTTTAGACGTAAAGATGCTCGTTTCAAAAGCGTCGTTCACAAATTTTGTAAAGTCGCCGTTGTTTGTTTTTGCAAGTTCTGCAACATAAGGAGCGATTTCATATCCTTTAGATTTTGAAGCATACAAAGCCAATTGCGCTGCCAAAACATCTTTTTCAATAGGAATATAAATTTCTTTGAAAGACTCTGAAATCTGCTCTTCCAATTGTGGCAAAACTTCCGCTTTTTTAGCATCATTTTGCTGTCCGTAATATTCAAATCCTTTTCCCAAAGAATAAGGAAGCGCTGCAAAAGCACTCGTTCTCAACATCCCAACCAGGTAATTGTCATGACGTGATTTCTCGTTAGTTTTTGCGTAGAAATTATTTAATGTTGCAATTACGTTTCCGTATTTTGCTTTGTTTTCAGCTTTGTTAGCCCAAGTATTGAATTCCGTTTCTGATTTTGCTTTGGTATCTGAAGTTTTGAATTTTGTCAAAGCATCGATCATTCCTTGACGGTTTTTCCAGTAATTGGCAACAGACGCATACTTAGAAGCATATTGCAAATTCACTTTTTCGTCTTTGTTCATATGAACTTTCATTTTGTCCATACCCACTTTTGAAGACTCCACCCAAGCAGGATAAGCAAACTTCACGTTTTGCTCGATACCGCCAGCTGGCATCCAACGGTTTGTTCTACCTGGATAGCCTAAAATCATTGCGAAATCATTTTCTTTCACACCTTTCAAGCTTACCGTAAGGTGTTTTTTAGGTTTCATCGGAATATTATCTTCTGAAAACGCTGCAGGATTTCCGTCTTTATCAGTATATACTCTGAACATAGAGAAATCTCCCGTGTGGCGAGGCCATTCCCAGTTATCAGTGTCTCCACCAAATTTTCCGATGCTTTCTGGAGGAGTTCCTACCAAACGAACGTCAGTAAAATCTTGGTAAACAAAATAGTAATATTCATTTCCTTGGAAGAAAGAACGCACAGAAACAGTGTATTTTCCGCCTTCGTTATTTTCTTTTTCAATCAATGCAATTTCTTGGTTTACGGCTTTTTCTCTTTCCGCTTCGGTCATCTTGTCGTTTAATTTTGACAAGATTCTCTTTGAAACATCGTCCATTCTTACAAAGAAACGAACCGACATATTACTCGGACGCAATTCTGCTTTTTTGTCTTTTGCCCAAAATCCGTTTTTCAGGTAATTCGCTTCTGGAGTCGAAACTTCAGCAATTCCGTCATAACCGCAGTGGTGGTTTGTCAAAACCAAACCTTGGTCAGAAATAATTTCAGCCGTACAGCCTCCGTTAAACTGAACAATTGCATCTTTAATGCTTGAATGGTTGATGCTGTAGATTTCTTCTGAAGTCAGTTGCAGTCCCATTTTTTGCATGTCTCTGTGGTTCAAACGCTCGATGAACATTAAAAACCACATTCCTTCGTCAGCCTTCACGCTTGCAGGCACAAGCATCACAGCCATGATTAAGGATAAAATAATTTTTTTCATACTAATAATTTAAGATAGTTAAGTAATACGCTTGATTAGACATCTAAATTGCAGAATTGTTACAATATGCCTCTTTTTTTCGTATTATTTTTAGCCATGCGAAGATAAATCATTTTCGGATTTTCCTTCCTATAATTTATTTTAAACTGTTTTTGGATTGCAATTTTAACTCTTTTTAAGAATTGGAAGAAAATAGGTGTATTCTAAATATGTAACACTAAATCGCGATATGTACTAATATTTTGAAATATTTTAATTTTTAATCTCAATATATCACTTTAATAATTTTTTAAAACATTTTATTAGTTTTATACAAAAAAAAATATACTTTTGCTCAAAATTTTAAAAACCATACAATGAAAAAAGTTTTAGTAATTGCGGCATTGGCCTTCTTCGGAATGGCGAACGCACAAAAGAACACGCTTTTAGTAGGCGGAAATGTTGGATTCAGTTCTGAAAAGACGGAATTTGCTTTTGGAGAACGAAAAATGAACAGTTTCGAATTTGCTCCAACGTTAGGTTACCAATTCACAGACAACTGGACGGCAGGTTTAAATTCAAAAATCGGAACCGGAAAAGTGGAAGTTACCGGAGATCCAGACATGAAAACAAATGAATTCAAAATCGGACCTTTCGTCCGTTATGCACAGCCTTTGGGTGGCGCATTTGCCGTTTATGGAGATCTTGGCGCAGGCTACCAAAAAATGAAAACTGAAACAGGAAGCGTGACAACTTCTGACGCAAACGGATTTTACATCGGTTTCACTCCTGCTCTTTTCATCAATTTTAAAAACAGCTTTGGGTTGAATTTTTCTATCGGAGGTGTTGGTTACAGCTCTCTGAAAGACAGCGATGCCGACATCAAGCAGAACAATTTTGATTTTAATTTTGGAAAAACGGTGAACATCGGAATTTCTAAAAACTTTGATTTATAGTAAGTTTTCCTTATTATATAGAAAAAACCATCTACTTCCGCAGATGGTTTTTTTTTTCAATCAATTCAATTGTTTTTGCCAAAGCGTCTTCTTTGTCGCCGATAAAAACGTCTGGCAAAATGCTTTCTGTATCGATAATTCCATTGGGCCGAACTTCTAAACTTGTAGAAACTTGAAATGTAATTTTCGAATTCGGTAATTGGTACCACATAAAAGGATCAGCATAAAAAGAGGAAAGATTTCCAGTCGGTTGCCCGATTATTGTTCCGAGATCATAATCTTTGACCATCGCCACGAACATCGAACCCGCGGAAAAAGTGTAATTGTCTGCCAACACATAAATAGTTCGTTTGTTTTGCAACGCACTCGGTTTTGGCTTGATCAATTTGTTATTTACAACCGCCAATTCATTGTCTTTTGTGTTCCAAATCGCTTTTGTATGCTTGTTTATTCTGTATAAAAATTTCGCCCAGCGCATGACTTTTGGAATATACATTTGGGCAAATCCTTTTTTAAATTCAGGATTGACTTTCCAAATCGTTTTAGAAGAAATCTGGAAGGGTTTGTCTGCAAAATATTTAGCAAAATCTTCCCCATAACGGCTATCACCACCGTCGTGATTTCTTACATCAATGGTTATATTTTTAATTTTCTGCCTGTTTATTTCCCTAAAGCTTCGTCTGTAAAATCGTTTGAAATAACTTCTCTTTTCACTGTCAAAATCTTTTATTGTCAGCAATGCGATAGAATCTTTGACGATAGAAAATGTGCAGATCTCTTGTTTCTTGTGCTCATTTTCCTTTGGAAATTCTTTTGCTAAAAAGCCCTTGACTTCTAGTGTCCGAGGATTTCCCGCTTCATCAGACAAATCAATTTTGTAAGGCGATTTCAGATCATAAGCGCGCCACAAATAATAGATAAATGAAGAAGTCACATATTTTTCATCGAGAAAATCCAATTCTTTTGAAGAATGCAGTTTCAATTTTGCAATAATTTCCTGAATCGGAATATCATTTATGGCAATTATTTTTTCATTTTGAGCAATAACTTCTTTAGAATAATTTTTACTTACAAAGTAATTACCGCCACGATTCTCAATAGAAAAAGGAAAGAACAATCCGTCGTTTTTCACGTAGTCATTATAAAATTTCGACGGATAACTTCTCGTGTGCGCGTCATTCATGAATACCAAAATCTGGTCTATTTTTCGCCAAAACTCAAACTCTGAAATCGTTTCCGGCAAGTTATTTTGAACTGAATCCAGATATTTTTCCCAATCATTTTCGCTTCGATAATAATAAGGATTCGGATGCGTATATTTAATTTTTTCTACCAAAGCAGTGATGTCTTGTTTCATCTGAACTTTGGTCAAAAGAACTTTTTCTTGGCCAAAAACCTTACAGCAAAAACTAGAAAATAACAACAAAACGGCAATGACTAACCTTATCATTTTAAAACGTCTTTAAGTTCCACTAGCTCAAAATTCGAGTCCAGCTTCACAAATTCCCGAAGCAATTCAATGTGTCCTGCGCCAAGCAGAACCATCACTTTTTCATCCTTGCTTTCGGTTAATTTTTGCACCAAAGAATACATATATAAATTTCTTCTGTACCATTCTGAAACCAAATAAGCGCCGACAAAATTGTCTGTTTTTCCACCCGGATTCATCAGCGAAATATAAAGCCCTAGTCCTTTTTCCATTTCTTTTTTATCGTTTAGAGCAAGGAGAATTTCGGTCAGCGATTTGGTTTTTGCCAATTGGTTGAATTCTGTTTCAAAGGCTTTTATTGCTTTTTCATTTTCCTGCAAAAGCAAATCCTGCTTTGCATCTTTCATCGCATTCATCAAACTGTCGTAAGGAAAATAGGCTCCGTGGTAATCAATAGCAAAGAGCTTTTTATGCCCTAATTTCTTCCCAGAACGAACGGCAATCTGAACTATTTCATCTACCGAAACTTTAATCAGGCTGTCATAATTTCGATTGTATAACTTGTCTAAAGTGTTTTGTTTTTCATGATTCCACTCGACAAAAATCTTTTGAGGGCCGAATTTTTTGATCTTATTAGAAATTGTCTCCAACTCCTTTTGACTGCTGTTCGTCATCACATTAAAGGTTGCTAATTTGGCAACGTCAAGGCCTGGATTTTCAAAATGAAACGCTCCGACCAAAAGGATCTGTTTCTTTTTTGACTGTGCAAAAACGCTGATTGAAAGAAGTAACATTGCGATTAAAGTGATTGTTTTCATGATGATTGTTTTTATGATTTGATCCAAAAGTAGTACGAAGAACAAAGCCAAATATCACTTTTTGACCAATTGCAATTTTCAAAATACGAACACCTGAAAAAATACGACGAAGAATTTCACCGCCCAAAAAACGCAGTTCATCCTTAAAAATTTAGGGTTTGCATAAATTATCATAACTTGCCAATCCATAATCGTACTTTTGAAAATATAAACAGTCACATGAAGCCAAAAGTTCCTTTTTATAACCATGTTTTATTTTTCATTTGCATTTACCTGATCGTGAATACGTGGGACGTTGCTATCAATGGAACCGTTCTCGTCTCCCTTTTTGAATTCACAACTCTGCTGTTTTCAATCAGCTTATTTTTGGCACTTTTTTCAGTTTATTTATTGAATTTCTATACGTTTTGTACTTGGTTCTTAAATAGAAAAAGATTTCCTTTTTATATAATTTCAATTCCAATAACCTTGATTTTATTCGGATTAGTGCGTTATTTTTTCCAAGAAGTGATTGTTTACGAAATTACCGGATTCCACAATTATTTTGAAAAATCCAGAGAACTCGGCTATTACCTCACAGATAATTTTTTCTTCGGATTGCCTGCAGTGATTTTGAGCACTGCAACTTATTTGATCTGGCAATTTCAAGTGTTCCAAAAACAGAATCAGCAGTTGATTTTGGAAAACAAAAAGGCGGAATTCCAATTATTAAAATCGCAAGTCAGTCCGCATTTTTTATTCAACACGCTGAATTCTTTTTATGGCGATTGGATTGAAAAAGATGCCGAAACCGCTGCCGATTTACTGAAATTATCTGATTTGCTTCGGTACGTAATTACAGAAACTGACAAAGAACAGGTTTTGCTTTCAAAGGAAATTCAGTTCATTGAAAACTACATCCATTTGCAACAAAAACGGTTTGAAAACCAATTGCATTTAGAATTTTCTACCGAAGGAAATTATACAAATGAAACTATTTTGCCTACAGTGCTGATTCATTTTGTGGAAAACGTTTTCAAGCACGGAAAACTGAATGACGCTACAAAAAAGGCTTTGATTTCGATAAAAATCACAACAGAAACTGTAGAAATTTCAACTTCAAATCACATTCAGCCTGGAGAAAATTACACTTCCACAGGAATTGGTTTTGAGAATATCACGAAGCGTTTAAATTATGCTTACAATGACAATTTCCATTTAGAAAAAATGCAGGAAAATGATATCTTTAAGACCAAATTAAAAATGCCGCTAAAATAATTTTATGAAATTCAAATGTATCATTGTCGATGACGAACCGCCTGCAACGCGAATTATAGAAAAGTATGTTGAAAAAGTATCTTTTTTAGAAAAAGTCGGCGTTTTTAATGATTCTTTGACGGCTTTGGCATTTTTAAATTCCAATAGTGTAGATGTTATTTTCTTGGATATCCAAATGCCGCAGTTAACCGGATTACAGCTTTCTAAAATCATTTCAAAAGACATAAAAGTGATTTTCACCACGGCTTATCCAGATTTTGCTTTAGAAGGTTTTGAGCTGAATGCTATCGATTATTTGCTGAAACCAATTCCTTTTGAGCGGTTTTACCAAGCAGTTTCTAAGTTGAATTCCAGTGCAAAATCAGATGTACAAACTAACAGTCCGGCTGATTTTATTTTCATAAAAACCGATGGGAAAAATAAGTTTACAAAGGTTTTTTTAACCGATATTTTATACGTGGAAAGTCTTCAGAATTATGTTTGCATTCATACAAAAAGCCAACAATTCATAACGCATTCTTCCTTGAAAAATGTGATTGAATCACTGCCTCAGAATCATTTTATACAAATTCATAAATCGTATGTAATTGCTTTAAAACAAATTGAATCTACTGACAGTTTTTCGGTTTTTATAAACAATAAAGAATTGCCGATTGGCGCGACATACAAAGAGGCTTTTTTTGCTAGAATTGAAGAAAATAAGATATAAAAAAAGCTACCCGAAAGTAGCTTTTACATTATAATTGGTTCTCTTCTGAATTCAGCATTTCCCAAAGCTTGTCTTTCAATTCGACCAAACCTTGATTCGCAATTGAAGAAATAAAGTGATATTTCAATCCTTTAAATTCATTGTCCAACTGTATTTTCATTTCTTTCTGCAATTCTTCATCTAACATATCCGACTTAGAAATTACGATGAAGCGCTCCTTATCCAAAATCTCTGGATTGTAACGGCGCAATTCATCCAATAAAATTTCATATTCTTTCTTGATATCGTCAGCATCCGCAGGAATCAAGAAAAGCAAAACCGAATTTCTTTCAATGTGTCTCAAGAAATAATGCCCAAGACCTTTTCCTTCAGCCGCACCTTCGATAATTCCAGGAATATCAGCCATTACAAAAGATTGGAAATCTCTGTAAGCCACAATCCCAAGATTTGGTTTTAAAGTTGTAAACGGATAATCCGCAATTTTTGGCTTCGCCGAAGTCAGAACAGAAAGCAAAGTCGATTTTCCAGCATTCGGAAAACCTACCAAACCTACGTCTGCCAAAACTTTAAGTTCTAAGATGACGTCGATTTCATTTGCCGGCATTCCGGGTTGTGAATATCTTGGCGTTTGGTTTGTAGAACTTCTAAAGTGCCAGTTTCCTAAACCACCTTTTCCGCCTTTTGCTACAATTCTTTTTTCGCCTTCTTCCGTGATTTCGAATAAAATTTCGTTTGTTTCTTTATCACGAACAACCGTTCCTAATGGAACTTCAATGTATTTATCTTCACCGTCAGCACCTGTACTTCTTGCGCTTCCGCCGTCCCCACCGTGTCCGGCTTTAACATGCTTTGCAAATTTTAAGTGGAACAACGTCCAAAGTCCTTTGTTACCAACTAAATAAACGTGTCCGCCTCGTCCTCCGTCTCCACCATCTGGGCCACCTTTTTCAATAAATTTCTCTCTATGTAAATGCGTTGAGCCTTTTCCTCCTTTTCCGGAAGAAACATAAATCTTAACGTAGTCTACAAAATTTCCTTCTGTCATTTTTTCTTTGTTTCTCTTATTTTTTTTAAAGTTTAAGGTTTAAAGTTATCATAACTGACAACTTTAAACCTTAAACTTTAAACTTTTAATCTGTATTATTCTTTTAAAGAACGCACCATAACCTTGTCGATTTTGACACCGTCCATATCGATTACTTCTAGTTCAAATAGATTCCAAATCAGCTTTTCGCCTTGCTTTGGAATGTATGATAACTCGGTCATAATCAGACCACTTACTGTTGTTACTTCATAGTCATTAATCAACTCATCCAAGTCGAAATACGTCAAGAAATCGTGCAATGAATAATGTCCGTCAACCAGCCAAGTTCCGTCTTCTCTGGCAACCAATTGGAATTCTTCGTGATAAAAATCAGAAGCATCTCCAACCAATGCTTCCAAGATGTCATTCAAGGTAATCATACCTTGCGTGATGCCGTATTCGTCAGTAACGATGGCGTAATGCACCTTTGTTTTCTTGAAAATATCCAACGCCTTATATGCCGAAGTATGTTCAATCAAGTAAACTGGTTCCTTAATTATATCTTTTAAGTTGAAATTTCCGGTTTCAAATTTTGCAAACAAATCTTTCAGCAGCACCACGCCGACAACTTCATCCAAACTCTCTTCACAAACCGGATAAACCGAGTGAATTTCGTCTAAAACTTTTTGTTTCAACGTAGCAAAATCATCTTCCAAAGAAAGATAATCTACTGATTTTCTGTGCGTCATCAGTGAGTTCACTTTTCTGTCACCAATGTGAAAAACGCGTTCCACAATGTCCTGTTCAATTTCTTGAACCTCCCCGACTTCAGTTCCTTCTTTGATGATTGCCTTAATTTCCTCTTCGGTAACTTTTCCGTCAGCTGTTGGCCTAATTCTGAATAATTTCAACATCGATTCTGTTGAAATTGTCAGTAACCAGATAAACGGCGCCGTGATAATCGAGATCACTTTCATTGGAAATGCAACTGCTTTTGCAATAGCTTCCGGATAATTCAATCCGATTCTTTTTGGAAGCAATTCTCCCAAAACCAACGAGAAAAACGTCAAGATTACGACTACAATTCCTACGGATAAATTAGAAGAATAGGGCTGTAAAACAACATATTGATCCAAAAATATTTTAACGTCGTCAGTAACTTTATCACCTGAATAAATACCCGTTAAGATTCCGATTAATGTGATTCCGATTTGAACAGTGGATAAGAATTTATTTGGGGAATTGGCCAGATCCAAGGCCGTTTTAGCGCTAGGATTACCTTTCTTAGCGGAAGTCTCCAAACGGCTTTTTCGCGCAGAAATCAATGCAATTTCCGACATCGAAAAAACACCATTCAAAAGGATTAAAAAGAAAATTATAGCTATTTCCAAGTTTTGTTAATTAAGTTAAAGGCTATCGATTACTGAACTTAATCGATGTGTAATTTCAGTAATAGAACCGATTCCGTCTACTGCAAAAAATTTATCTTGCGCTTTGTAATATTGCATCAAAGGCGCGGTTTTTTCATTGTATTCTTGGTAACGATTTCTGATTTTTTCTTCATCTTGATCGTCAGGCCTTCCAGAAGTTTTTCCTCTTTCTAATAATCGTTGCACCAAGATTTCATCATCAGCTTCTAATGCAACTGTTGCCGTGATTTTATCGTTTTTACTTTCTAAAAAAGCGTCCAAAGCTTCTGCTTGTGACAACGTTCTTGGAAATCCGTCGAAAAGAAAACCTTTAGATTCTGGATTTTTATCGACTTCGCTTTGCAACATTTTGATAGTAACTTCATCCGGAACCAAGTCGCCTTTATCCATATAAGTTTTGGCTAGTTTCCCTAATTCCGTTTCATTTTTGATATTGAATCTGAAAATATCCCCTGTTGAAAGGTGTGTCAAATTGTATTTTTCTTTCAAGAATTCAGCCTGTGTTCCTTTTCCAGCTCCTGGCTTTCCAAATAATACGATATTAATCATTGTTGTGTGTTTATTCGTGTAATCGTTTAATTGCTGTATGTTTTCGACAAACAATCTTTGAATTTTAAATCTTTTAATCCGCAAGCTGGTAAATCTCAGGAATATTTCTTCCCAATCCGTCATAATCCAATCCAAAACCAACGATGAATTTATTCGGAATTTCAATACCAATATAATCAATTTTTATGTCTTTTTTGTATGCTTCAGGCTTTAAAAATAACGTCGCTATTTTCAATTCTTTCACATTTTGTGCCTCGAACATTGCTTTCAGTTCGACCAAAGTATTTCCGGTGTCAACAATATCTTCAATGATGACAACAGTTCTTCCCGTTAAATCTTGGTTGATTCCAATTAGTTTTTTGACTTCGTGCGTAGTTGACATGCCTTCGTATGAAGCCATTTTTACGAAGCTGACCTCGCAGTTTTTTGGGTAATGTTTCATGAAATCTGAAACAACCATAAAAGCGCCGTTCAAAACGCCCACAAATAAGGGTATCTCTTCGTCAAGGTCTTCTGCAACGTCTTGCGCCATTTTGGCAATTGCAGAATCAATTTCCTTTGCACTAATGAAAGGAACAAATTTTTTGTCGTGAAGCTGTATCACAATATAAATGTTAAAGTATAAGTTGCAAATATAGTAAATAAGATTTCAGCTATTTTATAAATTAATTCAGTTTTATTATAATTTTATTAATGTTAAATAATATTTAATATTCAGCGGTTTAAAAGGATAAAATTTTTAAAATCAGTAAATTCAGGTTGCGAAAAATTAACCACCAAAATTAAACTAGTTATGAATACTCGAACGCTATCCTTATTACTAATAAGTACGTTTTCACTATTTTCTTGCAATGGACAAGTTACTAAAGAAGAAAAAAAAGTGGCTTCACAAAAAGGAAGCACGACTGTAAAAACGGCCATCGGCGACTTGACGCTTCCTGCTCCTTATTCTACAAAATCAGTTACCAAAAGAAACGGCATGAAAGATTGGCCGGAAGGAACTACGCCAAAAGCGCCCGAAGGCTTTACCGTAACCAAGTTTGCAGGAAATTTGAAAAATCCGCGTTGGACGTACATTGCACCAAATAATGATATTTTCGTAGTGGAAAGCAACACGTTCATGAGCGCGAACCGAATCACGGTTTTTAGAGACAAAGACAAAGACGGAAAGTTTGAAACAAGAGAAGTTTTCAAGGAAGGATTAAACATGCCTTTCGGGATGCTGATTTTGAAAAATTATTTTTACGTAGCAAATACTGACGGATTGTACCGTTTTCCGTATAAAGAAGGTGATCTGAAACTGACCACAAAAGGCGAAAAAATCTTGGAACTTCCTGCGGGAGGCTATAACAATCACTGGACAAGAAATCTTTTGGCGAATGCCGACGGTTCAAAAATCTACGTTTCTGTAGGTTCAGGAAGCAATAATGGTGAAAACGGAATGGAAAACGAAGTCAGAAGAGCCAATATTTTAGAAATCAATCCAGATGGAAGCGGTGAAAAAATTTACGCCAGCGGTTTGAGAAATCCTGTCGGGATGGATTGGAATCCAGCAAACAATGAGCTTTGGACAGCCGTGAACGAACGCGATGAATTAGGCGACGGATTAGTTCCTGATTATATCACAAGCGTAAAAAGAGACGGATTTTATGGCTGGCCGTATTCTTATTTCGGACAGATTGAAGACCCGAGAATGAAAGGACAAGGTAAAGATTTAGTAGCAAAAGCAATCGTTCCAGACGTTCCTGTTGAAGCGCACACTGCCTCGTTAGGATTGGCTTTTTATGACAAGGATGCTTTTCCTGTTGCATATAAAAACGGTGCTTTCGTAGGTCAACACGGTTCGTGGAATCGCTCGCAATTAAGCGGCTACAAAGTACTTTTTGTTCCTTTCAAAAACGGAAAACCTTCTGGAAAACCACAGGATTTCTTAACCGGATTTATCGGCGATGAGAAAAAAGCAGAAGTTTATGGAAGGCCGGTTGCAGTAACCGTGATGAATGACGGATCGCTTTTGGTGAATGACGACAGTGGCAACACAATTTGGCAAGTAACAGCTAACAAATAAAAAAACTTATATTTTCTTATATGTCTTATATGGTTTTATTATTACCACATAAGGCATATAAGTTCATAGAAGAAATCAGCGTAATCCGCGTCATCCGTTTTAAATCCGCGTACAATTAATTTCAAAAATGAAAAAATTCTACCTAATTATAATTCTATCCGCCTTAAAAGTTACCGCACAAACCGATTCCATCCAAAAAACAAAAAACCTAGAAGAAGTCCTAATCAGCTCCTTCCATATCAATGACAGCCTGCAAAACGCTCCGGCTTCCATCGGAATTTTATCCAAAAAAGACTTCCAAGCCAACAATTCTACAGACATTTCAATTGCAACGAACCGAATTGCCGGCGTTTACATGCAATCGGCAAACATTACTACAAATAGAATTTCCATCAGAGGAATCGGAGCCAGAACACCTTACGGAACCAATAAAATCCGTGCTTTTTACGGAAACATTCCACTGACTTCGGGAAATAGCGAAACCACAATTGAAGACATTGATTTAGAAAATATCAACCAAATTGAAATTATTAAAGGGCCACTTTCAAGTATTTACGGAGCCGGACTTGGCGGTGCAATCTTAATTTCTCCAAAAACTTCTGGAAATGCTGCGTCCATAAGCACAACGCACGGTTCGTATGGATTAATGAAAAATACAATTTCGTATGGCTTAGACACCAAAAACGGAAGCCTGAATTTAAGCTACCACAAATTAGAAACCGACGGCTGGCGAGAAAATGCTTCCTATAATCGAGAAGGAATCACTTTGGCGGGAGAATTATTCAGAAAGAAAAACAGCAAACTTACCTATTTCAGCAATTACACTTATCTGAAAGCCTATATTCCGAGTTCTATCAATAAGACGACATTTGAAAACAATCCGCAGGCTGGCGCGCCGACGTGGGTGGCTTCCAAAGGTTTTAAGGAATACAAATCGGTTTTGGCAGGCTTGGCTTATGACTTTAAAATCTCGGAAAACATCTCAAATTCCACTTCAATTTTTGTCAATTATAAAGACAATAATGAACCGCGTCCATTCGATATTTTGCGACAATATACTTTTGCTTCCGGTGCAAGAACGCAGTTTTCTGGCAATTTCTCCATTGGAAAAATGAAAACATTGTGGAATGCCGGATTGGAATATTTCAGAGATGATTTCGTAGGAAGAACCCTTGAAAATTTATACCAAAAAAATAACGGCAATGGAAGTTTAGAAGGAAACAAACTCACAGAAACCAACCAAGACCGTGATTTTTACAATGCTTTTGCGCAACTCAGAATTTTACTTTCAAAGAAATTCGAATTCCAAGCCGGATTGAATTTCAATAAGACGAAATTTCAGTTAGACAATATTTTTCCGAGCGAAAATGCTTCTTCCGAAAGTTATAGCTATGATGCCATTTGGTCGCCACAAGTTTCTTTTTTATTCAAGCCAAATAATTTTCAGACGATTTATATTTCTGCAAGCCGAGGTTTTTCGCTTCCGAGTATTGAAGAAACATTGACAGAAAATGGCACCATTAATCCGAATATAAAACCTGAAAGCGGCTATAACTTTGAAATCGGAGGGAAATTTTATTTCTTCAACCGAAATCTCTACACCGAAATTTCAGCTTATCGAATGCAAATTAATGACTTGTTGGTTGCCCAAAGAGTCGGCGACGACCAATATGTAGGTATAAACGCAGGAAAAACATTGCATCGAGGAATTGAGCTTTCAGCCAATTACAACCTGATCCTAAACAAAACTTTTTCCTTAAATCCTTTCGCGACAGCTTCCATCGGGAAATATGAATTCAAGGAATTTACCGACCGAGAAAATGATTTTTCAGGAAATAAATTAACAGGAGTTCCCGCCAATAAAGCGAATGCAGGGATTTCCTTAAACACAGATATCGGATTTTATCTTGCTGCAGATTATCAATTCGTAGCTAAAATTCCGTTGAATGATGAGAATTCTGTTTATTCGGATGCCTATCGATTATTGAATCTAAAAACCGGTTACCGTTTCAAAATCTTTGACAATTTCACTTCGCACATTACCGCGGGAATTAATAATGTGACCGATGAAAATTATGCTTCCATGGTTTTGGTGAATGCCACTGGCGTTGGGACCGCGGCGCCAAGATATTATTATCCAGGACTTCCAGTGAATTATTATGGAAATCTATCTTTTAATTATTCGTTTTAATTCGTAATTTTCGTTCCGATAGTTATGGACGAAACTTTATATAAAAACATTCAGAACAGCACGGCACACCGTCCGAGCAGGGATTTCAATTCTAATTTTGTTATTGAAAATCCCGAACTGCTTGCTGATTTGATAGAAATTGTTTTAAATGTAAAAGACAAAAACCACCACAAAGCCTGCTGGATTTCTGAATTGATTTTTGAAAAACATATTGATTGGCTTTCACCTTATTTGGATGTTTTCTGCGACATGCTTTCGGCCTATTCTAATGAAAGTGCGCTTCGATCTATTTCAAAAATCTGCTTGTTTTCGGCAAATTATCATATAAAGAAATTAAAATCTAAAGAAACTTTCTTGACCGAAAATCATTTAGAATTGATGACCGAAGCTTGTTTCGACTGGCTCATCTCTGATAAAAAAGTAGCTACAAAAGCCTATGCCATGCGAGCACTTTTTCAATTTGGAAAATTACAAGACTGGATTTATCCCGAGCTTCAAATTATCCTCCCACAGCAATATCCTTCTGGTTCTGCTGGATTTCAATTTGCTTCTAAAGAAATTCTAGGCAAAATAAAATAGTTCACCGCAGATTTGCAGATTTTATTTTTTTGCCACAGATTACATTAGAAAATTTCCATACTAATGCAAAAAAATCCTTTTGAATCTGTGGCAAGAAACAGATTTCAATCTAAATAAAATCTGCGAATCTGCGGTGAAAAAATTAATCCTTAAATCTGCGGTAAAAAACATTAAATTGTGCTCCTAAATTTACCACTTTGCAAACTCCTGAAAAAAAATCCCTGAACAATTCTATTTTTCTTAAAATCGTTACCAATCTTACTTTCTGGGTATTGATTGCCATTATTTCTGGAGTTCTCCTCGGAAATTATTATCCTGAAACGGGTGTAAAAATGAAAATTGTCGGTGATTCTTTTATCCAATTGGTGAAGATTTTCATCGGTCCGATTATTTTTCTGACCATTGTTTTAGGCATCAGCGGCATGGGCGATCTGAAAAAAGTAGGAAGAATCGGAATCAAAGCTTTGATTTATTTTGAAATCGTAACCACTTTTGCCTTGGCTATCGGAGTCATCGCCGCCTATATCATCCAACCCGGAAAAATCGACAAATCTGGACTGCAGATTGAAGATGCCAGCAAATATACTTCTGGCAAAGCCACCGAATTCAGCTGGATCGATTTCTTCTTAAGCAATTTTACGCTCCAGGTATTGTTAGTCGCCATTATTGCTGGAATCCTACTGAATTATTACAGCAAACGAGAAGCCGTTGTCGCCACTTTATACAAAGCTTCAAAGATTGTCTTCAAGGCGTTAAAATTTGTCATGTATCTGGCGCCACTCGGGGCTTTCGGAGGAATGGCTTACACAGTAGGAAAATTTGGATTGCACACTTTACTTCCGCTTGGAAAACTGATGATCACCGTTTATGTCACTATGGCCGTTTTCATCTTTTTCGTCTTGGGCAGCATCATGCGCTACTATAAAATCAGCATCTGGAAATTCATAAAATACATGAAAGCCGAACTATTGATCGTACTCGGAACCTCATCATCCGAACCTGCCCTGCCTAATTTGATGGACAAATTAGAACGCATGGGTTGCAGTAAATCGGTTGTCGGCTTGGTCGTGCCGACGGGCTATTCTTTTAATCTTGACGGCACGGCGATTTACCTTTCCATGGCCATCATTTTCTTGGCACAATTGTATGACGTGCATCTTACCTTTGGCGAAATCCTGACAGTCATCGGCTTATTAATGATCACTTCAAAGGGCGCTGCGGGCGTTACTGGAAGCGGTTTCATCGTCTTGGCTTCCACGTTGACAGCCATCCACAAAATTCCTCTGGAAGGACTTGCCTTTCTTTTAGGCGTAGATAAATTCATGAGCGAAGCCCGCGCCATCACCAATTTCATAGGAAACGGAGTCGCCACGATTGTTATTTCTAAAAATGAAAACGAATTTATAGACGTTGAAAACCCTATGGAACTCGATTAAAACTCTCTTCAACGATGATCAACGTTACTTTTAACCTCTTTTATGGTAATTTTAAAAAAACAAAAAACTCCGGAAGTACCGGAGTTTTTTATGCCTAATAATATTCAGGACAGCCCAAACATTTTACATCCAGATCAAACTGATACGTAATTGAAAATTCATGAACCCCGCCCGTTCTTCCTATTTTCGAAGTATTGAAATCATACGAATAGCCAAACTTGAAATGCTCATAATAAAGGCCACCATACGGATTTACAGAAGTCAGAAAGTGGCTGTTCGGACTATTTCCCACCGGATCTGTAACAGCCGTAGCTCCTAAAAAGAATTTTTTAAAGATTAGTCCGGCGCCGATATCAAGGCGGTTGTATTCGGCCTGCTTCATATAATTTGCCGTCAGCAAAAGCTTGGTTTCAAAAGGAAAAATCACCGTATTCATATAATCTTTCAATTCCAGTTCGATTCCAGCATTGGCAGAAAAAAACATTTCCAACGGAAGATTTCCCTGCTGTGTAAAAGTGATATTCGGCTTGTTCAAGTGCTTCATCGAAAGTCCGAACCAGGTGTTTTCGTTGTTGAAAAGAAATCCCGCAGAGAAGTCGAAGAAATTCACTTTTTCCTTCAAAACCGTCGGATCCATTGAGTTGGGGTTAATCGTTCCGTTGCCGATATTAATCTGGTCTTCAAGGATTAAATTCTGAAAACCATACGACTTATTTCCAAAGCCGATTTCAATCGCCGGACGAAAATACCATTCATCCGTAAGTTCCACACGGTAGGCATAATTCACGTTCACCTGCGTAAAATTGTAATTCGTAAATCGCTCTCTATGGCTCAGAACACTCACGCCCACACCGCTGTTCATGGGATCGAGCCAAGTATTGATGAACCCAAAATCAGTATCGATCTTAAAATCCAAATCAGTCCACTGCGACCTGTGGATGATTCCGGCATTGGTCGTTTCCAGAAAACCTGTAAATCCTGGATTCAGGGTTTCTGGCACCATAAAATATTGCGTAAATATGGGGTCCTGTGCTTTCGCATTCCAAGAAAAGCAAACTAAAATCAATAGGGAGATATACTTTTTCATCTGGCTTATTTTATAAGTGTGAAAGGTCCGTTTTCAGTAACTGTTGCTCCATAAAAAGTCGTTCCGGCGACCTTGAAATAATAGTTTCCGTTTTCAGCGGGCTTGTTTTTTAGGTTTCCGTCCCAGCCTTTCAGCGAGTTTCCTTTTTCATAATAAATCATCGCGCCCCAAGTGTCATAAATGGAGAGTTCCACGTTTTCTAATCCCGAGAACAGCGGTGCAAAATGGTCGTTGATGCCATCGGCATTCGGCGTAAATCCGGTCGGCGGAATCAATCGGTAGCCCTTTGTAATCTCTAAAGTCATTTTATGCACGATCGTACATCCGAAAGGATACACAATCGTTTGGGTCACCAGATAAGTGCCCGGCCTTGTATAAACATGTATCGGATTTTCTTCTGTAGAAACGGCTCCATCGCCAAAATTCCAAGTGATGCTCGTGTAATTTCCTGTAGAATTATTAGTAAACAAAATCGGATCTTGGATAGAGAAAGCGCCGTGCACCGTGAACTGTTCTGACTCGACATCAAATTCTGGCGATTCAAACTGCGGCACATCTACGTTGAAAGAATATTGGTCGGTACAGCCTGCGCTGTCAGTCACGCGAAGAATCACGGTCCCGTTTTGACTCGTTTCCATGAACTGGTTGTTAGCGCCACTGACCGTGCCGCTCGACCAAGCCAAAGTATAAGGAGGCACGCCGCCGCTGATTCTCGCTTCAAATCGCTGCTTCACCAGTTGCGCATCGCAGTCAGCAAAAGTATCGGTAATCACATTGATCGTCAAAACCTGCGGACGGATCACCGAGAATGTCCTGCTCTGTGTACAGCCTCTGGCGTCAGTCACGGTCACTGAATAATTCCCTGGCGGAATATTGGTGAGGTTATGCGAAGTGCTTCCGTTCGACCACAAATAACGGAAAGGCGCCGTTCCTCCGGAAACAACAATGCTGATGCTGCCGCTATTTGCAGCGCCGCAAGCCAAAGCATCGGTCGTGCTTCCTGTCAAAGCCAATAGCTGCGGTTCAAGAACAGTGAAACTTCTGCTGATCTGGCAGCCTTGGGCATCGGTCACCAAAACATTATAAATCCCCGGAGCAAGGCCAGTTCTCACCGATCCAGCCGTGGCATTGTCATCCCAAACTACAGTTACCGGTGCGACACCGCCCACAAAGTTCAAGTTGATGGTTCCATCGGCTGCGCCAAAGCAAGAAATGTCGGTCTTCACCGGATTCACCGTAAATACTGGAGGCTGCGTAATGGTTACCGAGATATTTTTAGAACAGTTATTGGCATCGGTTATGGTTGCACGGTAAACGCCCGAAGCAAGGTTCTGGATGGTGGCACTGGTTGAAGAATTGCTCCATAAAATCTGATAAGGTCCCGTTCCCCCAGTAATGCTGACGCTGATCGAGCCGTTGTTTGCGTTAAAGCAGCTGATTTGTGTGGTCACATAAGTTACCAGAAGTTCAGGAGCCTGTGTCAATGTCACTGAAAATGGTTTGGTACAGCCTAAATTATCGGTCACGACAAGATTATAAGTTCCCGCTGGGACGTTCGTCAGGTTTTGGTTCGTACTTCTGAAAGCATTTGGCCCCGTCCAGGCAAAAGTATAAATCGGAGTGCCGCCTACAACGCCCACATTGATCGCTCCCGTGGAAGTCCCGAAGCAAAGAATATTTGTTTGGTTGATAAGATTTACTTCCAGCAATGTAGGTTCTGTGATGGTAAAAGTCTTCGTTTTTGGCCCGCAATTATTGGCATCAAGAATGCTCACGGTGTATGATCCCGGACTTAAATTAGAAATATCTTCAGAGTTAGAAAACGGAACGCTGTCTTTTGTCCATGAAAAACGATATGGCGCAGTTCCTCCGGTAGCGGTAATCGAAATTTCGCCATTGGCAATGCCAAAACAGCTCACGTCTTTCTCATTGTCTGTCGCAATTGTAAAATCTAAAGGCTCTAAAACCGTATAACTTTGCGTGAAAGGACAGCCTCCGGCTTCAGTAACTGAAAGCGTGTAATTTCCAGGCGCCAAGTTGGAAATAGTTGCTGTTGAGGCTGTAAATCCGTTTGGTCCTATCCAAGAAATCTGATACGGAGCGCCTGTTGTAAAAGGCACGCCACCGGTAATATTCGTTTGGATGGCACCTGAATTGGCTCCAAAACAAGTGCTGTTCGTTATCGTCACATTTGGATTTATAGCTTGATTTACGGTCACGGTTACGGTAAAAGCAGTTCCTATACAGCCACCTGAAACTGGCGTCACCGTATACGTTACCGTTCCCGGCGCTGCTGTGTTATTCGTCAAAGTCTGGCTTAAAAAAGCCTGCGGCACGATTTGTGCAAAACCGCCTGTTACGCTTCCCGCCGGACTCACGATTGGGTTTGTCCAAGTGTATAAAGTTCCTGTCGGCACTAGATCTCCTGTAGAGCTGTCTGGCAATATGGTAAATGTCGAACCGCTGCAGATCAGGCGCGTTTTATTGCTGATTACCGGCTTTGGATTTACCTGAACCGTGGCAACGGCAGAAGCCAAATTGGCACAGCTTGCCGACGTAAAACTGATGACGGCATAATAGTAAAATGTTCCTGCGACATTCGTCGGAGGCGTGTAAGAACTATTTGTCGCTCCAGAAATCGGATTCCCACCCGTATTTGAATTGGTCGTATTTACAAACCATTGGTAGGATGGAATTCCTGCGCCATTGGCATAACTTACAAATAAAACATTCGCTGCCTGGTCTTGGCAAACCGCACTCGACAAAGGATTGGATGTAATCACCGGCACCGGATTCACAATAACGCGCGCCGTGTTGCTGACCGTGCCGCATCCTGAGCCAGTTTGCGTGATTACGCAATAATAATAAACCGTTCCGATGGCATTTGTCGGCGGTGTGAACGTGCTGTTTGTCGCGCCGGTTATTGCGGTTCCTGAAACGGTATTGTCTACTGTATTGCTATACCATTGATAGGAATAAGTTCCAACGCCACCACTTACCGTCACAGATAAAGCCGTCGGCGCTATGCCTTCACATAAATTCTGAGAAACCAAAGGCTGGCTCGTCACAACCGGATCATTGACCACGATAATTTCCGCGGTATTGCTGACCGCAGGATCACAGCCATTGCCCGAAAGGGAAACCGTCACATAATAATAGTAAGTCCCGGAAGCGGTGAAAACTGGCGGCATGTAATTTGAATTCGTCGCGCCTGTTATTGCCGTTCCACCCACACTTGAATTTGTCGTATTGCTGTACCATTGGTACGAAGCCGTTCCTGTTCCTCCTGTAAATGAAACTGTCAAAGGCGCACTCACGCTACCGCCAACACAGAAAGTCTGCACCGGAATCGGCTGTACTGAAATTACAGCTTCTGGAGCAATAATTACAGTAGCGATATCAGAAGTCAGGTTGGAACATCCTGTATTTGACGGAAAGGTAACTGTTGCAAAATAATATAATGTTCCTGCTGTTGCTGAAGGTGGCGTAAAAGTATTGCTGTTCGCTCCTGTTATTGGCGTGGCTCCGGTCGTGCTGTTGGTGGTATTTGAAAACCATTGATAGATTGGAGTTCCTACGCCGTTTACAAAACCTACGGATAATAAAGTCGGAGTACCGCCTTGGCAAACCGTGCTCGATTGCGGCTGTGTTGTCAAGACAGGAATGCTGTTTATGGTAACTTGAACCGTTGTGCTAGTCGTGCTGCACCCTGCTCCCGTTTGATTGACAACTACGTAATAATAAATTGTTCCTAAGGATGACGTTGGTGGCGTAAAAGTGCTGTTCGTTTCCCCAGAAACCGGAATTCCAGAAGCATTATTATTTGTAGCATTGCTGTACCATTGATAGGAATAAGTTCCCACGCCGCCAGTTGCCGTCACAGACAAAGCTGCCGGAGTCGCATTCTGGCAAACCGTTTGAGAAACCGGATGCACCACAAGAACCGGATCGCTGACCACGACAATTGTGGCAACGTCGCTCACCGCCAGATTACAGCCATTGCCCGTAAGGGAAATGGTTACATAATAATAGTAGGTTCCGGCAGTATTGAAAACGGATGGCGTGTAAGTGGAATTCGTTGCGCCTGAAATCAAAGTGCCGCCAGTTGTTGAGTTTGTCGTATTGCTGTACCATTGGTAGGTTGCCGTTCCTGTTCCTCCTGTAAAAGCAACAGAAAGCGGTGCCGAAACACTTCCTCCCACACAGAAAGTCTGCGTTGGCATCGGCTGTGTCGTTACTGAAAGTGCTGGCTGAATGATGACTTCAGCACTATCTGAAGTTAGATTACCGCATCCTCCAGTCGGAAATGTAATCACTGCAAAGTAATAAAATGTTCCCGCTGTGGAAGACGGCGGTGCAAATGTGCTATTCGTCTCACCTGAAACTGGTGTTGCGCCGACAGTAGAATTCGTTGAATTCACAAACCATTGGTAGGTTGGAGTTCCTACACCGTTTGCAAAACCTACAGTCAATAAAGCTGAAGTACCGCCAACACAGACTGTGCTTCCTACTGGCTGTGTGGTCATTGTCGGTGCCAAGTTTACGATGACTTGTGCGGTGTTGCTTTTCACGCTGCAGCCTGCTCCTGTCTGGTTGATTATAGCGTAATAGTAGAGTGTTCCGATGTTATTTGTCGGTGGTGTATAATTGCTGCTTGTCGCGCCAGCGATTAATGTTCCTGTCGTGTTATTGTTTGTTGTATTGCTATACCATTGATAGGAATAAGTTCCCACTCCACCGCTAACTGTTACTGATAAATCCGTAGGAATGGCATTCTGGCAGACCGTCTGTGTCGGCATCGGCTGCACGTCCACGATCGGATCATTGACCACGATAATTTCTGCAACTGAACTCACCGCAGGATCACAGCCATTGCCCGAAAGGGTAATTGTTACATAATAATAGTAATTTCCTGCCGTGTTAAATACTGGCGGTGTATAAGTTGAGTTTGTAGCTCCCGTGATTAAAATTCCTCCCGTTGTTGAATTAGTCGTATTGCTATACCATTGATAGGTTGCTGTTCCATTTCCTCCAGTATATGAAACGGTCAAAGGCGCGCCAACACTTCCGCCAACGCAAAATATCTGTGACGGAATCGGCTGTACTGAAATAGAAGTCTGCGGTTCAACAATTACGGTAGCAATATTTGAAGTCAAAACCGAACAGCCTCCGGTTGGGAAAGTAATCATCACAAAATAATATACAGTTCCTGCTGTTGCTGACGGCGGTGTAAAACTGCTGTTTGTTGCGCCTGAAATTGCCGTTGCCCCGACAGTAGAATTCGTTAAATTAGAATACCATTGATACGACGGAGTACCAGCGCCATTGCTATAGGCTACAAAAAGCGGTGCGGGAATACCGCCAACGCAGACGGTGCTTCCTGCTGGCTGTGTTGTGATGGCCGGACCTGTGTTTACGAGAACTTCTGCGGTATTGCTGACTACGCGACAGCCTGCTCCGTTTTGGGTAATTATTACGTAATAATAACGTGTTCCGATGGCCGTTGTCGGTGGTGTAAAAGTGCTATTCGTCGCACCAGCAATTAGCGTTCCGGTTGTGGTGTTATTTGCGGTATTGCTATACCATTGGTAGGAATAAGTTCCGACGCCACCGCTTACTATTACAGATAAATCCGTAGGAATCGCATTCTGGCAGACCGTTTGCGTCACCAAAGGCTGCACGTCAACTACAGGATCATTTACAACGATAATTGCTGCAACTGTGCTGACCGCAGGATCACAGCCATTGCCCGAAAGGGAAACGGTTACATAATAATAGTAAGTTCCTGCCGTAGTAAAAACAGGCGGTGAATAAGTAGAATTTGTCGCACCTGAAATCGCATTACCGCCAGTTGTTGAATTGGTCGTATTGCTGTACCATTGATAACTTGGGCTTCCCGTTCCCCCGGTATAAGTAACGCTTAATGGAGCCGAAACGCTGCCGCCAACGCAAAACGTCTGGGTTGGAATCGGCTGTAAAGTAATTGTCGCTTGAGGCTGGACGATTACCGCAACGATATTGGAAGTCAAAGCACCACATCCGCCTGACGGAAAAGATACTATTACAAAATAATATAAAGTTCCGGCAACAGCAGACGGCGGGTTAAAAGTGCTGTTTGTAGCACCTGAAATTGCTGTCGCGCCAACCGTTGTATTTGCTATATTGGAATACCATTGATAGTTTGGCGTGCCGAATCCGTTAGCATAACTCACGGCAAGCTGCGTCGGATTTCCGTTTTGGCAAACCGTGCTTCCTTGTGGCTGCGTGGTCAAAGTCGGAGCCGTATTAATAATGACTTGGGCCGTATTGCTGACAACGCGGCAACCTGCGCCAGTTTGGGTAATTACCACATAATAATAACGTGTTCCGATGGTGTTTGTCGGCGGCGTGTAAGTAGCATTTGTCGCGCCGGCAATTAAAGTGCCTCCTGTAGTACTGTTTGTTGTATTTCTATACCATTGGTAGGAATAAGTCCCGACACCACCGCTGACAGTTACGGATAAAACTGTCGGCGTAGCATTCTGGCAAAGGCTTTGCGTCACCAAAGGCTGTACGTCAACTACAGGATCTGTAACTACGTTAATCGTGGCCACATTGCTGACCAAATTACCGCAGCCGCTTCCTGATAAGGTGATGGTTGCATAATAGTAAAATATTCCTGCCGTATTAAAAACCGGTGGCAGATACGTATTTGAATTCGCTCCCGAAATAAGAGTTCCTCCTGAATTTGAATTGGTAGTATTGGAATACCATTGATATGTCGCCGTTCCGAAACCGCCAGAATAGCCTACCGCCAAAGCCGAAGGAATGGCACCGCCGACACAAAGGTTTTGTGACGGCGTCGGCTGCGTTGTCATCGTTGGAACTGCCAATACGCGAACGCGAACAATATTCGTTCTGAGATTCGGGCAGTCGCCTGAAGTAAAAGTTACCGTAGCATAATAATAAAGCGTCCCAACTGTGGCAGTCGGCGGTGTAAAAGTCGTATTGGTTTCACCCGGAATCAAAGTGGCTCCTGTGGTGGAATTGATTGTATTCGAATACCATTGATACGTCGGAGCGCCCGCAGTGGTGTTTAAACCAAATGACAAAGTCGGAGCTGTTGCATTTTGGCAGACGTCAAAACCAGTCGGCTGTGAGGTAAAAAATGGCGCCGGATTTACGGTCACCACATAATTTACCGGCGGACTCGAACATCCGTTTAAGGACGTTATAATAGCGTAAGTCACCGTTCCGGCTGTCGAGCCGCTAGTACTTATCGTCTGCACCGGAATCGTATTTCCGTTACCGGAAGTTTGGAATCCTGTAACGCCCGCTGTTCCCGTGGCTGTCCAAGAGAAAGTTGCGCCAGGAAAATTTCCTGTAAGATTGACCAAGGAAGTCTGCGAACCTGAACAGATGACCTGCGACAAAGGCGTGGTGGTCAAAGCCGGAATATCTTTTACGGCAAAAGTTTCTGTGGCAATGGCCGAAGCACCGCATTCATTGGTAACTATCAAAGAAACGGTGTAATTTCCAGTTGTTGCGTAAGAAATCGTCCCCGGATTGGCGCTTGTGGACGTAGAAGGCGTTCCTCCTGGAAAATTCCACGCATATGTCAGCGTGCTTGAAGCTGGCGCACAGCTGTCGATTAGCGCCGAAGGATTTATTGAAACGGGCCCACAAGAATCTGCAATTGGATTTATAGTGGCGCGAGGCGGCTGTTTCACGATAACAGTTCGGGTAAGATTTTGACCAGGTCCGCAAGAATTCGACATTACCAGCGATATGGTATACGTTCCCGGAGTGATAAATTGAAACGACGGACTAGGCGAAGAAGCGCTTGTTCCATTCGTATAGCTCCACACTGGCGTTCCAGAACCGCAGTTTCCAGCAGCATAATTTACGTTCCAGGCATAGGTTGGAGTCGAGCACAATCCGGTTAAGTTCGTAATATTATTTGTAGTAAGATTTACTGGCGTACATCCTTCTAAATTGTCAAAAGTCACCTGAGGCGCAATCGGATCTTCAATACAAATGGTCTTTGTAATGGAATCTTGACCGCAGAAACCGATGGCCGTCAATGTAACCTGATAAGTTCCAGGAGCCGCATAATTGTGGGTGATATTTTGTGGCATTTGCAATGGCGTGGTCACGATTGGGGAGCCATCGCCAAAATCCCAAGTAAATATCAGTTCTTGCGTACAGTTTTGGTTGTAGCCGCCGATTGTGGTATTTTGAAAAAGAATATTGGTATTGGAACAAGAAACCGCCGGCGCATTAAAATTGGCTATCGGTTTTTTCAAGATGGTAATATTGGCAATTGATCCCGTGGTAACATCGCAACTGTTTCGGATGGTCAGAACGGCCGTCAAGCTATTTCCCGGACAGCTTGTCTGCGTATAAGAATGCGGTACCGGATAATTTAAGGAATTGAAAGGATCAGCAGCGTTATAATACGGCGAAGCCATCAATTGTTCTTGTGTCAGTGTGATAATCGTGCCGTCGCCATAATCTAATTCATACGTAGTTCCTGGAGAATTCACACCCCAGCCTGAAATGGCAAACTGCAACGCTGCCGTCGGAGCACAGAGATTTTGGGTGGTTCCCGGACTGATAATTCCTCCCGATGGATTTGAGACATTTTTGACGATATACGTTTTGGTAGCCGTACAGCCGTTGTCGCCAATAGCATAAATAATCATAAAGTACGAACCAAGCGCTGCGTAAGTATGCGTCGCCGGAAAAGTGACATTGGTTTGCAACGGAGTGCCGTCGCCCCAGCTTACAGAGAAGCTGGAAATACAGGCAGAAGGAGAAATATTCCCAACGTTTATAGTATAACTTGGCGCTGAAGCAGAAGCATTTCTACAATTGTCAAACGGCGTAAACGAATTGTCAAGATCTCTGAAGTCGATAATCGGCGCCCTTTGAATGGTGATCGGCTTTGTCACGCTCAGCGTCGTTCCGGTATCGTCGCGGACGGTCAGCGTCACGTTAAAAACTTCGGCGCCGCAACCCATCGCCACAAAAGAATGAAACGGATTAGAAGCTGTGGAAACCGGAGTGCCGTCACCAAAATCCCAAGTGTAAGAATAAGGCGCCACGCCGGTAACTTGTGGCGTGAAATCTACCTGCGCATTGGAACAAGTATTTGCATTTGCCGTGGACGTAAAATCAACGGTCAGGAAAGCGGCGTCGTTTTTCTTAAAAAGAGAAGACGCCGAACCATCGTGCCCTAAAAAGGCTGTCGGTGTCGGCGCAATGCTACGAATATCGTGGCTCGAAGTGTCTTTCGCTGTTGGCGGTGGCAGCTTATCGCTGCGGTTCGCCATCGTTTCGAATCTGGTTTCAAAAACAGAGTAGGTAGCTCCGTAAATGATGTTGCTCAAAAGGCATAGGTAGCCTAGGAAAACAACTTTGTAAAGTTTTTTCATGATTTGGGGAATTGCTTTTACAAACTGCAGCGACTATTGCCATTGCAGGATTTCCAGGAGATGAAGTTATCTTCAAGCACAAATGCCGTAGGTAAGCACAAATGCAGGTGTAGGTAATAAACTGCTTCCCCTGTTTGCAGCTAATATATTATATAAAACAGAAACTTCATTATGAAAATTCATAAATTATTAAGATTTGTTTAAAACAATTAAATGGACAAATAAGGAATACAAACCGCTGTTTTTCAAATAAATAGAAGTTTTTATAAGAAATTAAAACAGCCCTTAACATAAATATAAACAAGAAACTCTCTGCCGAATACGAAAAACAGCAGAGAGTTAATGCCTCAAAGAAACGATAATACGCACACACCTTACTACATTCAAGCCGTGCAGATTATTGCTTTACCAAAACTTTACATTATTCTAAACAATGTCGGGAGGTTTTTCACAGGGGAGAAAAAAACCTCCATTATGACACTGATTTATAAAAATTACCTGGGACAAACATAGCACATCTCGGCCATAAAAAAACACGTAATTCTACGTGTTTTTCAGCTGTGGGCTATATTTTTTTTACTTGTCAGTATGCTCTTCTGAGTCGTGGTTGAAATTAGAAACTGTTTTCACAAAATCCTTTTTGCTGCTGTCAGAATGCGCCTTGTCATTTATATTGTATTTTTCCACCAGCTCCTTGCTTCCTTTCCCCTCTTTTTCAGTAGGATAATCAGGAAAAACCTGCTCTTGCTTGCCGTGGTCTTTTACATCTAAATAGTCGCGGTCTGGTTTTGGAAGTTCGTTTTTCGGAAGTTCATTATTTTCCATGATTTCTAAAATTTAGTTATTATAAAGAAATTAGTGAACTATAAATTTAAGAATATAGTTTATGTATTCGCTTATATCTTTCTCCCAAATGTTTCCAAAACTCCCCTATTCCACAGCATAAACCGGATCTTCCATAATATTTACATGAATAATCGCCTCGGCATTTTTCAACAGCGCAATGCAAGCCGGGCTCAGATGTTGCAAGTGCACGGTTTTTCCAAGCTTTGCATATTTATTAGTAAGGACATGCAGCGCTTCGATTGCCGACATGTCTGCCACGCGGCTTTCCTTGAAATCAATAATCACAGTTTCAGGATCGGCGGCCATTTCAAATTTCTCGTTAAACGCCGCCACTGAACCGAAGAAAAGCGGTCCGAAGATTTCATAATGTCTGGCTCCAGAAGCATCGATATATTTTTTTGCACGGATGCGCTTTGCATTGTCCCAAGCAAAAACCAGCGCAGAAATAATCACTCCGACTAAAACCGCCAGCGCCAGATTGTGCATGAAAACGGTAATCGCCATGACAATCAGCATCACGATAACATCTGATTTTGGCATTCTGGTCACGGCTTTTAAACTCGCCCATTCAAAGGTGCCGATGGCCACCATGATCATCACGCCGGTCAGCGCTGCCAAAGGCAACTGTTCGATAACTGGCGCGCCGATTAAAATAATCAGCAATATGGTCAGTGAAGCCACGATTCCTGAAAGGCGCGCGCGCGAACCTGCAGAAAGATTGACGAGCGTCTGCGCAATCATCGGACATCCGCCCATCCCGTAGAAAAAACCGTTGGCTATATTTGCCGTTCCCTGTGCGATGCATTCGCGGTTGCTGTTACCTTTTGTAGCTGTAATTTCATCCACAAGATTCAATGTAAGAAGTCCTTCTGTCAAGCCAACTGCTGCCATAACCAGCGCATATGGAAATATAATTTGTAGATTTTCTATCGTAAGAGCAATGTTCGGAATATGAAATGGAGGCAAACCACCACTGATGGAAGCAATGTCTGAAACCTGCTTCGTTTCAATTCCAAAGCCGATCACGATTCCGAATACGATTAAAATCGCAGCCAGAGAAGCCGGAATTGCCTTTGTGATTTTTGGCAGTACCAAAACCAAGCCTACGGTCAACATAACCAAACCCGCCATGATATAAAAAGGCGTTCCTGAAAGCCAGACGATTTCGCCGTTCACCATCGTTTTGAACTGTTCAAACTGCGAAAGAAAGATGACAATCGCCAAACCGTTGACAAAGCCAAACATTACTGACTGCGGTACCAGCCTGATGAATTTGCCTAATTTAAAAAGTCCGACTAAGATTTGGAAAATTCCGGCCAAGGCAATTGCGCCAAAGACATAATCGAGTCCGTGTGATTTCATTAAAGCGATCAAGACTATCACTGTCGCTCCGGCACCGCCTGAAATCAATCCGGGTCTTCCGCCTAAAATCGAGGTTATGAAACCCATGATAAACGCACCGTAAAGCCCTACCAATGGTGGAAATCCAGCCAAAATAGCGAAAGAAAGCGATTCTGGAATCATGGTCATCGCCACGGTAAGTCCGGCAAGAATTTCGGTTTTATAATTTACCTTTTGGGAAAAGTCAAATAGAGCAAAAGTGTTTTTCATAGTCAGGAACTAAAAGCAACGGTGCCGTTTTAAGTATAAAAAACGCAAAAGTAGTCTATTTGCAAGGAGAAAAAAAGCACTTTGGGCCAATTCAAAAGCCTGTAAATTAAACCTTTCAAAAATCGGGATTTTTTCTTAAATTAGTATTCAATTCAAATTCCTGCTAATGGACATTGTCACACAACTTGCCTGGCTTTTCATTCTTGCCATTCCCGTCGCCTGCGTCGCCTGGACGGTCACGCACGAAGAAGTTTTTCGAGAGCCGAGAGAATTCTGCGTTACGCGAAGCCAAAAAGGCCGCATGATTATCGAGCGCAAATTCTTTTACCTTTTTACCTGCGAATATTGCTTCAGCCACTACGTCACTATCTTTTTTATCATCCTGACTGATTTCCACCTGCTGCTTTTTGACTGGCGCGGTTATATCATTGCGTGTTTTGCACTCGTTTTTGTGGCCAACGGTTACATGAGCGTTTTCGGGCTCTTGCGCCAATCGATTAAAAAAGAAAAAACTGAAATCACCTTTTTAGAAAAGAAAGTCGAAAAGCAAAATCCAGAACAGCCTTCTTAATATTGACTTAAATCAATTTCCAGTCGGATATTTATGCTGACTTTTGCACCGCCATTCAGACAAGGCATTATTTTATGAGACCACCCAGAAACACTATAAACTTCCAGAAAATCACTTTAAGAGAACGCCTTGCCGCTTTTTCTAACCTGCCCGCTTTTTTTAAACTCGTTTGGGAAAGCAGCCCAAAGAAAACCGTGCTCAGCTTTTTGTTCAGAATCATCCGTTCGGCGATGCCGGTGGCGCTTTTATACGTAGGGAAACTGATTGTGGACCAAGTTATCTTGATGCACAACAATCCTGGAACGATTGACAGCACACATCTTTGGTGGCTCATCGGTTTAGAATTTGGCCTTGCCGTTTTCACCGACGCGCTGAACAGAATCATCAATTTATTAGACAGTTTGCTGGGCGACCGCTTTTCAAATTTTACTTCCATCAAAATTATGGAACACGCTGCAAAGCTCGATCTTGACCAGTTGGAAGATTCTGAATTTTATGACAAGCTTGAACGCGCCAGACAGCAGACCATTGGCAGAACCATGCTACTTTCGCAGATTATGGGACAGATGCAGGATTTGATTTCGATGGCTTTTTTGGTCACCGGACTGATTGCTTTTAATCCGTGGCTGATTCTTTTATTGATTGTTGCCATTCTGCCTTCCTTTTTGGGAGAATCGCACTTTAACAGCCAGAATTATTCGCTTTCGCGAAGCCAGACACCTGAACGCCGCGAGCTCGATTACCTGAGGTTCATAGGCGCAAGCGATGAAACGGCTAAAGAAGTGAAGATGTTTAATCTGGGCGATTTCATTGTCAAACGCTTCAAGACTTTATCTGATAAATTCTATGCTGACAATAGCAGACTTGCTGCGCGCCGATCGGCTTGGGGAACGCTTTTCTCCATTTTGGGAACCATGGGTTATTATGGCGCTTATCTTTTTATCATCTTAAAAACGGTCAGTGGCCATTTATCCGTAGGAGATCTTACTTTTTTGGCGGGTTCTTTCCGACAATTGAGAACTTTGAGCGAAGGCATTCTGTCGCGATTTACTTCCATTGCCCAAGGCGCGATTTACCTCAACGACTTCTTGGACTTTTTCGGAATTAATCCTGTAATCAAGACTTCGGAAAAACCGGTGCCATTTCCAAATCCGATACAGTCGGGATTTACTTTTGAAAATGTGGGTTTTAAGTACCGCAACAGTGAAAAGTGGGCGAATCGTCACTTGAATTTCACGCTTCATCCGGGAGAGACTTTAGCATTGGTTGGAGAAAATGGCGCTGGAAAAACCACTTTGGTAAAACTCCTCGCGCGGTTATACGAACCTACGGAAGGAAGGATCTTATTGGACGGGGTAGATTTGAGAAACTATGATCCTGAAGACTTAAGGTTGAATATCGGCGTAATTTTTCAAGATTACCTGCGCTACCAGATGACGCTTTCGAATAATATTGCCGTGGGGAACATCAGCCAGCAAGGCAATGAAGAATTAATTAAAAATGCCGCACGCGGAAGCATGGCTGATTTGCTGGCAGACAAACTGCCACAGAAATTTGAGCAGGCATTAGGCAAAAGATTCAATAATGGTGTGGAATTATCTGGCGGTGAATGGCAGAAAGTCGCGCTGGCCAGAATCTATATGAAAGAATCGCAGCTGTTAATTCTTGACGAACCGACGGCCGCTTTAGACGCCAGAGCCGAATATGAGGTGTTCCAGCGTTTTGCGCAAATGACTGAAGGAAAAGCTGCCGTGCTGATTTCACACCGCTTTTCTACAGCACGTTTAGCCGACAGAATTGTTGTCTTGGAAAAAGGCGAAATCTTAGAAATCGGGACGCACGAAGAATTGGTAAACCTAAAAGGACGATACAACGAGCTTTTCCAGCTTCAGGCTATGGGCTATAAGTAATGGATAACAAATGTAAATTCTTTATAAACTACTTTGTTCTCTATTTAAAATTCTCAGTTACTTATTCAAAGTTTACTGTTCCCAAAACCCTGCACTTCTACCCTCTCCCCTAAATCTTTCCACCTCAAAAACTTCCATCCACATAAAATTCCGCTAAAAACCTGCAGCGACAAGAACACGAAACGGTAAACGCCGCTCAGCAGGTTTGCTTTTTTATAAATAAAAGGAACGAAATGGTCAGCATCGGTGTAGATATAAAGGTAGTAAATCATGCAGGCGCGCAAAGCCGTCAAAAGCAGCACGAGGACTCCCACTGTAAGGAAATTACGCCAAGACGACAATAGCAGGATTGTTAAAAACAAGGCGAAGCCCGAACACGCTGCAAATTCAATGATGTAAAACAACACATGAACTGCATCATAAGTAGCGTGAAATCCTTCCGGCGGCGAATGCAGGAGCGCGGCAAAATCGAGGCTTTCCATTAGCATTAATAAGGCATAAATTCCGTAAGAATGCGCACAGAAACGCAGAAACCCGTTGCCATTTGACAACACGGCTGTTTTTACTGTTGCTGTAGCAGTACCATCCTCCATAGTTATACCCGTTTTAATCTGAATATATTCCCACAATCCTTTTCCGTCAATCTTTTTCCCTAAACCTTACACCTAAAACCCTGAACCCTTATTAAACTGCGCTTCCCGGAGCACTTGGTGCTGGACCTCCCGCAGGATCTACATCGCCCCAGTCTTGGTTTTCTTCGGCAATTTCTTCTTCATCGCGCTCTTCTTTATCATCATCACGATCGGAAAAGTTCATTTTGTAATGGTCGGTAAGATCTGTGTAATCTTGCACAGCTTCTTCGTTTTGGTACTTTTTCATAGCAGTTATTTTTTAGTTCGGGATCACTCCCTTTGTTATCCTAAAATTAAGGCTATTCGTAAAAAATGGACTTATGTAATTTGTGTAAAAAGTTGCGGAATTTGCAAACTGCCTTAAATCAGCCCCATGTCTTTAGCCATTCCCACCATGTGAATGGTATTTTTTGCTTTGAAGAAAACCTTCAGTTTGCCGATTCTCTTTTCAATACTGCTCAAGCTTGCTGACGATTTTCCGAGGTCTTTTAAAACTTTTGCAATTTCATCTTGGTTCAACCCTAATGACAGCTGTTTTAGCAGTTCAATGTCGTCTTCATCGATTTCCACGACAGCGCTATTGTTTAAAATGTGCTCGAGATGAGGTGAAATATATCTTTTATCAGAACCATATATCAAGCGCATGGCCTTTAAAAGCTGCGGATTTCCTTCCCTTCCCTTTGATACAAAGGCATTGATGTCTAGATCATTGAAAAGCGACTTGATTCTAAAGCTTCGTTCATCTACAGAATAAGCGATGATGCTGATCTCGGGCTGTTCTTTCTTAACGGCAAGAATCAGGTCTTCGCCTGACTTGAAAACCACCTCGCGATGGTCTTGCTTGAAAGAAAGATCGCTGATCAAAAGGTCAAAAGGCGCGCCGTCAAGATTGGCTTTTTTAATTCTCAGGTAAGCGTCATCGCAATATCTGACGTGATCCACCTCAACGCTTCCATTCTTTTCGAGTTGGGAGAGAATTCCAAGATTGATACTGTCAATATCATCGGCAATTAAGATTTTTTTAAACATAGCATACTTTTTAAACTGGAAAAACAATTTTTATTTTAAGCCCCGTTTGTGGGACGGATTCAAAAATAAGCCTTCCTCCAATGGCTGCGATACGGTTTTCCGCATTTAAGAGACCATTTCTGAAAATTATCTTATCTGACGGAATTCCGACACCGTTATCAAAGTAGTCGATTTCAACATTTCTGCCCTTAGCTTTAAAGCCAATTACCGAAACTGTCGCTTCGCTGTGTTTTGCCATGTTTACCATCAGCTCTTGGAGAATGCGGTAGATGGCGATTTTCTTGACGCCTTCAACCTTTGCCCACTGCACGTCATCAACACCACGGGAAGCGACGTTTACATTTTCATTTTGGTATTCAGAGAGCATTTCTTTTAACTGCACGGCAAAATTTTCTCCGGTTTCAATCGTTGAATTCTCTTTTGAGATGTCTCTGGTTCGCTTGTAGAGGCTGTCTAAATCGTTCATGAGCCTTTCTTTTTTTTCAGGAATCGAAATGTTCTGCGAGTTGGTAAAGTTCATGACATTATACACGTCATTTGCCAATTCATCGTGTACTTTTCTAGAAATTCTGGTTTCTGTCGAATAGGAAGCTTTTAACTTGTCAATGGTGTTTTTCTTTTTCATGAAACGGTACCAAAATATAATGCCCACAATCAATGCGGTCACTAAAGCCAGTAACATTATATTTCTGGTCTGTGTGCGTTCTGCCTGAAGTCTGCTTTCTGCACTTTCTGCTTTTGCCAGTAAAGTCGCTTTTTCGGCTTCGCTTGAATCGTACCTGATTTTGGCAAATTGGTTTTTGGCAGTCTGCCGTGCCGTGTTGATGCTATCGTTTAAGGCTATATATTCAGAGAAAATGGCATCTGCTTCTTGTTTGCTTGTTGTTGCTTTTGCCATAAGTTCTAAAGCACGGAGTTTTTCATCGCCGTTGTGCAATATTTTAGAAAGCTCATAAGCCTTTATTGCATAGCGTTTAGATATCGATTTGTCCTGTTTTTGATAAGCATCTGATAACTTAAGATAATTGGTCAGACTCCCAAAATAATCTCTGATAGAATCTTGTAATTGCTCTGCTTGTTTCATATACGAAATACCATCCCCTTTTTTTGAAAGAAAAAAAGCATAACCAAGGTTTGACAATACCTTAGCTTTCATCACAGGATCTAGATGTAATGATGGTGAAGTATTTAAAGAATCAAGTATTTGAATAGATTTTCCATAGTCTTTTTTATCCGTATATACCAAAGCAATATTATTCATAATCACATTCTTCTGCTGTACATCTGTCGTGATAGCTAGCGTTCTGTGATAATAGTGTAGGGCTTTATCATAATCTCCTTGACTATGGTATAGAAGTCCAAAGGAATTGTAGATAGAATTGTTATAATGTTTATATTCTTTAAGATAGCTATAGGCTTCAGTTAAGATATTTTCAGCATTTGCATAGTCAGATGAGGTTCTTGCAATTTCAGCCATCATAAAAAGACTGTAACCTGCATTTTGTTCATGCCCTTTTAGAGATAAATACATTCTTTGTGACTTATCATAATTGACAAAACTGCTATCTAAGTTTTTACTCATAAAATAATATCCCTGCAGATAATAATATCCTGCCAGACGCGACTCATTTTCAGAAATCGCTTTGATGTTTTTCAGATAAAACTCACTGCTGTCATGTTGCTGAAAGATAAGGTCGTTTTCAATCTTGTTGTACAAAGCTTTATACAAAAGCGAATCCCTTTTTAATGTCGTAGCGTCTTTGTATGCTTTGTTACTATACTTTAAACGTTCTTGAGCATTTACCTGATTTTTTGATTTATCAATATTTAGCAAAATGCTTTTTGCAAGCGGATCTTGTAAAGCTTCACTATGTTCCTGACGACTGCAGGCGATTAGAAGTATAAAAAAAAGTACAATCGGGGAGTATTGCTTCATAATAAAGAAATATTTCCCCGAATGTACTAAAAATAGTAAAGGATTATTATAAAAATTAACCTCCAGTACTTGGATCTTTTGGTGGCGGTGGTGGTGGCGGAATTATGACACCGCCGCCTCCTCCCGGCCCACCAGTATCGGCGGCATTGCCTGTTGAAATTCCACTATCGATGCTGTCGGCATCACAAGAAACAAAGGCGCAGGACATAGCGACTATTGCCACTGCAAAAAGTATTTTTTTCATCTTCTTCAAAAATTAATGTTAGGTCATGGCGATGCCCTTTCGGGGGAAATCCCGATGATGTAAGGCAAGGCTGCTGTTTGGACACTCGTCCGATTTTTTTGGGAAGTCCAGCCGACCGTCAGAAGTGAAGCGTTATGCTTCCCGAATAATCATCACTCCTGAAAATCATGCTGTTATTAAAATCAGTTTTGTACATTTGCTTCTGATGCACCAGAATCCGGTAACTGATTTCTGAGGCAAAGTAACAGCAGGTTTCCCCCGACATTGCTAGTGATTTCGGATGTTTCTGATATTTCGGGTCTTTACGGAGGATTACTGATAATTCTGATTTTTACAGCGATGAACAAAAACTTTGAAGACTACAAAAAGGCTATCCTGGCGCAGTATGAGATTGCAAAAAGGGATAAGAATGCCGAACTTTTGGAATACCCAACGCCCGGCAATCTGAAGAAGTTGTGCCTGATGCTTTTGGAAAAAGGACTCAGCAAGGCGGATGAGGATATTTTTATGAATTTCTTTTTTCCGAAGGAAGGACAATCGCTGAATGGATTGATTCGGAATATGAACACTGACGGATTAAGAACTCCGAGTGATTTTTTAAAAACAGGATCTGGACTGACCAATCGCTTTCATGCTAATCTTGTTGCCGTGCTGGTTGACTTTTCACCAAGACCGCTGACAAAATATTTAGATTCTATTAGCGAAGAATTAGAAGATAAAGATGTTGTGAAAGAAAAAACTGGTGCTTTTTTAAATACCGAAGTTGCTAAGGAGGTATCAGATGAAGAAAGTACTGCAGCAAAAAGCACCGAAGCGGCAAAGCCAAAAGAAGAAGCGAAAGAACCGACTGTAAAGACATTTTCATTATCTGAAAAGCTAGATGAGGTTCAAATTATTACCCAATCAAAACCAAGGATAAGCGGCAGCAAAAGAATTGCATTGATAACAATTGCCCTACTTTTATTTGGAGGCATGTCAGGCTTTATTTTTTATAAATCTACTGAAGAAAGATGCATGATTTGGAAGGATGATCATTATGAACGAATAGATTGTGAGCCTGTTTCTGTATTGAGCCTTGTAATTACTCCAAAAATCCATCCTTTTAATAAAGAGTTGTTTGAGAAACAGCATAAGGTGATTCCTACTGACACTACTACTTTTTTCAAAAATGGGGAACCGGTTCTATACTACTTAAAGCAGGACAATAAATGTGATTTTTTTACACTGCCAGGCTGGCATCCGGTCAACAGAAAAGAACTGCATCCTGTTACAACTAGAATTATCAGGAAATATAGTGGTGTGGTTTTGACTACGCCATTAGAGCAATAGCCTATTTGGGTTTTGGCCTACTACAAAAGACAAGCTGGGAATTTTAAAAAGGAACCGAAGGTGGTTTCGGTTCGGTATTTTATTGATTTTACCTTTTCTAGTCGGCTTGGGGAAGCAGGGTAAATTTCATTTTGTTAATCTGCCCTCTTTTTATTTGAACTGGCACAGCTTGTATTGTTTCAAGGCTGTCAAAAGAGGCCGTTGCGGTGTAGTTTCCATAAGGAATGCCTTTGATTACAAACGCTCCGTTTTCGTCTGTGACGGTTTGATACACGGTATTGTCTAGCTTTATGGTGGCATTGGCTACTGTGGCTCCATCTGATTTTCTTGTTACTGTTCCTTTAAACTGGGTTGTTGTTTTTGCAGCGTCAACTAAGATTCGGTTTGATTTGTATTCTGCTACAAATTCTGGATGGTCATTTTTTAAGGCAACTATTCTTTTGTCTATCTGCAGTTTTAAGATGCTGTCTCCTTCTTTAAATAGCTGTACCAAACTTGCTTTTACAATTTTTTTTGTGCTTAGCGCTCTTCTGGGATTTGGCACTTTTTCTTTGTAGGTTTCAATCAGTTCCTTAAAGCTTGTCAATATTTCAAGGCTGATACCAAAAGGCTCAAGGGCTGTGAGATTTGCCATTCCCTTGTCATAGATGTTGTTTAAAAGAATTGGCAATTGATCGTCTTTTGTTGCCTGCAGTGCCGACAAGGTGTAATTCACTTCTTGCATTAATGGCTGGTGATTGATTTCTACTGCGTAAGAAAAAATGATGGTGGCCACGTCTGCCCCCATGATTACTAGGTTTCGTTTTACCATCGTCTTGTCAGTTGCGACACCTGAAATGGCAAGGTCTTCTTGCTGTGCAGTGATTGAAATTGATGTCAAGACTGCATTGAATCTTACATAAGCTATTTTTAATGCGGGAATTCTGCCGACGAGTTCTGACTGGGCGTCAAGACAAGCGCCGACCACGCGAAACATGCCTAGTTTTGTTTCTTGAATTGCGTTCATAGTTTTAAAGTATTTAAAATTAACTCTTCAAATATAAATATTTATAACAAACAATCGCTTGTTAAGAAATATATTTGTCGTAAAGCTTTTTTTAAAACTTTAGTAACTATAATTGTTTTTAGATTTTAAAATTTTGACTTTGAGCTTGAACTTGTAAAAGTGGTGTTCAATTTTCTCATTTTAAGGTTCAATTTTATGAAACTTGAAGTGGATTTTGACAACATTGAAGTGCATTTTATGCTGGTTCAAGTTCATTTTACGCTGGTTGAAGTGCGTTTTATGCTCCTTTAAGTGCGTTTTATGCTGGTTGAAGTGAATTTTACGCTGGTTAAAGTGCGTTTTATGCTCCTTCAAGTGGATTTTATGCTGGTTGATGTTGATTTTATGCTGGTTGAAATGCGTTTTAAGGTGGTTTAAATGCGTTTTATGGTGGTTTGATTTTTTATTTTATTGGTTTTAAACGCATTACAAGTATTTTAAATTTTAATATAACTGAAAAAAAGAGCAATCAACCAATTGCTCTTTCTTTTTTAATCATCTTGAAACTTAATTTGATTATATCAAACCTCTTCTAATTATCAAATCTAACAAATGTTCTGCTTTAGCATGATTTGCTACTTCAAAGTCGTGGGTTACTTGGTATGTAGAAGTCCAAATAGTGTCATATTCAAAATCTCTTGCTACATTTTCAATTGCATGAACTGTTTCGCCTCGTGTTCTCGTTGAGCATATTATTAAATCAGGATTGTATAGTTTTTCAATATTTCTTAATCTGTCTTCAAGTTTTGTACCTGGATCTCCTTGGCTCTCTAAAGCTATCGTTTTTCCACCAATTTTAATAACTAATCTGAAATCAACTACCAATTTGGTTATATCAGGTTGTGAACAAAAAATCGGGGTATGCGGACGAGATATTAATAAATTTGCAAGGTTTAAGATTGTGGTTGATTTTCCTTTTCCACCTGTATTCCAGATTGCTACTATTGTTTTCATTTAGTTTTTTAGTTTTATTTTATTTTCTCCTGCTATTTCAAATAGATATGCATAACTTTTATTGGCCTTTGTGCTTCGTAGCATAATTTGTTTTGATAAGTCAATACCACCTTTTCTATGCGGATATAGATTTCTCTTTTCTATGAAATAGGCGATTTCTTGAAAACTTGCTGTGAAATTTTGCTTATCAATATTTATTAAAGCTATAACTATGGCTTCGTGGAGTGTGAGTAGATTTTTCATTTAACTATCTTATATATTTTAGTAAATCTTTCCCAAAACCAATTTTCATCAATTCCATTTTTTATAAGTTCCATCTTGAATAATCCGTTTTGCTTCTTCAATTCTTTCGATATCTCGCTGGTAACCGTCGAGATGTCCCCGTACTTGAAGTACGTTTGCAATTCTTTCGGACAGTTCGTCTCCTGTGAGTACATTTCTATTACTAATTCTTTCAACAGTTTGTTGGTATCGCCTTTCAAATTCGTTTCGTATTCTATTCTCAAATTCGGCTCTAACTTCGTCAAATCCGAGAGCCTTTGATTGTAGTTTTTCTCGCTCTCTCTCAAAGTTGTGGTGTTCCGATTTTTCAAGTCGATTAAATTCTTCTCTAAGTTCTTTTTCAAATCGTTCATAGTTATTCTCAAAGGCTGATTCTTCTCCAATAGCTCCGAGTACTCTTTCTTCTTCTCGTCTAAGACTGCCTTCTTTTGATTCCAAGTCGCTTGTCTGGTATGAATACTCTCTTTCAGAATATTCAAATTCGTTTCTGAAGTCAATTTCAAGTCGCTCAAATTCGTTTCTAATTCCTTTTTCAGTGCTTCCAATTCGCTGTCTAATAGCAATTTCTCTTTCAGTATGTTCCTGTTCGTTGTCAAGAGCGACTCTTTTTTTATGATATCTGTTGCCCAATTCTGTACGGTATCGTTGAAAATCGTCTCTTCTCTCTTCAAATTCATCTCTTCTTTGTCCAAGCTCTGAATGTATTGCATTTTCAACTCCTGCTCGAATTTCGTCCAATCTTGATTGATGTTGTCTTGTAATTTCTTCAATTCTTGATATTTCTTGTTCAAAGAGTTGTTCAGCTCTGCGGTACGATTCTGATCCCAAACACTTATTAATTTGACGTATAAGGTTGTTAATCTGGATTGATCTGCAGGCGTAAGTTTCTTCGAAAATTCTGCTCTCGAGCTCATCAATTGTTGATATAAGCTCAGTACCTGTGGCGGATAAATGTAAATAATCTGTTTGTTGTTCGGTTCCATTATAAATCCATTTAGAAATTGTTGAAGTATAAAAGCTATTTGCAATACTTTCCTCTGAATCTTTCGGTATTATAATTTTTATAGTATCAATACCTAATTGCCTCAATTTGGCTTTTTCCTCTTCTGATGTTTTATAATTTTCAACAAATTTAATTAGCAAAATAGGTAAGCCAAGGTCATTGAAAAAAGTTATATCTGGTTCATATAAAATATCTTTTTCAAGTTGTTTATTTTTATCAAATTGAAGGTTACCATTTTCATCTTCATAAAAAAACAAATCAGCTCTAACCGAATTAGCTTGAATAAAATAGGATTCTATTAATAGTCTTTTGCTTTTGCCATCTGGTGAATATTTATAGAGATTTGGCACTTTTATACCCTTAATCCTTGCAAGAATGTCCATCGCTAAAATCCTCCTGTAGCTAGGATTACTATAAGCACATTTTCTGGTTGAATCTATATCTTTAGGCTCGTGTCTAAAATAAGACTTTCTACCCTCAATGTGGGCGCGGACAGGACGCATATTTTCTTGACAACCAGGGCAAGTATATCCTGTACTATATCTGGGTGCATCTAAAATATAAATGACTTTTCCGTTTTTTATAGCATAATCATTTTGTTCTGTTAAATATTCTTGCATGACATGATTGTTTTAAATTATCTGTATTATGCCACCTAATTTGGTAATTTTAATCCTCTAAGAGTGTACGCTCATATTCGAAATATTGCAATTTAATCATTTATATAACTTCTTTTTTATCTCATCTACCCACTCCAACCCTCTCATTTCTTTAAAAAATGGAGAATTAGCTAATTCAACATATTTCTTTGCAAACAGGATTTTATTAAAACCCTCTTTGTCATCAAAAAAATCTTTTATCGATTCCTTTTCTTTTTTTGTTAGATCAAAAAAATCAGCTGAATATTTTTCTTCTATTTCTAACTCTTTTTTTAGAAATAGTTCAGACAAATCTAAATATTGATCAGCAAATTCTTGAAGAGCTTGATAATAAATTATAGGATTTAAACAATCCTCAATTTCAGTAGGAGGATTCATTAATACATTGTTAACATCGACTAAAATCGATTCTTCTTTTCTAATAACTAATCGTTCAAATAGCAAGTTTTTATGTTTTGAGTATTCTGCAACATCAATTCTTTCTTTATCTGTATCTATCAAACAAAAAACTTTTCCCTTAATTTCATAATCTGGATCCTTTATTGGTGTAGTAAGATAGCTATAAATCTTTTTTACTTCTTTAAAACCTCCTACTGGCAATATTCTTAGATTTTTGTCATTAATTTCGTCTTTAAAATAGTAATCAAAATATATTTTTTCAGATTGTCCTTCGCAAATTATCCAATAATATGGATTCTCTTGCATTACCGATATAATGATGGATTGAACTAAATCATTATAACTCTTAATATTGTAATCTATGGGCAATGGTCCTTTATGGAGCTTCCTAGAGTGAAGTATATTTTCTCGATAATTGTACAAATTCAAGAATTTTGTGCTTATCTCATTCTTACTATTCTTTGTAATAGCGGTTGCACTGCCATTCGTGATAATTGGTAAGAATCCATACCAGTGAGTAGAAACTAAAATTTGATGATTATCCTTGCTTATTCTTAAAAGTTTATCAAACTGTTCATAACAATTTGATATATGTAGAGAAGCCTCAGGTTCATCAATTGCTAAAATTATGTTACTTTCACGGTCATTGTTTTTTCTTAAAAAAGAGTATGCAACATCTATTAGCGCTTTTCTTTTTTCACCAGAACTCAATTCAGTAACAGGAATAGATTTAGAATTTTCAATTTTTTTATTTAAAACTTTAATTGAAAAATATGCCTCGATAATTTTAGAAACTAAATCTGGCATAGTAAGATTGTCTTTATATGATCCTTTATAATGATAGATTTCTAAAACACCCTCTATTTCTTTAACAAATTTGCCAAGTTCTTTATTTATTTGCGTTATCGTTTTTGGAGTAATTGCAGTTTCTATTTCTCTTTGAATATTTTTATCCATCAGCTTTTGCATGTCCTGAGTTTCTAACTTTGTATAGGTTTGAACATCAGTTTCTACAGGAATATGGATATATGCATAATGTGAATTTATATATTCATAAAAACCTTTAAAATACTTTTGTAGCTCAGAATCTTCATACGCTTCTAAAGGTCTATCGTTTATGAATGCTAACTGATTATGGAAAGTACCGAAGTAAACTCCTGTGTCATTATATCTTTTGCCAACAAACAATAAAAAATAATCATTAGAATTATAAATATTTTTAAGTTGATCTCTATGTTTGTTGAAATCTGACCGCCCTTTGGCTTTCCAAAGAAAATCTGATAATAATTGAGCTTTATTAAATTGTTCAAGATCTGGTTTAAGATCTTGTCTTAGTTTATCCTTATGAATCAAAAATACTGGAACTATAAAAGGAAAATTATCGCCACTAATACCATCAGATTTTGCTTCATTATTTATTGGCCATTCCGTTGCGCCTTTTTTATTGAAACAAAAGTCTAAAGCTTCTAAAATCGAACTTTTTCCACACCCATTTTCTCCTATAATACTCGAAAAACCAACTCCTTCTGAAATAGGAATATAATTAATCCCTTTATAAATTTTGAAATGTCTCAAAAATATGCTTACTATCATTTAATAATTCTTATTTATTATATTTAAAATCAATCTCAAAATCGTAATTTTTACTTTATTAATAACAATTCGCAATTCTAAGGTTTATATTTTACTAATCTTTACGGTTTTCCACATAGCCATCAAATTATTTTTGCTAAATGTAAACTAACTTTGATTTATTAGATACAGGTATAATTACCTGTTTTATAAAAAAATCCCCGCAGGTGCAGGGATCATTACTTAACCTCTTAAATGAATTTTATTTTATGGTTTCTTGCTTGGATTGTCTGTCACTGAAGTAAGCCTTTATTTTTCAGCCTTTCCCTTTCACGCTTCCCAAGCCAAGAGAGAATCTATAGCCAAATTGCAATTGAAAAAAAGAATCTTCCCCATCTTTAGTATCCATGAATGTGCGTAATCGAAGAAAGATGGATTGTGATTTAGAGGCTCCTGGATAATAAAACACCTCGGCATCATATCGCAACAGCCAAAAGTTTCTTGGATTTTTAAGTGTTTCAAATCTATTGATATGGTTGTAAAATGTAAATTCTGGGGAGAAATTAAAGCCAAAATTGTTAAACCTTTTAAATTCTAAACGAAGACCTCCGCCAAGACCTAATGTTTTAAAGTTAATGTCTTCTTCATTTTCTCTTTCAATTGTGGCAATCTGGTAACGCGTAGCATAGAAAAAATTAAGACTGAATGGAAAATCTTTTCTGAAAGACAAGCTCACAACATCTAGCAGGGTTCCCATTTCTAGATAGGATTTTTGAATGATTTCTAAAGGCCTTTTTACAATCTCTTGCCCTTCTGTGGCTTCTGAAACTAAAGTCAGGCTTCTGGTTTCATCGTCTAATCTGGAATAATGAACGAAGGGAGACAATTTTTTAAAGAAGGTAAGCGGGAATAGGCCTTTGACTTGAAACGGACTCACAAAAAAATCAGCCTTGCCTTCTACTTGCACAATTCCGTTTGGCGCATCGTCAAAAAGTCCTAAAAAATCTGTGTAAGTTCGCAGTTCTACAACGTTCTGAAGATTTGTATCTTGGTTCACTTTATAAACTCTTCGGTTTTGACTGGTGGCATCTGTTTCATCTTTTGGAAAAGAAAATTCAACATCGTCAGGAACAAAATTATTTCCGGGATTTGAAAAATAAGAAAGGACATCTAAAAGTTTAAGCTTGCTTTCATTTTCGTGAATTGCCGTAGGCTGGGCAATGTCTAGACTGTTTTTTGTGGTATTGAATAAGTAACGGAGGTTGGCGACTTTTGAAGTATTATAGTTCAGCAGGGAAATTGGAACTATATTCTCAAAATAGAATTGCTGTTTTCCTGACGCATCAGTAGCACGAACTCTGATATCATAAATGCTTCCTTCACGTATTGAAAATTTAATTTCTTCAAAATATACAAATTGCCCACTCAAAGTATCTCCCTTAGGTTTATAAAGCGCAATTTTCTGACGATGTCCGGGAATTTCAAATGTTCCGAGACAAGTTTCACTATTTATGCTAAAGATTTCTTCAAATACTTTTCCTATTTCAGAATCTTTTTCAATGATGCTTTTCTTGATTATATTATCATCTCCATAAAGCAGAAAAATTTCTTTTTCTTCAGAGGCGGGCGCTGCTACTTGCATATTTTCGATTAATGTATAATCAACAGGAGCAAAATAAAGGTCAAGACTGTCTTTATTTACTTTTTTTGATTGATAAAAGATTTTAGAAATTCTCTGGAGTTCATAAATTGAATCAAGCTTTTTCTTGGTTTCAATTGTTTTGGCTAATTGTTCGCTTGCTGCAACATCCAGATTTTCTGTCAATTGCTGTAATACGCCTTTCTCTGCATTCAAAATTTCACTCACAGCATTAAAATCTTTTTTAAGCTTAGTGAGGTCTTTTTTTGCTTCTTCAATGTGATTTTGCGCGGACACACTATTCATGCAAATCGCGATGAATAGCAATAAAAATAAGTTTTTCATAAGTATAAATTTAAAGTTGGGGGATTAATTGAAACAATTAAATAATCTCTAAATTTCAAAAATGCTAAAAACAGGACGCTTGAAAATTAACAAGCGCTTAACATTTTTTCGCCATAAATATAATTAACTTTTCATCAGTTAAAGCACGTATAATTACCTGTTTTTTAATGCTTTAAAAATAATATTTCAAAAAAAAATCCAAGAAAAATACTTTCTTGGATTTTTATACTTCTGCCCGTGAGTATGAAATATACAAAGTTCTCAAATTCCTCAAGAAGCCATTGGTGTCACCATCTGTCGCGCAAAGACCTTCTGGATCAGCGTCTGCAATCTTGCCTTATAATCTGTTTCGAGCCAGTCTCTGTAGTTCTTCGTAGTTTTTCCCAGACAGCTTGCATATTCCTTCACCCGCCACGCAATCTCCTTTTCGAGTGCCTTGGCCAGTTCGATAGCTTCCGTAGCCGAGGTGGCATTTTCCACACACATGCGCGCATGCTGGCGGATCGAATCCCGAATCACCGTCTGCGGTTTGCGCTCCTCTTCCACTGCTTTTCGGTGCTCTTCAGTAATATCAAAGGCAATCATCAGGCTGTTCGGAAACTGCGCACGCAGCGAAGAAGGCATCGCATGAACCGAACTTTCGGCATGCTGGCTCAGGCTCTGGCAATACGCTTCGGGATGAGCAAACACTTCCTGCCAGTCCACAATTTCGTTCCATTTGCCAAAACGTGCGCTGTTATTGCCCAAATCAATCACCGTAAAGGTCTTTTTTGAAGGAAGACGGCGCGATCCCCTGCCCACCATCTGATGGTAAAGCGTCAGCGAAGTCGTGGCGCGGTTCAAGATGACGGTCTGCACAGAAGGCTCGTCAAAGCCCGTTGTCAATAGCGAAACCGAAGTCAGCACCGCTCCTTTTGTCTTTTTGAACCAGGCCAGTATTTCCCTGCGTTCCGAGTCGGGCGTATGGTGGTCAAGATGCCTGGCTTCGATTCCTGCCGCATTGAAGTGCACACAGGCTTTCTCTGAAGACAATATTCCGTTGTTGAAAATAAGCGTCTTTTTGCCCAAAGAATGTTCTTTATACGAATGGACTAATAAATCCAGCATCGCCTGTGAAGCATACAGCAGGTCAGAAGTACTCGTGGTGAAGTCGCCATGCTGTCCGGTCTGCAGCGTCTGCAGTTCCACGTCATATTCCCACAGCTTCGGCTTCGCCAAAAAACCTTGGTCGATCAGCGACTGGATATTCTCGCCCAAGAGCAATTCCTTATAGGTCTTATTCATAGGAAATTCGGCATCAGAACTCAGCGGTGTTGCCGTAACCCCAATGATTACTGCATTTTCAAACTTATCCAAAAGCTTTTGGAAGGAATTATGGTGCGCCTCATCCACAATCACCAACCCGATATCACTGGTATCGAGCTTGCCGTCACGCAGCCGGTTGTGCAAAGTTTCCACCATCGCCACATAACACTGGTAGGGATTCTTGCGGTTGACGCTATCGATGCTACTGTCGATAATCTTGTTCTTCACGCCCGCTTTCGCCAAGGCCTTTGAAGTTTGTCCGCACAGTTCTTTTCTATGCGTAAGCACCATAGCCTTTTTTCCTGTCTGGTTTACAAAGCGCTTCACGATTTCAGAAAACACCACCGTTTTCCCGCCTCCGGTAGGTAACTGGTACAATAAAGGAAAAGAAGCGTTGCCAGAGGCAATCTTCTCAAAGATTTGCTGTATGTCGCGCGCTTGGTAATGATAAGGATTCGGCGAAGTTGTCGGTTGGTTTTCCATAGTGCAATTTTCTATGGAAGTTAAGATTTCTGCCAATCGGCATCGTTATACTTAAACAAAAATAGGTTGCAGCTTTATGGATTGATTTACACCTGGCTTTAGTGCTTTTGAAAGTTCTATTCTTAAAATAATATAAGGAGGCCGTTTAAAAACAGGTATTTCTACGCATTTTTTATAAATCATTAAAATATAGATTTGTCTTGAACTTTAAAAAACAAAAATCATGGAAGAATTTATCGGAATCATAAAAATGTTTGCTGGCAATTTTGCACCTAGAGGATGGATGCTTTGCAGTGGCCAATTGCTGCCTATTAATCAGTATCAGGCAGTGTTTGCTATATTAGGAACAACGTATGGAGGCAATGGCACGACAAATTTTGCGTTGCCAGATTTAAGATCACGCATACCTGTGGGTATGGGGCAAGGAGCTGGGCTTTCTAATTATGTATTAGGCCAAGTTTCTGGAACAGAAGCAACAACATTGTTGCTACAAAACTTGCCGGCTCACAACCACGTGATCACTGGCGGTGTAAAAATTCCGGTAAATGATAGCAACGCTGATGCTGACGGACCAGTAGGTGCTTACCTGGGCACGCCTTCGGAATCAATTTATAGCGCTTCAACAAACGGATTTGCAGCAAACGCTGATTCTTCAACGCTTGCCACTGCATTGGTGGGTAACAATATTCCTATTTCAAACCTGCAACCTTATATGGCTGTTAATTATATCATCTGCCTGGAAGGGATATTCCCTAGTCGCGCTTAAGCTTAAAAGAAATCTTTTGATATATCAAAGCAGGGTAATGACTAAGTCATTGCGCTGCTTTCGTCTTTTTAATTCACCATTCAGTTTCTACTTTTTTCTCTTAAATCCACTCCGCAAACGATTGAATAAAACAGGTAATTCTACGCTATACCAAAAACAATTAAGGAAGTAGCTTTGTTTCGAACTTAACCTAATTAATTATTATGGAGGAATACATCGGAATTATCAAATTATTTGCTGGCAATTTTGCGCCTCAAGGATGGGCACTTTGCAACGGGCAAATTCTATCAATTGCGCAGAACACGGCGCTGTTTTCCATTCTTGGAACCACTTATGGCGGCAACGGCCAGACAACTTTTGCGTTGCCAGACTTAAGATCTCGAGTGCCAATTGGTACCGGTCAAGGGCCTGGTCTTTCAGGGTACCAATGGGGTCAAGTTTCTGGAAACGAAACTACTACCATGACAATCAGCAACATGCCAATGCACAACCACATCATGACCGGAAACGTAAGGATTCCTGTAAATGACAGCAATGCTGATGCAGACGGACCGGTTGGTGCTTATTTAGGCACGCCTTCGGAATCAATTTACAGCGCTTCAACAAACGGATTTGCAGCAAACGCTGACACTTCTTCACTTGCAACGGGAGTTAATGGAGGTAATTTACCTTTTTCAAACATCCAGCCAGTATTGGCCATGAATTACATCATCTGCCTTCAAGGCTATTTCCCACCGCGTAACTAATACAATTGCCTTGCTTTCAAGCAACGCAGTTTTTCAACAAGTAATTATTAAACAAACATAGTATGAAAAAACAATACTTTAGGCTTCAGAGAATGCTATTCCTAAGCCTTATGTTTTTGTTGACCCTCTTTAGTGGAAAAGCACTGGCCCAATCAACATTAGCGTTGGGCGACATTTCCATCATAGGGTTAAACGCAAACACCCCCGATAATTTTGCTTTCGTCACGTGGGTTGATCTTTTAGATACCACTGAAATCAGATTTACAGACAACGGTTTTAGCTCAGGCGCAAACTCTGGCACTTCTGGAATTTACAGAGACCAGGAACAGTATGTAACCTGGAGAAACAATACCGGAGCCACAATTCCGGCAGGAACAGTAATTGTAATTACAGGAGCAACAAATCCTATGAGTACAAACGTAGGGCAGATTGTTTCTGTATTAAATGCAAGCGGTTCTGTAGCTTCTTCAATGTCTTTGCTGAACACTTCAGGAGATCAGATTTTCGCTTTTCAAGGAGCGGGCGCTGTCCCTCCAGGAAATACAACTACATCAACATTTAGTGGCAACATTCTTTTTTCCATCGGATATTCTGGTTCTTCAGTAGCCAGCACAGGATGGGTGACTTCTGGTGCAATCAGCGGTTCAACATCGTATCTTCCTAGCAATGTGACTGGAACGAGCAGCGTATTCTTAGGACCAAACGCAGCCGGAGGTCAATATACTGGCGCAAGAACAGGTTTGGCAAATTTTGCCGCCTACAAAGCGCTTATCGCAAATCCAGCCAACTGGACAATTGTAACGGGATCCAATGTAACTCCGGCATTTACAACTACAGCATTTTCTGCTGGAGCACTGCCTGTTGTTACAGGAAATCCGCCGAACAGAACAATTTGCCTTGGCGGCAACACAACTTTCCCGGCAACCGCTACAAATGCGACAAGCTACCAATGGCAAGAAAACTCTGGTTCAGGGTTTGTCGATATTACCAATGGTGGTGTTTATTCTAACGCAACAACTTCAACATTAACGATTACTGGAGCAACAGCCGGAATGAGCGGCTATACGTATCGTCTTGTTGCTACTAGCACAGGCGGTTCGGCAACTTCAAATGCAGCAACGCTAACCGTTATTAATATTACTTCAACTGGTTCACAGACAAATGTTAGTTGCAATGGAGGGTCTAACGGAACAGCAACAGTTGTACCTGCAGGAGGAATAGCTCCATATACTTATTCTTGGTCTCCATCAGGAGGAACGGGAGCGACGGCTACAGGGCTTGCTGCCGGAAACTATACGGTAACCATAACGGACAACCTTTTATGCCAAACTACAAGAAACTTTACAATTACACAGCCTGTCGCTTTAGGAGCAACAACTTCGCAGACTAACGTTTCCTGCAACGGAGGTTCTAATGGAACTGCAACTGTATCCGTAACAGGCGGAACCCCAGGCTACACCTATTCTTGGGTATGGACTTCTGGCGGAGGAGCTGTTGTAGGCACCACTGCAACGATTACAGGCCGTCCAGTTGGAAGCTACACTGTAACTGTAACAGATGCTAATTCTTGCTCAATAACGAGGAATGTTATAATAGTGCAGCCTACGGCGCTAAGTGCGGGCACATCACAGACAAATATTGCCTGTAATGGAGGAGCTACTGGAGCATTGGCAGTTACGCCATCAGGAGGAACGCCGGGCTATACTTATCTGTGGACGACGGGAGCAACAACCTCCTCTATTACAGGACTCATTGCAGGGACTTATTCTGTAACAATTACGGACGCAAACTCATGCACTGCTACAAGAACATTTACAATCACACAGCCGACAGCAATTACAGCTACGACTTCACAGACAAATGTTTCCTGCAACGGAGGTTCTAACGGAACCGCGACAGCAATACCAGCCGGAGGAGCTGGATCTTATACGTATTCTTGGTCTCCATCAGTTGGAACTGGAGCCTCTGCTACAGGGCTTGCGCCAGGAAATTATACAGTAACAATCACAGATGCAAACGCTTGCCAGATTACAAGAAACTTCACGATAACGCAACCGACAGCAATTACAGCTACAACAGCACAGACAAACGTAAGCTGCAACGGAGGTTCTAACGGAACGGCTACGGTAACTCCTACTGGAGGAGCAGGAGCATACACCTATTCTTGGGCTCCATCTGGAGGAACTGGAGCCACTGCTTCAGGCCTTGCGGCAGGAACTTATACAGTAACAATCACGGACGCAAATACGTGCCAGACTACAAGAACCGTTACAGTAACACAGCCTGCTTCAGCAGTATCTGGAACAACGGTAGTAACTAACATTGCCTGCAACGGAGGAACAACTGGAGCCATAAACCTTACGCCAACGGGAGGAACAGGACCATATACTTTCAACTGGGGCGGCGGCATAACAACCGAAGACAGAACAGGACTTGCTGCAGGAAGCTATTCGGTAACAATCACTGACGTTAACGGATGCACGGGAACTGTATCTGGAATTACAATCACACAGCCTGCTTCAGCTGTATCAGGAACTACCGTAGTAACAAACGTAGCCTGCAACACTGGAACAAACGGAGCTATCAACCTTACTCCGACTGGCGGAACTGGTCCTTACACGTTCAACTGGGGTGGCGGCATAACTACCGAAGACAGAACAGGACTTGCTGCTGGAACCTACTCAGTAACCATAACAGATGTAAACGGATGCACGGGAACTGTATCTGGAATTACAATCACGCAGCCTGCTGCAGCAGTATCAGGAACGACGGTAGTAACGAACATTGCCTGCAACGGAGGAACAACCGGAGCCATCAACCTTACTCCGACTGGCGGAACAGGACCTTACACTTTCAACTGGGGTGGCGGCATAACAACTGAAGATAGAACAGGACTTGCTGCTGGAACCTACTCAGTAACCATAACAGATGTAAACGGATGCACGGGAACTGTATCTGGAATTACAATCACGCAGCCTGCTGCAGCAGTATCAGGAACGACGGTAGTAACGAACATTGCCTGCAACGGAGGAACAACCGGAGCCATAAACCTTACCCCAACGGGAGGAACAGGACCTTACACTTTCAACTGGGGTGGCGGCATAACAACTGAAGACAGAACAGGACTTGCAGCAGGAACCTACACCGTAACAATCACTGACGTTAACGGATGTACGGGAACGGTAAATGCTACAGTAACACAGCCGACAGCTATCACAGCTACGACAGCACAGACAAATGTTTCCTGCAATGGAGGTTCTAACGGAACGGCTACGGTAACTCCTACAGGAGGAGCAGGAGCATATACCTATTCTTGGGCTCCGTCTGGAGGAACTGGAGCCACTGCTGCAGGGCTTGCATCAGGAACTTATACAGTAACAATAACCGATGCAAATTCGTGCCAGACTACAAGAACCGTTACGATCACGCAGCCTGCTGCTTTCACAGTAGGAACATCACAGACAAACGTATCCTGCAATGGAGGAACTAACGGATCAGCTTCTGTATCAGTAAGCGGAGCGACAGGACCTTACATGTATTCTTGGTCTCCATCAGGTGGAACTGGAGCCTCTGCGACAGGGCTTGCACCGGGAGCCTATACCGTAACCATTACGGACGCAAACACGTGCCAGACTACAAGAAACTTTACCATTACGCAGCCTACTGCTATCAGCACCGCTACCGGAGCGCAGACAAACGTATCCTGCAACGGAGGGTCTAACGGAACGGCTTCGGTTACTCCATCTGGGGGCGCAGGAGCATACACTTATGCTTGGTCTCCGTCGGGAGGAACTGGAGCCACTGCTACAGGACTTGCAGCGGGAACATACACCGTTACGGTTACAGACGCTAACGGATGTACAGCAACGAGATCATACACCGTAACACAGCCTGCTGCTTTCACAGTAGGAACATCACAGACAAACGTGGCCTGCAATGGAGGAACTAACGGATCAGCTACTGTATCAGTAAGCGGAGCGACAGGACCTTACACGTATTCTTGGTCTCCATCAGGAGGAACTGGAGCCACTGCTACAGGACTTGCACCGGGAGCCTATACCGTAACCATTACGGACGCAAACACGTGCCAGACTACAAGAAACTTCACGATTACACAGCCGACAGCTATCACAGCTACGACAGCACAGACTAACGTAAGCTGCAACGGAGGAACCAACGGAACGGCTACGGTAACTCCTACTGGAGGAACGCCAGGCTACACCTACTCATGGTCTCCATCAGGAGGAACTGCAGCGACAGCTTCAGGACTGGCATCAGGAACCTACACGGTGACAATCACCGATGCAAATTCGTGCCAGATTACAAGAACTGTTACGATTACGCAGCCGACAGCATTAGTAGCAACAGCTAGCTCACAGACCAATGTTTCCTGCAACGGTGGAACCAACGGATCTGCAACAGTCAATGTAACTGGTGGAACTGGAGCTTACACTTACGCATGGTCGCCATCAGGAGGAACTGCAGCAACTGCTTCAGGATTAGCATCAGGAACCTACACGGTAACAGCAACAGACGCTAACGGATGTACGGCAACACAAAGCTTCACAATCACACAGCCTGTAGCATTAGTAGCAACAGCTAGCTCACAGACCAATGTTTCCTGCAACGGAGGAACAAACGGATCTGCTACGGTTAGCGTAACTGGTGGAACTGGAACTTATACATATTCTTGGTCTCCATCAGGAGGAACTGCAGCGACTGCTTCAGGACTGGCTTCAGGAACTTACACGGTAACAGCAACAGACGCTAACGGATGTACGGCAACACAGAGCTTTACAATCACGCAGCCTGTAGCATTAGTAGCAACAGCTAGCTCACAGACCAATGTTTCCTGCAACGGTGGAACAAACGGATCTGCAACAGTCAATGTAACTGGTGGAACTGGAGCTTACACTTATGCATGGTCTCCATCAGGAGGAACTGCAGCGACAGCGACAGGACTGGCTTCTGGAACTTACACGGTAACAGCAACAGACACTAACGGATGTACGGCAACACAAAGCTTCACAATCACACAGCCTGTAGCATTAGTAGCAACAGCTAGCTCACAGACCAATGTTTCCTGCAACGGTGGAACAAACGGATCTGCTACGGTTAGCGTAACTGGTGGAACTGGAACTTATACATATTCTTGGTCTCCATCAGGAGGAACTGCAG